>Ga0371490_1000047_pt1 | contig 158786 bp, 160 predicted proteins | sample MB2SIPfraction_FD_207959 | JGI IMG/M metagenome (GOLD analysis project Ga0371490, IMG submission 207959) | Lab enriched peat soil microbial communities from McLean, Ithaca, NY, United States - MB28FN SIP fraction | ecosystem: Environmental > Terrestrial > Soil > Wetlands > Peat | place: USA... | reverse complement strand
GCTTATGACCGGTGCAATACTATTGGCAATGGCATACTGGAACGCGTTAAAGACCTTGTTGCTTCCCCCGTTGACGAAGATGATGGTGGCGTTCTTGGCCACCGCGCCTGACCATTCGACGTCCAAACTGGCTTCACTGATATCGCCCGAAACGACACCGGGATCGGTTGCGCCGGGAATCAAGATAACTTGAGGGGGTTTGGCCGGCAGTCCTGAAGCGGTGCGGAATGTCGTGATATCGCTAGCGGCCTCGCTTCCTGTGCCGTAGAGGTCCGTTTGCCCCATGACCGCAATGGACTGTCCCGTGCCATCGATTCCTGCGGCGTAAAGGCCGTTGATGCCGTAGAGAGTGGCAAAGTCGGCGGGGGCCACGAAAGTATCCCCCGTGATGTTGGAGGTGAAGTTCGGTTTGGGCTCAGCCTTCACTTGGCGGAACACGCCGCGCGGTCTGAGGGGGTAATTGTCCAGCGCGTGAATGCCAAGGACAACGTCCGCCAGGGCGCTGGGCACGGAAGGCTCCGTCGCGTTGGCGTAATACGGTTCCCCCTTCACGAGGTAGTGGTGAATCTCCGTTTGAAAAGCTGCTTGCACTTGCGCCGCGGTACCCGAGAAAGAGACCCAATTGCGGCTGCGGGCCTTATAGGTCACGGTGAATCCTTGCTCCTCAAGCCAGGCCACGACCTTCTCCATATCAATCTGGCTCAGCCCAAATCGGTCGGCGAACTGCTCCGGGCTCAGCCATTGGTGGAAGTTTGGCGAAGAGGGATTCTGTAGTTCGTCCAGGAGCGCCCTTAAGCTGGCCTGCTGGTCCTCCGTGGGCTTGAACATCAGCGTGATGTTTTCGAGCTTGAAGGAGTCCTCGACCGGCCCCAAGTCGTTTTCAGGCCGGAACATGGGGCGGACGTTGCCCCGCAGTGCAACCGGGGAAGCGTTGTCAATCGCCTCCAAAATGCGGTCTCTTCCCGGCGCTTGGGTGAACGAGGACGAGGTCACAACCACGCATAGTGCTGCGACGGTGAGCCCGATGAGACACATCCTGATTTTGCGTCGCATCAATCCTCTCCCGGCGGCTGCGCTTTCCTCCCGCGGCGCGCTCTATCTTTAGCGGTCTGTTGAAAAGTCACGGAGCGACAACCTTTAGGCTGGTGCGTGCCGACCTAACCAGTCTAGATCTGTTGTACAGGGAAGCTCAGGGCCACGACACGAGATGAATGTGACCAGCGGCCCTGAGGCCATTTTCCGCATCCTGGTTAGAGGCGTGCAGTGCGGCTACAGGTTGTGCGAAGGCGGCTGAAGATTTGCAACCTTTACAATCGTCGTTTGCCCGGCGGGCTGAACCTCGGAAGCCTCCTCGCGCGTCGCAGGCCATACCCGTCCGTATCGATATCCCGACAGGACCTGCGATTTGGAGATCGTTAGGCATGTGGGTTGGTGAGATTTTGGGGCGATGGTATCGGTCAGTTAGGGATATCATTTCAAGATCCTTGGCTTGCTCATAGGAGTGTCTCGATGACGACGCGTTGCAGGCACAATTTGACAAGACTGCTCTGCTTCGTTCTGGTTGGGGTCTTCTGGTTTTCGCTGCCATTGGGGGCACAAACAGCCGCAACAGTTCATATTCGTGTGAACGCTGCCCAGGTCGTGCGCACCATGCAGGGGGGAATCGGCGCTTCCTGGCATGCCATCGAAACGCCGATCTGGGGCCGAGATGCTGCCACCGGCGATCCCTGGTCGGGAAGTGTGTGGGGCGCCAATCCGCCCGCGGATGACGACCAGGCCTGGCAAAGCCTTTACCGGCGCGCCGCCTGGCTTGGTTTGGACTGGTGCCGCGTAGAACTCGAAATGCGCATGTACGAACCGGCCCGAGGGCGGTTTGATTGGGACAATGCGGAGATGCGGGTGCTCTATAGGATTCTGGATTGGGCTGAAAAGAACCAAGTTGACGTCTTTCTTCAGCAGCAGTTTTCCGACGTGGAGTGGAATGCCTATCCCGAGTTGCGCGATACCCGCAAAGGAGTTCTCATCAGCGGGCCGCTCTCGCTGGAGGATTTCTCCCAAGGCTTGACCGCGCTGGCCGACCACCTGCTGCGGGTGAAAGGCTATCACTGCATCAAATGGCTGTGCATCACGAATGAGCCGGGCTGGGAGTGGTCGAGCTTTCAGGGTCCTGACGGCAAGCCTTTGCCCCTGGCGCCGGCGCTCGCAGCGGTTCGCGCCGCGCTTGACCGCCGAGGCATCACCTTGGCCCTTTCCGGGCCCGATTGGACGGACATGCCGGAACTCGATCCCGCCAAAATCGACTTCGATGCTTTTATCGGCGCCTATGATATTCACAGCTACCTTTCCAGATTCGACGGCGAGAAGGTGGGAGACTATTCGCTGTCGCAAGCCGAGGAGAGAATCTCCCAGTGGGCCGCATGGGCGCATGCACGCAAGAAACCCCTCTTCCTCAGCGAACTGGGCTCGATGGCTTACGGCTGGGGATACAGCGATCCCAATCCCGGTTCCTACCAATCCTCTCTAAAGGATGCCTCGCTGATTGTGCGGGCGATACGAGCCGGCATTGACGGCGTCAGCCGGTGGAGTTACGTCAATCGAGGTGACCTGGACGGCCAATGGCAGTTAGTCGACACCTGGGACATGGTCCGCAACAGGTTGCTGCCGGCCTTCACTCCCCACCCGAATTCCTACTACATGGTTGGGATGCTCACGCGCTTCCTCGCCAAACACTCCGACGTACTGGCAAGTTCCGTGGAGGGAGGGGCGGACCAGAACGGCCCCGAGGTTTTCGCTGCCGCCTTGCGCAGTCCGCGTGGGCAGCACACGTTCATCGTTGTCAACGATGCGGAGAAGGGCCAGGATGCGGAGATTCTGATACAAGGGTTGACTGTGGCCATGGAACTGTATCGCTATCGCATGACCCCGCAGAAGAAGGATGAGCCAGAGGTGGTTCTGGGCCCCGACAAGGAGTTCCCGGACTCGCCGCAGCAAGCGGGTTTCACGGATCGCCTGCCCGCTCAGAGTGTTACGGTGTACTCCACCTACCATTTGGAGCAGAATGACATGGGGGTAATAGCGGAATAGACCTTTGCACAGCCCGGGGATGAGCGACAAACTTCTACCACTGGGTTGAGAACGGCGCGATAGGCTCATTTCATTTCGGCACGTTGAGGTTCCGGAGATTACCGCGCAATCCATGCGTTCTCGGTCAAGAAATTGTCTTGAATTATCGTGAAATATCTGCATTCTCTGCCAATAAGCCCGCAGATTGTTGTCGATCATCTCAGAATTGCTGCATTTTCGTGCAAAAGGCCTCTCCGTCGATGGACATGTTGTCACTGCTCGCCTGTGTTTTCATATACATAGTCGGATCGACCTTCATTTTTAACATCTCTCGGGGCAAGATTCCCCCGATTTCGGACTTGATGACCATATTCGTGGGCCGCAACGCTTGGCCGCAGGCTGGAATCTTCTATCTTCTTGGAGCTGACAGTCGATAGCTGACAGTTAAGTCCCGTATCCCGGACTCTGGCTCCAGAGTCCCGAGCCCCAAATCCCCCCCTGCGCGGCGAGGTTCGCCTCGGTCATTCCTGGTTTGTGGATTAGAGACATGGAATCTCTCCTTCGGTAGGATCACCCGGCGGCGACGCGATCTTAACGTCCGTCGGCGCTTGGCGGGCAATATGCGCCGGGCCAAGCCCTGTTGGCCCCAATCGTGAAGCGGCCAGTCTACTCCCCTTTTTGGTCATTGTCAAGTACATTACTACCGCGCTGCCTACCGGTAGGCCAAAAGTGTAAGCAGAACGCCTAATTGTCCGACATTCTGGCCGCGCACACTGTTCCCCTCCTGGATCAGGAGGGTCGGGGGGCGAGCAACGTAGCGCCGACCTTCAGGTCGGCATTTCTGCTCTGTAATTTCGTGCTGACCTAAAGGTCAGCGCTACTTTTCTTGGGAGCATTTCGGCGGTTCGCCAGCCGCCCTTAAGAAGAAATGTAGCGCAAAGCTCGCAATTCAGCCTTGCGGCTTTTCAACCGCGACGCGCCTTGGGCGGCGGGACCCAAGAGAATTCGGATTATCCAGTTTGCAACGCGGCAAGAGCCCGCACTGCTGGAAGAGCCGCACAGCCTGCCCCATTCGCTGCGCTCAGGGCAAACTCTGAGCAAGGCGAAGGGGGGCGGAACGCCGGCCTTGCGCCACCTCTCAGCTTTTCGCGCCCGCCACTGCTCACTAACTCGGTTCACTATTGCCTCCACATGTCAGTGCGCCCAGATTGCTCGCATGTCCTGGTTGGGGCGTCGGTTCCTTCATAACCACGCCATGTAAGAGCAGTGGCCAGTGACGAGGGGCGAGATACAAAGTCCTGGGCGGGGCCCGCTTGGGAGCCCCAACGGGCCTCAAGTGCAATAGCTTTGACCTTCGAATTCTTGGCCTTCCAGGACGTGACCCTAGCTGCGTGTGGTAAACTCCGCGACTCTGGAATGTTGCCGCTTTCCGGGAGGTGCAGGTTTGGAAGAGCAGGTTCTCATGATGCTTCGCGGCCAGGTCGGCGGCATCATGCTGGGCACCGTTTTTCTGTTCATCGGGCTGGCCGCCTGTACCGTTGCGGCGATTCGCCGTGGCGCGGGAATCCGCATCCTGGTATGGTTTGGCGTCTTCAGTGCGATGTATGGCGCCCGCATGCTGGTGCAGTCGCCCGCAGCGTTTAGTGTGCTGCCGCGTTCGGCCTGGGCCACCCGCCCTAACGTGATATGGATTATCACCTACCTGATCCTTATTCCCGCAGTCCTTTTCTGGCTGGAGCTAAGCCTTGGAAAGGTGCGTCGTTTCTTGCAGATCACGGCTATCGCGGCGTCGGGGTTCGGCATTGCAGGTGTTTGCTCGACCATCATCACCGGATCGCCTTACAGATTCATACCCTATAACAGTCTACTGGCGATCTGGTGCCTTTTGGCGCTCGCGGTCGTAAGCGGTGTTCCAAGTTTGGCGAAGAGATTCCTGGTCATCCAAAGCCGGATTTCGGTAATCGGCACGCTGGTCCTGGCGGTTGCAGTCCTCTACGCCAATTTGGCAATCCTTCTCCACCTCCCTTCCTATCCTTCCTTCGAGCCGCTGGCGTTCGGAGTGTTTGTTTTCTCACTTGGATACGTAGCCGCAGAGAGGGTTTTCGCCGACGAGCGCCGCCTGCTCTCCATTGAGAACGAACTCGCGATCGCCCGTGAGATCCAGAGTTCGATTCTTCCGAATTGCGCCCCCGAACTCCAGGGTCTGCGCATCCACGCCGCTTATCATCCCATGACCGCCGTCGCAGGTGATTTCTACGAGTTCATTCCCGTCGATCCGAACCGCGTGGGCTTTGTTATTGCTGACGTCTCCGGTCATGGCGTCCCCGCCGCGCTCATCGCCGCGATGATCAAAGTGGCGATGCAGTCGGTGGTGTCCTGCGCGCCTAACCCGCCCGAGGTGCTGCGCGGGCTCAATCGCATCCTCTCTGGCCAACTGCGGAGCCAGTTCGTTTCCGCGGCCTACTTGTGGCTCGATACAGAGGCCCGCAAGGCGTTGTATTCGGCTGCCGGACATCCTCCACTTCTGTGCTGGCGAGAGGGAAGGCTGGAGCGTATCGAAAGCAACGGCCTGCTGATTGGAGTCAGACCGGATTCCGACTATCCCGTTTGCGAGATTCCGCTCAACTCCGGTGACCGCTTCCTGCTTTACACCGACGGTGTCGTTGAACCTGAGAACGCCGGCGGCGAACCCTTTGGCGATCGCCAGCTTGAACAGGTCATTCGCAACAACCGCTCGCGCCCGCCTTTTGAGCTGTCGGAGCAGTTGCTCGCAGGGCTACGCCACTGGCAACCTGCTTCCGTGACGCAGCAGGATGACATCACTCTCATTATCATCGACGTTGTTTAATCACGCTGGAACGCCAATCCTGGCGACGTTAAAGCAAGCTGCTAGATGCTGAAACAACCGTTTTCTCAATCGCCAGAATGCGATAGACTCACCCGAAATCCTGAACATCCAGGAGGCGCCGAATGGTTGCAACGCAGGAAGTCATTGTAGGTATCGACATGGGGGGGACCAGCCTGCGAGCACTGGTGGTGAATCCCCAAAACGAAATCCTGGCGGTCGAGAAAACGCCCACCAACGTGGCGCAGAAGCCGGAGGGATTAATTCGCGATCTGGCGGCGCTGACCGAAGACGTGGTGCGCGCGGCGGGCTTGCGCAAGTCTCAGTTGCGGGCGGTCAGCATTGGTGCGCCGGGGGCTGTTGATCCCGAACGTGGCGTGGTCTATCACGCGCCCAACCTGGGATGGGACGCAGTGCCCCTGGGCCAGAAGCTGGGGCAGTTGCTGCGCGTTCCCGTCTTTGCCGAGAACGATGTCAACGTGGGCGTAGTCGGCGAGCACGCTCTCGGCGCCGGCCGGGGGCTGCAGGATTTGATCGGGATCTTTGTGGGCACGGGGATCGGAGGGGGAATCATCCTCCACGGCCAGCTCTATCTGGGTTCTCGAGGGGCAGCGGGCGAGGTTGGCCACATGATCGTGCAGATAGATGGCCCGCTCTGCAGTTGCGGGAACCACGGATGTATCGAAGCTCTGGCCAGCCGCACGGCCATGGAGCGCGACGTGCGCGCGGCCATTCACTCCGGCCAGAAGAGTTGCGTGCTCAAGCTCATGGAAGAGCGGGGCAAAGAGCGCATGACCAGCAGCATCCTGCAACGCGCCCTCCGCAAGAAGGACCCGGTGATGCGCAATGTGATGAAACGCGCGCAGTACTGCATGGGAATCCTGGTGGCGAGCGTGGTGAACATGCTCGACCCCGAGTGTGTGGTGATTGGGGGAGGAATTGCGGAACGCCTGGGTGAGAGCTACGTGGCGCCCATCCGGAAGACCGCCTATGAGAACTTCTTGCGACGCCACGACGCGGAACGGGTGAAGATAGTCCCAGGCACACTCGGCGATAACGCCGGGCCTTTGGGGGCGGTCGTCCTGGCGCGGCGGCGTTTGGAGAAGTGAGCGCTTTCTGGGCGGGGCGAACGTCGTCCAAACGCGGACGAGGCCACTGCGGGAGAAGATGAAATGGCATCCATGAGTCGCTTCAGAATCTCAATGCTCGGGCTGGGCGGACTGATCCTGGCAATGCCCGCCTGGGCGCGGCGCCACGAGACGGGTTTCCTGGATCGTGTGGTCGCCGTGAACGGCGTGGAATACAAGTACCAGGTCTTTGTCCCTCGGAATTGGGGCGCGAAGGTGCATTGGCCGGTGATTCTGTTTTTGCATGGCTACGGGGAGGAAGGCGATGACGGCCTGTTGCCCACGGAAGTGGGAATCGCCACAGCCATACGCAACCATGCGGAGCGATTCCCCTTTGTAGTCGTAATCCCTCAATGCCGCAAGAAAGACTGGTGGACGAACGCCCCGATGGAGGCACAGGCGCTCGAGGCTCTGGACCAAACCATGAAGGAATTCAAAGGTGACCCCCAAAGGGTCTACCTTACGGGACTTTCCATGGGCGGCTATGGGACGTGGGCCCTGGGCTCCCAGTACGCCGGTAAATTCGCGGCTCTGGTTCCAATCTGCGGGGGAATTCGCCTGCCTCCCGGCGACGATATGCCGAATGCGCACAATACGGATGATTCGGCCGATCCCTACGCCGCTATCGCGCGAAAGATTGGAAAGACTCCGGTGTGGGTCTTTCATGGCGGCGCCGACCCCACGGTTCCGGTCACGGAATCTCGGCAAATGGTAGAGGCCTTGAAGGCGGCCGGCGGGAATGTCCGCTACACGGAATATAGTGGCGTGGGGCACAATTCCTGGGAAAAGGCCTACGACGAAGTGGAATTGTGCACGTGGCTGCTTGCTCAAAGGCTGCCGCACACACCGTAAAGGGACGGCGCGAGCCTTCTGAGTCAAGATATCCATTTCACCCGGAGGAGAGTCACTTGCGACATTTGAAGCCACTCGTTCTTTTTCCACTTCTTTTGCTCGCCTTCGCACTGCAACTCGCGCGGGCCGAAGAACCGGCCGGCGCTGCTGCTGTAGTGGTCCAGGCGGGGCGCCTGCTTGACGTGCGATCTGGGAATTACCTCGCTGACCAACTCATACTGATCGTGGCCGGCAAGATCCGCGAGGTCGGCAACTCGCGTGATCTGCGGCCCCACGTTCCGCCGGGAGCCAAAGTCATTGACCTCTCCCGGTACACGGTTCTGCCCGGACTGATCGACGCGCACACGCACCTGACCTTTGACCCGGATATGCAAGGCTATCGCAGCCTGGGAATCTCCGTGCCGCGCGAGGCCCTGACCGGTGCGCGCAATGCGCGCGTGACCTTGGAAGCAGGTTTCACCACGGCTCGAAATGTGGGAGCGGGCGGATACTCCGACATCGCCCTGCGGGACGCCATCAACGCCGGCGATGTTCCCGGCCCCCGGCTGGAAGTCTCGGGGCCTGCCATCGGCATTACGGGCGGCCACTGCGACAACAACTTGCTGGCGCCGGAGTTTCATTTTTTCGAGCTCGGCGTGGCGGATGGGAACTCCGCCGTCATGGCGAAGGTCCGTGAGAACGTGAAGTATGGCGCCGACGTCATCAAATTCTGCGCCACGGGCGGCGTGCTCTCGAAGGGCGATGCCCCGGACTTGGAGCAGTTCAGCCCCGAGGAGATGCGGGTTCTCATCCAGGAGGCACATCGGCTGGGCCGCAAGGCTGCCGCGCACGCACATGGGGCGCAGGGAATCAAGGACGCCGTCCTGGCCGGAGTCGATTCTATTGAGCACGGTAGTTTTATCAATGCAGAGGATATCCAACTTATGAAAGAGCGTGGAACTTACCTGGTTCCTACCCTGTATCTTGGTGATTGGCTCTTGGAGAATTACCCCAAGCTTGGATTGACGGACGACATGGTGGCCAAAGCGAAATACGTCCTGCCCGCGGCCCGCCAGAACGTGGCGCGCGCCTTTCGCGTGGGCGTCAAGGTAGCCTTTGGGACGGATGCCGCCGTTTACCCCCACGGCCTCAACGCGCGTGAATTTGCGGTGATGGTGAAGTTGGGCATGACACCGCTGGGGGCGATTCAGGCGGCCACCATTAATGCCGCCGATTTGTTGGGGTGGTCCGACCGTGTGGGCTCTATCGAACCGGGCCACTTTGCCGACTTGGTCGCGGTGGAGGGTGACCCCCTGCAGGACGTTACGGTTCTCGAAAGAGTTAAGGTTGTGATGAAGGGCGGGGAGGTTGTGAAAGGCGCCTCACCTGCTCGCGAAGCAAATTGACGGGCCGATAGCTTTACTGTTTCACCCCTGGCATCCTCGATCCACATGGCAAAGGTATCCCCTTCCCCCGAGAAGGCCGTTCGTGCCAACCAGCGGAACGCCCTGGCCGCCGGCTTCCTGGGCTGGACACTTGACGCCTTCGACTTCTTCGTGCTCACTTTTGTGCTCGTCCCGGTGGCGCGCGATTTCGGCGTTTCGTTGGTAAACATCGCGGCCACGATTACTGCCAGCCTGGCCATGCGTCCGGTGGGCGCCTTTATCTTCGGGCTGATGGCCGACCGCTATGGACGCCGTTGGCCGTTGATGCTTGACATCGTTTTCTATTCTGTCATTGAGGTCCTCTCCGGCTTCGCCCCCAGTTACAGAGTGTTTTTTGTCTTGCGCCTGCTCTATGGGATCGGGATGGGCGGGGAGTGGGGCGTGGGGGCGTCGTTGGCCATGGAATCGGTTTCCCTCAAGTGGCGCGGCATCCTGTCGGGATTGTTGCAGGAAGGTTACGCGTTTGGGAACCTGCTGGCGGCAGTGGTCTATTCCCTGGTATTCCCGCACTGGGGTTGGCGCGCCATGTTCTTTGTGGGCGGATTGCCGGCTCTGCTTTCACTTTTCATCTTCGCCAAGGTGAAGGAACCCGAAGCGTGGCATGAGTCGCGCACCGACTGGAGCACTTACGGCAAAGCCATCGCGAGCCATTGGAAATTGTTCCTTTACATGGTTGTACTGATGACGACCATGAATTGTATTTCTCACGGTACCCAGGACTTATATCCGACTCTTTTGCAGCGGCAACGGCACTTCAGCCCGCAGACGACAGCGATGATCACCATGATTTCCATGGTCGGGGCGATCACCGGCGGACTGCTCTTTGGGCTTTACTCGGACCGCCGCGGACGCCGGCGCTCCATGGTCACCGCGGTGGTCTGCGCGCTTGTCCTCATACCGGCATGGGTGCTGTCGCCCACGGTATCTTTGATCATCGGCGCGGCGTTTCTGATGCAGTTTATGGTGCAGGGGGCATGGGGCGTCATTCCCGTCCATCTGAATGAACTCTCCCCCGGCGAGTTGCGTGGCTTCTTCCCCGGTTTCGCTTACCAACTCGGAGTGCTGTTCGCATCGAGTATCACTTTGATCGAAGCGCTTCTGGCGAAGCACCTGACTTATGCGCAGTCACTGGGAATCCTGGCGAGTCTGGTTCTGTTGCTCGGCGTCCCCGTAATCGCACTGGGGCCGGAGGCGAAAGGCGCGGCGTTTGGGAAGACCAGCCCGCCCGGCGGTTCAGCCTGATCCGCTCGAGCGCTGCTCCCGGGTATCCGCTCGTCCGCCACCTAGGTTGACCTTGACCGGGCGTGCAGCCTGGATTACCTTGGGCGCTCTCGAAGGTTCGGTTACTTGATGACGGCGATGGAGAAGCCCGTTCATGAGTCAGACGGCTCAGCAGCCTGAGGTAACGCCTCAAATCCCCCGCGGCAAGGTCGGTTTGGGTCGTGGGGCCGTTCTGTGGATTGTGTTTTTTCTGATCAGCTTCGGCTTGGGCTATGCCACGCTGAACCGCTATGACCCCAGGACTACCGGCCTCAAGGATACAGCGGCTTATTACGAAATCGTTGCCCGCGGGCCGACGGCTGATCTTGAACACATGCGGTTCCGGGTGCTCGTCCCTTTTCTTGCCAAGCCTTTTTACTGGGCCGCCAGAGGCCGAGTGAGAACTTGGGATCCAGTGTTTTTCGGATTGCTGGTGGCCAATTCGTTGCTCATCGCTACCACAGCGCTTTTGCTGGTGCGAATTGGATGTCAGCAGGCCGGAGACTTGGCCGTCGCCCTGCTCGGAGCGACGATCTATCTGCTGAACTTCGAAGTGCCAAACCTCCGGCTGGCGGGACTGATCGATGCGGGTGAAGGCTGCTTCCTCGTGTTCGTGGTCTGGTCTCTGCTCGAAGATCGGTGGCGATTTCTTCCCCTTTGGGGTCTGCTGGGGGCTTTGAGCAAGGAAACGTTCGTGCCCTATGCGGCGGTCCTGGTGACTGTCTGGTGGCTGCTCTCGAGCCGTCACTATGTAGCGCGGCTCTCGCGGGCTGCGTGGGCCGTGGGCATGATGGCGGTTGGACTCGCGGCCATGGGGATTGTGCAAGCATGGCTGGTGGGCCACTTCGTCTGGCCATGGCAATTCGCGGCCACATTGGGGACCTGGCCGGGATTTGCCACCCGGTTCGTGCGTCTGCTCGGGGACCGGCAGTCCTGGTACGGCTTCGTGTGGCTGTTGCCGCTGGGATTGTGGAGGCTGAGGCGCTTGTCGCGCCCGTGGTGCATAGCCAGCGCCACGACCGTCCTTTGCCCGCTGGCGCTCAGTGCCTACCATAATGCGGATCCGGGTACGTGGGGAAGAGCAGCCTTCAGTATCGCGGGTCCGCTGCTCAGCCTATCTGTGGCGCTGGTTCTCGCCGGGCCGGCGTGGTCAACAACCGCGAAGCGGCGCGGGTGAAGTGAGCATTGCGCACCCTGGACATAATCTCCCGCGCTGACGGTTGCACGCTGCCTGTACGCTGACGAACTCTTGCTTTCGGAGGTATGCCATGCGCTTGGCTTGCGGTTTCCTGATTTTCATCCTGACGATCCCGATGGCCCTGGCACTGGACCGATCCGCTTACGTCCGCTCGGCCGCCGATGGAAGGAGCTGGACCATTGGCAATGACCTTGTCGAGCGCGAAGTTCGTTTTGAAGCAAAGCGCGGCCTCTTCACTGCAAGTTGGCGGAGCAAAGTCACGGGGGCCGATTTCATGAAAGCCGCCGGCCGCACGGAGTCCACAGGAAGGGAATTTGCATTCATCGCTGACGGCAAGGCATACGAGGGCGTGGGCGGCGGATTTGTTGTCGAGTCTCATGGCGTTGTGGAAGCCTCACCTCAGGGCAAGGATCTGCACATCCTTTTGCGCTCCCACGACGGCCGCTTCCGGGTCACCGCGCATTACGCGGTGTATGCGGGTCATCCCGTGGTGCGGAAATGGATTGAGATTACCAATCTCTCGAACACCCCCGCTACCCTATCGCATCTCGTTTTCGAGGCCGTGAGCCTTGCGCCCGCGGCACCCAATGACCTGCAGGTTTCAGCGTTCTATGGCCAGGAGCCCCGCGAGATCTTCTATACGGGCCGCGTGGATGATGCCGCCATCACGGTGCGCAGTTCCCACTCGGGAGAAGGCTACATCGTGATGAATGAGGCGCCCGGTTATCTCAAACGTACCGAGATGGTCGAATGGGGCGAGGGCTTGGAGGTGATGTACGATACGGACTTGTTTCCTTTCGAGCGCACCCTCGCCCCGCAGGAGACCTTCTCCAGCGCCCGAAGTTCGGTGGCTTTTTTCCACGAGGACGCTGGGCCGGCTGATCCCCATTGGGTGATGCCTGCCTACACTTCGGAAGTGTTGCTGAAGAAGGGCGGCAGTTACCAACCGCCGTGGATCTACAACACGTGGGAGCCATTTCTCCGCGGCATCAACCTGGATATCGTGAGCGAGTCGATTCCTATCGCGGGCCGCATGGGGCTTGACGTTTTCACCATTGATGACGGATGGCAGGCGAAATATGGTGAGAACACCGTCAACTTGAAGTCGTTTCCGCACGGCTTGGACGAAGTTGTCCAACTCGCCGAGAGCCAGCATCTGCGGCTCGGCCTCTGGGTGCCGCTGGCGGCCATCAGCACCCAGTCGGCGGTTTATCGTGAGCACCCCGATTGGGCCGCGCGCGAAGCCGACGGCCGGCCCAAGTTTACCAGCACCATGGAAGGCCGGAGCGCCGTCATGTGCCTGGCCACGCCTTATCGGAAGATTGCCGCTCGGCGCATCAGCGACTTGATTGGCCGTTATCATTTGAAATACGTGAAGATTGATTTGACCACAGTTTTCAATGCTTATGGCGAGGGACCCGGTTGCCACGCCCAGGGACACGAGCACAAGACGTGGGCGGAATCGCTGACGCGGATCTGCGAAGGCATCCAGGAAGTTACCGACACCATTTACCGCGAACACCCTGACGTCTTGCTTGATTTGACATTCGAACTTTGGGGCCAGAAGCACATTGTTGATTATGCCTTGCTGGCCGCAGGCGACTTTGACTGGCTCAGTAACGTCGATGACCACGCACCACAATCGGCCGGACCACGCCAGGCGCGCACGCTACTCTACTTGCGGTCGCTGGCCATACCCGTGGAATCCATGCTGATAGGCAACCTGCAAGCCAACACGCCGCCCGCAGAAGAGCGCCTGGCGACAGCGATGGGATCGGGGCCGTTGTTTCTGGGCGACCTGCGAAAGCTTACCCCCTCTGAACAGGACGCCTACGGAGAGAGAATCCGCTGGTTTAAGAGCCTCCGCGCGCGGGTTGGGATCAATCAGGGATTCTTCCCGTTGGGGAGCTGGCTGCAGCCCCAGGCTGCAGCCTGGGATGGTTACGCGCGCCTGGAACAGTCCGGCGCCGGCATGATCGCGATCTTCAAGAACGACTCCGGCGTCCAGCAGGTCACCGTGAAACTGCCGGCATTCCCGGATGGCTCCTTCCACCTTCGCTCCGCCATGACGGGTCAGGCGCTCGGCGACTTTACGGGTGAAGAGTTCCGTCGCGGCATCGAAGCGCCCCTGCCGGCGAAATACCCGGTGGAGATTCTCGAAATTGGTGTCCTTTCGGCAATTCCGCGAAAATAAGAACCCGACCGACGGGAGCGGAATGAAGCCACTGACGGCTGGCGCGTGAAGAAGACTAGGAGCAGCTCGCCGCCGCCAACTTTTATGGACGAATGCCTATGCTGCCTGCTCTTAACGAGTCTCCGGCGCTCAGCCAGTGCAAAGACGCCATCACCAAAAGTATCTCACCGAGAGCAAATAGGGGCCAATTGAAGGGCTTCGGCATCCCGCCAGCCATGACGTTGCGGTAGTCCCAAGTAAAGGCGGCCAGGATAAACAACGCGCCCGCGTAAGCACAGAGCCAGTGAACTACCCTCAGCCGAATCGAATGACCGTTTGATTCCCGCCACAGATAGACGAGCGCCGTTCCGACCATCGTCAACGCTACCAAAGCAGGCGCGAGCACGGGTCCGGACCACGGAACGGGGATGAGAAACAAGATGTCCCAGGTCAGCAGCGACTTCGGCCAATCGATCAAAACCTTCAGAAAAGCATAGTAGGAAATATCCCACGCTCCGAAAGCCAGCAGAAAGAATGCAAACCACTGCCGAAAATTACCGCCGACCGCCGCAGCCACTGCGCCCAACATGAGCAGGGTTGCAGCCTCGCGGGCAACCTCCGTGCCCACCAACCTGACCATGTCCGGTCCGGCTGCCCTGACCTGCTGGGCGGAAAGCATTGGAAACAGATCGCGGCTTTGGGGGGCGAACGCCGCCCGTACTGCATCAAACTGCGGCCGTAAATAGGTGACCACAGCCGCCTCAACATAGCCAAAAGATATCCCGAAGAGCAGAATAGCAATGGTCTGGCGCTTCCAACGGACGGGCCTGGCAGAATTCATCTCTCTTTCCATATCATATCGCTGGAAGACCATTCGGCACGCAGCGTCGTCTTCTTGTACACCTTGCGCAAAGCCGAAAGGAGGGCGCGATTCAGTTCCTCGGCGGTATTTCCCTCCATGTCGGCAGCGAACGCTTCCGCCGCCTTATTGATGAGCCTTTCGCCGACAATTCTCCTCCTAGAGACCACTCGGGCCAGTGGGCGTTTCCACCGGGGGAGGCGGGGGAGTAGGTTCCACTGTGTGGACTTTGTCTTTCATCTCGACATTGAAGAGTCTGAAGCGTGAGTAGGTGTGAGAGTTCCGGAAGGTTCTTCCGCTCCACTCGACGGTGACAGCGACCTCGGAAGGCAACCACATGGCTTCCGCAACCTGCTTGAATTGCACGGGGAGGTAACTGATTTCGGTAGTTTGCCGTTCGAGGCGGATCGTGGGTTGTGGTGTCAGCAGATCACTCCGCAGGCGAACGATCTTGTAAGTGGAAGCGTCAATCCAGGCGATTCCCTGGAAGAGCACCAGGACAGTTACTTTGTCGGCATCGAAGCGTTCGACCATCTGAGCCTTCGCGGGATTCTGGGCAAAGGCCACGGCGTAACATTGATGCCCTGCCAGGGCCTGCTTGCCCAGCAGCCGGAAGCTTGCGCCGGACTGGTAGGCGGGATGGAACAACAGGGAAGCAGTAGCAAAACCGGAAGTCAGCATTAGACCGGTTTCACGGCCCTTCGAGGCCGCGCGCCCGCCATGCTCATCCGCGCGGAATTCCTCCAGCCCCAGTCCCCACTTCTCCGGCTTGGCGAGGAGCAGGTACTGGAACTTCTCATCCAGAGAACCCTTGGTCTCCCCGTTCTTTCCCAGCCGCTCTTCGCGAACCTGCTCCTCTGACACCGTGTTGGGGAAGTTTTGGAAGAAGGCCTGAACGTTCTCGCCCGCCCTCGTCAGAATCATGGCGAGCTCATCCTGGTTTGCCGCCGGTTCTATGCCCTGAAGCTCGGGAACGGCGGCGACCAAGGTGTTGACCGGTTGGTTCACCACGGAGGACACTCTCGTTGCGGACTCCAGCTTGAGCCGTGCCAGGATCTGGGTATGCATGCTGCGCACCGGCAGCGGGAAATCCTTGGCTGGCCGCTCGCCCATGTAATCCTTGAGCTGCGCCGCAGCCGCCCGCGTGTCACCCCCTTCCAGCAGCGCGCGGGTGCGAAGCAGCATCAGTTCTCTAGAGGCTCCAGCCCGGATCGCCTTGTCCAAGTACTCGTCGGCTGCCTCCCAGTTCTTCTGGAAGACGAGCGTGCGCCCCAGTTCCTGCAAAATGAAGGGATCATCAGGAGCCTGATCTTTGGCCTGCATCAGGAAGCCGGCGGCCTTGTTGTACTCCCCCTTCCAGTCTTCAAGTACGCCGGAGGTCAGGTTCAGCCGCGCCCGCTGCAGGTTGCTGGCCTTCGCATCCTCGCTTTTTGCGGCTTCCGCGAATTCTTGTACGGCACCGCTCAAGCTTCCCGCATCAAGCCGGGCGAGTCCGAGAAGCATCCGGCAGTCCAAGCAATCCGGGCGCTTTTTCACCACCTTTTCCAGCGCTTCCACGGCCTTGACGGGATGCTGGTTGTCGAGAAGCTCCTGGCCCCCCCGCGCCAGATCTTTGCGTTCCGAAGCCACTGTGGTGTCGGCTTCCAGGCTTGCCCGCAGCTTCGGGCCCAGCGCCTTGACCAGAGACTCTTCACTCAAATCCTCGGGGCCACCGGTATCCTCCCGCATCACCATGTCGATCCCCCAGGTCTTATCCCCTTTCCCGAAGTCGACGACCTCGCGCGCCGAGTGATAACCTTTCTTGGTAACCGACAGGTTCACCACAAGGGTCTTGATCGTCTTGAAGTTCAGCTCGTACTGAGTTCGGAATTGCCCCTGTGAGTCCGTTTTCAGATCACGGAGGTACTTCATTCCGTAACCTAGATCGACGTGTACCCTCGCATCTCGAATGGGTTCGCCTTTCAAATCAGTGACCGTCCCAAAAATGTGCCAGACGTGATTCTCAATGCTTTCAAAGAATCTCCATGGCCCGTGGGCTCCCCCTACGGGTAGCTGTGACCACAAGAGAACGGGAAAGAGCCCTGACAAGACGACAGATAGAATAATGGTTTGAATGCGTCCTAGGCGCATGTCGCGCCTCCTTTCTCTGCGCTCGCGACGGTTCCTGCCGCGGGCGCCCTTGTCGCAATCCAACGGAGGGCCGGCCATGAACCTGGGATCGGATCAGGCCGGGTGCGTCATTCGCGAGCACCGGGACCAGTGGGCGTCTCCACCGGGGGAGGCGGGGGTGTTGGTTCCACGGTGTGGGGTTTGTCCTTCACCTCAGTATTGAAGAGTTTGAATTGTGAGTAGGTGTGCGAGTTGCGGAATGTTCTTCCCTTCCACTCGACCGTGACCGCCACCTCCGAAGGCAACCATGTGGCTTCCGCAATCTGCTTGAATTGAACAGGGAGGTAAGTGATTTCCGTGGTTTGCCGTTGCAAGCGGATTCTGGGTTGCGGCGCCAGCAGATCGCTCCGCAGGCGGACGATCTTGTAAGTGGAAGCATCAATCCAGACTATTCCCTGGAAGAGTACCAGCACCGATTCTTTATCGACGTTGAAGCGTTCGACCATCTGAGCCTTGGCGGGATTCTGGGCAAAAGCTACTGCATAACACTGATGCCCCGACTGGGTCTGCTTGCCCAGCAGCCGGAAGGTCGCGCCGGACTGGTAGGAGGGATGAAAGACCAGGGAAGCAGAAGCAAAACCCGAAGTCAGCATCAGACCGGAATTAAGACCCTTCGAGCCGGTCCGGCCGCCATGCTCATCGGTGCGAAACTCCTCCAACCCTAGGCCCCACTTCTCCGGTTTGGCAAGGAGCAGGTAATTGAACTTCTCATCCAGAGAGTCCTTGGTCTCACCCTTCTTGCCCAGCCGCTCTTCGCGAACCTGTTCCTCCGACACCGTGTTGGGGAAGTTTTGGAAGAAGGCCTGAACGTCCTCGCCCGTCTTCGTCAGAATCGTGGCGAGCTCATCCTGGTTTGCCGCCGGTTCTATGCCCTGAAGCTCGGGGACGGCGGCGACCAAAGTGCTGACCGGTTGGTTCACCACATTGGCCACCTTCGTGGCGGACTCCAGCGTGAGGCGCGCCTCAATCTGGGTGTACATGCTGCGCACCGCCAGCGGGAAATCCTTAGCCGGCCGGTCGCCCATGTAATCTTTGAGCTGCGCTGCGGCCGCCCGCGTGTCACCCTCTTCCAGCAGTGCCCGGGTGCGCAGCAGCATCGCTTCTGGGGAGGCTCCGGCGTGGATGGCCTTGTCCAAGTACTCGTCGGCTGCCTCCCAGTTCTTCTGGAAGACGAGCGTGCGCCCCAGTTCCTGCAAAATGAGGGGATCGTCGGAAGCCTGATCCTTGGCCTGCATCAGGAAGCCGGCGGCCTTCGCGTACTCTCCCTTCCAGTCTTCCAGGGCGCCTGAGATCAGGTTCAGCCGCGCCCGCTGCAGGTTGTTGCCCTCCGCCTCCTCGCTCTTCGCGGCTTCCGCGAATTCGTGTACGGCGCTGTTCAAGCTTCCCGCATCAAGCCGGGCGAGTCCCAGAAGCATCCGGCAGTCCAAGCATTCGGGCCGTTTCTTCGCCACCTTTTCCAGCGCTTCCACGGCCTTGACGGGGTTCTGGTTGTCGAGAAGCTCCTGGGCCCCCCGCGCCAGATCCTTGCGTTCGGCAGCCACTGTGCTGTCGCCCTCCAGGCTGGTTCTTAGCTTCGCGCCCAGCGCCTTGACCAGAAACTCTTCGCTCAGCTCCTCGGGACCCCCTGTATCCTCGCGCATCACGATGTCGATCTCCCAGGTCTTATCCCCTTTCCCGAAGTCAACGATCTCGCGCGCTGAGTGATAACCTTCGTGTGTGACCGTCAGTTTCGCGACGATGGTCTTAATGGTGCCGAAGTCCAACTCGTATTGAGTCTTGAATCGTCCCTGCTGGTCCGTTTGGACATCGCGGATATAGGTCATGCCGTAACCCAGATCGACGTGCACGTTCGCACGTCGAACGGGTTCGCCTTTGAAGTCGTTGACCTGCCCGAATACGTTCCAGCGGTGCTTCTCAACGTTGATAATCCCGCCCATGGATCCATGTCCGGGCCCCTGGCCCCCGCCGGGCAACTGTGCCCACAAAAAAACGGGAAAGAGGCCTGACAACACGAGGGAAAAAACAAGGGTTGGGATACGCCATGGGCGCATGTTGCGCCTCCTCTCTCTGCCTTGCCGATGGCCGTAATTATACACCCTGCTCTCCCCCTTAGTCTGTGTGAAAACCTGCCTTGACGCGCGGTAGCGGGGCTCGATGAGTGGCGCACTCATTGACCATCAACATTTTTGGTTGGCGGAAAGCACCAGTCTTGCGGGAGCTGGATCGATTTGCCTTCTTCAGGCCACCCGCGAAGGGCGCCGACCCGTTCGCGGTGCGTTCAGGGCAGACCCTGAAACTCCGTGATGCTTCACCCCAATCACCGGCCGTTCTTTGCATTCTCGGTCAAGAAGTCGCTAGATTGTCCTTCGTTATCACGAAAACTCTGTGTTTTCTGCGAAAAAACGCTGCAAATAGCCGTACATTTTGTCAACCTATCCTTTGTTTTCATATAGATAGTCGGATCGATCTTTATTTTTAACATCTCTTTGGATGATTATCCCGTTCTTGATTTTTGTCATGAATCATTGGGCCGACTGGTGAGGCTCTCCTAAGGCTCAGCTCAGCCGCCGCCCGCAATGGCCCGGAGGATCTGTACCACCTGCGACGCTCATATCATTTGTATCCTAGTCGGCAGTTAGGAGATTGTCAATGGAGGCAGTTCACTTTTTGCCTACCGGTAGGTCACAAATTCTGACGTTTGGCAGAAAATCAATGTCCTGGCGACAAGATGTCCCATGCCGCAACTAGCTAGGCTTAGCGCTCAGAGCGAATCCACGAACACCAAGTAGGAAGATCCCCAAAGGTTGGTGGGAATGGAGCCGCGCGGCTGGCTGGTGATGACGATGCGGAATCCTGAAGCGGCGGAGGCGATCCGTGCCTCCAGGTTTGCGAGTGAGGCGGGCGAGCTGGCCTGGGGCTCGATTAGCGCCAAGGTTTCCAGGACCGGGTAGACGATTTCGCCCGCGGGCGCCATGCGCGTCTCGAAGCTATGGGTGAGAAACTGCATCTGGGCGTCGATCTCGTAGAAGTGCCACGCCAGGCAGGCGCAAAAGTTGACACCCTTCTCGAATTGCGCCAGGGCCTTTCCCTTCGCGGCAGGCAAGGTGGCGTCAAAGACCAGCACCAGGCGGCGTTCATCCTCGCGGGTGAACTCTCGCACCTTGAGTTGCTGGGCCTTGGCCGTGGCTTTCCAGTCCACGTGGCGGGCGCTATCCGATTCTTGATAGTCACGGATGGAGTACAGGTCGTGGCCCCGGCCTTTGTATGAGCTCTCCGTCACGCCGCCAATCAGCGGCAGGATTTCGTAGAACTCTTCTGTCGGTTGCACGTTGGGCAGAACCAGGATTTCCTGCTGGCTCTTGACCTCATGCGCCTTGCGCAGTAGCCCGAACGGAAACTTGGTGCTGACGCGAAACCCCTCCTGCGTGTAGCGCCCGCGGCGCGGAAAAGTGAGTTCGACGTGCTGCGTGACCGATGCCCGATGCGGAATGTAGGGGATATAGACCGGAGCGTCCAGGATCTGTCGCGGCGCGACGAGGGGCACGCCTTTTCGTTTACCCTTCAGGGGAGAGCGCGCGGAAACCGTGATCGAGAAAGAAGGGAAGACCCACTTCAGGTTTTCGACCGTCAGGCGTGAAATCAGCGGGCGCTCAGCAAAGACGTGCTCCGGCAGGACGAAATCCAGCTCAAGTTGCGAGAGCACAATCGCGGAGAGAATCCCTGACATCAGAATTCCCGCCAGCAAGCTGGAAAGAATGATGAAGAGGAGATTGTTGCCGGTGTTGAGCGCGGCGACGGCAATGACCACGATGATCAGAAAATAGGCCACGCCCTCACGCGTGAACTCGTACTCGATCTTAATCATCCACCGTTCGAGCGCGGTGCGCCGCGCCAGATAGGGGACGACCCGCATGGCCACGACCGCGGTCACCAGGAGGGAGAGGGCAGCCACCCCCACGGCCGCCTCCACCCGGCCCGCATCCTGGAGTGCAGAGGAATACAAGGCGAGGAAGAAAGCCATACCCAGGCCGAAGATCGCCAGGAAGAACTGCCGCCAGGCAGGCCGGTCGGCGTGCAGCATTTGCTGGCGCGCCAGAATCCAAAGGTCGCGCATAACGCCACCCTGCGCGGGTTGGGAAAATCTCGCCATGTACGGGGTCAATTGTAACTCAGGAGGGACAGAAGGCAGTAGGCAGAAGGCAGTAAGCAGGACCTGAACGGCCGCAATTTGTAGCGAGACAGCCGAAGGAATTCTTCGGCAGACAACTACAGACTCCTTTCCGAGGCGCCCATGCGTCCAGAAAGCGTGCAGCCTGTAAGGAATGTAAGGCTGGCGAATCCAGGCTGCCAACTGTACGGATAGGCCGTTATGCGTCGACTGAGGTGCAGCAGGGGGGAATTCGTCAGGAGGCATCCGATTCAGCTGGTACGGCGGTTAGCTGGTGGCGGAGTCTCGATATTGCAAGCAGGACGATACCCAGGGAGGTCGTGAACATGGCAGCCGCGATAAGAAAAGGCCCATCGACGCCGGTCTCGGCAATCGTCGGGGCAGTAAAGTCACCAGCCATACCTGTCCACCAGTAGGCGAACAAGCCAACGTCCATCACAATGTGCCCGATTATGCCGGGAATGAGCGATCGGGAGGACCAAGCAAGAAGCCCCAGCAGTACGCCTGCACCGAACACGATGGGAACCATTCCCGGTGTCGCCCAAGCCTTAGTGAGATGCAAAGCCATGAAGAAGACCGAGGAAATCAGAATCGCAAGCGGCGCGCCATGGCGCTGTTCGATCGGGCGCTGCATGTAACCCCGAAAACCTGTCTCCTCGCAAATCCCTGCCGATATGGCAGAGACCACAACTGCCAGCCACCTTAGGAACTGGGTAGGGATGAAAGAAACGTCATACCCGTTGCGGAACGCAGCGACCGGAAACGGCACCAAGCGAAACAGTAAAACAATTGAGGCATGAATTGTCGCGGCGAAGAAGAACGCGGCGATAAGGCCCCAGAACCATTGCGTGGAAGAGAGTTTGCCGCTTCGGAATGATGTGGCGCGGGCGGTTTCCGTTGAGCGTGGAGGGCCTCCTCCGCTTGTCCACCAGAGAAAAAGCGCCAGGAATATCGCTTCGGCGAATGCCGCAATCGGCATGGCAAGTTTCAGAAGCAACAGCGGCCACACGTTGCTAGCGGCGAGTGCAAGAAGAATGCCAGAGATGATAGCCCGCAGCGAAATGGGCAATTTCGCCCAGAGGCTGGGCGCAAGATCAGTTTCTTTTCTACCGCGCTCGCCTTCAAACACGGCCACCCTCCATCTCACAACAACGCACTCGCTGCCTGCTGCTTTCCGCCTACTCCTCTTCTACAGCGGCACAGGGGTGGATTCGAGGATTTCGCGCAGGATCGTCTCCGCCTGGTCGGACTTCTTCATCGTGGAAAGGTAGCGCGAACTTACCACACAGCGGTGGGCAAACACAGGGAGCGCCAGTCGTTTGAAGTCGTCGGGGATACAGTAACTGCGGCCTTCCAGCAAGGCCAGGGCCTGCGCGGCGCGATACAAGGACATGGAACCGCGCGGGCTTACACCCAGGCTGAGGTATTCATGCTGGCGAGTCTTCTCCACGATCGCCAGCGTGTAATTCATCAGCGCTTCATCCACCGTAATGCGGCGCACGGCCTGCTGGATATCCAGCACCTCAGCGGCGCTCATGACCGGTTCGATTCTGGCGAGCGGTTCGGAGTCCGCGAAATTCCGCAGGATCTCCTTTTCACTTTCCCGATTGGGATAGCCGACCCGCAGGCGCATCAGGAAGCGGTCCATTTGCGACTCCGGCAGAGGGTAGGTGCCGTGATGCTCGATGGGATTCTGCGTGGCCATCACCAGGAAGGGTTGCGGCAGGGGATAGGTGCGGTTGTCCACCGTCACCTGGTATTCGTTCATGGCTTCCAGCAGGGCGCTCTGAGTCTTGGGTGTGGTGCGATTGATTTCATCCGCCAGCACGATGTTGGCGAAGATGGGGCCAGGCCGGAATTCGAAGCGCTGGGTCGGCTGGCTGAACACGCTGATGCCCACGACGTCGGAGGGCAGCATATCGGAAGTGAACTGCAAACGCTGGAAGGTGGAGTTAAACGAGCGCGCCAGGGCATGGGCCAGGGTTGTCTTGCCGACGCCGGGGACGTCCTCGATCAGCAGGTGGCCGCGCGCAAACAGCCCCACCAGAGCGAGCTGAATGACTTCGTTCTTCCCCCGGATCACACTCTCGACCGACTGCTGCAAGCGTTCGAGAAGTTCCGGGGCAACCACCGGCTGATTGTTCACTGCGGCTTTTTCCATGCACTTCGCTCTCGCCCGTTGCCCGGGCGCGTCTGGACCGGGGGCCGAAAATCTGCTATGTTCATTGCTTAACCTGGGCGATTAACTCAGCGGTAGAGTGCTACCTTCACACGGTAGAAGTCACAGGTTCGAGTCCTGTATCGCCCACCATTTGTTTTCTTGGAGTTACGGGCTGGCGGTCCAAAAAATCCAACCCACAACCGAGCCCACAGCTCATGGAATCATCTCCGAGCGCATGCCTAGGGCTTTCAGGAACTCTCCCTGGGCAGCCCGTGCTTCATCGCTGTCTTCCTGTGTATACAGATCCAGCGTCGTCTGAATCCTCGAATGACGCAGGATGCCCTGGACAGTCTTCGCCTCGACCTTCGCCTTGTTGACAAGCCAGTTGCTTAAGCTGTGGCGCAGGTTGTGAAGTCCGAACCGCTGACCTTCTTCGATATGCACTCCGGCCCGGATGGCAGCCGGTCGCAGATGATCGGCGACAAAAACGGCGGCGGAGAGAGGCACCCGACCGTGCGCCTTGAGCGACGGGAAAACAAAATCCGTGTCCTTGGGGTAGTGGGTCTGTGTTTGCCACTCACGGAGGTGAGCAGCCAAAACCGAGTGCAGCGGGACGTAGCCATCCGATGCGACTGTCTTGGTATCGCCATCTTTTCCCCTTGCCCAGCGTTTTGACACCCGAATCCTTCCGCCATCCCACAGGATGTCCGACCAGCGCAGCGCCAGAATCTCCGAAGCGCGGAGAGCGGTTGCTGCACAAGTGAGAACGAGGGTGTGATGTTGGGGCTTCGGGAGACCTCGCAGGATCGCGAGAGTCTGCTGAGGCGTGATGACGATAGCCCGATATGTGGATGTGGAGCGCGTCTCGACTGACTGTACGGGATTCTTTGAGACGCGCTCGTGGAGGATTCCGACCTTGTAGATGCGGCTCATGACGCCCCGCATCTTCGAGATCGTCGTCCAGGCGAGTCCTTTTTCTGAGTTAAGCGACTTCAGCCAGCGCTGAATGTCGAGTGGTTTGATGTCCTCCGCTGTTTCATCGCCCCAGCGGGCAATGAGGTAGTTGCGAACGATGTGCTGCACAATGACGATGGTGTTTTCCGACTTCGGCCGCACTGCATCCTCCCCGAAGTCTGCCTTGAGGTAATGTTCGGCAAGGGCGTTGAACCTGATGCGGCCAGGGGCAGGGGCATCGTTGATACGGACGAGCAGGCCGAGAGTATCCACTTCACGCCATGCGTCTGTCTCCTTCGGGAAGTCGGAAACAAGACCCACTGGCACGGTGTTCTCGACTCTTCTGCCGTCCGCTCGCGCGACCCGGTACCTGAGCACCCAGGTGTCTCCTTCCTTGCGCCGCACTTTCTTGAGTGATCCTCGCTGATAAGACATGGTTCCTCTTTTCAGCGGGGACTGCCTGGTTGGATCATAGCACCTTTGGGGGATTTTCGGATAAGCGTCGCGGGTTCTCCCGCGATGGACGCCGCAAGTTCCGAAAGGCGAAAAATCCAGATTTTCCGCTTGCCTCCCGTACCCAGCGCATACGCTCCGGTGATGCCGTTGCGTGCGAGAGCGAGCAGATAGCGGCGCTTGATGGCCAGGAACTGTGCGGCCTCGTCCGCGGATACGAATGGTTCGGGATTCATGATCGGGTTTGCTCCAATTCAAACCCCGCTTGCGAGACCGCATAACCCCCGACCCACAGATGCTCACCTATAAAGTTCTGCTTCCGGTCACTCCGTCGGTCCGCCGCCATCGGGCTCTTCCGTTTCAGCAGCTCATTCACAATCCTACAGGGTACTTCGGAGCAATTGCGACGCATATGTCCACATAGTCCGGCCTCAGATGCTGCTTTCAGAATCCGGAACTCCTTCTGCTTGACCAATTCAAGAAAAATCTCCCTATCTGACGGTGACCATCCCAACAATACCTTCCGTCGTCGGATTGGGGTAAACACCACCCCGCATTTGACGCACTTTGCGAAGCGGACAGGCGGCGATAGACATGGCATCCTCCCTTGGGACTGGTTCTTGCCAAGCCATCTCACAGGAGGGTGTTGCACTGCTCATCGGTCCAACCACTTCGAGTCTCACTTGTCAAACCCGTGGCTTACCTTAAGCCCAGTTACAGAGTCCATGCCAATCTACCCCAATCAGATCTTTCTCGACCTCAACCCCTTGGAGTCGGCCAGCAGCGCACACAAACTCCGATCATTACCTCACCGCAGTGAACAGATACCTGATCTTCCTATGTGCCTGTGCCCTTGCCATCCAATAGACTTGATATGCCGAACTATTTTTTCTGTCAAACGGCTGCCACGGGACCCTTCTTGCAACCGGGGCGGCTAAACTTAACCAACGTACAAAGAGAGGCTAACACCTCTGATGTCTTACACTTAGCGTGATCTTGAGTCAGAAGCCCTGGGGATTTGTCTTAGACGGCGGTCCCGAATCGAAAAAGCGGGTTTCTGAATGGCAATCCTGGAACCTGCAAATAAGGCAGGACGGGAATTGTAATCGATGCAACAAACACGTGGAGCAGAACCTATGAGTTTCGAGGGGGGCACCTAAGCTTGCCAACCACCACAGCATGGAAGGACGGCGGCTTGAGAAATCCTTGGACCAGTGAAAGATATTTGGCATCAAACATGCGCGTGCCGGTGTGACCCCAGAACTCTGCCCCTGGAACCACGCGAGAATCCTTCGCTGAGCGTAAACCAGCAACCAAATCCCGGTTTGTTCAAAAACTCCAGGTTGAAAACTGATTGGACCAGCGAAAATTGTTTGGCAGGGATCTTGCCGCAGAGTCAACTCACGGAGGGTCAGACCTCAAAGGCCTCACACCACAACACAAGAAACTATGCTAACCCACACAGGTGAGGGTCAGATCTCCCGCGCAACAGCCGTCTCGCACCGCCTTTTCGCACCTACGCAGATCAAACGTACGCGGGAGACACCATGCGACCCCGCAGTAGTGCGGCCGCCCAGAGCCTTACGGGAAAGGTTTAAGCTTTTGATCGGAGTTAGTCGGAGCCGTTGCCGCTGTCACTGTCGCCCACCGCGCTCAGGATCTCGATCGCCTTGTTCATTTGCTGATCGACGCCGACATTCAATTGGCACGGATCTACCTCTACCAAGACATCGGGTGAGACCCCTTTGCCTTCCAGGCAATCGCCCTTCGACGTGTACCAACCGAAAACGGGCAAGCGCACCCAATACTCGCTGCCGACCCTGAAATTCGCCGCCCCGAGGACGTTCCCCGCTGTCTGCTTTCCGACAATAGTCGCGAGCCCATTTTCGGCGGCAAAGCCGACCACCATTTCTGCCGCACTGTTGGTCCATTCGTTCACGAGTAGGACGATGTGGTTATGAAAGGGTTGTGGGCCCAAACCCTGAGTTAGGAGAACAACGGACTTGTCTCGAAATAAGAACCGCGCCAGGGTCCACACCAGTTCAGTCTTGCTGCGCGGCATTGGAACGGGCGGGAGGTCCTCTTTTCTATATCCTCTGCGCAGGCGACATGGGGTCAAGCTATGTCCGATGGGGATCTGTCCAGAGCACATATAACTCGCAAGCCTCACCAGTCCCAGGCCCCCACCGATGTTCCCGCGCAGATCGATGATGAGACGGCTCAATCCGTGCTGTTTGAGATCTGTGATCGCCGCATCCAATTGCTTCGCAAACTGCAACCCCATGGCACCTGGGAAATACACTATTCTCAGGAGCCCAATGTTGGGCGCAGGCATGGCGTGCGACAGGCTCTTGGGCTCGATGATTGGTGGGCGCACCCTTGTCCCTTTTCGCTTCGGCACATCCACCGCGACCTGCCGAAAGTTCTCACCACGGGCATCAGCAATCATCAAGCGGTATGTCTGTCCCACATCGAAGGAAGGCATCGACGGTGGAAGGCACTCAGTCCCGTCCGCGGCGAGCAGCATATCGCCGGGCTTGACTCCCGCAATGTGGGCTGGCCCACCTTCAAAAACGTCCAGGAAAAACCAGTGCTCAGAACCTGTCACTGAGAACCGTCGAAGGGTTGCATTAAGCGAATGCTGGGGAAGAACTTGCTTCCCCTGTTCGTGGTAGAAAGCGGTATGGCTGCTCCCGAGTTCCGATAGAAGCTGCCTGACACCACTCTCGAAATCACCGGTTTCTGCCCCTAGCAGCTCCGAGGCTCGCTGGTCAACCTGCGTTGTCCACGCGTCGTAGCTCACACCGCCAACATTGATGTGATGCTTCAGGACCAGCTTCTTAATGGAAGCTAGAATTCTGGCGCGTTCACTTGGACTGAGCGAGATTTTGGTGTTGTTGCTCTTCGTCATGGGATGATATGGCGCGATCAGCTGCACCTTCGAAAATGAAGCCGGCCCAGTAATACGGGGCAGCAGCGGGACCGAATTCTCGCAAAGTATCCCGCTTTGCTCCAGTGAGGGCGTCAGCGGCCGGCTTATATGCCGCCAAGTGCCGATAGAAATGTGTCATGAGCTCCAGCGAATAGGTGTCATCGATCGACCATAGTGTTGAAACAACTGCCTTCGCACCGGCCAGGAGAAAGGCTCTGGAGAGCGCCGCAATGCCCTCTTCACCTTCTACGGGCCCGATAGCCGTGTCGCAAGCCGACAGGATGACTAAATCGGCGTTAAGGTGGAGCTGAACGATCTCCGAGGCTTGCAAGAAGCCGTCTTCGCCCGCCGCAGGATCACTCAGAAGAACCAAGGCTGAGCGATTTGGGTCGGCATTACTTGCAAAGCCATGAACAGCGAGATGAATAATGCGATACTGTGCCAGATCGGCACGCTTAAGGGCCGATTCGGTAGCCTTCGATCCGAGCAACAGGGTATCGGTGGGGCTATGAATCGCAGCCTCAGCAGCAAGCACCTCGTCCTTGGACCCAGGCAGGTCAGACAGCGCATTCGCATCGTAACCCCGGGTAAGCGAGGCTTGTTTCAACTCACTGGGGCTGTAAGGAACCCCGCCTACTGCAAAGAGTGCATGTGCGAAAGTGTGTGGCTGGCGCCTTCCTTGTGTGAGTAAATAAAAGCTGGTTGCTGACGGCTCATATATAACGGTGTGCGTCTCGACAACGTACCGGCCTGACTCATCTACAAATCCCTCGAAGGGCACAAGATGGAGCCGTCCGTCGCGAACGATCACAAGCGTTTCTCTTTGCGCAGCCTCGGGAATGGGTCGAAGCAGAGCGTCGTAAAGCCGGCGACCCTCCTCGCGGGCCGGCTGCCTCGTTTTGACAGCCTTCAGATAGGTCGCAACGAGCGCATTGATGTGTTCTCCACCGGCTAAGGGAACGGTATGGGAACCGCCGTGTGAAATCACCAGGCAATACGACTGCGGATCCGCCACAACGTACTCCAGGATTACCGCGGAGGGGCTGAGGCTCCGTTCGACACGTTCGATCCCCACCGCCGCGTGGGCCCGAGCCTTCAGGATGCTGACGTCTGGTGTAACCCACCGAGACTGCTCCGCCATGAAGATCTGATCTCGAATCCTGTGCAGTTCGGCGGTCGACCGCGCGGCCATCAGTTCCAGTTGCAGCTGAGAAATCGTCCGCTCCTCTCTCCTTGCCTCCTCTGGCGTGACGGAACCCGCCATCAGCAGGTCCGTCGTAATGCGACCACGAACTTGTTCGATGATCGAAAAAGCTTTCGCCGGGTCGTTAAAATGCTGTGCGATCAAACAAAAATGCTGCGAGTACAACTCGCTGGAGGCCTTGATTAGAGCGGTTTTATCCAAGACACCGGAGAGGTCACCTATGGTGGAATCGACGAACGCGGCAGCACGATCGTAGGAACGGTCGGCTTCAGAGTATGCCCCGTGCCTGATCTCTATTTCAGCGAGGGCTTGTAGGCATTCCGGAACAGACCAGATATCGCCACTTGCCTGAGTCGAAGCGGCCGCAAGGGCAGCGAAATGTTCCGCCTTCGGCAGATCTCCCTGTTCCCGGTAGATATCTGCCTGTAAAGACTGTGCTTCTGCCACTTGTCGTACTAATCCAGCCTCTTGGGACAGAGGAAGAGACTGCTCAAGGGCGGACAACGCTTTTGTGTATTCACTCCGTGTCAAAGCAAGGTGCGAGATCTGAATCAATACTTGCGCCTGGTGTGCCGGCCGGTTCAGCTCTCGCGCGTGCTTTAAGATGTCCACAGCTAGAGCTTGAGCAGCGTCGAACTGCTTCAGGCCGATCAATGCGTCTAAGCGCTGCTCATAGGTTGGAAATGGATAACCAGCATCGGGCGTGGCGCTGGCGACCTGCAGGGCTTTGTCGAAATAGGGGAGAGCCTGCTCGTACATCTTTGTGAGGACCAACCCGATCCCCAGATCCGTCAAATATTGGATTTGGGCAGCGGCGTCACCCGCTGCGGTTGCAGCAGCCAGGGCACTCCCAACATTCTTGCGAGCCGTCGCCAGATCGCCCTCATAGAAGGCCGCCAGACCGAGTTGAGCCAGGGCGCGATACTGCCATTTCGTATTGCCTAGCTCAACTGCCAGTGCCTGTACTTGTTCCCAGTCTTCACGCATCGCTCCGGAATTGAGCTCGGTGTCGATATCGCCTTTCACAATGAAGCAAAACATCCGGAGTTGTTTATCGTTTAGGAGGAGTGGGTTCGCGTCCAATTCTGCCGCGAGTTGGGCCGAGATCACCGGCAACTTACTCTGGTCCGCCGTTGACCGAATCCCGCCCAGCTTGGCATACAACGCGTTCCGCTGATCGCCGGCTGCGATAAACATCTTCTCAGCCTTAATAAACTCTGGCCCTGCATCAGTCCAATTGTACAGATCAGCAAGATAGAGGGCGTGGCGTAACAACTCTGAAGCAGAGGGTTGCCCCTCCTGAGCGTTCAACGGCAAGAGCACTGCCCCCAAGACATAGATTGCAGCCACGAGGCGAATGAGGTTCTCAAGAATTCTCGCAGTAGATTCTGCAAATGATCGAGGAGTGTTCGGTCTCACACGCTTGTCTCCCGTTCTTAAAAGTAAAAAGACCATCTGAATCGCCCGACCCGCAAAGGTTCGAGTCTGCATGGTCAGGCGCAGTTCGAGTCTGTCGCGGAGTGCGGTGCCGCTTCAGCGAGTGTCGTCAAGGGTGCACGAACGATAACGCTAGCCATCGGTTTTGAATACTTGCCCCAGACTAACCGAAACCTGACGGCGTAATGACAATAGCTAAGGTGTCCAGTCTGCACTTCCTGCCACTTTGCAGGCACCAAAACCTGATCTTGATTCGATTGACGGTACCCGAACTCTGCACTGCCCATGGCCCATACGCAATCCCCTACGATTAGCTGACGCCGGGCTGCCTCCGGTGAGCGATCCTGCACTTGTCATAGCAGGACCACAACCCTTGAGTCCCGGTAGATTGAGCCTGGGAAGTGCCACTCTTGCGCCACCGTGCCGGCCGAAAGTTCGGGTCAATGGGAAAGTCGAGGTCATGGCACCTACTTCAGTACCACACGGTAATACCTCCAACTCCAGCCAATCCGACGAATACCGACCAGGTAAGGCCCAGGACTCAAGGGTTCCAGATTCGGCTTAATCGTGAACGTGGCGATGCCATCGTGCAGTTCTGCAGCACCTTCTGCCCTCACGAGCAACTTCTCGGGTTCTCGTGCAATTTCGAATTCATATTTGCCTGGCGCACTCCCGATGGGGAGATAAATGGAAAGGGACAAACGCCCCCTGGGGAGCTCTAAAGGAGATTCGTCTGGGACTGACTCTCCACCACGAAGAACTGCCCTATTCCTAAGGTCAAGGAGAAACGGCTGGTAGGACCCGCGCTCCTCCCGTCGCGCGATTTCGCCTCCACCACCGATCCTTTGTTGTCGCCAGCCGCCGAACCAAGCCCAAATCCCGATGGAAACTACCAAAGCGATGCCCGCTGCAACGGCTCCATATTGTATCCATCGCCGACTCACGGCTTGTCGGCGAAGGGCGTCGTACTCCACGTAGCAAGGAGAGCAGAAACCAAGGTGATCGACCCATCCCGCGACCTGTTCAAGAGGGAGTTCGCGGAAGGCGATCGCTCTCAGAATTTCTCTATCAGGGCAGCCCGTGCGCACCGGGTTGGGAAATTCCCCCTGCAGCAGGACGCGTTGCGCAGCCTTGAGCAACCGTGCTTCGTCGCTTCTCGTGAGCGGTCCATTACGCCGCATCAGCCTCACCTCCTTTGCCGGAGGTGCTATTCGAACCCTTTGGTTTCATAACGCGGCTTCGGGCCTTCTTCAGGCCTTGGTTGAAGAGGACCTGTGCATTGTTAGCCGTATTTTTCAGAATTCGGGCGATCTCATCCCAAGAGTAACCAATGATCCTCAGGGAGAACATGTGCCTGGTCCGTTCGTCCATGTAACCCATTAACTCTTTGATGAGTATTGCATCCTCAATGAATGGCAAGACAGTGCTAGTTCGAATGCCACTGAGGGCATCCAGATCTTGGAGGGAACCGACGGTTTCGATGTGGGGCTCCCTGGCCAATTGTCGATGCAGCGTGCGAATAAAAGCCGAATAGAGATAGTTGTCCAGGTTTCGAATAGGGGTACCGAACTTTCCGTTTGTCCTCCTGGCTCTGGAGATCGAGCGTAGGACTACCTCGAGTATGTCGGCAGCTCGCGCCGAGTCCTGTTGGTGGCGCTGGGCGTATGCCAGCACGCGCGCCCAGTTACGCTGTGCAGCATCGAGCAGGTCCGCTTCGATCGAGGCGCCGGACTCATCCCGTTGCCAAACACAGACAGGCGGATTAGGTTCGAAATCCCCGCGCATGGTCGCTGTCCAGTCTCCCTACCCCCCTAACTGGAATACCTTGCTGCTCGCACTAAGACCCATGATTATCTACTCCTTACTATATAAGAGTCCAAAAAACCGCCAAATCTTAAACACCACCACGACTTTTCTTGGGCTCAGGTCCGGAGCCCCTTGCCCCTCCCCGGCTCAGGCGACACAGATTGAAACAGGCCTCTTAAGCATTACAAACTTTTCGGCCTCTATCAATGTGTAGGCGTAAATATCCCGGAAGCGGGGAAAACGGGGGGCGCGGCAGTAAGAACTGGTCTGATTTCAATCATTTGCGTCTAGAACTACTCCCGTCGTTCACTGCCGCTCTTGAGGGTCGCTGAAGGGGCCTCTTGAACTCGCACCCTTCGGGTCCATTCCCAGCCCATCGGAAATACGCAAACTGGTATCGGTGGGCAGGTCGCGCCTGCGCCCGTACCGAGAAAGGAGGTCAATTGGGTAGCGGGTCTCATATTTCCAACCAAGGCCGTTCAGGCACATGGAATCGGGCAATCGACGCAATACTCAAATCTGGCGCTGCCGGCGGCCCTTCTCGACTGTACAAATCCATACAACAGATCCGGGAACAGGATCCGAGCCTGAGCCTGAGAAGACTCCTGAAGCGAACCGCAGAGTTGCAGCTAAGCAGTTGGCAGAACCCCTGGATGGACGGGGAAAAACACTATGTTCTCGAGCACGCGCGCGAGTTTCCGGTGGCCGACCTCGCACGACGGTTGCAGCGAACCCCGAGCGCCGTGTACCAGTTGCTATGGAAATACCGCGAAAGTGCGAAGTTTCAGGATGGGTACACGCAGGAAGAGCTCGCGGAAGCCCTTCATGTGTCACCGCGCAAAGTGCGTGGCTGGGTTCGCCTGGGTTGGCTCACGCTGTATCAAGACCGAATAAAGGACCGTTCACTTGTGCGCTTTTTGGAAGGCCACAGCGACGAGATCGACGCCAAGCGCCTAGAAAGCGACGTGAGGCTTTGGTTGCTCGATCTCGGCTTTCATGAGGATGCTATCCATTCGGGCCGGTGGTTGAGGGACCGGAAGCAAAGCATGAGGGTGCACATCTGCGACCGGTGCGGCCGAAAAGTTCACGGTAACGCCTTCTATCGCCACTTGAAGGCTTGTGCCAAGGGCGGGACGTGTATCACTGATAACCGGCGAATGCTTTAGCCCTGGAAGGGAACAGAGGAGACGCCCCCAGGGTCACAGCCATTCGGGACGTAACTCTCCGCTTTGCAGCGCCATTCCTCAAACGGAGGGTATGACGCCGGCTGATCCTTGGGCCATTGACTAGCCCAGTATAGCAACCAGTAATCGATAACTTTTATTCGCCGCGGGTGGAGTTCGGCGGTGTAAACAACCGCATCCAGCCAACCTTGTGACTCCGCTTCTTGAAAATGTAAATGCCGCAAACGTGCCCAAAACTGATCCCAATTCCATTTGTCGCACATTTCGAGAGAGGGAAAGCGGCTCTGGAACTCTTTAAGCACGCGGCCAGAAAGCGGCAGATCGTGGTCCACAATCGGGCGGAGCCAGTAAGCGAAGGTTTCGAGGTCAACATAAATTTCGATTGCACGTTCCAATCGCTCTTTGCCGCAGCGAGCCGCCACTTTGATCAATGCCGTTCGCTCCTTGCGCAGTCCACTCGAATCCAAGACTTCGCCAGGACAGATTTCTGCGGCGGATTTCCATTCATCGAATGATGGGTAAGAAGCCGGGCGCCGCACTGACCATTGCCGCTCGCAGTACCCCCAATATGCCCAGTTTCGTACATAGGCCAAGTCTCGCGCGGCAAAGAAACTGACCGCGCGCATCCAGCCTTCCCTATTGGGTTTGGCGAAAACCGTTTTGTGCTTCCAGGTGTCCAGGCACTTCCAGAGCTTTGGGCTCTTCTCAGATTCTATGCCCGCGCAGCGACGCTCGACCTCGCGCCGCAGCCAGTCAGGAGTCTGATGTTCCGCTTCCTCAATGGCGTGTACCCAGAGCGTAAAGGCTTCCCATTTAATATATTGTTCCCGGTATTCCAAAAGAGTAGGCCACGGGACCTTCCGGGCTTGCCATTCGGCCTCGCTCCGGGTTTCACTCTCAATTCGCCGCTTGAGCGAATTAAGAGAACGAATTCTGCTTTGAGTCCGCATGGCTTGCTCGAAGCTAACTTGGCATAACGCAGCATGGCATAGTTCCAAGCAAATTCTCAAGCGGTGTGCGCCACGGGTTTGTTTACAACTGTGTCGTGGACGACTTGTGTCATTCGGGGAATCTAAAGCGAGTCGGATCCCGGTCCTCCCACTGACAAAAACTAACTTACCGCACTCTCAGCAACAATGCGTTTCTCCAACGAATGAGAGACTAGTCGAGCCGCGAAACATTTCTAGCGCCAGAAGTGCTGATGATCCGGAGTCCTGGGATAGCCTGATCGCCAACAGTCTGACTAGAAACCATTCGACCAGCAAAATATTTCTGGCACCACAAGTGCTGATGATCCGGAGTCCCGGGACAGCCTGATGGCCAACAGAGTCTGACTAGAAACCATTCGACCAGCAAAATATTTCTGGCACCACAAGTGCTGATGATCCGGAGTCCTGGGATAGCCTGATGGCCAACAGAGTCTGACTAGAAACCATTCGACCAGCAAAACATTCCTGGTACCAGAAGTGCTGTGATCCGGACTCCTGGGATAACCTGCCGGCGAGCAGAGTCTGACTAGAAACCATTCGACCAGCAAGATTTATTTGGACCAGAAAATGTGAGCCGTCCCTGCTGTCGCTCCGCATGACTGCAACCTCCTCTTATGCAACGTGGTGCATGGACTCACCCGGTTAGTTCCAATTCCCACCTCCCCTTGATTCTTACCTTCTAAGTTCCCGCTTCGCGGTTCAGCCGGGTGCGCAGAAAATAAAAAAACACTACCTTGAGCGCCTGAGAGGCGAGCAACGTGTTTTCATCGATTGAAGACCTAGCCGTACGGCTGCGGAACGCTCAATACATCATCGACCCCGTGACGCTCGAAGCCGTGTATCTCGCGGCCGAGATGCAGAAGCCCCTGCTGGTCGAGGGTCCGCCCGGTTCGGGCAAGACCGAATTGGCCTACGCCGTAGCGTCAGCAGCAGGCGCCGTGGTCGAACGCCTGCAGTGCCATGAAGGGATTACGGAGGAGAAAGCGATTGGGAAGTTCGATGAAGCCTTGCAGGAACTTTTCCTCCGGGTTGAGGGTAGCCAGCTTGGCGATGACTGGGAGGCGATCCGCAATCGCCTCCATTCGCTCGATTTCTTCTCACACGGCCCCTTATTACGCGCGTTGCTTTATCAGGAGAGACCCTGCGTTTTGCTGATCGATGAGCTCGATAAGGTGGACCATGCCTTCGAGGCGATGCTGCTGGAGTTGCTCAGCGCCTGGCAAATCACCGTACCGAAGCTCGGAACAGTCAAGGCCGAGACAATCCCCTTCGTGGTGTTGAGCTCGAACGAAGAGCGCAGACTCGGTGACCCGTTGCGCCGCCGGTGTTTTTACCTGCGATTCGAGTATCCCATCATCGAGCGGGAGGTCGAAATACTCAGCGCCCGGGGCAAGGGCCAGGATTCCACCGTGAAGGGTCAGCTGGCAGGTCTGGCTTGTGCGTTGCGTGCCTGGAACATGGAGAAGCCGCCTTCGATTGCGGAGATCCTCGACCTCGCGCGGGCGCTCGAAATTCTGGGAATGGGCGAAATCCGTCCCCAAGACCGCGATTTGCTCCTGCCATTACTTGCGAAGACACCGAGTGATCGCCGAAGGCTCTCGATGAACGCTGGATTCGAGGGGTTAGTCTACGATTCGCTTCGCCACCGCGATGAACTGATGAAGGCAGGACACTTAAAGAGGGAGGTGCTGGTGTGAGATGGGGAGTTTTCCTTGTGCTTGTGGTTGCCGTCTGCCCCGGGGCGTCGGCCCAGGGACCACCGGCGCGGCGGGAATACGCAATTCGATGCGTCGAGCATTACGCCCACGTTTACCAGGTTCCCGTGGAGCTTGTGGAGTCGGTGATCGACGTCGAGTCCAACTGGAATCCCTCTGCGGTCTCACCCAAAGGGGCGGCGGGGTTGATGCAGTTGATGCCGGGAACGGCCTTCGAGTTCGGGGTGAGAAACCGATTCCAGGTCGAAGACAACGTGCGCGGAGGCGTGGCTTACCTGGCTTGGTTAATTCAGCTCTTCCGGGGAGACCTGCGCCTGGTGATGGGAGCATACGTCGCGGGCCAGGACCGCATGGTGTCGCGAGGGCTTTCGTACTCCTCCCGCGAAGTCTATGAATATGTGTCGAATGTAGCCCGCCAGTACCACTGGCGGCGTATCGAAGCCAAACGAGGAGGTAAGTCATGACCCAAGCTTTTTGTACGGCAGCGTTGATCACTTTGGCGGCTTGCGCACAGGCACAAACGGCTGAGCCTCAGCCGCGGATTGTGACCCGTCCAGACATGGCCACCCAAGTGACGACGGTTGAGGTAGCCGCTCATTTTGTCACGGCCATTCGGCTTCCCGAGGCCATATCTTCCGTGGCTGTCGGTGACCCGGCGCTCTTTGAGGTCGAGCACTCGGAACGAGAGCCCCAACTGTTATTTGTCAAAGTGCTCACAGCCTGCCCCGCGAAAACCAACGTGTTGATCTCAACGGCCAAGGGACACCAGGTAAGCTTGCTGGTGGTCAGCAATGGTGGCGAACGATCTCCAGCCGTTGACTTTCTGGTGAACTATCAGCGAGATAGGGGCTTCATCATCGAGCCCACGGCCCGTTCGATGTTGGTCCCAGAGACAGTCCCGGTGATAGCCTCACAGGCCGCAATCCCGGAAACCCAAAAAAGTTCTACCCAGGCTTCGTCTCCCGTTTCGATTAAACCCCTCTTGCAAGAGAGTCTTGGAGCTCCACCTGAGGCCGTGCCCCCCGTCCAGCAAGGCAATCTCGACAAACTCTTACAGAGCCAGGTGGCGGCGCCCCTGCCCACCCTTTACGGTGAGCATCCGCAGAGTGAGAGCAAGCGAGGAGACCAGGTCCGTGCGGGGGTTGGACAAGTCATCGACGGCGGGCAGGAAGTGGCCGTACTGTTTTCGGTGGTCAATCCCCAAAACCAGGACATTCTGCTGATGCCGCCCCAAATTCAGTTGGGCGGCAAAACGAATCAGGGCAAGCTCGATAAGCATTCCAAGTGGACCACAGCCGAGCAAATGCCGGTGATGGACTACCGGTTGAGTAAGCGGCGGCTTGCTCCCGGCGAACGCGCTGACGGTGTCGTGTTGTTCGCGAGACCCCCCTACAAACAGTCGAATGAAACTCTTTTCCTGCAAATGGCGGAGGCGGGGGCGGTTGACCATCCCGCCCTTGCCCCCATCGGCTTTGGAATCAGCACCGCAGAGGAGGATAACCATGTCAGAACAAAACCCGGGAATTAAGGCAACGACGCAGGTCGAGGAAGTGGATCTTACAAAGGGCGAGCAACCGGAAAAACCACCGACCCCGCTCGAACGGATACTTCAAAGCCTCCGGAAGGCCCAGCCAGCTTCGAATCCAGCCGCCTCAGGAGGCCGCAAGGAGCTCGGTAAAGACAAGTCAAAATCGTTGTACGTATTGGTGGCTGCCGGCATCGCCGCGATTCTATTTCTTCTGATGTACTTTTCTTCGCCGCAGAAGCCCCATCAGGGACAGGCGCCCTCCCACATGGGCAAGCCTGATCTCGGCCAACGCACAACACCCGGCCAAGCGCAGAAGCAGGCGGGTTCCGCCGTCCCATTGCTCAACGCGGATACGAGTGACCAACAACCCGAAAGGGGCGGCCAGGTGACGCCGGAAGACATCAATCGTATGTCCCACGCAAATTCCCAAAGCGTGATTCGAAAGCCGAACCTTATAGCCAATACCCTGGTTCCACCGGATGCAGCCGCGGGGACGACTTCAGCCGCGAAGAATCCCTCTAGCCAGCAACACGTTCTCGGCCGCATCGACTTTTCTGATCCAGAATTGCGGCAGAGATATGGCAATGCCGGACAGGGCCCGGACCTGAGCGCGGTCACAGTCCCGCCCCATTCGTTCGCCTCTGCGAATTCCGAAAGTGACCTCAAGAAACCTTCGCTCGTTTTTGTGAGCAGCGAAAACACGGCCATTCCCAACGCGGCGGGCAGCTTAGGAGGTCGAGACACCGGGGTTGTGAATACCGCAATGGGTTCGGGGGGAATATCCCTGGATTCTTTGCTGGCCGCCGGGACGCGCCTGGTGGCACGGCTCGAATCCCCGGCGAGCACGGCGGTCGCGGCTCCGGTCATTGCCGCGATCGAATACAACTACGAGCAGGACGGGGAGATCGTGGTGCCGGCCGGTTCAAAAGTTCTGGGGAAGCTCGAACAGGCAAATTCTACCGGCTACGTCTCGTTGCGTTTCGACAGAATCGAATTCCCGGACGGGACGACCGGGAAGATGGATGGAACTTCCATGGGTTTAGACTTCGCCCCGGTCAAAGGGCTCGTGTCAGGCAAGAGAAGCGGAACGCGATTTCTCGTGCAAACCCTAACCGGAATGGGAACGGTCGCGGCATACCTCGTGGGCGGAAACAATTTGAGCGGGCCGATTTCTGATAGTGCGCTCTTGAGAGAACGGCTTGCCGACAATGTGGCGATTGCCGGACAGAATGAGATGAACCAGGTTGCCTTCAACCAGAACATTATGGTGACCGTGCCCGGGAACACGCGGTTCTATATCGTTCTCGAGCAGACCGCCAATGCCTCTGGCCGCCAGCCCACAGCCCAACGCGCAAGTTATGCCTCGCACTCTACCCGTGACAGCCAGACCGTCCCCAATCTACAGGAACTGCGCGAACTGTTGCAGCTAAAGCAAGAGCTTAGCCAGCTCTACCCGCAGGAAGCGGGCGAAAAAGGCGCGCCGGCTGACAACCCGCAACAATAACCCGTAAGAATGGATTCCTACCTCGACCTGCCCACCTCACTGCTTCCCGCCATTAGCTGGTTCCCTCGAATAGGGCCGTAACTGGCCCTTGGGGGGGGGAACCATTTGTTCCTCATGCCGTTCTTTCGGACGCTGCGGTTTCAGCAAAGTCAGACTCAATCCGGACTCGAAAATTCGCTCTGTCTAGAGGCCTTTATTTGTCCGAAGTCCGTTACGCAGCCGAGACCTCCACAGCAAAACTACATCGGTCCCGTCGTCTGACGAAAAAACCTTGGCGCATCTTTTTTCCCGTCGATCCGCCTGTCCCAAGCTGTGCAGCCGTTTGACAGAAAAAACTCTTCATTGCAAAACATCCGTGGCTGGGCCGAGAAATCAGCACGCGGCCCAGCCAGAAAGGAGGAATCCATGACCAGCAGGGCTCAGCGGGTCGCGGGCTGGAGGCGGCCCCTGGCAGTGGCGGGGATAGCGCTACTTCTCCTCGGGAACTATGCGTTAGGCCAAAACCTGGGCGCAGCCCCGCAGACCAACGTCGCGGTTCAGGGTCAGACGGGAGCGCAGCCGGAAGGAGCATTCCTGAACTTCATCAACTGGATCGGCAACGTCATCGCCCCGGTAGGAGCCGGTGGCGCGGTGGTAGGCGCCATCGTTTCCTGGCTCACGGGGCGGGGATTCGGCCGCTGGTTATTCGCGGCCGGGGCCTTGCTTGCGGTGTCGGGCGTGACGCGGTTGATCGAGTTCTGGATCACGAACGGCACGGCCGGCGTTCACTAGCACAACCGTCAGTCCCCTCTAACGTTAACGCGGGCGGGCAGCCCCGGACTGGACTTGGTTACCCGGTTCAGGCTGCCTGCCCCCAACCCAAAGGGCTTAGGAAATTCGCTATGCAGACACCACAACTCCTTACCGACATCGCGAACGTGATGGTACTCCTGGCTCCCTCGGCCGCGCTCTTCTGCCTGGTGCTGGCGGGAATCAGCCTGCGGCAAGTGAACTTCGCGATGGGTGGAGGATTCACCAAGTGGATGTTCTGGGCGGTGATATTCGTAACCCTGCCCGGACTGCTCACCTGGTTCGGCAACTCAGGTGTAAGCGTGCCTTCGCTCGGTGGAGGCATCAGTTCCTCCTGGCTTTCGAGCTTCGAAACCAGCGTGTCAGGCTTCGTTCAGAACTTCGTCGTGGCTCGCATGGCCTTGGTCCTGGCTGCGTTTATGGGGCTACGGGCGATTCTGGACGTGGCGGAAGGTGAGAGCCCCCTGCCTTCGGTCCTGGCGGCTTTCTTCCTGCTCGGAGTCCAAACGACCTATACCCTGATCCAGCAGTACAACACCGGGACGCAGTACGCGATCTCGGACGTCCTCGCGAGCCTTTGGACGTATCTCGCCAGCGTCATCATGCCCACGGCGGCAGGCCTCGGAGTCTTCGCGGCGATTATCAAATTTGCCATGGGAAAACCGGCGATGCGGCTCTTCGCTGTGTCACTCGCGTTGTTGTGCGTATCGGGCTTGTGGAAATTGCTCCAAGCCATGGCGCAATAGGGAGGAACGGACGTGTCCTTTTCGAATGGCATCCTGAACCTGACCAATTGGGTTGGAAACGTAATCCTGCCCACACTTGCGGGATTGTTCTTCGTCATCGCCGTCCTGCGCTTCTCGCGCGCCCTCCCCTACTACCCATCGATGTACGGAGGCTTTCTGTGCCTGATGGGGTCGGGCCTGGTGCGGGCGCTGGAGACCTTCACCCGGCAGAGGAGCTGGAACGACCCCGACGTCTATTGGGTTTCACTCGTAACGCTGGTGAACTGGATCGCAAACGTCCTCATGCCGCTCTATGCGGCTCTCGAAGTGGCTGCAGGAGGGGTGTCTTTAGCGTCGGGCATGCGCATTCACCACGCCAGCAACTGGCAGCGGCACTTTCTGTCCGCAGGCTTGTGCCTGCTGCTTTCCGGCCTCCTGCGCCTGGCCGAATACTTTGTTGCCCACGGGACGGGGGGAGTCTCCTAGAGGGTCAAGGACTTTGACGAACGCGGCAGTCAAAACCGGAGGCTCACCTATGGCTCTTGATGTCACTCCCGTGCAGCGCAACCTGAGAACGCGGGTCACCTTTCTGGGCTTGGAAGCGGAAGACATGTTCGCAATTTTGGCCCTGGCGGTTGTCTCCAACGTGCTGGGACGCTTCCTGCATCGGGAGATGTTCGGCCTGCCGATGAATATGGTCATGCAATACCTCGTCCCGGTACTGAGCATTCCCGGCCTCATGCTTTTCAAGTACGGCAAGCAGCGGGGATATCTCCTCGATTGGGTGCAATTTCACACCAAGCCGCATGTTTACTCGGGGCTCGACCGCGACACACAACTTGCGAGTCCATACATCAAGTACGGAGATGAGTGATGCCCATCACCTTGGAAGAGTATGAACGGTTTCTCGATGCTCCCGCCCTGTGCGAGCAACTAAGAATCCGCGATCTGCTCGACAACGTGGCGATCCAGGTGGACGGATCGTTTGTGGCAGCCTATGAACTCGGTGGGCTTGCCGCACTGTATGCGAGTGATGAGGAGCGTAACCGCAACAAGCAGGTGGTCGAAGCCTTGATCCGCTCGATCCCGGAGCGCTCCCTACGCATGCAGGTACGGTTTGAGATTGCGGAGGGGACGGGAGATCTGCTCGACCGTCACAACCGGGAGCAGCGGAGCCCGAGCGCGATTCTTCATGCCATTGATAAGGAGCATCTCCTGGTATGGCAGAGGCGCGATGCCGCCGGGGACTATGTGCGCCACCTGCTGCACGCTTACTTCATCTGGAATCCCCGCGTTCACCATCAATCTCCCGACTTCGAGTGGAAACACAAGATGAAGTCGAATGGCGGGGCCAAGTGGAGCCCCGCTGCCGGCAAGTGCATTGAGCGGACGCGGCGGGAGCACGAGGACCTCCTGGCGGAGTTCAACAGCCTGATGTCGGGAGTTGAGGCGACTCTGCATGCGTCGGGCATGCGGGTGCGGCGGATGACCCATCAGGAGCTGTTCCTCGAAGTCAAGCGCGCGCTCAATCCCCTGTCCCAAGACACCGTTCCCCTGATGCCTCCCGAAAAGCAGCTCATGTACGACAGTGCCCGCAGCCAGGCCGCCAACGTCAACGTGGAGGATGAAGCCGACGACCACCTCAAGATCGGGAGCCTTTTGTACTCATTTATCAGCTTGAAAGACCTTCCGGACGCCACTTTTCCCGGGATGCTGCGCGAGCTCCTAAATATGCCCTTCCCGCTGGTGATCAATGTCGAGCTGACGCTTCCCGACCAAGCCAAGGTGCAGAAACAGTTCAAGTCGCGGTTGCGGAAGATGATGGCGGCACAACGCGACATCCACGGCGGCTTCCGGCTGAACGTGGACGCCCAGGTGGCGGAAGAACAGTTGGTTGAGGTTTTAAAAAAGGTCATTTCGAGCTCGCTCAAGGTCTGTGAGGCGAGCCTGATCATCGGAGTCCGGACTTCCAAGCCGATCTGGACCCGCGTCGATCGGGAAGAAGCGGAACGTACCCTTTCGGACCGTCGGCAAAGCGTACTCCACGCGCTCGCACGGATGAACGGGGCACGGGGCATTCCGGAGATGCTGGCGCAGAAGCGGCTCTATTTCGGGAGCCTCCCCGCCATGGGAAGCGACAATAAGCGGGAGATTCCCCAACTCACACTCCATGCTGCGGACCTCCTGCCACTCGAAGTCCCCTGGCAAGGCACCCTGCACTCGCCTTTGATGCTCTTCGAGACGCCCCAGCGCCAGTTGATTCCCTTCTCGCCCTTCGACCCTGGGCTCGGAGACGCCAACATGCTGATCATGGCGAAGAGCGGCGGCGGGAAGACCTTCATGGCCCAGATGTTCTTGCTCATGCTCGCCCGGGCCAATCCCCTCATTTCCATCCTGGAAAGAGGCGATTCCTATCAGCCTCTCGTCGATTTGATGGGTGGGCGCTCCATCGCCGTGGACCTCGAAGGGCGGGAGACCCTCAATCCCTGGGACCTGCCGCCGGGCGAAACCGAGCCCACCAAGGACAAGATCGCATTTCTCAAGAACCTGGTGCTCCACATGATCGGGCAGGACCAGCGTTCGAACGACACCTTGCTTCCAAACCTGCTCGGGGACGCCGTGGCGCGCACGTACAAACGGTGCGCCTCACGCTTCTCCAACCCTACTCCCACCTTCAATGACCTGAAGGAAGAGCTTGCCAATTGGCGTGACGAAGAGCGGATCGAGAGAACGATGGACGAGGCCAAGCTCGCCTCGATCAAGTTGCGCTCCTGGACAGGCGAGAAGGGAGTCTACGCCAACCTCTTCGATAAGCAGACAACCATGCGCCTCGATTCGAACTGGCTGTTCTTTAACGTCGAAGGGTTGAGCGCCGACCCGATGCTTGAGACCGCCATGAGCATGGTGATTGCGAATGCCGTATCGCAGCGGGCCTCGGGCCGGAATGGCCAACCGTCGATCACGGTGCTGGACGAGTGCTGGGCGCTCCTCGATTCCCCGAGTCTCGCTCCGGAGGTAGTGCAACTGTTTCGGACCGCCCGCAAGCGCTATGGGAGCGTATGGGGAATCAGCCAGACTCCGGAAGACTTTGTGGGAACTGAGGGCAAGCCCCGCGAGCACGGCCCGGGAATTCTCAAAAACGCCAGCACGAAAATTGTCGGGCAACAGCCGGGGGACACAACCCCCCTGGTCAAGCATCTGGCGCTCAATCACGCCGCCGTAAACCAGGTGAAGGAATTCAGCGCGCCCCGCAAGGGGCAGTATGCCCAAGCGCTGCTGGTGCTGGGCGAAAAGGCGGAGACGACCCAGACCATCCGCCTCGTGCCAACGGCGCTCGATTACTGGATTTGCACGACCTTCCCAAGAGAGCGGCGATACCGCCAGCGATTCCTTGGCCAAATCAAAGGTCGGCCACTGCTCGAGTCCTATCAGGAGTTGGCAAGGAAGTTCCCGCAGGGCCTCGCGGACGTGCCGCCCCTGGCGGAAGAGTCTTTGGAAGTCCAAGAGCCTCGTTCAGCGCGATAAGGGACGGCCTCGGGGAAGAGTACGGATCGACGTGGAGCCAGTAATTTTTCGAAATGGAGGTAGTAAACGATGAACGCTGTGTTCTTTCTTCTTTTTTCGTGGGGCATGGTAAGAGCCAGAACGCACCGGCAGGTTTTGGCTCTGGCGCTTGTGGGGGTAACAGGGGCGGCCGTCGTGGCGCAGCCCTCGATCACCTACGCCCAGGGCATGATCGGAGCGATCCAGAGCGTCCTGAACCTCATCAACGGCAGTATTCACACGGCACTCAATGGGATCAACTCCGTGCGGAGTGCCATGAGCAGCCTTTACCAGACCGTGGCCTGGCCAACCCAGCTCATCAACGAGGCCCGGGCGCAGGTAACTGGAATCACCAACCAATTTCGAAATCCCATGCGCAGCATTTTCAATATCAGCCTTACGAGCGCGACGCTACGTGAGACCCAGGCGCTTGAGAGCGTGATGCGCAACGGGCAGATCGGCGATTTCTCGGCGCTGACCAGCAATTATCACGGTGTCTTCGGCTTGCCGCTGAGCTCCACGGCAGCAAGCCCCCAGGACCAGGTGATGGTGGACATGGACGATGCGCTCGCCAAAGACAATCTGAAGACGCTCAAGGAAATGGACGCTGCCGGGCAAACGATGCTTCAGGTGGCCGACCAGATCGAGGATACGACGAGCACGGCAGCGCCCGGCTCGGCCCCCTTTCTTACCGCCACCGCGGTCGCGACGAGCATCCAGAACCAGGCCCTGACCCAGAAGATGATCGCGGCCGAACTGCGCCAGGAGGCAGGGCGGCTCGCCCACTCGAACGCCCTGCGGAAGCGAGGGACAACCTACACAAACCAGTTCGGGGGCAGTATCCAGCAGATGCTGCAACCCCGGTAAACACAAAGGAGGATAGAAAAGATGAATGAGAATCTATGGAAACTCAGACAGTCAGCCCGGCATTCAATTGCCAAGGGCTTCAGGTGGGCGTGGGCGCACAAGCTGAGGATTGCAGGTCTGGCAATCGTGTTCGCGCTGATCGCGCCGCGTCCGGCCAAAACCCAATTGCTTGACCCATGCTGCGCCATTATGGAAGCGGGCCTCGCGAGCATTTCGAGCGCCCTCAGCCATGTCATCGGCGGAGGGCTCAATTCCGTTCTTTCCACGGACCAGGGGATTCATAGCTTTCAGAAAACGGTGGTCTGGCCGCAGGTGTCGATTACCCATGCGCAGGGGCTGGTCGGGACCCTGCAGGGTCTCTTTTCTCAGACCCGAAATCTTATCCACACCCCGGTCGCGAGCGCCACACTCCCCACTACCCAACAGCTCGAAACCATCCTGCTCTCCCGCAGTGCGGCTCAGATCCCGAATACGACTCCGAGCTATACGGCGGTCTATGGGCCAGTCCCCGGCCAGACAAACGCCCCGCAGAGCGTCCGCAACCTGATCGACATGAGCGACGCCGTGGCTCAGGACGCCATGAAACGGGCCATCTCCATCGACAACCTGGCGGATCTTGAGCTGCAAGCGGCGAGCCAGATCAATCAGAGCATCCAGACCGCCGCGCCCGGCAGCGCTCCGATCATTGAGGCCCAGGCCGACGCCTGGCTGGTGCGGTCAAATGCCTATACGCAGGCGGCCCTGGCCGATTTGATGCGCGTCCAGGCCGTTGACCTGGCGAGTGCCGGAGCCGGCGTCAAGATGGGGGCGACAAATGCGTCCAGCTTCCAGCAGAAAATCCAACAGATGCTTCAGCCCAGGTGAGCCATGTTCTATTTTCAGCAGATGTTCATGAACGCCTTGAACGGGATCGATAGCCAGAACATCACGGCGGGTGTCGTGGGAATCGCCAACACCATCCTGATCGTGAGCTTCCTCTACGCGGCCTATCAGTCTTTCGCCAGTGGCGGCGATGTGCGGGCGCTGGGGATTGCCGGGATCAAGTACCTGCTCCTGGGGCTGGTGTTTGCGAATTACGGCGCCATCTTTCGCGACGTCAACAGCATGTTCAACTCCGTCGCCCAATCGATCACGAACCTCGCGAGCGCCACGGACATGTTCAGTAACTGGATGACGCAGTTGCAGACGTATTGGACCGCGAATGGGACCCAGTCCCTGTGGTCCACCATCGGGGGCAGCGTATCGGGGTTCTTAGATGCTCTGCTGATCCTCGTGGCCTTTATCCTCATGCCCATCAGCTATGCGCTTTTCGCCCTGTTCTATTCCCTTTACGGGTCGGTCCTTTACGTAACCGGCCCTCTGGTGCTGGCGCTGCTGCCGTCGAATAGTGTGGGCCAACTGGCACGGACCTATCTCGTGAACATGCTGGTCTTCCAAGCCTGGGGACTGCTCTATGCCATCTTCAGCGCGCTGATGGTGGTTTTGAATGTGAACAGCGTCAATAACGTTCTGAACTCCGGTGGCGTGGCGGGATTCTTTCAAAACGCCAGCCAGGACCTGCTGCTCGCTCTCGCGAGCATCCTGTTTTCCATCTGCATTGCCTTCATCCCTTTCATGGCCAGCCGCATCGTCAAGGGCGACGTGGGAGGGACGGTTTTGGTCTTGCTTCGCTCCGCGACGTGGACCGGGAAAATGGCGGGCAAGCTGTAACAAAAACTCCACAGGCGGGGAGATGAACTGACGTGAAAAAAACGAGCGCACTCGCGAACGGTTCCGACATGACCTTGTACACGAAGTACTACGAACACGACGGGATGCTGCGCGCTTATGCCAACCGCTCGATGCTGCTGGCCATCATTTTCGGCGTGATTGCCCTCACTTCGCTCGCTTTCGCCATTTACGTGCGCTTGCAACCGCCCACGGTCATCCGTGTCGATAAAGACGGGAACGCGGCGGTTGTGGGCGCGGCGCACCGTGGCCCTTCCCGAGTGTTTTCGCTCTCCCAAGAGGCGGCGGCTGAGGTCGCGCCCACGGACCTCGAAGGCAGGGCCGTGGTGAAGCATTTTCTGGAGCGCTACCTGAGCTACACACCCGATTCGGTCGACCGGAACCTCTCGGAAGCCCTCAACCTGATGACCCAGAACCTCCGGACCTACACGCTCAATCAACTCCGGGATTCGGACACCGTAGGCAAAATCACGGAAGACCACATCATCTCGAACTTCGAGATCAGATCGATCGAACAGGTGAAGACGGCGCCGTGGACTTACCTGGCCTTCGGAGTGAAGGAGGTCCATCAGGTCCGCAAAGGCACGGAAGTGACCGACCGCATCGTAGGCCGTTACACGGTGCGGTTGGTGGAAGACCGCAGGACAGACGATAACCCGAGCGGATTGCTGGTGGGTGAGTACAAGGAACAGCAGATGGTTGGCGATCGGGAGACGGGTCTCGAGCAGCACAGCAATCTCGAAACGGTCGCACCCGACCCGCAACCGTGATGACACGAAACGAGGGAGGCAAAAATGGCAGGAAGCGCAGCAGAACTCGCAGGGAGCAGAGGACCGCAGACGGGGAACCCGGTCGCTCGCGCACCGAAAGAAAACGGAGGACCACAGCAAGCCGCGCCTCAGGCGAGGTTCTTCCTCGCGAAGCCGGGAGCGAGCGGACCCAACCCGGCACTCGAACGCGAGTGCGCGACCGAGGCCGAGGCGATCGCGGAAGCTTTCAAAACCGGTATCAGCTATTACGCGGTCAGCGAGTACCGTGCTCTCGTCGATTGCAGTGGCAAACAACCCGTTTTTAAGAAGGAGGCAGTTAAACGAAATCCCTGATTCATTCCGGCTTCATTTAAACAGAGGCTAACCGCGAGCTCCATCGCGGACGAGTTTTGATTCTGCGTTTTGTGCGCAGGGCCAGAAAACCTCTCTCTCGATTATCGGGAGAAGGTAATGACGTGAAGCCGGTTCTTCGCTGGAAGAGCCGAGAGAATTTCCACCTTTCGGCACTGGACAGCGAAGAGACCGCCTGCGGCCTCCCGGCTGTTCTGTGCCCGACTAACCCAGAACAGGAGGAGAGCCATGACTTACTCGACAAACGGGGCAGCCGCAGTGCTCGCCCTCGAAATCAACCGGAACGGTGAGGTTACGAAGAAGTTGAATCCGCTGGACCGAGAACACGAACTCACGAACACGCTTCTGGAAGGGCTCTACCCTGGCGTTGCAGTTGCCACGGTGGATGTCCCCCAGGAGGAGCTTTCACCCTTCGAGCGTGCGACTGTTGAGCAGGCGCTCGCCCGGCTCGAGTGGGAGGGACAGAAGTTCGCACTGATCGGGGCAAGCGGCTCAGCGAAAAACGGGAAGTTCTACGCGGTCGATCCGAAACGCGAGCGGGAGATTGCTTCGCGCTTTGGCAACTGGCCCGAAGCTGCCATGACCTACTTCGGCATTCTGGTATCGGACTGCATGGTGCGCATCCAGATGCCGGAGTGCCGCGTGCTGGTCGTCAAGGACCATGAACTCGGAACCAACGACTGCCGGGGTTGGATCTCGCAAACGCTCTTCCGTGTACTGCAGGATAGCCACAAGGCCGGCCTGCTCAAGCGGGAAATCGAGCGCCTTACGAAAATCCATCCCAACCTGGCTACGGCAGAAATCCACCTGGCCGCGGAGAGGAACGTTCGCCATTCGGTGATTCCGTCCGCCGCATTCTACCAATTCCGCCTGGCCTTCGAACGAACGCAAGCCAAGGGTTCGTTCAAGGTTATGACAGGTAGGGTGGCCGAGCAGCTCGATGCTGACATTATCCTCCCGGCATCCTCGGTGAAGCCGGAATACAAGGGCAAGCCAACGCTCCTCAAGTGGCTCACCGGCTCTGCCCGCACCTTCCGTGGTCCTGTCGTGCTGGGTATTCGTGACGTATCGCGAACCCTGGAATTTCGGGCAAGTTACACGCTCGTCGAACACGCCCCCACGGACTCAATCGAACTCGAGATCAAACCCTACGCTCTCTCCGAAATCGAGAAAGTGCGGGCGGCGTTTGAGGGGCGGCAGTTCGAATCACTGCTGGAGTTGCTGGGAACTTCCGAAGCCCAGGCGGTTATCGGCGTCGAGGACGACCAAAGCTCCGATCCCGAGTACACCGGCATTGAGCACACCATTGTCGAGGCGGTGCTCAAAGCCGATCCCACGGGTTACATGCTCAAGCACCCGTGGATTCACTCGCAACTCGACCGCCTGCTCGCCAAATGGGCTTACAAGGTCTCGACCGCCGGCGGCCTGCGCCTCCCGGCCTTCGCTCTCGCCGACGATGGCTTCCTCGTTGAACACCACGGGGAAGTGTTTTCGGGATCAGACTGGATTCCACTGGATTCGGCGTCGGTGAACTTGGCTTCGGACCGCCTGCTCTCGGTGCGCTACCCGATTCGGACCAAGGAAGACCTCCTGCCCGTCACGCGGTTAACGACCTCGGAAATGCTTCCTCTCCTCATGGAACGGCTCGCGAAGGCCGGCTGCGCGATGAACGGGATGGAGGCTCTCGACGAGATCATCGAACCTCAGTTGCGCTTGCGCGGGACCTTGACGATGCACTCCGAGACCGCCCGGCGCAACGGCGGGGATTACGACTTCGACTACATCTGTCTGGTCGAGTCGGAGAAGTTCCCCCGCTGGGTCGAGGACCGGTTCAACTACCAGGAGCGTCTCTCCAACCACAAGCAGAAACTCTCGAAGAAGCGCTCGCCGTGGTGGAACCTTCCCCAAGTGGCGATGGCTGCCAAGGGCAACTCGATTGGCGCGATTACGGACCTCAAGACCAGCGCCTTGGCCGCCGGTCGTATAGACCTGGCTGAGCAGTTGGCCGTGGAACTCCAGGCGGCGCTCGATCAGCTCAAGCACGGCACCGAACCCGATCGCGAGCGCATCACGAAAATCCGCAAGGAAATCGGCTCGGCGGCGCCTTGGCTGAAATGCAAGACGGCCAAGCGCACCGAAGACCTGCCGCTGCACTTCGACGGAATCGTTCCGAGCGACGTGGTCGGCGAGCTTTACAACTCGGTGAGGAAAGAAATTCACTCATTCCTCTCCAAAGACGAAACCCTTCCGGTCTCCTCCTTCGGTGGACTGATCGCGGGTAGCCGGTTCGAGGAGAAAATGTTTCAGGAAGCTACCAAAATCAACCGGATCTACGCCCGCATGCTAGGCCGCATGCGGAAAAAACAGGCAGCCTACGAGCAAGCCGCGAAGGAAGCCGAAGCCGAGTTCGAGCGGGTGAAGGACAACGCTCGGGCCCGGAAAGAGGCTCTCTTCCGGTTGAAGCAGGCCAGGGGCGCGTTGCGTTTCTACGAACGGGAGAAATCCCGCCAGGAGATGAAAACCGCCATCTGCCTCGTGCGCAAGTGGGCTGAACGCAAGACCGAGAACCGGCAGGGCTGGCTTCAGGCTTTGCACAGCAAGGTCTGCCAGGGTCAGGGGGTGGGCTCGATTGTGTTCTACGCATTCCCGCAGGAACTGGTGAACGGAATCGTGGAACGCACCGGTGGGCGGCCCATCCTGGTCCGGGTTCCCGACTTGGCCGAGGGGGAAGTTGAAATCGGCCAGGACGGGGAAGTCTTCCTGGTCAGCCGGTTCACGGATCCTCGCGGCGAGGTCCATGAGAGGCGCATCCTGTACTGCCACATTACCGAGGATGGCGATCTTTACATGGACTCGAAGCACGGGAGGCCGGTTTTGATCGAAAAGATACGGCCGTTCAAGGTCATTCCCGGCCGCAGTGAGGTCCGAGCCGGCATGCTGGTCATGCCGGACACTGCCCAGCGTCCCGCCGTACCGGCACGCAGGGTCAATTGAACGTAACAACCCCCGGGAGGCTCACCCTGAGCCTCCTGGGGAACCTAACGCGTGAGCGAGTGAGAATTTCATTAAAGGAGAGGAAACCTATGCAGCGTTTCATCGGTGGACTGATCGTTCTGATCTTGGCAGTTCCCCTATGGGCACAGAGAATTGAGACAGCGGCGCCCAGCCGGAACCAGGTTGTGCCGATCCACACGGCGCTCGACCACCTGACGGTGATTGAAGTTGGCGAGCCTGTCGTCACGGTGGCGGCGGGAAGCGTGGCGTTCAAGATCGAGTGGCGCGACAACAAGGTCTTCATCGAACCAACTGAGCCAGGCGTCTCAACGAACCTTTTCATTTGGACAGCTTCGAGCCGGCTCAACTATGAGCTCGAATCTGCCGGCGAAGTCGGGAAGATGGATTTTGCCATCGACTACCCGAGGCCCACGCCAGCTCCGCCTGCCGCTAAGGTGGCTAATCCTTCCCTATCCCACGTTGGGGGTGGAGACCCGTCGACCATGTCTTATGAGATCGGGCCCCTGCTGGGTGGCCGCCCGGTGCATTCCGAGTTGGTCAAGCCTTCCGAGCATCGGGTGGACGTCTCCCTCAAAGACCTATTTGAGCAGAACGACACGCTCTTCATCCGTTATGAGATTCGCAACAATTCTCACGGCGTCTACATACCCGGCATACCGAGGGTCATTGCCTTGAACGGAGTTCATTCTTCTCAGACTCTCGTCGGCCGGGATAATTCGCAATTGAGCGAGGCGGAGGCGCAAAAGCTGAAGGCACAAAAGCAAATACCTTTGGCCATCTTAGACGGAAAGTTGCGGTCCACCCAACTTGCCCCGGGCGAAGCCACCGTGGGTGTGGTGGGAATCAAGCTGCCACCCTCTTCAAAAAAAGCATGCGCGCTCCGCATCGACTTCTCTCCGGACGGACGCGCTCCAGTGACTGCGACGCTGGTGCTTAAGGGAGGCGCCTGACCCTGATGGAAACCAAAGCAGAATTCGCAATCGAAGCTCAACCCCAATATTCCCGCAAGCTCTTCGCCAGGTATTTCAAGTCCCGGCCTGACATCGGATTCGGGAAGCTGCTGCTCGATGTGGCGCTCGAAGCCCGCGACCCCTTCAAGTCCTGGGAGCCCAGGAAAGTGAAGAAGGGGTTTCTAGCGGTGATGCTGGTCGTGTTGCTCGCCGCCGCCTGGTTCGGTTATTGGAACATTCTAAATTGACACCTTCATGGAGGAACTATGAGACCCGCTTGGGAAGCGCCCCCCTCTCGCTCCCCGCTCGAATTCACTCCCGAAATTCTCTTCGTCTTTGCCTTTTGCGCCGTGGTAGGGCTCTGCTCCTATCTCGGCGTCCATGCCTGGCATTTCACGAACCGCCAGGTGGTCGAGATCGACGGCTACATCATTATCTTGGCGCTCGCCGTGTTCCTTGCCTGCTGGTTCCCCTTGACGGGGAGGTCACGCCGGGAAAAACAGTGGCCGCATCCCCCGGTTGTGGTGAAACCCCTCGTTGATGAAAAACATTGCCGGAAAGCGTGGGCCAAAAACTCCGTCGTTTTGGGCTACGACATTCACGGTAAGCCATACCTCTGGCCCGACCGGATCCGGGTCATGCAAGGCATCGTCCTGGGCATGACCGGAACGGGAAAGACCACCCTCCTCAAGAACATCATCAGCCAGGACCTCGCCCGGACCATTGAGACCCCGAACAGCCCCCGCCGCATCCCCATGGTCATCTTCGATGGCAAGGGCGACATGGAATTTTTCAATGACCTGCTGCCCCACATCCACCATGCCGGAAGGCTCCACCAACTCCGCGTGCTCAATCCCGCCCGCCCTGACATCTCGGTCCTCTATAACCCCTTCCACTGCTCCGAAGAGGATTACATGGCCGTGGTCAACATGGTGTTCGGCTCCTTCAACCTGCACGACGAGTTCTTCGCCAAGCACCAGTTGAACTATCTGGCCGACATCGTGCGGGTGCTGGTCTACACCGGGGCCCGGTTCAACTTCTACGACGTGCTGGTCATGGCCCTGGACGCGGAGGTTCTGAAGGAGCAGGTCGACAAGGCGCGACGCGTGATCGGGAGCGACTCCTCCATCACGACCCAGCGCCGCCTCAATTTCGAGATGTCGGTCAAGAACCTGTACAAGTCCCTGGACGATCGGGAGCGGGTGCCGAAGATTCAAGGGTTGCTCAATGAGTGCATGACCTTTCTTGACGACGAGCTCTCAATCATCACCGGTCCCTACGAGGACTCACTTTCGATTGACGACGTCATCGACCAGGACCTGATCCTCTTCGTCAGCCTGAACGTGAACAAGAACACCGAGCCGGTCCGGGCCCTGGGCAAGATGCTGCTGCAAAATCTCCAGCTCGTCGTGGGCAAGCGGTACGAGCGGGCAGCGCCTTTGGGTGTAATTCCCGGTAAGCAAGACTGGGAAACGCGTGGCCCGATCTTTAGCGTCATCCTCGACGAGTTCGCTCCCTTCGGCTACCAGAACTTCGCCCACATCCTCAACACCGCGCGCGGAACGAACACCGCCTTCCTCTTCTCCATGCAGAGCATCCCGCAGTTGCTCAGGGTGGGCCGGGGCTTCAAAGAGGACGTGACCTCAGCCCCCAACACCACCATTGTCTTCAAGACCCAGAATGAAGAGACGGCCAATTACTTCCTTCAGGCTTCGGCCTTGCACCGGGTGCCCCGGCGAAGCGTGACGCTCGAAGGCTGGCAGATGTTTGGGTACGAGAAATACCAGCCCACCGGGCGGGTGGTCGAGACGGAACAGCTGGAGACGCGGGCAGCGGACTTCCACATCAAGAATCTTCCCAAGGGGCAGGTCGAGTTGCTCATGACGGACGAGACCGAGGGGACCTTACATACCTTGCTGCATGTCCGCCCCCCCGCCGACGTGCACATTCCGGGGTGGACGCCGAAGCTTTACCCCAGGCTGCGCCAGTCTCGCGCCGAGTCGGTGGGAGCGAACCTGCGGTTCAAGAACAATGAGCTCGCGAGCCGGCACGGCAGACGGTTCGGAGGAGGGAGAGCATGAATCGAGTTCTTAGCATTATCGTTCTGGGTGCATTGCTTGCCGTAGTTGCTTTTGGACAGGTCAAACCCCGGTCACGGGTCGGTCGTCATGCCGTGGCGCCTACGGCTTCGTCATCGCCCGGAGATCCGTCCTCGCCCAAGCCCCGGCACCTCTATGAGCACAACCTGAACTTTTACGATTTCGTGCTCCACGAGCTGAACCCAAACGACATTGACTGGGGCGCCTGGTATGAACTGCGGCGCGAGGCCCTCATCGATTCTTCAATCGACAATTCCGACTTCTGGTACTGCTTCTGGTTGACGCTGGCCCTCATTGTCACCGGCTCAGCATGGGTCAAATCCTTGTGCGACCGGACACGTGAGACCCACATCATGGGCGAGCAGATGGATGAGGTGCGTGAGTTCGCGGCCAACTCCCACCGTGTGGCGCTCGAAGCCATCGACAAGTACAACACCCACATCGAGCTTTGCAACCGGGCTATCGAGGTGGGAGAGGGAGCACAGGCGACTGCCGCGGCCGGAGGCTCGCAAAATACTCAGCCGCAAGCGAACCCGAACAAGACACGGGAGGAGACGGAATTAGAGAAGCGTGACAAGACCCGCCGGGAGTCCGAGGACAGCCAGCCGGCAACCACGGCTCCGAATCGGCCGAACGGCGCCGCCTTCCCCAGCAACAAGGGGGGAAGCAACGGACAGGGCAATGAGCCGCCTAACCCCTTGACTCCTTCTTATAACGACCTGGTCCGTCAGATCAACATCCTGCAACAGCAACTCATCGCTGAGCAGGACAAGAACAAACGCCTGAAGGGAGGAGCCTGAACCGTGCGCGTGAGCATCCTCGGTTTCGGGAGCGTCTGGCGGCGGCGGTCGGGCAAAGACCCCGGGGACCCGAAGCGCTTCGCCCGCGCGGCGTACTACAACACGACCGGCGTCGCGGTCAGCGGTAAGTTGCGTACCCGCCCACGGATCGTGGGGCACGTCCGGTTCAACGGAGTGGGCGGCTTCAATCCCAACTGCCCGGCGCGGATGATCGGGCGGGCGTTCGAGTGTGAGGAGCCCTGCGTATGGCAGGGCCAGAACAAGATCCTCTTCAAGACCCTGCTTCCCCGCGGGGTGAAGCCCGACCAGTACCTCGTCGCCGTGAGGGCGCGGGAGGTCGGCCGCCTGATGGTCGGGCTCCCGGGGTGGAGCTCGGGCGACGTCTGGGTCATCGCCTTGAGCGAGTGGCGGGAGGAGCAGGAGGCTCTGCTGCTCATGGCGGCTCACGGCTGGGTGAGGACCTCCGTAGGGAGATATGCCCTGAGGCCCATGGCCTGCGAGCCCCGGCGGGCCAGGCTTGAACTCACTCTCGCCGAGGAGACATAGCGGGATGCGTTACTGGAAAGGGTCCATCCACCTCAGCCCCTCACAAGACTACCCCCTCCTGCGGCAGATCCTGCGCTCGGATCACATCACTCATTCCCAGTTGTTCGAGTTCATGCGGCTCGGCTGCCACGAGAGCAACCGGCAGTCGTTCGCCTGGAGGGTTCGCCGCCTCGTGAGCCACGGCTTGGTCAAGCGGCGCCGGACAACCTGGTTTGGCGGCGAACCCGTCTACTCTCTCCGAGCGGAGGCCGCCCAGGAACTCCAAGGCCTGGAGGAATACTTCGTGGCATCGGCCAAGCCCGGCCAGGACCGCAGCACGAATGACCTCCTCCACGCCGTCGAGCTGAACAACATCCACCTGTCGCTGCTCCACGCGAATGTCGCCGCGCGTTGGATCCCCACTACGGAAATCCGATCCCTAAACAAGCTCACGACCTTTGGCTATGCCAAGGAGTACGACGCTGTGGTCGAGGTTCCGGTGAATGGGAGCCGGAGGAAGTTTGCGCTGGAGTACGAGCGAAGCCGCAAGGCGATGTCTGACTATGATTGGGTAGCTGAGAAAGTGGCCGGCGAGGGACACGTTTCGCTGATCCTCTACCTCACTGCCAACTACGATCTGCTGAAGTTTTTGGCCCAGGGGTTTACGGGTGTTTCGGACCGGTTGGTCTTCGGGCTGGTGCGGGAATGGCACAACCGCCTTCTCGCCATGCCCGTCGAAACGAGCAATGGTTTCGGTCCGCGACCCTTTCTTGAACTCCTGGGGGCTACGCCACGCACCTCTGACTTACCCTTCGAATGACCCACATTGCCATGCATTGACCCACTATGCCCTTTCCGAGGGTCCCGTAACCCTCTGGCCCCTGGGGATTTATCGATTGACTATATATCCCTGCGCGTCGTTTTTCTGCCGAAAAACGACGCGCTTTCCTTCGTTGTGTCTTTGGGAGAGCCACGCTGGTTCCGACCTCGTATCGTTGCCTGAACTGATAGCTCGGAGATGTGGAGAGAGAAGTGTGAGCAGTGGCCAGAACGTGCGCCATCAGTCAGCACATGTGTTCGCGGTCGACCGCGAGAGAGTGTGGTGCATGACGATGAGTGAGCGTGATAGCGAGTTGAGCAGATCCTGTGTTCACGTGAGTCCGTGGCAAATCGTTGGCCTCCCAGTGGCCGAGGTGTCTTACCCGGCGAGCCTGTGAGAGCAGCAAGTCGCGTCCATGATTCGCGCGCATGTGGAGATCACCGGATAGCCAGTTGGAGTTACGAGCCAGCCAGTGGCGTGACTGGCCTGCCCCAGAAGTCGTGGCCAGACTCCCCGTGATGTGAAAGCTCCCCCCTTGAGCAGTAAGCGAGTTGAATCCCTAACCCTACAGGAGGTGAAGATGAAACTCTTTGAACTGTTACCATGTGTGGATCTGCCCGGACAGCGCAGCCTGACCGTCGCTCCGCCCATCGACCTGATGGTGAAGCAGGCCCTGGCGCGCCTCGAACGACGTCCCAGTCGTCAGTGGCTCGATGCCGTCCGAGACTTGGAGACTGGCGGCCCGGTCCGTCTGGAAGTGAGCCTCGAAGATCTGGCTCTGCTCCTCGAACGAGTTGACTTCTCTAGCGGCCGACTCGAAGACATCGAGGCGATGAATTTCTGGAATCACCTGGAAGCTTCGTGCGAACTCCATGAAGCGCTTGGCCATGAGTGGAGCAACCAACTCGGGTTCGACTGCCACGAGTCGTTCGCCCTCGCCTGGCGAGTTCCCGAAGGCATGATTGGATACCTTGCGTGGCTGGCTCGATCCGCCCGACCGGTGCCTACGCTCCCTGAAGAACTGCGGCACCTGAACCCCCGGTGCAAGCTGGCGGAGATTGCCGCTCGGCTGCTGGACACCTTGGCTGCCCACCTGAACGGGATGGTCTGACGTTCAGGTTCCGTTGACTCGTCATTCTCCGACCGCCCCACCTTCGGTCTCCGAAGCTGCCATCCATCCCCTGGTCCGTCTGCCGATCGAGATTTCAGATGACCGGCGCGGTGCCGTTCAGGTTCAAAGCTCGACCAACCGTCGAGGAGCTGTCTGAGTGGACGCGCCTCGACCCGTCATTACCCCGCCGACGCGCTGTGTCGGCTAAAACCCATTCGAAAAGGAGAATCCCTATGATCATTGGCGTTACGCACGACCAAGACGGCCGTGTCATCCAGCGGCTGTCCGTATCCACCAAGGTCTCCATCGGGCTGCCACCCAATGGAAATTGTAACCATCCCACCAAGCTCGACCACTTCGTCTTCCTGAGGAAGAAGAAATCGGCCAACCGGGTTGGGTGGGAAGTCGATCCGGAACTGACCCAGCACTATGGAGACGAGTGCCGCGAACTCCACATTATGTTGATCGACGATGACATCGAGAACGTCTTTCCCAGCTCCTACGCTTGGTGGACGGCCACCGAGCGGAAGTGCTGGGGTGACGGGACCTCGGCCACCCGGCGCACGGCGGAAAAGCCTGGCGGCCAGCCGTGGACCACCTGCGGAAGCGGGTGCCCGGAGCTTTCTAGTGGGCAGTGCAAGCCGGGCGGAGATCTGCGCTTCGTGTTGGCGGACTTCCCGCGGCTTGGGAGTGTCTGTCGCATCCACACCTGTTCTTACCGCTCGATCCGCCAAATTCACTCCGCCTTGCAGGAGATCCAGACTTTCACAGGTGGTCGGCTGGCCGGGATCACGGCCAAGCTGACGGTTCGTCCGGAAGAGGCCACGTACTTCGACCGCAAGGAGAAGAGGAAGAAGACTTCATCCATCTGGGCACTGAGCCTCGAAGTCGAAGGCGACGACATGCAGAAACTCATTGCCAACCTGACGGAGAACGCCCGCCTGTTCGCTGAGACTCGAAGGCTGCTCGGGTCAGGTGGCAAGGTCTTTGAGGTCGTTGAGGACGAGCAAGAGCAGGCGCCGGAGGTTGCGGCGGAGTTCTACCCGGCGTCAGCGAATGGCCCTGTGGCTGCCGAAGGCGCCGCGGCAGGTTCTCCTTCTGATGCGACCCCCGCCGCTGCCGCACTGCATCCGACGACCAAGCCTTCCCTCGCTGAGAGCAGCGCTGCCCTTGCTGACGGGAACGGATCTGGCAAGCCGAGCGCCGACGGAGCCGCGTCGTCGAAGCCGATGACTACGACTTCGTCCCTTGTAAACAACACCTCCCCGACTGGGAGGAACGGATCTACTAAGCCGCCCGCCGAGGGGGCCACCCCAACACCCGATAACAACAATGGTAACGGATCGGTCGCAGGTTCCGGCTTCAATCAACTTCGGAACGAGTTCCTTACGGCCGCACGGCGCGTTGCCACGACCAAGAAGCAAGGCATCGGCGAAGTGGTGGAATGGGCAAGTGGCGGCGCGTTCAAGTACGGCGATGTCGGTCGCATGACGGAGGTCGATACGCCGAAGCTGAGAGCGGCCACTGAACTCATGGCGTCGGCCATCGCCAGCACAGCTCGCTGATTGAGACGTTCTCTCTTTCCCACGTTACCTGCCTTATAACCCCTGCCTCAACTCCCACCACCACCCTGGAGCGCTGGCACGTCACTGCGCTTTGGACCGACGCACACTTGCCGGCGCTCCAGCCCCACCGACTTCGCTGAGCACTGCCTTCCAGGTTTTCGCAGATGATTGGTACGCGTCCGGTGAACCCATCTTCCTCCCAGTGATCTCTGAGGTGACCCACAGATGAGCGCGCGCATCTGGGAGGCGTAACCCTTGCGGCAGCTACCTAACCTTTGCGGTCCACCTTCGCCCCCCCATATCCGCCTTGAGAATGTCCGTGGTGGCCGTTTCCCGCACCCACACCTGGCCGATCAAGAGCTTCAAAACGCTAAAATGGTCTAGTCGCCTTCAACACTTTTGCTTTAACTGTGTCGAAGGTCTCGCCCGGTATGACTTCTCCATCTTCAGATAGAAAATCAAAGCTCCGACTATCATATTTTGCAGGCAACGTGATGACTTCCGGTTTGATTGCTTCACCGCCGCAGGTAATATCAACGATGAATCCCGTCTTGTGGCGAAGAATCGTGAATTCCGTGCAGGGAAAGCGGCGGACTTCAGGTTTCTCTGGGTCGAAGCCTGGAGGCCCTGCCGGTAACTTGTCCCACAAGCAGATCGCATTGCCGTTCTCGAGTTCCAAAACATACCATGTGACTTTATTTTCAGCGTCGGCAAGTTCAAAAGCTCTCCGGACACGATAGTTGTCCTGGGTCAGTTCACCCTGACTTTGAAACATCCTGGCGATCTCAATGTTCTTCACCTTCCATGCCCCACGTTTATTGAACAGGAAATAAGCGGCAACGATCAGGATTACTATCGTCGCGAGCAGCAGTTTCCCCATCAGAGATGAGTCGATGTCGGGGTAAAACCTGTTAACGAAGACCATCATGGCCAGCAGGCCAACCAAAATTAATATCCCCGCGTAAACGAGTCTCATTGGCACCGTCCTAACATTCCGGTATGAACTTCAGAGGCCCGGAAGAGCGAGGCCTCTTTCTGTAGCTATTCTGACACGTTTTCGAACACAGCCATGATTCGAGAGAGCCACTTAAAAGGTGGCATCGGAATTATATCCATCTTCTGACCTCGGGCATTGCGGGGGAGGGGTAAACGGTGGAGGCCGGAAGGATTGCGGATAAGCGAAGCGCGAGATTAGGGCGCGGCGGTTGCTGGCGTTGCAGTCTTCCATAGGTCGGGGAGCAATTCTGCAAGCTGGTTTTGCGGATGCGAGCTGATGCGTTCGAAGAGGTCGCGCAGGTAGGCGAAGGGGTCGAGGTCGAGTCGCTTCGCAGTCGTGATGAAACTGGTGAGCACCGCTGCAGTCCGCCCGCCATGGTCGCTGCCCAGGAAAGTCCAATTTCTCCGACCAACCGCGATTCCGCGCAGACTCCTCTCGGAACCGTTGTTGTCGATCTCCAGATCGCCATCCTCACAGTAGCGGGTGAGGGCCTTCCAGTTCGACAGGGTGTAGGCAATAGCTTGTCCTTCAGGGCTTTTCGGTAACACCTGGGGCTGTTGGCGCTCCAGATAAGCGTGAATGTCCTCCAGGATCGGTTTCGACTTGGCCTGCCGCAAGGCCCGGCGTGCTTGGGAACCGAGCTTCTGATCGCGAGCTTCACGTTCCACGTCGTAAAGCAATCGAATATAGGCCAGCATCACGGTCGATCGCATCAAGTCCGAGGACTGGGCTTCATAATGCTTCCGTCTTGAATGGGCCCAACACGCCACCTCCACAATGCCGCGCTCGCCATCCTCGTAAAAGTGGTCGTATCCCGAGTACGCATCGGCCTGCAGAAATCCGCGAAATTCCTTGAGAAACTCTTCCGGTCCGTCGCGGCTGCGGTTGGGGGTGTAGTCATACACCGTGTAAGGATGGCCGTCATCCCCGACATACGTCCAGATCCGCCCCGTGCGCGTGCGTGGCAACTCCGGATCCAGCACTGGCACCGGCGTGTCATCGGTTTGCACCGCTTTCGAGCCCAACACGCGCTGCTTCATGAGGTCGTACAGCGGGCTCACTAGTTCGGCGCAGGCGCGCATCCAGTCGCACATCGTCTGGCGCGACAACTCCACACCGTGGCGTCGAAAGATCTCCGCCTGCCGGTGCAGAGGCAAATGATCCCCATACTTACTCACCGCCACCTGGGCCAACAAGCCCGGCCCCGCCAACCCTTTCTCAATGGGCGCCATGGGCTTCGCAGCCGTAATCACCGTGCATCCATTCGGGCACGCGTACTTCTGGCACACTTCCTCGATTACGACCAGGGAGGCGGGCACATACTCCAGCCGTTCGCTGACCTCTTCCCCAATCAGCTTCAAATCGTTCTGGCACTGCGGACATTGCCGGGAGTCTTCGCCCAGATCGTGGACCACCCGTTGCCGCTGCAAAGATTTCGGCAACGCGCCCCGGCCATGCCCCGGGCGGTGGGACGACGGCTTCGAGCTTGACGGCGGCGTTTTACTCTCGTCGGAAGCCAAAGCTGTCTTCCCGCTCTGGGCCAGGATCCCGGCAGCAAACAGGAACAACTGGTTCTCATCCACTCGCTCGCGCCTCGGTCCATAGCGCGCCCGCAGCAGTTGCTCAATCCAATGCCGCAGTTGCTGCAGCCTCCGTTCCCGCTCCGCCGCTTCCCCGAGCAACCCCACCACGATCTGCCGTAGGGCTACCGGATCCTTCGGGAGTTGGTTGGGATCAATTTCCACCCGCGTGTTTCTCCTGCGCCCGCTCGGCCTTTTCCAGTTCCACTCCGAGACTCACCCACTCGTTCATCAGCTCCCGCAGGCGCTTGTAGTTGGCCACCTTCTGGCGCATGGACCCGACCTGTCCGGGTCGTAGGAAACGCGTGCTGCTCTTCCCGCGCCAAGTGAAGCTCAACTGGTAGTACGGCCCGTGTCTCTCCGGCTTCTTGGGGTCCTTGCAGTGGCAGCCGGGCTGACCACACACGTTGTACTGCTCGCTGATGCTGCCGGGGTGAACGGGGCCGAGCGAGAGCAGTTGCTTGGAACAGACTACGCGCTGGGACAGGATTATCGTGAATCGCGAACCCGCGATGCAGGAATGGATTCCGATCATCGGGAAATTGCTCAAGCGCCGGATTCAGGTCATGGGTTACTGGAATAATCACTACGCGGGTTTTGCCCCAGGGTCAATTGAACTCTTCATGCGGATATGGAAAAAGTTCGAATCCGAAGGCGGATGATGGGGCCGCGTCCCTCACTGACCTGCCAAGTAGGATTATTTCCCTAACTGTGACACGAATTTTCAAGAACTCTGGTACAGAATTTCACTAATTGACAACCTACAGTTGGAAAATCTGCAAGCCCACACCAACAAAAGGAGGAGATATGTTCGGCCCAATGCAAGTCACCAAGCTGTTTGAATTGAGTAAGTTGGAAACCGTGGACGCAGCCGTTGCCAAGCTGTTGGAGTTCGCCGAGTACCCCCAGATCTTTCGGTGGTTCCAGTTCCCCACGGCCCTGGTGGTTCTCGTCGCCCACGCTGACTGCCCAGATTCCGGAGCGGTCTATGTGTACGACCGGAAAAAGGGTGTCTGGCTCTGGATAGATTTCAACGACCAGAACTACGGCGGGTACAGCCCGTCAGAGTTCGATGTTCTAATCAACCAATGCCACTTCTTCCGGCTCGCGGCATCCCCCGCGTTGCTCGAATCGCCCGTCCAATGGATGATCACGCCCGGTCAGGGGCCAAAAGTCCTGGGAAGACTTCCTGCCTGAGAAGCGCTCCTACATCAGCCCCCAAAATAGCTACATTTCTTGCCGGTTGTAACTGACTGAAATCCCGACACTTAAACAAGCGCCAGTCGGCCGTTTGACAGAAAATATTTTTCGCTTTACCACCACATTATGGACATGTGGCGCCCACCTGACTTCCGGGAGGAGAGAATGCGGAAGCTTCGTCTCAAAACGCCAGCCGGTGCGGTGGCGGACTACTTCCGCCTCTTTGTGAACCGGCGGGCCTACACCCTCCAATCTGACCGGCCGCACGCGGAAAGCGGTCGGCATTACTACTTCCGGCCCTCGGACAAGAAAACGGGTCAGGGCCTCAGCCTGACGCCGGACACCCTCCGGGGCCACATCGAGGGTGAAATCACCATCGCCCTTTATGCCATCAACCCTGCCACGCAGCGGTGTAAGTGGGTGGCCATCGACGCGGATTACCAGAATGCGCTCCCGGATCTCATCAAGCTTGGCTATTACCTCAAACAGGATGCAGTGGAGTCGGCGCTTGAAAAGAGCAACCGCGGCGGGCACCTCTGGATCTTTATGGCGGACCCGCTGCCGGCGCGGGACTGCCGGATTTACGTGTACGACCTTGCCCTGCGGTTGGGTGTGCCGGTCAAGGGAGGCGGGCTGCGGGAAGGGATCGAGGTTTTTCCGAAGCACGACGAGTTGAAGCCCGGTGAGTATGGCAATGCGATCCGTGGTCCGTTGGGTATTCACCGGGGCGCGGCAAAGCGCTTCTGGTTCTACGGTGCCGACTACGACCTCGAGAAGCAGATGCGCTACCTCAATGGTCTTCCCAAGGTGACAGGTGAACAGCTTGCCCGGTTAATTTCCGGAAAGGCGATTCCACCGCAACTTTCGCCGGCAGAACCCAAGGTTGAAACGGAGTTTAAGGGGCGCGCGGGAGGGCCTGAATTCCGGATATTGGATCACATCAGAACGAAGCTCCGCAAGGTTGGCCGGAACCATGTGACCCAGTGCCCATCCTGCGCTGCAGAGAGGCACGACCGAGGCGGGGACAACCTTTCGATCTCGATCGAGGACCCGCGCAAGTACATCTGCTGGGCCGGTTGCACTCGCGACATGATTCGGGCCGCAGTGGGATGCCCGAAGCCGGGCGCAGACAGCGGGCAATAGGCAAACCATGGCTGACAAGACATTCGAGCCACCAGACTGGAAGCCACTTGAACAGCTCGTGGGGCCAGAGGTGTGTGGTGAGTTCATGTGGATGTGGCGGGAGGAAGGAATCGAGTTTTACAAGCACATCTGCACACGCCGTTATCTGCTCCTCGATACCGCAGGCCGGTGTTACCAGCGTGGCCCGAACGGCCTCAAGCCGGCAGATGTTCAAGCTGAGCTGAAGCGCGTGACGGAATAACGGATGTCTCAACCGCCAAGCGAAGGTTGAGTCCAGCAATCCAATCAATTGACGGTGAGGAGATGGGCATGACACGCAGCACCCAAGGACGCGACGAAGCTCGCCAGGGCCTGACTCTTCCGCGGCGTGCGCTGCGAAGGCTGACTGAAGTCGGGATCTATGCAAACCCCGCCGTCAGCTTGGAACACCAGCACCGGGGACATCGTTATGTGGTTCGCGGGATCGAGTCGGGTGGTGCTGTCGAAGAGATCGGCCATTACGTGACCTTCAGCGACCAGGGCGGCGCGCCGCTGGTTTGGCTTCATCCGCTTGACTCTGTAGGGGTGAATGGTGTGCACGCCTTGGTGATCGCTCCGGCCCTCGTGCGGGTCGAGATGCTTCGCGTGGGGCACACCTACGACCTGTTCATCACCCAGCACGCCCCCGGGCTTTCTGATCACGGGAAACGGCCGCCACTTGAGAGCAAGATTCTTTTTCGTGCGCATGAAGGTTATCTGGCGCTGGACATGGTGAAGGAGAACAAGAACCTGAGGGGATCGGTAACGCCGACCTTTCACTCGCGGGCCGGGGAAGTGCTGACAGTTCCAGTTGAATTTGACGCCGTTGTTAAAGCCATAACTGGCGCCGCGAATTGCGTTGCATGTAGACGCTCGCACTACCTTCAGGCCCCTGGCCAAGATGGTTAGGAGCTGATCGAGACGAGAGTTTCCGAGGTGCGCGCGTGACACCCGTTGGCGATGTCGAGGTTGAGATCGTATTCCGAATCGCTGTACGCGGGCGAGCGGGCGATCTGGCGCAGTTGATGGAAGCGGTGAATCAGACACATGCGGTGGTGATGTGGTTTGTGGAGAACCCGATCGAGTCGGAAGAACAAGGTCAAAACGGTGTCACAACCACCGCGGGAGTTAATTCGGTATGAGAGTAGGAACTAAGAGCGTGCTTTTTGGAGTCCATGCGATTTGGATTCATCCATTTTTCGTCGCCTGGGCGTGGTGGAGGTTGTTCGGGTTTCCTTCGGATCTGAAGCTTTGGTTTGCTTTCGCCCTGCATGACGCTGGCTACGTTTTCTGCCCCAACATGGACGGTTCCGAAGGGGAGCAGCATGTCGTCCTCGGCGGCCGCATCATGGGCTGGCTCTTCGGTCCGGAATGGCGCGACTTTACCCTTTGCCATTCGCGGCATTGGGCAAAGCGCGTCGGCAAAAGGTGCTCAAAGCTCTGCCTGGCGGACAAGCTCGCGTTCGTCATGACCCCCGCCTGGCTGTATCTCCCCATGGCACGGTTGAGTGGCGAGCTTCAAGAGTACATGCGTGTGGCGAGTGGACGCCAGTTGTGCGGCAGCATCAATGACTTCGAGCAAAGCCTGCTCGATTCCCGCGACTCACGTGTGTGGCTGGAAGGGCTGAAGATCTACACGCGCCGCTGGGTCGCGCAACACCGTAATGGCACTCTTGACCACTGGACGGTTCTGCGCTCGCAGGCGACACAGGAAGAGGCGCTCGAAACCAGGGGCTGAATCTAGAATCGACTGCCATAGCCGGGCTACTCCACAGGTGTGGGTCGTTTAACCTCCGAATCGGCGAGGGCGAGCTTGATGGGGTGGAGGGGATTTGTTTGCGAGGTTTCTATGCTTGAAATGAAGGATAACGCGGCAATGCAGCCCGTCCGGCGGCGCTTGCCCGATGAACGAAAAGCCATTGTGCACCACTTTAACGTTGGCGGGTATGAGGGGTATCTGACCGTTGGGTTCTACGAGGACGGGACAGTCGGCGAGATCTTCATTACGACCGCGAAGGAAGGCTCGACCGTTTCGGGCCTCATGGACTGCTTCGCCACGGCCGTGTCACTAGCCCTTCAATACGGCGTACCGCTCAAAGTCCTTTGCGACAAGTTCAGCCATACGCGATTCGAACCGAGCGGGTGGAGCGGGAATTCCGAGATCGGGTTCGCAAAATCCTTGACCGATTACACCGCTCGCTGGTTGGCGCTCAAGTTTCTCCCACGTACGTCTCCTTCCCCAACGGGCGCCGGAGCTGAGACCACGGCTTCGGCGCCCGCCCACCTATCAGGAGACGGATTGGCGGATGGGCAGGCGGACGCACCAGCCTGTAAAGAATGCGGGGCCATAATGACCCGGAGCGGGGCCTGCTACCGTTGCGGGAACTGCGGGAGCACGAGCGGGTGTTCGTAGGGGGCCTCAAGAGCTCCGTAAATGAAAGGATTTGTATTAAATCCTGCGACAGACAACCAGGGTACATGGAAAGGAGTCATCGAATGTCGAAATACAGTGTCAATCAGACCGTCTTGCGCGAGGAGAAATACCTCGTGGAGGCCCTCAAGGAGATGGGCTACCAGGCTGAGATCCACGCCGAGGGCGCGCAACTGAATTCTTACTACTCTGACCAAGAGGGAAAGGTCGCGAACATTATCATCCGGCGGAACCAACTGCGCGGCACTTACGGTGATATCGGATTCGCACGTCAGCCCGATGGCCGGCTCACCCTCCTCGCAGACGAACTTGACCAGTACCACGGCTACGGAGCGAAGTGGCTGGGGCAGGTGCAGCAACTTTACAAGGAGAAGCAGACCTTGGCCATGGCGCGGAGCAAGGGCTACATCCTGAAAGGCCGGGAAGTTGTCCAAACCAAAGAAGGGCAACAGGTCCGGCTGCAGTTTGCCACACGGAGGTAAGCCACCATGCAGGAAAAGACCATCACAATCATGATTGACGAGTGGGGGAATTCTACACTGGACCTCGAAGGCTTTGCAGGAAAGGGCTGCGAGAAGGTCTTTGACGATTTCCGGGGCGGAGACCTGGTGAACGTGGAACGAAAGAAGCCCGCCTATTACACCGGCCAGCAGGTCCAACAAGAGAAGACCCAGCGCTGAAGGAGGGTTGCATGCTGCTTCATGCGTTGATTCCCGCCAGCCGTGCTAATGGGCCAGGCGTGCGAGCCGTGGTGTTCTTCCAGGGTTGCAACCTCGGGTGCGTTGGCTGTTGGAACCCGCGAACTCATCCGTTTCATGGCGCCGAAGTCACGGTTGATGCCGTAGCTCAGGAAGTGCTCAGGTCGCGCCAGGAACATACACCGGAAGGCATAACCTTTTCCGGTGGCGAGCCCATGCAACAAGCGGACAGTTTGCTGCAATTGATTCAATACCTGCGCCGGCAAGCCCGAGAGCTAAGTTTCGGTATGTTCAGCGGCTATGGGGAACACGAACTCGATCAGGGCCAATATTGGATCTGGGGCGATGAGTCTTCCGAACTTCAACGGAAACGCCTCTGGCAAGAAACCCGTGCTCGCCTCGACTTCGCCATCCTCGGGCGCTTCAATCAGGCTCAGCCAAGCAATATGCCGCTACGCACAAGCCGAAATCAGGTTCTGCGGCTATTCACCAACCGCTACAGTCCTGCCGATTTCAGTGAAGAGTTGACTGAAGTTAGCATTCACGAAGACGGCCAGGTCGAAGTCACGGGATTTCCCACCCTTGGTTTGCCCTGGTAGGGTTTTTCCTTATTGCTTTCCCCTTAATCGAGATCATCTCAATGGGCTTTCCGTAGCGCGGGGGAGACGCGGTTTCCGTACTGGACGACAACATCTTCCGAAACCGTGGAATTCCGCGCCATTCTGCGAACCGGCGCGTCGCATCCCCTGAAACTCGCCAAGATAGTACGGTTGTCCTATGGACCGTCGTTTGGGAGTCGAGTATAAAAGAGCATCTTACAATCCGAAGACCGCTCCCGTGGGTACAGCTATGGCCTCAAACCCACCGCGCAGAAAGGTTCTGATCATCGAGGATGAACCCTCGATTCGGAATGCTTTGTACGTGTTGCTGGCGGGGCTCGGTTACGATGGTGACGCTGCCCCCGACGCTTATCAGGGGCTGTCGATGATTCGGAAAGGTGAGTTTGACGCGGTTCTGCTCGACCTTCGTTCCAGCCAGCTTCCCCCTGACCAAATGGTCTGCGCCATCTCGAATCTCCGGCCCAGCCTGGTGGGGCGCGTCTTGGTAATCACGGGCGAGGTCTCTCATCCCAAGACCATCGAAATGCTCGAACGTTACGCGCTGCCGCACGTTCCCCGCAGTCGTATCACCTCCGGCCTCTCACGCAGCATCGCCCAGATGATGGATGATCTCACTTCCTTCCTCTTTGCACTAAGGTAATCGAGGGTATTCCCCTTTTAGCTTCCGTACCCTCTTTAAGTCCTTGGAGGCTTTGACATCGCTGGTCTCGGGCCTTGAGATCAAGCTCGACCTAGCTGTCTGCCGTTACGCACAAGTCGAAATCCGTCCCTGCGGCTAATCAGCGACCGGCTTACCCTGGCCGACTTCAGCGAGCAGTTGACCGAGGTCAGGATTTACGTAGGCGGCCTGGTGGAAGTCACAGGATTTCCCAACCTTGGCTTGCCTAGGTAGAAGCCGCCTCTGATTTCCCTCGTTGCTTTCCCCTAAGGCCAGAAAGTGATTTCTCGCGGCGAAAGAACCGAGACCCGTAGTGATGCATTTGAGGACGACAAGTCATTGCACAACTCCGTTTTGCAGGCTGTTGCGCTGAAGCAGGAGGCGCTAAGGGTAGGTCCGGGTTGCTGCGGGTGCTGCACGGCGATCTGCAAAGTCGTAAAGTTGATGTTTCAAACCTAGATACAACCAGCGCATACCGTGTGCGCGCGCCTCCTGGTAGGCGCGGTCGGCGCTCCAGCCCTGAAAGGCGATGCGATAGAGACCTACCATGAAGCCGCTTCGGTCGGCGCCTCGCTCGCAGTGAACGAAAACCGGATAGCTGTCGCGGTCGCGCAACACCTGGAAAAACACTTGGATCTCGCTTTCGGGAACGCGCTTCCACGCGCGCATGGGAATGTGCACGTAATGGAAGCCCAGCGATTCGACTTCCTCCGCTTCTCGATTCTCCACGCGCAGGTTGATGATGGTCTTGACACCGAGCTGTTTCAAATATTCAAAACCTTGCCGGCGGGGTTGCCCACCACGGTAGAAGCCCTCCGCGACCTGACCGAACCGCGGAATCGCTTGTGAATTCGGCGCCTCGCGCGTGGACTGGGCCCACAGAGCCCAGGAGAGCGCGATCAACACAAGCAGAAGGAGGGCAGTTTGGATGGACATCATCAGTAATGCACCCGCGCGACGGGAGTTTTGATCTCCAAAAGATCATTGTAACCGGAATTTCCATGTGCGCGCCAACGGCGCAGGTGGAAATGTGGGCTAAGAAGTCTATTCCCAAAGGAGCACAAACATGATTCGTTCTATGGAGGAGTTTACGTCCGCGTTCCAGGCCGCCCGTTGTGTCTCGACGCCGCTTGTGGCCATTCGCACGGCGGACCCCGCCAGCACCACGCATTTCATCACCGAGACTCTCAGGCAAGGCCGCGAGATTCCACTGTTGCTCGGGTGGGATATTGTCCGCGGCCTCTATGCAATCGGCCGGGACAGCGGCGACGAACTGGCGCGCGTGCTGGGCGAACGCCAGGCTGCGACGATTGGGCCGGTCGATACCCTGTTCTTGGCCCAGCAGCTTTGCGATGACGGGCTGCTGCTGTACTCGAACGCCCACCGCTTCTGGAATGACTCTGGAGTGATGCAAGGGATCTGGGACCTGCGAGATTCATTCAAGGCGACGGGTCGGATGCTGATATTACTCGTGGCGCCCGGTGCAACGCTGCCGCAAGAGTTAGGTCAGGACGTTCTCATTCTAGATGAGCCTCTGCCCTCAACTTCTCACCTTGAGCAAATCGTTCGGGAGACTTTCAACGCGGCCAACCTGAGCGAGCCCGAGCACCCGGTGATTATTAAAGCGGTAGATGCCCTGATTGGCCTGGCAGCATTCCCGGCAGAACAGGCACTGGCGATCTCATTGGTCAAGCGTCAGCTCGATACGGAAGACCTCTGGGAGCGTAAGCGCCAAATCATTGAGCAAACACCAGGCCTGTCGGTGTGGCGGGGGGGGGAGACCTTTGAGGACATTGGCGGGGTCGAGAACGTCAAGAGTTTCCTTCGAGCGGTCCTCGCTGGCATCGACCCTCCCCGCGTTGTCGTGTTCATTGATGAGATTGAGAAGGCGTTTGCGGGGACCGGCACCGACCTCTCAGGGGTGAAGACGGAGATGACGGGGACGATACTCAGCTATATGCAGGACCGCGAGGCGGATGGCTTGGTATTCGTCGGTCCAGCCGGGGCAGCTAAAAGCGCAGTTGCGAAGGCCACGGGTGGTACCGCGGGAATCCCCACAATTGCCTTCGACCTGCCAGCCATGGAGAGTTCGCTGGTGGGTGCTTCGACGGAACGGCTGCGCACAGCGCTCCAAATCATTGACGCAGTTTCGCAAGGGCGGATGCTGTTCATTGCGACCTGTAATTCCATCGCAAGCTTGCCCCCCGAACTGCGTAGGCGCTTCACGCTGGGGACGTTCTTCTTCGACCTGCCCACGGCCGATGAGCGGGAGACAATCTGGCGAATCTATCTCAGGAAGTACGGCGTATCTGGCGAGCTTCCGAACGACGAAGGCTGGACCGGTGCGGAAATCAAAGAGTGCTGCCGGAAGGCGCACCGCTTGGGAATAACACTCGCCCAGGCATCTCGGTACATCGTGCCGGTTGCACGTTCCGCAGCCGAGCAGATCAAAGCGTTGCGGCAAATGGCGTCCGGGAAGTTCATCAGCGCATCCATGCCTGGCGTCTACCGGTACGAAGAGGAAACTGCTGCGGCTGGCCGGCGTGTCATCAGGGAGTTGAGCGGGCCGCTCACCGTCATGCCACCCTCGAAATCCGAGGTCTGAAGGTCTCTTGCCAGGGTATTGGGTCAGTCTGCTCAATTTCAAGTCGGCGCGTTCTTTTCAGGCATTGGACCCATTAGGGGGTTAGAACGCCTGTCGACAGCTATTGGTAAACACTTAGCGACTAGCGAGGACTAATCCGCGAAGACCCAGGCTGGCTTCCGAGTGGCCAAAGACACGGACGGAATTTGGGCGGGACCTCTTCCCATCGGGCGCCCTACCTGTCCGCCAGACCTCCACGTCGCTATGCCCCGGCGATACCCAGGGCGCTGCTTCAACTAGTCTCGTCCCTTGCTCTAACTTGCGCCGCCAGCAGAGAATCACCACAACAGGAAAGAGCACGCACGATGACAAGGTCGATATCCAGTGCGACGCCTCTCCGTATCCTCGGAGTCCCGCCGCCCCGAAGGGGAACACGAACACCGTGAACGAACTCAGGGCCAGTAGCGCGAGTCGGTGAACCCGGTTACAGGGAAGGAGAAAACCGCAGGCATCGGGCAGCAGGCTTGAGAAGAAGTGCCAGATTGCAATGGCGAAAGGGATACCAAGCACCGTGGCGACCGACCACGGCGATGCTTGCAGACCCTTTTCGAGTGTGGCCATGTCTCCGTGCGTGGTAAAGGCTCGGACCGGTACGTAACATAGAAAATTCCCCACGTTCATGAGGCAGAACAGAAACGCGAAAAGCCCTAACACTTGCCGGTCCCGCTGCTTAGCCAAGGAGTAAAGTCCCCTAGCAACGAAATAGGAGACTCCGTTACCCAGCAGCACCCCCGCGACGGCGACCAAGGATGCCAGGTGGCTTTTGCCTGCCGCGAAGATTGAACCATAGTCAACATTCTCGTCGATACCGAGGAGGAAAGCAACGTTCTGCGGGGTCAGGTGACCGTAGTTCAAGGCCAACGGGTTTGCCTTACAACCCAAAGCCCAAGCGGTGAATGAATGTGCGTACTCGTGGATGATGTAGCCAAGTGCATGAGTAAACCACCAGAACCCAACGAAAAGCAGCCAGAATAGTGCAGTTTTGCGCTGCGTCATGGCCAGAGTGTAGCGCTTGAGCATCGAGCCGTCCACCGTGAACCAGAAAGCGCCAAGTCGCGGAGGTAACCTTAATGGCCGAACAGCCCCTGGAATCTGGGCCCTCGGCAGTTGATAGTACGGGCGACAGCGCCGCAGGCCACGATTACCCGCGACCGACGGCGTAGTGGCGCGTAATCCGTTGACGCCGGATAAGCCTAACGTTTCCAGACTTTGCAGCGATTGCTGGGGAATTCCCCCCGACCCTGCCCCATTACAGAACTTCTGGCAAGCCGTAGTCCCGTCTGAAGAATTCCAACTACAAAAAGGAGGATGAAATGGCAACAGCATTACCAATCCTAGAAATCCAGGAACCTGGCGCCGACCTTGCCAGGAAAACAGTCTTTGTCAAGCTTCACCTGGGCCTGCTGGGGAACAGTCGCAAGGTTAGCTCTTCCCAGGTTGAAGTTGACGCCGACAAGGAACTGATCCGCGTGGCGAAAACGTTGCTCGATTCACCGGAGCTTCAAGCCATCCGCACACTCGATGGCGACGTTCGCCACTTTCTTTACGACACCTGCCTACCGTTCGAGGTTGGCATTCACCTTCTGCCGCTGGGGTTGCTGGAGAGGGTGGATGAGAAGCTGAACGAGTTCAGCGAGAAGCGCAGGGTGCTGGTGGAGGTGTTCCTTGCTGCTTACCCGCGACTGTGCCAAGAGGCCGCAGGCCGACTGCGCACACTTCATAACCCGGCTGATTATCCACCGGGGGAGGAAGTGCGCTCCCGCTTCACCTTCAGCTGGCAATACGTCAGCTACGGCGTGCCGAAACAACTTCGGGAGATTTCAGCCCGTATGTTCCAGACGGAGCGCGACAAGGCTGTCCAAGCCATGTCGGAAGCCTGCGCCGAAGTTCAGCAGGTGCTGCGCGCTTCGCTGCTGGAACTGGTCAGCCATCTCCGCGATCGGCTGGCAGACCAGCCCGACGGCAAGCCACAGCGCCTGCGGGAATCGACTTTGCAGAAGCTGCGTGATTTCCTGGCGACGTTCGACCTGCGCAACGTGGTGGACGACCAGGATTTGAAGGAGCAGGTCGATAAGGCACGAGCCCTGCTTGAGGGTGTGAGCACGGATGCCTTGCGGAACATGCCGCTGATTCGGTCCAGGGTGCGGGAGGGCATGGCGGAACTCGCCACCCAGATGGACGCGCTGGCTGGTGATCGCGTTAGTCGCAAATTCCGCTTCGATGAGGAAGGAGGAAACAACTCGTGTGCCAATGTGTGAATAGAGTAACTCTAATAGAGTTTTTGGGGGACGCACCTGAACTTAAATTCAGCCAGCAAGGCAAGCCTGTCTGTACGTTCAGCCTCGCGGTCAACGAGAGGTGGAGAGACGCAGCAGGCGCCATCCGGGAACGGGTGGAGTGGTTTCAAATCGTCTGCTTCGCCCGCCTGGCTGAGGTATGCGGGGAATACTTGAGTACCAGCAGGCATATTTACTTGGAAGGCCGGTTGCAGACCCGGAAGTGGAAAGGTCCACAAGGCGATAAGCGCACGGCTATCGAAGTCGTGGCCAACCAAATGCAGATACTGAATCGAGCGCCCAAGAATGGGAACGGTGCGAAGGCGGCCGAACCCTCGAAGCCCTCGGAGCCTGCCGACGAAAGTGAGAATCCCTTCAACGAGCCGGCTGATGGAAGCGCCGAATCAGACATTCCGTTTTGACGCGCAACCTTGGCAGTTCCCACATTTGAGCGGCCCCGCTTATCCCCTGCCGCAACTGAACACTGGAAGTTTAGCTTTGCCCGGCAGGCCACTGCTATGCGTAGGGCGTTCTGCAACCAAGTGGATTGCTTCCGAGTGCGCCCGGGAACAACCGGCAACGTGACAGGGTTGGCCACATCTCCGGTTTGCCGGCCAAGTGGGGCAAAATAGGTACATATGGGTGCGGGCGTCGATCAAGGCCTGGAGACGGTCAGTTCTTCTTTAGCCGTGCATTCCAGTTCAAAACCAGCGTTAAAGGTGGGGCCGTGTTCTCTGGTGGCAGGGAATTGACTAGGAAACGCTGGCCGTCAGGCGTGACATCGTACTGGAAATATGAAAATCGCGCTCCCGTGATGCGGGTTTGAAAGAGGGCGTGCGGCGTACCGGCAACGAACTTCTTTCCCGTCAGCACTGGAACTGCCATGAGCTTCTTGTCATGCGCGATGTAGAAAAGCTCCGTGCCATCAGCCCGCCACCTCGGCTGCGCACCGCCGTTGCTTGAGATCTGATTCTTTCCGCCATGGCCGAGAAAGGGTTGAACGAACACGTTTCCTGAAGCATCCGTGTAGGCGAGCCAATTTCCATTAGGAGAGATTTGGCCTTCTGAACCTGGTGTCACCTCCCTCGCCGAGGCTGTGCTTTCTATGGCTTGCGAGTAAATGCGAGGATGACCTTGCGATACGTTCATGTACAAGACATTCCGTCCGTCGTGAGACCAGTCGGTTGGAGGCAAAGAAACCCCCTTTGCCAGAACCTGGTCTTGACCGGAACCGTCGGCTGCGCGAACGTAAAGGCCAAATCCGTCGGCTCGGCTACCGCTATAGACAAGCTGTTTGCCGTCGGGAGACCATGCCGGAAATCCATCGCGGTCCCCGTCAGTCACCCGTGTGGCGGTCTTCCGAATCAAATCAAAGGTCCAGACGCTGCGATTCCCGTCAAAGGCAGGGTCGGCGGAGTACGCCACATATCGGCCATCGGGCGAGAGCCGGGGGTCATAGGCGCCCGAAACCCCGATCGGACCTAACTCCTGGCCGTTGCGGTCGAACCATTCGAACCGCGAAAGCGATGCCCCGCGTGACAGGTAAACGAGCGTTCCTGCCTGGGAAGCTGAGTAGTTGCCGCGTGAGAAGGACTTTTCGGCTTCTATGTCCCGAGACGCGATTGGGATTGGCTCCCCTGTGAATTGCATGCGCTCAGGATCGAAGGGCTGCGCCATCAGGCTGCTGTTGCGCACGTACAACAGGTAGCCACCAATGAATTGAACGTTGCCAGTTAGATCGTGCGAAAGCAGCTTGCTTTCTTTGCCGTCGATTGATCCTATGTAAGTCCCTGCCGTACCCACCCAGTCCACTTGATACAGAAAGTGCTTTCCGTCGGGGAGGAACGAAGGCCAACGCTGTGCCTCGGCGCTTTCTGCTTGAAGCACTTTTGTTGCCGGCGAGGGGACGCTACCGGCGGCGGATACCCGGGTCAAGGGTCCACTGATGTCGCTCGCGAAGATGATGAGCCCGTCATGATTCCAGTCGCCTCCCCATCCGTGGGGGGCGCTGCACAGTGTTTGTACGGCGCCGCTTCCAACTTCGAGTTTCTTCAAGTTTCCTTCAGCGAAGAAAGCCACCCACTGACCATCGGGGGACCAGAAGGGAAAGCGAGCCTCAGCCGTGTTGGAATACTCCTGTGTTGCGCCCGAAGCCAGGGAACGAATCGAAAGCGACATGCTTCCATCGGACGCGACAGCAACAAACGCCAGTCGCGTGCCATCAGGCGACAGAGCGAAATTGTATGGGGCAAAGGAAGACTTCGTGGGTGGAAGAAGGGACGCACGCACAAGACTTAGCGGGGGAAGAGTCTGCTGCGTATTCCGAACCACGAGGAAAACAACCGCAATAGCCATCATTGCGGCAATCACCCATGACACCCAAGACAGACTTCTACCTGCCGAGGGTACTGCTGGGGAGATACCAGCTTGTGCTCCGTCCAGCGCAAGCCCCCGCAACGCCAATAGGGTGTCGTGCACTGTTTGCCAGCGTTCATCCGGATCCTTCAACAGACAGTTCCCGACCAAGCGATCGAGAGCTGGCGGCGACATCGGCTGTACTGTACTGATCGGCGGAGGATCTCGCTGCATCACCGCCGCGATCACGCTGGCGCTCGTCTTGCCTTCGAAGGCGCGCCTGCCCGTAGCCATTTCGTAGAGAACGGCGCCCAGTGCGAAGATGTCCGAGCGCGTGTCAGCCTCTTTCCCGTCGACCTGCTCAGGCGACATATACTGAAATGTGCCCACAACCGTTCCCTGCTCTGTAATCGGGTGACTACCGGCTGAGCTTGCCATTGTCAAGGCCAGGCCTGTTGCCTCGCGGTTAACTGCGGGCCCTGTCTTGGCCAGGCCGAAATCCATCAGCTTGGCTCCGGACTTGGTCAGCATGATATTGCCTGGCTTAAGATCACGGTGAATAACGCCGCTTCGATGTGCTTTCTCCAAGCCTTTGCAAATCTCAATCCCCACCTTCAAGACTTGCTCAAGAGGTAAGGCTCCCTTCATCAAACGGTCCGCCAGCGTCTCCCCCTCCAAGTATTCCATGACGAGATAATTGATCCCGTCTTGATGACCGACGTCGTGGACTGTGCAGATGTTGGAATGGGTCAATGATGAAATGAGTTGCGCCTCGCGATCGAAGCGCTGCTTGGCCTTTGGATCGTCGGAAAGGTGTGTGGGAAGTAATTTGAGGGCCACTATGCGATTAAGTCTTGTATCGCGGGCGCGGTATACTTCGCCCATCCCTCCTACGCCCACAAGGGAGACAATCTCGTATCGGCCAAGTCTCGCACCTGCTGGTAATGGCATCTGTGCAGATTATAGCCGCTGACCCCAAAGATGCAAATCGCTCATTTTTGCTTGGCGGCACCGACGATTGCGGATGTATTTCGCCAACCCGGAAGTTGCCACCCTGTAGAGGGTCAGGTACAGGGCACAGCCGGTTGGCCCTCGACCTACTAGAGATGTGATCCCGTCCCTGCTTGCGCGGGAGCGACACGGAAGAGTCCAGTCCCGCACTCCGATTCTTGGCCCGGATCGAGCCCTCCTGGCACTGGATCCCTCAGCGAATCGTGATTGCACTAAGCCAGCCAATTATGGATTGCTCTAATCCCAGAATGGGACGGCAGCCCTGCGGAATCATCGGTAAACACATCGCAACTTCGCCGGGCCTCGCGGATTGCAGTTTTTACCTGCTCTTTCAGTCTGAGCCCAAAGGGAACTCCTTTCGGCAAGGGCTGACTGGATCCATGTCATCAAGGCTTTAACTTGGCTGTACGTGCTATAATAGTTTCCACCGGGGCGAGATTGCCAATTAGAGATAGCCATTGACCCATGATCGGCCAAACGATTTCCCACTATCGCGTGCTGGAGAAGCTCGGGGGCGGTGGGATGGGTGTCGTCTATAAGGCCGAAGACACTCGACTCCACCGCTTTGTCGCCCTGAAATTCCTGCCTGAAGCCGTCGCCAATGATCCCCAAGCAATGGCGCGTTTCCAGCGTGAAGCGCAATCTGCCTCTGCCCTGAATCATCCCAATATCTGCACGATTTACGACATCGGCGAATGCGACGGCCAGACGTTCATCGCCATGGAGTACCTGGAGGGCGTGACGCTGAAGCACCAGATTCAGGGCCGGCCGATGGAGTTGGACCGACTGCTGGAGATCGCCATCGAGGTCACGGATGCCCTGGATGCAGCTCACAGCCAGGGCATCATCCATCGCGACATCAAACCGGCGAACATTTTTATCACCAAACGGGGACATGCCAAAGTGCTGGACTTCGGCTTGGCCAAGGGCGCAGCGGAGAGTACTCCTTCCGGTCAGAGTGCAAGCCTGAATGCTCTGACCGCCGCCACCGTGGAGGAGCCGCATCTGACCAGCCCGGGGACAGCGCTGGGGACAGTGGCTTATATGTCGCCAGAGCAGGTGCGGGCCAAGGAACTGGATGCACGCAGTGATTTGTTCTCCTTTGGAGTAGTGCTGTACGAAATGGCGACGGGGATGTTGCCCTTTCGCGGCGAAAGCTCCGGCGTCATCTTTGAGGCTATCTTAAACCATGTGCCTACGCCTCCGGTTCGACTGAATCCCGATTGTCCCCCTGAACTCGAACGAATTATCAGCAAGGCGTTGGAAAAGGACCGTGACCTGCGGTATCAGTCCTCTGCTGAACTGCGCGCCGACCTGAAGCGCCTGAAGCGTGATACGAGCTCGGGCCGCTCGGAAGCGGCAGTGCCCCCGTCGCCGGCCGCAGGGGTGGCTCGCGAGCCCCGGCAAGAACCAGCGTCCGATTCCGTCATCGTCGCCAGCCTCATCAATCGGCACAAGAAAGCTGGGATCGGGATCGTTGCTGTGCTAGCGGCGCTGGTTGCCCTGACGTGGTTCCTTCTGCATCGACCTCCCAAGCCTTCCGTCGAGTCAACGCAGAAGCCTTCCGCCGAGCTAACACAGAAACGCCTGACCTTCAACTCCAGCGAGAACGCTGTACAGAGCGCTGTCATTTCTCCTGATGGCAAATACCTTGCTTACTCCGACCCGGCAGGGATTCACGTGAAGCTGCTCTCGACAGGTGAAGAACGGCTCATCCCAAGGCCGGTCGGAGCTCCAGCCGGCGCCTATTGGGACGTCGCATCGTGGTTTCCCGACGGCACACAACTGCTCGCCGACATCTACGAAGTCGGGGGCCAGAAGAGCATGTGGACGGTCTCCATGCTGAGCCAGTCTCCCCGGGTGCTTCGTGAGGGTGCCTGGGGGTTTGAGGTCTCGCCGGACGGGACATATATCGCTTTTAGCCCGCTCGGGACGTCGGATGACGTTCGCGAAATCTGGGTGATGGGCAACCAGGGAGACAACCCGCAAAAGGTCCTCGCGTTGGGAGAAAATGAGTGGCTGGACTCGGTGCACTGGTCTCCGGATGGAAAGCGCTTGGCCTACATTAAAGAGCAGCGCACTCCGGAGAGATCCCGGAGGTCGATGGAAACTTCCGACCTGAAGGGGGCGAACCGGACGGTGCTTCTGCCGGACCCGCACCCGTGGCTGGGAGATTTTTGCTGGCTCCCGGACGGGCGGATCGTCTATTCGCGGCAGGAATCTTCCGGGTCAAGCGACGACAATCTCTGGCAAATCAGCATCGACACCCATACGGGCGCATCAACCGGCAAACCGAAACGCATTACCCAGTGGGCCGGATCTTACCTTCAGGGAGTGAGCGCCAGCGCGGATGGTAAACACCTGCTGTTCCTGAGGCAGGAGGATCTGGGGCAGACCGACGTAGGGCAACTCGCGGCGGGGGGTACGCGCATGAGCCCGCCCCGGCGGTTGACGAACGACGAGGCCTATGGTTTCCCCTCGGCGTGGACGCCGGACAGCAAGGCCGTACTGATCAACTCGCGACGTAATGGCACAATGAGCATTTTCAGGCAGGTGATTGGCCAGGAGAGTGGGGAGCTTCTGGTCACAGGACCTCAAGCCGCGGTCCTCCCGCGCCTCAGCCCCGATGGTGCCTGGATACTCTACGTGGAGGTTCCGAAAACGACCGTTGGCCCCTCCAGCCCGGACCGCCTGATGCGCATCCCTGTTGCCGGTGGAGTGCCTCAGTTTGTGCTGGAGGCGCCAAATTGGGAGGGCTACTCATGTGCTCGCGCTCCGGCAAGCCTCTGCGAGTTCACGGAGGCGAGCCAGGATCGAAAGAAGCGCATGATCACCGCATTCGATCCGCTGAAAGGCAAAGGCAAGGTGCTCCGGACCATAGACACAGATCCCACACCGGTGTACTCCGACGCTTTATCTCCCGATGGAGCTACGCTTGCGAGCTCGAGAACTGGCGAGGCCGAGATTCACATCCACTTGCTTTCGCTCTCAGGTGGCTCCGACCGCGAAATCACGGTGAAGGGATGGCCGAACATCACAGGTCTTGATTGGGCGCCTGACGAAAACGGACTTTACTGCGGCTCTGCCTCCCCGCAAGGCCGCAGCCTCCTGTACGTCGATCTGAAGGGAAATGCGCGGCTGCTATGGCAGTACAGGGGTGCGGGCGACGAAATCTGGGGCATTCCTTCGCCGGACGGCCGCTACATCGCTATACGGGGCGGCGCCCACAGCAGCAATGTCTGGATGGTCGAAGGTTTCTGAGTCGCCCGGGAGCTGTCACGGGAACTTGAAATCCTTCGAGTGGGGGCCGCCACTCGGACCGAGATCCCAGGGTAGCTCCCAAACGACGCCCAATTCGACTCGGGTCCCCTGAGGAAGGGCTCTCACTTCCCCCTTAACCTCCAAAGGCAGGCAAGAAGCAGCGGAGCAATTCGGCGCAGTGAAGTTCATCCCGATGCTTACCTCGCCCGACCAGTCCAGCTTGACCTCGTAAATCAGCCTTGGGTATGAGCCCCAGTATCTGGCGAAGCTCACTGGATCCCTCAGCGAATCATTAATCCATCAAACCAGCCAAATCTATTTCGCTCTTACCTCGGAAAGAGGGCGGGAATCTCTATACTAACCAGGCATGTAAGACGTAGTTCGACCTTCCCCAGCTTCAGGGCCGGATGCGGGTAGCTTCCGGCCTCCCCTCTACCAGAGGGCAGAGAAACTGGGGAACACGGGAAGATCGAATGCGCACCGTAGTTCGACCCCATCGACAATTGAACGCATTTGGATCATCCCGGCGATATTGCGCCACCAGCCTGTACGGCTGTGGGCTGAATGGCTTGACTCTGCGTGAAGCAGGAATACTGGATGTGGCATTACGCCATGATATAATATATTTAGGAAGCTCATTGCCTAACGGCTTACAAGCTCCTGTATACGCACCATCCCTCGTATCCCTTGCCGGTAAGACCCACGGCAAGCTCCCTGCGGGGGCATGGTATCGACAATACCGTGGTGGCGGAATCCACCACCGGAGCAATAGCTCCGCACAAGCAGCCCAGAAGACCTGGCACACTGCGAAGTAACGCAGGACAAGGCAACGGGTTCAGGAGTGGCTGTCAGAATACCACTGGTAGTCAGCATCGGGTCGACAGACACGGTGTAGGGGTTCTCCAGGGTAGGTCTCCACCTCTCTAACCACCGGGCAGGGTCAACATACACGGGAAGTTGGGATTGGAAATCCCAAAAGACCCCCGTGTACCTGATTGAGAGGGAAAGCAGGCAAGGGAGAATCAATCGGGAGTTGATCGAATGTTGCCTCCGGCAACCGCAACGCGCGATACATCGAAGATGGTGGCTTCGTAACCGACGACGGTGCTTATACGGCAGTGACCGAGAGCAAGTAAGCAACATTCGGAGAAAGGGGCTATCCACTTCGCTCCCGTTGCCACTTTTGGTTGTGGTCTTCTCGCCCGCCGACCAGGCGAGCGTACGGAACGGGGCCGACCTGGACGGCTTGCTGAAGAAGTCGGTAGAAGAGCAGGCCGCGTACCCGGGATCGCCGGCGATTGAACCGGAACGTGAATTCGTCCAGGTAGTAGTCGAGATGCTCCTCGCTTACAGCTCCTTGATGGGCGCTCATCAGCCATCGCTTGAGCAGCGAGATAACGCGATGCACACGCGGCAGCAGGTCGGATGGAGACTCTTTCTCGTCCCGAAGAAAGGTAATCTGGTGGCGATAGCCTCTACCTTCCAGGGGCTCGTAGCCCAGCCACCCATCCGTATGCACGACGCTACCCCGTTCGATCGAGTCTGCCACAAACGGAATCAGACTGGCAGCCGAAGCATCCCGCACGCGTCGCATCCGGATCCGTCCCACGCCTTTTCCATCCTCTTGAGCAGCCACCACAATCAAAGCCTTGTTTTCCGTCAGACGGCCCCGGGTGCCTCCCTCCGAACCGCCGAGATAGGTTTCGTCGACTTCAACTCTCCCCGACAGCCGCTCTCGTCCAGGCCGGACCAGGGCACGCCGGAGCTTGTGCAGCCATGCCCAGGCTGTCTGGTAGCTGCCCAAACCCAGGATACGCTGGAGACCCAGGGCACTTCCGCCGCTCTTCTGGTTCGTGACGAACCACATTGCCTCAAACCAGAATCGCAGCGGCTTCCGCGTGCCCTCGAAAATCGTCCCGGCGACCAGCGAGGTCTGACGCTGGCAAGCCGTGCATTGCAGTGCGCCCCGCGCCGTCGTCCAGGCACGTCCTGCACTACAGGCCGGACAACGGAACCCGTTGGGCCACCGGAGCCGCTGCAGATAAACGGCGCACGCTGCCTCCGACGAAAACCAATCATTGAACTCTTGAACCGTCCGCGGATAATCAATCCCGCCGACCGGGGAGTGGGGATTGTGCTCCACCACTATATATTGCGCCTACGGGAACGAAGTGGATAGCCCCTTTACAAAATATAGTGAAGTTGCCCTTGTAGCACCCTTCTGTGAGCGGCGAAGGACGCCGGTCGTGGACGCGCGCTTCCGCAGCAGCTGCCACCATATCCTGCAATCTCCGGTAGAGCTCCTGGTCAACCTGCGAGCTAACGGCACCGCACCTCGCCAAGCTGTTTCCACCTTGGGTGTCGGCGAATACCGCCAGTCGCCGGAGATGCGATATAGATCCCCTGTAATGCCGTAGAGTAGAGCGAAGTCGCTCAATTCCTGTATCGTCTCAGGCGAATAACCACATGGACGAAGCGTCCCTTCCCGCAAACTGACCCACTCCCCCATCTTCTTCCCAATTAACAACACATGTGGCCCATTGGCCACGAAAGGAGGTCCTATGTTCGTTGAACTCATGCCGCTTCTCGCCGGCCGTACTGTGCTCATCACGGTGGCCAAGGTGGATGACAAAACACTTCGTGTAAACGTTATCCCCCATGCAAAGGCCGACGACAACCCAGCGCTCAGTACACCGCTCACCTATACCGGCCCGCCCGAGGAACTCGATGCTGAACTCGGGAAGCATTTGGCCGGCTACGTCCAAACCCACCAGCAAACCGCCAGCACCTTGGCCGAAGCCAAGGCAACCATGGAAGCTGCCGCCAAGGCAGCGCAGGAAGAAGCCAAGCGCAAAGCCGAGGAGCGCAAGAAGGCAACTCAGAAGCCACCTGACAAGGGGAACTCTCCGATGGCGGCTGAGTCTGCATCAGCGTCTTCCTCCGCATCCCCAGCTCCCGCTGAGGCTGTGCCCTCTTCAGCATCGACGGGCACGCTCGGGCTGTTCCCACCTACTACGCCCGAGCCCGCTCCAACTCAATCGAAAGGAGGTCTCGCACTCTGATGGAGAGCCACGTACTTTCTCGTATCTTCGAATTTAACGGTGTGAGGCTTCCGGACCCCAATCCGACGCTTACTCCGGAAGAAGTTCGTAACCTGTACGCGCACCAGTACCCCGACATCGCTACGGCTGCCATCTCCGGCCCGGAGGCGGTCGGAGACAAGCTGCGCTATCAGTTCACGCGAGCCATCGGTTCAAAGGGGTAACCCTATGAGCCGAAGTCCCAAAAGGAAGGGGGTGACGAAGCGTGTGGTCCTGGCGGAACTCGAAAGACTTCGCCAGGGCCGCCACGCCCGTTACCAGACGCTCGTGGGGAGGTTTTCGAGATGCCGGGATTGGCAACAAGCCGCCACACTTTGTGCCGCCGCCATCGAGGCAAGCACACGCACTTACAACCGCACGCCACTCGACGCTCCTCCCGGCTGGCTTCCGCCCGTCAGTTGATGGCGCCGGGGACTGGCCTGCTCATACCGCGACTCGATGGCGTCCCGTTGGTCCACCGGCTCGTTGCTGACGACCGCCTTGCCGTGATGCTGGCACAATCGCTTATAAAGCTGGGCATTGCCGTCCCCGGTGATTGGAAGAAGGCAGACCGCGACCCAACATCATTTATCCGGCATACGCTTGAACGCCGGATCGAGGCATACGGAGACGTAGCGATCCGGCGTCGATTCCTGCTTTCCGCTGAGATCAGCAATACTCCCAGCGATTGGGCAGAACCAGATCAAGCCCGACCTAATCAGTTGTTCCTGATTGTCGAGCCTTCCGAGGCAACGTGTGGCTGCGCGAACTTCGGGCCAACGCTCCAATTACTGGAGAGCATTCATCCACAACTGCCGGCGACGTTCTTTCACCTCTTCGTCGGTGCTCTTAATCGGTGGCTTAGGGTTTACGACTTGCGGGATGCCGAAGAACGGGTAGAGATGTTGCGGGAGTGGGCCGCGCAGGAAGCAAATGCTGACGAGTACGAAATCCCCGACGTTGCGGGATCGACTCCACCGTGCATAAAGCAAGAGCTACTGGATGAAGCTGGGCTTGTTCGCCTCAGGGACCAAATCACCGATCAGCTGGCCTTGAAGATGGTGGAAGGCGTGATTGCTCTCGATCACTTGTCCACTCAGGCCAAGCATCCCGAGCTTGACGACAACGTTCGAGAGCAGCTCTCGGATTGCAATCCGCCGCTGCCCTGTCTGCTGGCCGTGTTTGCTGACGGTGACGCAATCGCGGGCTGCTTTGATGAAGAGGCTCAGGGAATGATGGAAGTGGAGCCGGAGCCCAATATCATCATCCCATTTGATCCCACGGATACGGAGAGCGTTCGGCGAACATTCCACATGTTCGGAGTGGCCTGCCAGACCATTGCCGCGGCAAGCCGCGTTATTGACCTGATGCCAGGCAATGACGAATGGATCATTTCGAGGGGATAATGATGAAAGCTTACGTCAATATTGGAGCAAACCACGAATTCCGGCTTAGCGAAGCAGTTCTTGTCTATCGGGGTGGAGGCGATGGTGCCTGTGCCAGCCTGCACAAAATCAAGCAAGCTGAGAATGGAATTCCTTACCTCACCCCCGGCGAAGCCCTGACCACGGTCTTCCTCCGTACTCTTGCCCAAGGACTCGGAGCCCAAGTAAAGCCGGAAATCCTCCCCGATACCGTCCTCGCGCGCACTCCAGACATGCTGGCTTGGTGGTCACGCCCGCGAAGGCGGGTCATGTTCTTCGGAGGTGTAAATGAAGAGGCGCGGAAGCTTAACGGTCTCATCTTCCCGCACCCAGCATTGATCTTCAAAGTCGTAGGCAGAGACCTCTCCGTGCGAGCTGTCGCTACGAATTCACGGCCAAGCCACGCCACGCCCATGAAGACCGCTCCTTATTGGAATACTGACATTCGAGTCTGCCCCGGCAGTATGCGTGTGCCCGACACTTTTGATGTCGCGTCGATACCACAGTGGCAAGACGCATTCTTTCAATCTGAGTTCACACATGCGGCCGGCGCGGTAAGGCTTACCAGCCACCCAGGAGGCTTCATTGGGTTGTGGAGAAATCTCGCTGGCAAGAAGAGGTTCCCAGTTCGATACCTGATCGATGCCGGCGAAACCCTACAAGAATTCGTCGCTCGCGCAAACGAGCGTTGAGGAGTTGGTCATGGAAATTCACCGCATCCACCCAGAGTTGCTTGAACGGCAAGTGCGCGTGCTGGTGGTAGGTTGCGGAGGAACAGGAAGCGCCGTAGTTGCGGGATTGCCTTACCTTCACCAATCGCTTATGGCCCATGGTCATCCCGGAGGATTGCACGTCACGGTCATGGATGGCGATACGATCTCTCCCACCAACTGCGTACGTCAACCTTTTGCTCGGTCGGAGATCGGCCTCAACAAGGCGATAGTTTTGGTCAATCGCCTTAACCTGTTTTGGGGATTGAAATGGGATACCGTCCCAGCCCATCTGCGCACAGGAACCTCTATCTCGCGCGGCTACTCTGGTGATGACCTCCGTGCTCACATCGTTGTGGGGTGCGTGGATACAAGGGCAGCACGGGCCACGATCCGTGATGCGGTTGTAAAATGGAGCACGGTTTCCTACTGGCTCGACTTGGGCAACAATGCTGACAGCGGACAGTTCATCTTGGGTGAGCCACTTAACGAGCGGAACCGGAGGTCAAAGCTGCGACTGAGATCGGCCGCAGAGCTCTATCCTGAAATTGTCAACCCCACCCTCGACAACGACGGAGAACCCAGCTGTAGCGCTATTGAGTCCCTGGAAAGTCAGGAACCATTCGTTAACTCGACGCTCGCACAACACACACTGGCCTTGCTAGCCCGACTATTTCGCTACGGGGAAATCAGCTATCACGGCGGCTTTGTGAACCTAGCAACGGGGGCGACCTCGGCACTAAGGGTCGACCCAAAGGGCTGGCAACGGATCCAAAGGGTAAACAAGCGCAGCAATCTCGCCAAAGGTGAGATGCGCTGTTCTCGACAGTCATCTGAGACCATGCTACTCTGACTTATGTTAAGGCACGAAACGAGTTAACTAAGGAGGGACCTTTGGATATCCAGGCTATCGTGAAAGAATTGAAACTCGAACGTGATCGACTGAATACGGCAATAGAAGCTCTAGAAGGAACAGACTTACCCCTTACTCCCCGGAAGTCATCCCGTGCTCCCAAGGTTGCTGCGCCACCACGTAAGAGGCGCAGCCGCCTCACGCCGGAGGGCAGAAAACGTATATCGGATATGATGAAGAAGCGATGGGCCGAGAAGAAGAAAGCCTCCCGAGGCGTCAAGTAAGCTTGCACCACATTCACTGATCGCTTCAGCAATGGCGCTGATCTTTTCTGCAACAAGACACGCCGTGCACGGGTGACTTCCACCTGCGGTGACAGCGTGGCTATCCGCTACAGCAAAAGCGAGGTGAGACGATGAAGTGGGGGGCTCTGGGGTTGATCGTAGCGTCCTTTAGCGCGTCAGCCGCCGCACCAGTTACCGAGATAGCTATTGGGGATCAACTGCCGCCGCTTCGGGGCGAATTCCTGACTGGCCGAACCGCTGTCCTTCCCCAGGCTGCTGCCGGCCGCCTGGCGCTGCTGATGCTTGGCTTTACCTATGACTCCCGGTTTTCGGTTGAAGCTTGGGCCAAGAGGTTTCGTCAGGACTTCGGAAACGAACCGAGGGTGACGTTTTTCGAGATCCCCATGATCGGAGGACTCGCCACGCTGGGGAAGTGGTTCATCGACGGCGGCATGCGCCGGGGCACTCCCAAGGCGGATCAGGAACATGTGATCACCGTCTATGGCGGCACAGATCCCTGGAAGCAGCGGGTGGGGTTCCATGATTCCAGTGCCGCCTATCTGATATTGATCGACCAGAACGGAAAAGTCGTCTGGCGCTATTCGGGAAGTCTCAACGAGGAGCCGTATCGCGCGCTCTCATCGCAGTTGGTGAGGCTTCTTGCCAGGAAATGAGCATCAAACCGTCGGAGTTGCCCAAGAGCACGTCGGCCACGCCCAAGCGCGAAGAGAGCGCAAGCCCCTCAAGATAGTGGACGGTTGGGGGAGCGTGGGCCGCGTGCCATCCAGATCCTTCGGCAGTTCCGGGAGCACGCATTACGTCGTCTGACTCCCCACAGGAAAGCGGTTTCCGGGTCACAGAATCGTTCACGAAGGCGGGGTTGGGGCCTGCCTACCAGGGAATCGAAAGAGTGGCCTGAAACCTCCTTCCTCTGGGCGAAATGGCGGACATCTAAAGCGGTTTTATTAACCTGGGATCGGGGGCGACCTCCGTGCTAAGGATCGACCCGCAGTGCTGGAAACGCAGCCGGAGAATACGCAAGCGCAGTTCACAGATGCGTCAACGTTCTAGGCTTGATTCCGGGCGTGTTCGACGAGTCGGGCAAGGTCGAGTGCGGGGGAGTCTTTCGGGTTCCGATGATGGCGGAACCCTTCTGCTAATGGACCCGAAAGGGGTTCCTAGAGCGTTTCTTGAAGAGGGGACGCTGGCAATATCCCGCGAGGGGTCACCCCCAGCTTCGCCTAGTCCCCAGCTCATGACAATTCTGAAGCCAGGGCAGGTGGCAGTATCTGATGACCGTGGGTTCGAGGCGACCATTGAAACGAGAGAACTCTTCACCCCGCGTTCAGGGGAAACCCACAAGACATCCGCCGCTTCTGTCCTTCTGTTCGATAGGGACAAGAATGTGATGCTCCATAAACGTCCTCCAAAGTGATGATGGGGAATGAATGGGCGATGCTTTCCGGTGGCGCGCCGCGAAGGAATGCGTAAACAATGGAGTCAAGTGAGACCCGTCTGCCCCTGATCCAGTACCCACCATCACGCTCCTCAACATAGTCTCGCTTCATTTGATCCTGGGCTCCTCTTCTATATATTAGTGTAGATATACTCGTTGACCTGCATACATGCCTACTGGAGCGAGGATTGACCTGCTTTGTCCACGGCGCGTTGTTTCCTGGGCCAGTACCATTTGAAATAGACCAGCGCTCCGATGCCGACCGTCACTGCCAGCGCGATCGGGAAAAAGAGCAGGGGTCGGTTGTGCCGCAAGACAAATTCGATCATTTGCTGCCCGTAGACCCTGCCGAGAAAGGCCTCGGAAACGAAACGCGTAGCACGCCCCGCCGCCAGCGCGGATAAGAACTTTTTGCGCGGATATTGCATGATCCCGGCGGCCGTCAGGACGGGGGTGAAAGGAAAAGGGGGCGGCAGAATGGAGCCGGTGAACACCGTCATGAACCCGCGTTTCTCGAATTGCTCGTAGATTTTTGCTGCGCGCGGTTTCCCCACCTTTTTCTCCAGCGTCTCCTGGCTGCCCTTTTCAGCCAGCCAGTAGCTTAAATAACCGCCAAGCACCTCCCCTACCGTAGCCAAGAAGGCGTAATAGACCCACCGTCGGGAGCGATGTGCCGAAAGCAGAATTAGGAACACGTCCACGCTTCCCGCTGGGGCAGAGATGAAAGGGGTGTGGCTGGCGAGACCCAGCAGGATCAACCCAGGCCCTCCCAGATGCTGGACCCACTTCCATACCGACTCGGAAGTGACCAATAGGCCGAGAATGCCCATACGCTAAACGTGTTCTTTCGCCGCCTTGGCCTTCAAGGCCGCGGCCTTGGCCTTGACGATTTCCACCTTTGCCTTTGCCTGGCGCTCCGCTGCCTCGCGTTGCTTCTTGGCTTTCTCGAGTTGAGCTTTTATCTTGATGTCGAGCTGGTTGATCTTTTCCTGGAGCTTCGCCTTTCGGTCGGCCTGAGCCTTGGCACGCTCGGCCTTCAGTTGTGCGAGATCGGCTTTCATGGCAGCGATATTCTCGTCGTGAATCGTTTGCCTTACTTCTGACAGCGCCCGCCGGTATACCTTCCCGCCAATCGCTTCCATGCGGCTGTCCACCGGCGTCGTCCAGTCCTCGTCAATCTCCGCCACGACAGCAAACTTGTTCGGTTGCAGTTCTTGCCTCACATCATCGATAAAATCTTCACCGACCCCGGCGTTGTTCAGGTCTGCCAGGCTACCGGCAAACAAACCTGCGGTGGCACCGATCGCGAGGCCGACTGGCCCGCCAAGAAGTCCAATGAGGCTTCCCAGAGAGGTACCGACCAGAGTCCCCAGCGGTGCCGGGTCGTCACCTTGCTTCAACGTTATGGTGCCATCGGGGTTCTTGCCAATCACGGCGTGTCCGTAGACGGCAATGCTGCCCTCATCTTCCAGTTTAGAAAGCGCCTTTTTCCCTTCATAGGCCTTGTTTTCTGAGTCAAAGGCAACTACCAGCATTCTATCCATGGTTTTGCTCCTTTTTGTTTTGCGGTCTCTTTTCAATTCCTGTCGAACCTTACCAGTGTGATGCAAACGTCAATTGTTAAGCCCTTCAAAATCCGAAGGTCTATGGGCTCGGAACTGGATTCTTGGTTGATCATAGGCAGCATCATACACCCACAAAAGCCGGTTATCGACCAAATCGGAGAATGGTAGCGTTCTAAGTCTATCGCTCTCACCCATGTGCTATCTTGGATTGGATGGCAGGGCGTATCGAGCGTCGGAATTGTAGTCCATTGCCGGCGCTCCCATTCCCTCACGGGAATCTGGTTCAACCCGGAATTGGTGTTCATTCATGGCCGCCTCCGCAACGGAGGATACACCACGATCAGAAAGGAGGTTCTCTGTGCGTTTTCAGGGCAAGAACCGACTCGGCTTCTACCCGCTGCCATTGTCTGAAGCCCAGCGGATTCGCAGATTCCTCTGGTTTCCAGATAGTGCTCCCGCGTCCGCAATTGACCCTTGTGTTGGCGATGGCGTGGCGTTCGAGGGCATCACCATCGGTGCTGCGGTCCTTCGATACGGTATTGAGCTTGACGCCTACCGCGCCGAGCAAGCCCGAGAGCGGATTTCCAACGTCGTCCAGGGAAACACGCTGGAAGTGCAATGCCCGGTCGAATCCTTCGGCCTCCTGTATTTGAATCCACCTTACGATTGGACACTGGGGCCGGCTGACAGTCGTCGCACCGAGCAGTCGTTCCTGAGTCACACGTATCGTTGGCTCAAGCCAGCCGGTATCTTGGTATTGGTCATACCTTCGGAGAGACTTGCGGAGTGCAGCCAGATTCTCGCATCGCAATTCCGCGACGCCCGGGTTTACCGTCCGGAGTCAGCCGAGTGTGTGAGCTATAAGCAGGTGGTTGTCATCGGAGCGCGACGAAGCCGACGGGAGAAAGAACGTCTTACGGACAGCGATATCACCAGAGCACGAATTTACTACGCCAGCCTCGCCAGGAACGCCTCGCAAATCCCGGTCTTACCATCCGAGCCCGAGATGCGATATGCCGTTCCCGTGAGCGGACCAGTTCGACTGACCTACCGTGGCCTGCCCTTGGATGAAATCGAGGATCTTCTGCCGAAGTCAACGGCTTATCGACAGACAGGGCGCATTCTCTTTGCCGAGCCCGTGTGCGCCACAGGCCGTCCCCTCACGCCCTTGCACGCAGGGCACGTCGGGCTCCTAGCGTGTTCAGGGCTTTTGAACGGCATCTTCGGATCTGGAGATCAGCGCCATATTGCATTCTGGCAGGCTGTTAAGGTTACGGATCGCTCCGAAGAAGTGGAGGAAGGCGGGACGATTATCCAGCGAGAGCGCGAGAGATTCGCAAATGAGCTAACGTTGGTGTTCGCATCAGGAAGGACAGCCGTGCTGCGTTGAGGCCGGTTCCCCTGTAGCCCTCGCAGGCATCTCGGCGTTGAGCCTCCGCAATCAACGGGCACGTACCGCCACCAGGCGACACTCCGATCATAGCTCGTTCAATTGAGAGGTTGTGGCTGCACGCAATTGTCTGTGCCGTAGATCTGCGCAGTGTGCTGGTTCTCGAGCCACCAGTTCTGCCAACGACGGTACTGGTCAGGGGATAGTGATTCGTGCCAAGGCTCCCTGGTTATGGAATGGTGCGTGAGTTCCGCCAGGCTTACAGCCACCACACGGTGAACCTCGTTGTTGGGAATCTGCAGGGCTCCGATAAGAATGGAGACTGCACTGCGACTCCTGGTGAGGCCCAGACCGCGCGCCGCAGCAACTTGAGCGGACATGTCGGGATCACTAAGGGCTGATTTAAGAAAGAAAACAGCGTCTTCTCCAAACAATCCAGCGTCCCAGATCATGGAATCACGATTCCCATCGGTCAATTTTGCGGCAATATGGATCAGCACAGGCAGATAGCTGGGGTCACGTGTTTTCGCCAGGGCTTCGATCGCCCCCTGTTGGAGCGCTCCGTCACTCGACTGTTGCGCCCACTCCACGAGCTTTCGCCTGGACCGTGGCGTGTTCAGCCGCAGCAAAACCGCAGGGCTAATTCGGTTGGGCGTGTCGGCGAGTTTAAGAATAAAGTCTTCCAGGAAAGATGGAGCCATCCCCTCGATAGCTGCGATGGCCAGCCAGTGATCCCCCCGCTCGGGTGTTCGTGCGTCCTCGACGTAAGCCTGAAAGGCCGCCTTCAATTCCTCATCAGTGCCCTGGACCAGGGAGATCTGGAAATCGGATGAGAATTCCTTGGTTAGCGCTGTCCCCGGCGGCGCAACCTCTGACGGGTAAACCGGCACACTGCGTCGCGCATGTACTTGATAAGTGCCAGCCTGGTCCAACCGGAAGCCGGTGTTGAGGAAGATACGCGCGGTGTGCTTTGCGCCCGGCTTCAACTCGATCACGCCTCCGGCGCAGCTACCCCCTACGCCTCCGTAGCATCCCAAGCTGGTATCCCATCCCAATCCCTGGCGCTTTGCCCCCACGACCTCGATCGGATCGGGTTCGATACACGGCTCTCCCATGCGCTGATCGATCCACTCAGGCTCGTCACCTTTATTGGCAATTTCGAAGTCGATGAAAGCGGGTTCGCCAACGAAGAAGGTCCGCTTTTCGGGATAGAATCGGCCAGCCAGTGCTTGGCCTCGAACGAACGTCGGCCACAGGAGTCCAGCCAATACGGCAAAAAGTATATCGAGCGTGCGGCCGCCTGCCTCATACGTACCTCATTACGACAAGTGTACACCTAAGACAGTCATTCAAAACGATGCCGACTCGGACCGACGCAGAAAGGCGCTTTGATGCCACCCACGTGAGCAGTAGATTGCTGTCCACCGTCCTGGTCGTGCACATGAGATGCACTGTGAAGCGACGATCAAGACAATAGATAAGACCGAAGAAGAGGACGAACAGGGCGTAGTCACAGTCAGAGAGAAAGAGCGCTTTTCCAACGAACTGACGATCGCGTACAGCACCGGTCAGGTAGCAATCCTGAAGCAGCGCTCCCACTTCACCCCTTCAGGATTTCCGCTACAGCCAAATCCCCACGAGCCACCAGAGGTCAGCCATGAAGAATGCCCACGAGCGCTTCGGGGTGTTGGAATACACGAAGCGAATGAAGGACACCACCACGCGGATACGCCTTCGGCTGGATCGGTTTATTGGAGAAGTTGAAGACGGCCGGAACGGCAAGGCCTACCTCATCTCGGTCCTGGGTGGCGACTCCGACGTTGGCGCCCTCTGGGCAGCCGTCGTCGAGCAGAACCTCTTTACCGTGGAAGCCCCAGGAATCGAGCCGCTAGCAGCGACCCTGGGTGAAGACGCCCAATGCTTTCGCGGGACCATCACTATCGCGGACCGCAAGCCAATCCGCCACTTGGTGGCAATCTCAGCCGAGCTGGCCAAGACACGTCCAGGGGCTGATCCAGGAGGCAGGCGCACAATCCTATGCGATAACGACCCAACTTTCGTGTTGTACCGCATCTCGCAACGGTTTGGGCTGCCGGTCGTGCCAGAGTGGGCAGGCTGGTTCAATGACGAACTCAATCGCCGTGGAGCACTCAAACCGCTTATCGGTCTGGGATGTTCACCGGTGCTGGTCAGCGGCACGAAGAAGTTGTTCCTGAAATGGATTCGAAGCGCCCTGCGGCAGAAGCGGATTGAGGTTCCAGACTGCAATGGGCCGGTCCGGTGGAGCCTGGATCGCAGTTTCTTCCGAATCAACCAGAATGACCTGGAGGAAGGGATCCGCAAAGAGATAATTGAGGAGACTTCCGCCATCCGGGCAGAGGAGGCACCGTCATGCGAATCTTGTTGACTCGAATTGCCGGGAGGCGTGAGACCTAATGGTCTTCATCAAATCTTCAAGTAAAGGCTAATATGCTGGGAGCTCACCGCCGTGAATTGAGCCGTCAGTGAAAATTACTGTCTGTGGGCGCCAATCAATGTTAATGTCTTTCAGCCCAGTATCCTTCAGCTTTTTGTCCCTATCCATGAGGTGGCTGTAGTCTTCCATATCCGTCCAGGTCTTTTTCTCTCCCGCCTTTATTGGACCGGATATGTCGATTCTTATGGCGGCAATGGTGTGTCCAAAGAGGTCCCGGAAGAATATGTCGCCCCGGAGATATCGGATGTCCTTATTCGAATTATTGTGATAGGTGCACTTGATAACTAGCGTGTCCTGAAGCCTCCGCGATTTAGAGTCCGCGGGCAAGAAGCTCTTTTCAACTACCGTCAGGTCGATGATCTTGCGGAGTTCCCCGGCCTGCGTGTCTTGTTTTGCCACGGTCTGGGCAAGCCCCTGCTGTTCGGCCTTCATGAGGGCCTCCCATTCTCTTTCGTCGCCAATCAATTGTCCGACTGTCTTGCCAACGGGCGACAGCTCTTTCTTTCCGACCCCCAGAGCCTTCGAGCTGCGCATCATGTAAGCCAAAAGGAGCCGATTCTCTTCAACAGTGAGGCCCTTTGAATCCCTAATGGACTCCAAGAACTTATCCTTGTTTTCATCAGTAATCTTCAGCTTATGGGGATCTCGAGAACACGCAGAAGCCCACAACATGAGTATCGACACGCTTAACACCGCGAGACTCCTCATGCTCCCCCCTTCTCGGATGGTCTGGTCTCTGCACTCATTCGACACGCACCCATTTTCTGCTCTTCGCCGGCGGCGTCTACGATCCCCCTTATGGAATGCATGCGGCCTTTAAGCCGGGATCCCCGATTTGGACCTCTTGCCCCTGCCCATTGTAGGCTTCTCCAGCCATCGACCCAACGAAACTATCACTGGGGCAAGCCCCAACCAAGATCGCGGGTTCCCGCGGTGGCAACTTAGCCTCGTCATCTTCACCGCTTGCTTACCTTTGCGCACAAGGCAAAAGGAGGAGACTTTGCCTCAGGTGGAAAATATCGCCGACTAGTTGCGTGCTCACGCCCAAGCGTTAGGGGAGCGAATCCTTCAATCCCACCCACCCTTGCATTCCATTGACGACCCACCGTCACCCCTGATTGGCAAGCTCCTTCGGAAACCTTATGCGGCTCAGACCCTTGCCATCATGGGTCTGGTCCGGCGTTGGCAGCAGGCCCGGGCAGGAGCGGTGATTGCGGAGTGCGGCACGGGTGCGAATCGCAGACCGTTCGGGCGCTCCGGATGAAAATCGTCTCAATAACGTGGGAGCAGGCAAGATGGGCTTACCATCCTTGCGGTTTTCGAAGTCAAAAAGGAAATTCCGGCATACATCTGTCGAGGCGCCCGCGTCACGAAGGAAAGATTAGGAGGGCGCGCGAGAAAGTTGCGGGAGCAGGCGGCACGGGTTATGCTTGGAGTTGTCCCGGGCACCCCCGATGCAATCCCGATCATGGGCTGGTCGGGCTCGATATTTCCACCTCACAAGGTGACACATGGATGAATAGAAGATCAAGGAAACGGCGTTTAAGGTAGGATGGACGACCTGAAATGCGAAGGGACCCGCTGACGCGAACGCTGGCGAGCGTCATGTGCTGAGTGTGAACTGAAATGGATCGGAAAGAGCCCTGCTGGGCACCACGAATCGTTTTCACCCTGCTCTTTGCCTTTGCTTGCGTGGGCATTGCCGCGTTCGCGCCACAGAACAAATTCAGCCATGTTTCCAAGCTGCCCGATGCGCTGCTGCACCGCATCGCCTATGCCCAAGGGCCCTCGCAGAAGGTCCGCCTCAAGATTATGCCGCTCGGGGATTCCATCACCTGGGGCACTCCCGATCTAAGCTACGGCGGCTACCGGCACTTGCTCGGGACGCTACTGAGCAATGACGGCTACAGCTTTGAATTCGTCGGGTCCGGGCAGAGCGGCCTCATCCCTTCTCCTAACAACGAGGGACACTTCGCTTGGACAATCCCGCAGATCAAAAACGGTATTGATTCAAAAGGCTGGCTTGAGACCTACCAACCCGACATCGTTCTGCTCCACATCGGCACAAATGACCTTCGCCCTCGCGTGGGGGGTGCGGCATCGGCACCCGACATTCTCTCGACGCTTCTCGATGATATTCTCGCGCGTCTGTCGCAGGCGCACGTTATCGTGGCGCAGATTATTCCTTTTGGGCGGGGCCCCGACCAAGTCCATCAGTCCTATAATGCCGCGATTCCTGGCATCGTCGCGTCCAAAGGCCCGCGGGTCTCCACGGTTGACATGCAGAATATCCTCTCCCGAAGCGATTATGCAGACGGCTTCCATCCCAATGCTGGCGGTTACGACAAGATGGCACGTGCTTGGGAACCGGCCATACGTGCGGTGATTCCCGGTTCCGCGCAGCGTGACGAAACGCCGGCGCCGCGAGGTGCTTCGGCAGCTGCGGCCGTTCCGGAGGTGAACCCGACCCAGAACGCGCCGGGACAGATCTCCGCCCGTCAGCCCCGGGGCATTTACGGCGTTGTCCTGGCCTTCGAGCATCATCCCTACACCGCCACCATTGACAATCCCGCGATCTCGGGACTGTTTCTATACTACCGCTGGTCGGCTTTGGAGCCCAAGGAAGGCCAACTCGATTTCAGTTCGGTGGAAGAGGCCTTTAAGATCGCAGACTCGAAGCACAAGACAATTCAGATCACTCTGCTTCCCGGTTTTTGGACGCCGCAATGGCTCCTGGATGAACTCCCGTCCTGCGATGGCTGGTTGGCTTCAGGCGGGAAGACGGGCCCCGCGCCACCCAACTGCGGAAAGGCCACCTTCGGGTATACCGAAGGCGTCAAGCTTAAGGGCGAGTTGCATGAGCTGCCGTTGCCATGGAACCCCGTATACAAGCGGGACTGGCACGAGTTTCTAGTCGAGTTTGCGAGAAGGTTCGGGCAACGCGAGGCCTTCGTGTCCATCGCCGTGGCGGGTCCCACGTCGCAATCCGAAGAAATCATTATGCCTCACAGCGGACCTGGGGAGACGGAGAAGTGGGCGCGACTCTTACAAGCGTTTTACGCCGATCCGTCTTACCATCGGTCGAACAAGGCGTTTGTCGAGGAGTGGAAGACGGAGATCGACGATTACGGAAGAATCTTCAGCAATGTCACTCTCGCGCTGACGCGTGCGGGGGGTCTTCCCTTCAATCCACCTCGGAAGCCCGAGGCTTCAACGTTGGAGATCGCGGCCTATTTTGCGAGCACGCCGCTGGGGTCAAACGCAAAGGCGACGCAGAATAACGGGGTAGGGGTGCGTCACCCCCTAACGATGAGGCCGGTTAAAGCGATGGCGTTGGATACGACGCTCAACCCACGAGTCCTCGCCGGAGGAGAGTTTACCACCGGGTTCGCGCGAGACCCGGCAAGAATGGGATGCCCAATTGACGACAAGTCTTCGCCCGCCTGCCAGAAGAACATCACTCCCGAGCAGGCGTTCACCAACGTGCTGGCAGTCTTCTTCGCTGGCACGCCCTACGGACATTTGTATGGCTCACCGGACGGCAGGGCTCCCGTCCAGTACTTGCAAATCTATCAGGAAGACATTGTGTACGCCAACAGCCACCCGGCGGTTCAGGCTATACTCCTTGAGGCCAGCAAGCGGTTCTTGTCTCCGTACTGAAGATTGAACGCCCTGGTGGAGCAATCTGCCAGGGCATTTGAGTCTTGGTTCCGGAGGCACGGCTCTAAACGAATGGTTCCCTCGTCCGCCTTCCGCCGAATTCCTTCGTTTTGTGTGTAATTACCTACACCTGCCCACCGCTCAATGCAATTGTCAGCCGGGTTTGCAGGGCTGCGTGCTCCCACGGGCCGCAGATAGGGTCATTGTTTATGCACTGAACTCGAACCGAAAGGAGGAAACTTTGCCTCAGCTGGAGAATATCTCCGACTACTTGCGTGCCCATGCCCAAGAGTTAGGGGACCGAATCCTCAAATCTTACCCACCGTTGCATTCCATCGACGACACACCATCACCCATGATCGGCAAGCTCCTTCGGAAACCATATCCGGCACAGACCCTCGCCATCATGGGCCTGGTCCGACGCTGGCAACAGGCCCGCGCGGGGGCCGTAACCGCGGAGTGCGGTACGGGCAAGACGCTTATCTCGCTGGGTGCGGTTCAAACCCACGCTGAGAATCGACCCTTTACGGCTGTCGCAATGGTCCCTCCACAGCTTGTGGAGAAGTGGTGCCGGGAAGCTATGCTAACGCTTCCGCGTGTCCGCGCGTTCATCATCGACGGGCTGAGGACGCCCACCAGCTCCAACAGTCACCACGGCGTGAACGAAGTGAAGCTGCGCAATAAACGCATTGTGCGGGAGGGATTGCGGACCAGCTTAAGCGAATTACGTCTGCGCAAGACATCTCCCTCCGCGAGAAAGCGTTGGGATTCGATTTGCTCTTCTCCGGCACTGTTTGTTGTCGGTCGGGATCGCGCCAAGCTCGGGTACTTCTGGAGGCACGCCTACCAGATCGCCCGTTGCGGCCGCTATCAGGGCAGCGTCGTCAATCCTGAAAGTGGATCTCCGGTCTATCTTGGAGAAGATGGCGAACGCCTGCTGGCCATGGACTTCAAGAAGGTCAAGCTCAGCGAAATGCTGGGCCAGGCGGAAGGGACAAATCATGCCCGCAGGCCACTCTACAGCGCCCTTTGGCAGGCAGATGGAAAGAAGATTCGGCGCTTTGCACCGATCGACTTCATCGGGCGGTACATGAGTGACGGGTTCTTCGACTACGCCATCGCCGATGAAGTCCACGAACTGAAGGGAGGAGACACGGCCCAGGGGAACGCTCTGGGCACACTGGCTGCATCCGCACGCCACATCGCCGTGCTCACGGGGACCCTCTTGGGCGGCTACGCGGACGAGCTTTTCAATATCCTATTTCGCCTCGGGTCATCTCGAATGGTCGAAGAGGGTTTTGAATACGGCGATACGGGAGTTCGAGCCTTCACCGAAATCTACGGTCTGCTGGAAAAGATTACCGTGATTGAGCCGGCTGATAACGCCTGTTCCGAGGCCCGGGTTACAACCCGAGTCCGTCACCGGCCGGGAGCCTCACCCCTGCTATTCGGCCGCTTCCTGATGAGCCTTGGAGCCTTCGTGTCGCTGGAAGATATTTCCGATGCTCTCCCGCCATACCGGGAGGAGGTGGTCAGCGTGGAGATGGACCAGCCCCTGCAAAAGGCTTACGAGGACATGGAGGAGGACATCAAGAAGGCCCTGCGCGAACATCGAGGCAACCAGTCAATTGCGAGCGTCGCCTTAAACGCTCTGCTGGCTTACCCCGACCGGCCCTTCGGCTTCGGGGATCTGATAGGGCGTGAATTCAATCCTGAAACCCAACGGCGTGAGCCGTTCCTGATCGCAGCTACGCGTGATTTGGATGAGAACTTTGTCTACGCCAAGGAGCGGCGCTTGGTGGAGGAAATCAAAGCCTCGCTTGAGCGGGGGAGGAAGGTGCAGGTCTACGCAGTCTACACGCAGAAGCGCGACGTGACGCGGCGCCTGGAACGGATTCTGACCAAGGAAGGAATCCGGGTTGCGGTTCTCACCACGGAAGTCGCTCCGGAACTGCGAGAGGCTTGGTACGAGCGGCAACTCCGGGCTGGCGTCCAGGTCGTTATCGCGCACCCGCGGTTGGTTCAGACGGGACTCGATCTGTGGTCTTTCCCGGACATTTTCTTCTATGAGACCGGATATTCCATTTACACGTTGCGGCAGGCCAGCCGGCGCTCGTGGAGAATTGGGCAGCGGAATAACGTCAACGTGAAATTCTTCCACTACGCCAGCACCATGCAGGAAACGTGCCTGAGGCTGATGGGGAAGAAGTTACTGGTCTCATTGGCGATGGAAGGGAAGTTCGCATCTGACGGCCTTCAGGCCATTGATGAAGGCGATGACATCCTGATGGCGATGGCGCGGGAGCTGGTGACTGAAAAGGGTATCGGGGAAACTGCCGACGCGATATGGAAGAGCTTGGTGGAGAAGCAGGCGGAAGTGTTCGGAGTTCAGGGCGCGGAGACATCACCAGCGGATATAGAAGCTAGACCTTCCGAGAGGGGTGTACCAGAAGTTGTCATTCCACCGCCAACACCAATTCCGGCATTGGTGACGCAGCTTCTGATGTTCGGTGGATCACTTGAAGTTGCACACAGGCGTAAAGCCTCGCGCAGGCTATCGAGTGCCACCACGACACCAGATCAGCTGGGACTGTTCCAGAGCTAAGGGTGAGGCGGTGCGCACTATGCAGCAGTCGCTTACGTCACACGATCGACCGCACAACGCCGCCGTCCGCTCGCAGGGCTGCCCCGTTCGTCGCCGACGCTAATGGGCTGCACACATACGCAACTATTGACGCGACTTCTTCCGGACTGGCGAATCGCTTTAGCAATGAAGACGGGCGCACCGAGCGAAAGATCTCTTTCTCGACGTCGGTCGTGTTGCCCCCCTGAGCTTTCGCCATTTGTCGCACAAATCCCTCAATACCTTCGCTGAGTGTTGGTCCGGCAAGCACCGAATTCACAGTCACGTTGGTTCCTCCCGTTGTTTCAGCCAAGCCGCGGGACAACGAGATCTGGGCTGTCTTCGTGACGCCGTAGTGGATCATCTCGACGGGTATATTCAGAGCGGACTCGCTGGAGATGAAAACAATCCGGCCCCAGTTCCTCTTCAGCATTTCCGGAAGATAGAATCGGCTCAAACGGACGCCACTCATGACGTTGATTTCAAAGAAACGCAGCCATTCATCGTCCGTAATCTCGCTGAACGGCTTCGCTTCATAGATGCCGAGATTGTTCACGAGTACGTCAATTTCTGGCACGGCACTTGTGAGCTTCTCCACGCCTTCCCGGGTGCCAAGATCAGCCGCTACTCCCGTGACATGCAAATCCCTTTGCTTTTGTCGAATACGCGCAATACCCTCATCGACACGTCTCTGAGAACGGCCATTCATCAGTACGGCAGCTCCTTCTTGGGCGAGGAGCGAGGCTATTGCGAAGCCAATTCCGGCTGTTGAGCCGGTCACAAGAGCGGTTTTATTTCTTAATTGCAGGTCCATTAGTCTTCCCCCTTTTGAATTGGTCGCGTTATCTGACTGTCTCGATAACCCCTTCAACGATCACTGCTGCCAGTCCCCGCCGAGTGCCCTGTACAGCTGCACGAGATTCTGTTTGAGAAAGTCACGGCGCTTCATTGAAACTCCGACCTCCTGCTTGCGTGCTCTGGCTTAGGACTAAATGTTGCGGACGGCCTTAATTATCGGCGAGATGTCCCAATAGACCCGATAGTGGGTGATCTTGCCGCCTTCGATCCTGATGTTCTCCGCCACATAGACGTCGTATTCGTTGTTGTTGACCAGGATCTGGCCGTGTTCGTGCACAATGCCGACTGCTTCGGGACCATCCACTATCAACCGCAGCAGCTTGAACGACAGCAAGCGCGCATGCTTCGCCCAAACCTCGATACTCTTCATGGCTGCCGGCACACCGTGGTAAGTTCCCAGCCATGGCGCCAAATCGCTGACGCCTGACGTCGGTGGAATGTTTTCCCACACAACGTTCTCATCCAACAGAACCTGAGCGTTTTGCAAGTTGCCCTGTTCCAGGCTTGAGAACCACGCTTCGGCGACCTGCCGTGGTGACAGCGTCCCCTGTACTCCTTGTTCCTTTGCGATGGCTAGATTCGTCATTTTGAGCCTCCTTTTATTTGTTTCCGGTTTGGGGATTCATCGCGCAAATCAACTTCTTGTTCACAAACTCCTGGATGCCGAGACTCGAAAGCTCCTTGCCATATCCCGACCGCTTGATTCCGCCAAATGGCAGTTCGGGAGCACTCATAAAGGGATAGTTGACAAAAACCATGCCGGTCTCGATGCGACTGGCGACCTGCTTGCCGTGCTCGATGTCGGACGTGTAAACCGAGCCGCCCAGGCCAAAGGGAGAGTTATTGGCTAAGGCAATCGCTTCCTCCTCATCTTTTGCTGGGAAAAAAAGAGCGACCGGCCCAAAAAACTCCTGTCGGAACGCCGGGTTATCGGGCGTGACGTTGGTGAGGATCGTCGGCTGCATAAACGCGCCTCGATGGCGGATGCGATCGCCTCCCGCGAATATCCGCGCGCCATGAGCACCGGCTTCACGGACCTGCTTTAGTAAGAGAACCAACGCGGTCTCAGAAGCCAATGGACCCAGCGTAGTGCTTTCATCCAAGGGATCGCCCGGCTTCAGTTGCGCTAACGCGTCACGAAAAGCATTCAGGAACTGTTCAGCTCGCGGCCCCACCACAATGAAGCGTTTCGCGCCGATGCAGGTTTGCCCTACATTGCCAATACGACCCAGAACGGCCATCTTGACGGCGAACTCAAGATCGCAATCCTCCAGCACGATGAACGCGTCGCTTCCACCCAGCTCCATCGTCGATCTCTTCAGGTTCTTGCCAGCGCGAGATGCCAGCGATTCGCCCGCCTGCTCCGATCCGGTAAGAGCCACGCCCTTGGTCCGCGGATCATCCAGCATCGCGCCGACCTGATCGCTTGAAACAAAGAGATTGGTGTAGGCGCCGCAGGGCGCTCCGGCATCCGTGAAGAGTTGCTGGAAGGCGAGAGCGCATTGCGGCACGATCGAGGAATGCTTTATCAGAAGGACGTTACCGGCCATCAGGTTCGGAGCGGCAAACCGCGCAAGCTGGTAGTAGGGAAAGTTCCACGGTTGAACGCCGATCAACACCCCAAGCGGAGAAGATTCAAGGTGCGCGTCGCCCATCGCTGTTTCAATGACCTGCGGTGCAAGAAACGCCTCGGCATGATCGGCAAAGTATTGGAGAATAGCGGCGCTCATCTCCACCTCGGCGCGACCTTCCGAAATCCTTTTCCCCATTTCAAGGGCTGCCAGGCGGGCCAGACTCTCCTTTCGTTCCAACATCAGAGACGCGACCCGTCCCACGACCTCGGCACGGTCCCGAAAAGTCGCTTTGGACCATATGTGTTGAAAGGTGCTCTCAGCCTTTGCCAGCGCGCTTTCCATTTGCGCATCGGTATGCTGGTCGAACCTTTGCAGTAACTCACCGTTGAACGGATTAATGCTTTGATATGCCATGATGTTCTCCTTTTCTTTATTTGCGCTTGCATTCGATGTTTTCAATCAGTTCTGTTTCCTCGTCACCGTCCGGATCCATTCGACCTTTCCCGCGTCTGTGCGCCCATTCCCATCAATTGCAGGAACCTGAGCGTTAACGGAGGCTCTCGAAATATTCGGCAAGAGAAGGTGCTTTGGGAGACCAACCGAGCCGCCGCGCGTTGACCGCGATTACCAAGCTGTTGGAGGCCACGCCATAGCGAGCGGCTTCGCCGTATTGCCGCACCACATCCTCTACACTCAGGCTGACGGTTTTACCGCCGAGCCCAAGAGAGCGGCTGATCATCTCAGCAATTTCCTTGAAGGATGCGTCGCCGTTTTCCGCGAAGAAGAATGAACCTCCCGGAGCCTTCTCCAGAGCAAGGAGGTACAGCTCCACGAGGTCATCGATGTGGACATTTGAGTAACGATTGAGGCCTTTTCCAAAATAGACGCCTGCACCCACCTGTTTGGAAAGCGCAATGAGTTTCGGGATTTGATCGCTGTCCGGCTGTAACCCCCGCCCCTTTCCATAGATCATGGGAGGGCAGATCACGACAGACCTTATCCCCTTATCGATGGCTGCCTCACGAACAAAGCGATTCATCGCTACGCGGGGCCGGCGGAACGCGACTGGGTCGAAGTAGGTGTCCTCTGCAAAGATGACAGAACCTGCATATTCGCCATCTGCGGAATCCACGACAATGCCCGAACCCGTTGTGCAAATCAGTGTCTTTCCGCTGCGTTCGAGCGCCGCGACCAGCGTCACGACTGAGCCTGGATGATCGGCGCTTGCTGCGTGGATTACTGCATCTGCCGCATGCGCGGCATTAGTGAGTATCTCCGAATCATCCAGAGTTCCGAGAACGGGTTCAATCCCGCGGTCCTTAAGCAGACGGGCCTTTCCCGCAGTCCTAACCAGCCCCACTACCTGATGACCTGAAGCAATAAGGCGTTCTGCGACCGAACCGCCAATGTAGCCAGTTGCTCCAGTTACAAATACCTTCATATTCCACCTCCGTGTAATTCTCGATTGGAGTATTACCTCTCTCCTCGGCTTGCTTCCGCTCACCGATGCTGATAAGGGCAAGGCCGATGCCAAAGCTGGTGTATTCAGGCAACGAAGCAAGTTATTGAGGTGTCGAGAGATACTGCCGACCGGAAGTTCCGTCGGGTCAAGGTGCTAACGGAGCGCTGCTAAGAATGTGGCAGACTGCTAATTTCTAAGTCAGAGAGGAGTTTGGAGGCGGGAGGGGAATTCGGAAGGAGGTGCTGAAACGAGCGCTTATGCGGAGCCCCTTGAAATTCCGAGCTTGCGCATCCTCACTTGAAGGGTCGACCGATTCATGCCAAGGCGGGAGGCCGCGCCATTTGCGCCGGCAACGACCCAATGGCACTGCTTCAGGGTTTCGAGGATCCGCTGCCGTTCGGTTTCTTTCAATACGTCGCGAAGTGTGCCCGTCGTCTTAGCATTCGAAGCGCCGCCTCTTTGTGGCGCGTTGCTTGTGCTGGGAAGTCTCAGATCAGCAACATCGAGGTTCAGCACCGGACCCGTCGAAATAATTACGGCGCGCTCGATCACATTCTGGAGTTCCCTTATGTTGCCCGGCCAATGATACCGGCAGAGCGCGTCCATAGTCGCCGAGGGAATTGTTTCAATCATCTTGTTCATACGCCTGGAAAACTGTTGCGCGAAGTGTCGGACCAGGAGGGGGATATCACCTTCACGCTCGCGCAGAGGAGGAACCCGAACAGGAAAGACATTCAAACGAAAGAACAGGTCTAAGCGAAACTTCTGCTCGCTTACCATCGCTTCCAAATCACGGTTCGTTGCAGCAATCAGTCGTGCATCTGTCCGGAGGGTGCGCGAGCTTCCCAGCCGCTCGAACTCCCTCTCCTGCAGCACGCGGAGCAATTTCGTTTGCAACTCCAGGGGAATCTCTCCGATTTCGTCCAGAAAGATGGTGCCACGGTTGGCCACTTCGAAGCGGCCAATGCGTTGTGCGATGGCTCCCGTGAATGCGCCTTTTTCGTGGCCAAACAACTCACTTTCAAGCAAGCCTGTGGGGATGGCTGCGCAGTTAAGTTTGACAAATGCCTTGGACTGCCGAGGACTCAAATCATGAATAGCGCGTGCAATCAACTCCTTCCCGGTTCCCGTTTCGCCTAAAATCAGCACCGTCGAGTCGGTTGGCGCCACACTTTCCAAGCGCTTTAGGGCCTTGTGCAGAGAAGCACTGCTTCCGATGATTTGACCAAAGTTCATCTCCGAACGAATTTCATCCTCCAAATACACTTTCTCGTTGGAGAGTTGGTCCTTCAGCTTCTGAATCTCGCCGTAGGCAAGGGCATTCTCGACGGCAAGGGCAATCTGGTTGGCAACTTGGATCAGGAAATCTACATCGGCCGGGGCGAAGGAACTGTCCTCTCGGCGACCGAGGCCCAAGAGACCGAGGACACGATTCCGGCTGACAAGCGGCAGGACGCAGCCGGTTTTGAGACCCTCAGCGAGGGCCGCCTCATCCTTCAGTCCCAACTGAAGTACGTCCGACGCATTGCCGCTCCAGGGCTTGCCAGCGCGGAAAACATATCCCCCAAGCGACCCTTCCATTGATGTCAAGTACTCCTCTCGAATCGATCCTTTGCCCTCTGGAAAATCGAGCACGAAGGTCTGCAACATGTTCGCCTCCGAGTCCAACAAGAAAACGCCCACCAGATCGCATTGCATGACTCGCCGGACGCTTGCCGAGATCGCACGCAGGAGGTCGCGGAGTTGCAAATTTGAGACAACCTGATTGGTGACATCGAGGAGCAACTGCAAGCGGTCTTCTGCTTGTTTGCGCTTGTTAATATCGGTAATCGTTCCGTACCATCTGACGATCTTTCCCTGCTCATCCCGATTCGGTACAGCGCGAAAGAGAAACCAACAGTATTCCCCATCGAAGCGACGGAGGCGTGCTTCCACTTCACCCGGCTCCCGTGAAGCAAGCAATGCCACCCATTTGTCCATCAGCCTCGCGAGGTCTTCGGGGTGAATGGTTGCCTTCCACCCCCAGCCGTGCGCCTCTTCGGGCGAGAGACCTGTATAATCGTGCCATCGTTTGTTGAGGAATTCGGCGGAACCGTCGGGTAGACTGCACCACGCCATCGTAGGGATGCCATCGATCATCGCCAGTAGTTGTTCTTCCGAGGGGTTCATCTCTTCGAATGCTCCCCGATTTGGTTTCGGCTCTGTCGCTGCTTACTAGTGACCTTAGTTTAGCTTGAAATGGAGACGCGGTACAGATGGGGCAACCAGTGATACCAGCGATGGGGTCAACTATCATTACCGTTGAGAACTGCCCCACGGTTGAACAATAAAGCGATGTTCGGCAAACGGCTGAACTCCCACGGCATAAGGCAAACGACCGTTTCACCACTTGCTGGTCTGACTTTCGTTGAAGCGAGCCTTCTTCTGCGACCTGTTGGCCGGCCTGAGCTCCCGCAACCTTCAGGGCGCATACAAGTCGACACTTGAAGCCAACGACAGGCTTCCACTCTGCTGTTCCCAACTAGAAGAAGAATGCATCGATGTTTTGACATAGAGGGAGGCCGCGCATGCCCTTACGATTTGCTCACGCCGGCGATTTCCACTTGGATGAAGACCGCTACTTCGCCGACACCGTTCAGTGTCTGGAATGGTTTATCGCCGATGCCATCCAGGCGAACGTTGACCTCTTTGTGATCAACGGCGACCTCACAACCTACAAAGCCACGATTAAGGAGCGGAACTTCTGGATTGATAGGCTGGTCGAAATGGCCAGCCACGCACCTGTAATCCTGGTCGCAGGAAATCACGGAGCGGAGCTTGAGGGCGATTTGTATGTGTTTGGTCGCGCCAAGGGGAAGCACCCGATATACCTTTGCACTGAGCCGGAGTTCATTGAGATGGGCGAGGCTGCTATTGAGGTATTCCCGTATCCCCGGAAAGGCGAGATGGCCGGTAACGAGCACAGTCTGGGTGAAGCCTTCTCGCGGCAAGTCGATGAGTTTAACCGGCGGTTCGAACAGTGCCCTAGATGTTACAAGCTGTTCTTTGGGCATTTCGGGGTGGCCGGCGCCAGGGTGAGCAGTGGTCAACCCTTGGTTGGGCGATGTGCAGAGTACCCTCTTGATCCGCTACGGTGCTTGAAGGCCCAATATGTCGGGCTCAGCCACGTTCACCTCCGGCAACAGCTTGCTCCGCGGGTCTGGTACTCCGGGTCACTCTCCCGCTGCGATTACAGCGAAGTCGAAGACAAAGGCTACCACCTGGTGACACTGAATGCCCCCGAGGTCCGCCCGGACTTGTCGGACCTGGAAGTTGAGTTCAGGGTGTCCCCCACCAGGCGAATGGTTGAGCTTCATGCCGTTTACGAAGATGGGGAGCTGCGGCTACCCGACAACTTGGATCTGGTCACCTTGAAGGATTCTCGGGTGAAAGTCGTGGTGACGGTTCCCAATGGACCTGACCACTTGCTGAGCCGCGAACAGCAGGACGTTCTCCGGGAGAAGCTATTGGCTGCCAGCCCAGCCGAATTGAAGGTCAAGATCGAGCACGATGCGGACCTTCCTTCGGAGCCTGCGCCCATCGCTGCCGCCCACTCAGCCGAGGAGAAGCTTCGTGCCTACTGGACTATGAAGGGCGCCCCACCAGCCGAACGCCAGGAACGCTTGCTTGCCAAGCTGGCGGAAGTTGAGAAGGCAGTTCTCTCCGCGTAAGAAACCTGCCCATTCCAATCTTTATCTGAGTAACGATTGTGATGATGCTTTCGCCAAAGGGGCAATACGTCTGATTTGGCCCACCCTTGGAGTCACGTCTGTTCCTATAGCTTCGGCAAGGCTTGGCCTGACCGAAGTTGCTAACATCTGTGTTTCGCCTAGCGAGGGCGATGAGGATGAGGTTTTCCAGATGGAGGCTGGGCGGAGTGCGGAGAGACGGCGCCGGGATGCGATTTCTTCCTGCGGCGGAAGTGGAGAAGTTCGTGGCTGATGGCCTTGAGGAAGTCGCGTCCCCAAAGGACAATTAACAACAAGGCCCCGAAGATCAACACGGCGTCCAGGCTGACCCGGTCCCGCCGGGTCCAATAAACGCCCTCCTGGAGGTTCAGCCAGATGGCAAACTCGTCCAGAGTGAGAGCGGCGCCGACACCGTAGAGCAAGGACATCAAACGGCTGGCGAGGAGAGAGGACGACCTGCTGCCGTTGCCCACTTCCATCAGCCAGCCAAACCCCACCGCCAGCAGAAGGAGAATCCCCCAGACCAGGTGATGGACATGCGTCCCGCGAATGTAAATGTAACGAAAGGGGCCGATGTTGCGGGAAGCCAAAAAAGCCAGCGAGCGGGCCACGGCGAAGGTGGTAATAAAGCTAACCGTAGCAAGCAAAAGGCGGCGTTTGGGGCGATCGGCGACATGCTGATGAAAAAGCTCAGCCACGCGTGGAATGTACAGAATCAGGAGGACCGTAGCAGTGGCGACAATAATCGAAACAGCGAGGACCCAGGTTGCGGGCGACATGCGCTGCCCATCGTATGCTTCTCCTGGCATCGATACAACGAGATTTGTCATTAAAGCAGGCCCCAGCCAAGGTCGCGGGCTCCGACAGCTCGTCTTGCGCGCCTGGAGACTCCCCATTGGCGTAGAGGGAATAATTCATCCTAACGCTAACTTCACCCCCTGGGAGGATACACATGCGTCTGCATAATCTTCGGCTCCGGGGAATCACCGAGGCATTCCCCAATGAAGCCTGCGTCGACTTCGATAGTCTGGGTGAGGGGCTAATCGCCATCGTGGGCGAGAACGGGGCCGGCAAGTCCACGCTGATCGGGTCGGTCTTCGCCGCTCTGTTCCGCCAGCTGCCCGGTCAGAAGCGCTCGCTCTACGACTTCGCCACTCATCCCCAGCCCGAAATCGACCTCACGTTCAGCGTCAATGGCGCCCGCTACCGGTCGCTCCTCAAGATCGATCCCAAGTCCCGCCAGATGGAGAGCTATTTCTTCAACGGGGATGGGAAACCGCTTACCAACGGCAAAAAGGAACCCTTTGAGGAGCTTGTCCGCAAATGCGCTGGCACGCCCGACTTCTTCCTTAGCAGCATCTTCTCCAGCCAGAAGCGGACGGGTAACTTTCTCTCGCTGGATCGGAGCGAGCGGAAGGAACTGTTCATCCGAGAGCTGCTCGGGCTGGACCGGCTGAGACTGATTGCAGTCGCGGCCAAAGAGAAGGGCGAGGCAGCGGCCACGACCACCCTTGGCCTGAATGGCCAGGCGAAAAGCCTGAAAGAGCTGGTGGAGGCCGGGGTTGAAGATCCTGCAGAAGTTCAGGCCCAGCTTACTGATGTTTCAGCCCGTCTCGAAACGCTAGAAGCCGAGAAGCGCGTGGCACAACAACGGCTGCTGGAGCTTCAGTCAGCGGAGGCCAGTCGGAAGCCGCTCCTGGCCGAGGTTGAGACTCTGAAACAGCGCCTGCGTAAGACTGACGGCGAGATCACAGAAACCAAACGTCAGATTGGAAGGGATGAGAGCCTGCTGACGGGGAAGAAGGACCTCGCCGATTTGACGGAGCGAGGCGCGACACTTGCCGCTCGCATCGAAGAACTCCATCGGCAAGTCCGGGAAATACAGGGCCTGGAGACCTCCAACCGTGAAACCGAGCGCACGGTCCAAGCCCTGGATGCGGAGCTCAGAGCGAACCAGTCCGAACTTGAACGCCTGCGGGTGGAGCGTGAAGAGCTGGCGATAGTGCCCTGCCGGGGCGAGGGGCCCTACGCCTCCTGCCCGAAGATTCGTCGCGCCATCGAAGCCGGCCATAAGATCCCAGGATTGGAAGGAGAGGTCGCGACACTCTCACTCGAAGTCAAGGTCCAACGCAGTTCGGTTCTTCAGATTGTCACCCCATCCTTCGAACTCACCCGGACACTCGAAGGCTGCGAGCGCGACCGCAGGAAAGTTGACCAGGAGCGGCAGGGTTACGAAGAATTGCGGGCCGTCGAGGCGCGGCGGGACGAACGGCTCAAGGCTTTGGAGCGCCTGGCTCAGGGCCGAGCGGAAGTTACCGAGGAGTTGGCAAGGAGGGAATCTGCGCTCTCCGCATTCGCTGATCTCGACGGCAAGATGCAGGCTTCACGACGAGAAATTGAAAACACCGATCGGCTGATCATCTCCTGCCGTCGCGAACGAGACAGCCTTATTGCGCGCCAGGCCCAAATCAAGCAGCGGCAGGAACAACTGGAGACGGCGCGGACTCGCTTGGCCCAGGTCGAGGCCGAACTCGGCACAGCAAGAGCTGAACTCGATGACTTCAACTACCTCGCCAAGGTCTTCGGTCCCGACGAAATCCAGCTTTGCGAGATCCAAGCCGCCGGGCCACAAGTCTCGATCTTGGTCAACTCTTTGCTTGAGGGGTGCTTCGACAACAAGTTCGAAATCCGATTCAGGACGCAGCGGCCCAAGGCAGATGGGCGGGGGATGGTAGATGATTTCGATGTCGAGGTCCGCAACAAGAATCTGGACCGCACTTGCATGGTGGACGAGCTCTCCGGTGGCCAGTTCGTTCTGGTCAATGAAGCTGTTAACTTGGGCATCGCCATCTACAACATGCGGCAAGGCGAAGGCATTCGGTACGAAACTCTATTCCGGGACGAAACGGTCGGAGCTCTGGATGCTGCAAATGGCAAGGAATACGTGCATATGCTGCGCCGGGCCATGGATCTTGGCGGATTCCACCAGGTTTTCTTCATCTGCCACACGCCGCTGGTTTGGGAGCTGGCAGACCGAATCCTATCAGTTGGTGATGGGCGTGTGGTTGTCGGGAATTCAGAAGGAGAGGTTGTCACTGACCATCGATCAGCCATCTTCTCATTAACTCCCAATAAATGAATTACTTAGCCTTTAGCGTGTGCCAAATGTGTGCAGCTCGTAGCCGGAGGTGTACTCATGGCCCGCAAGACGGGCCAGATAATCGGACGCGCCCCGCGTACCTGGGTGGTGCGGATGTATGTGGGACGCTCTAGAAAGGGGTTTTGTTACACAAATATATTAACGAATCCGGTTATATAGAAGACTTTGGGACCGTCGGCATCGGTTCGCCGGCCAGTGCTTTCCTGACGAGCCCGGCCAGGAAATCCGCAAACGGGACAATATCCTCCCCCACGCTCGCTTTTTCGAGGGCCCCCATGTAAACCTTGCGGTTTTCAACGGGTATGACCGTCCACGGATAACCGCCTGACGCCAGCATGAGGTTCATGAGAAAACGCCCCATCCGTCCGTTGCCGTCCATGTAGGGGTGGATATAAACGAATATGAAATGCCCCAGCACTACCCGAACCGCCGGGTCTGTTTCCGCGCGCAGCAGATCGAAAAAAGCGGGCATCGCATCCCGTACCGCCTCACAGTTAAGCGGCACATGCATGGACCCGCGAATATAAACCTGTCCATTGCGGTATCCCGCGAGGTCGGTGGCTTTCAACAAATTTGCTGTCACACTGGGAGCAAACATTTCCCGGTGCCACGTCCCATGATCTTCATCCGCAACCAGACCGGAATTCTCACCATACAGCACCCTGCTTACACTCTGGCGAACAGCCTGATAGGCTTGCCAGTACCCGCGCGCAGCCATGGCATTGCGCTGCTGCCGGTCCTCCTCATTCGCCTCCGGATTCCACGCGCCGCTGCGGACACGTTCAATCAGCTCGGGGCTGACGCGGTACCCCTCGATGGATAGCGAATGGTAGGCATCGGTGACGTAAACTTCATCCACACGTCTCAGGTAAGCGTTGATATCACGCACCAAACCGGGTGCTTTCGGGAAACGGCCAACGACAGGCTCCCGCATCTTCTGCCATAACAGCCGTATGCGGTTCACATAGGGAGATGGCTCGCGAGCGGGCAAAGTAAAGGCTGGCTTGTCCTTAAAGGGGTCGCTTTCACGCACGTCATACCCCGCTGCGGCCATCGTCTTCGCGATGTCATCCGCAATGCGGTCACGCCCGCAATTGCGGAATGCGCCGGCAAGCCGCCCGGCAATCGTGCTGTGCCCACCCTCCAGCAACCGGGCGAGGATGCCGGAGGCATCGCGAACCATCAACAGCGCCGCACGGGCATCCGTCGAATGGGCGGAAAAATAATTGGGAGAACACGCAATCAGGGCCGACTCCAGCGGGAAGATTCGTAATCCGTCCTTTTCCTCCCTGTCGCCTTGGGCGGGCAGCGCTGCCCGAAGGTCGAGCAGCGACGTCCCGTGCGGGAGCTTGGTCACCTTGTTGCGGGCTTTGGGAGACCTGACAACAAGCTGCCGGGGGACCATCCAATTCCCCCCATGCAGGGACAGGGATTGCTCCGGCGATAGACACCAGTTCTTACCAAAGCGCTCTTCAAGATAGGCAGCGCTAAAACGCCAGAACGACGTGTACCACGCCGTGCTCTCCCCTCTTACCTCATCCGGGCGGCTCGGGATATACCACCCTTTGATGACCTCCTGCAGGAAGCCGTTCGCAAGAAGTCGTTCGCGATGGGTTCGCGACAGATCCCGTGAGCGTATAGCGCCTACGCCGCTCGAATTCTGAAGCTTGTGCAGGATTTCTAAGGACTGTGCGAGTTTCTCTGACGGTGTAGGCACAAGACCTCCTCAAATTAGCTTATTACGCCGTGTCGTTCTTAGCTTATTGTGTTGTACCATTATTAGCTTATCATGTCGAGTATAAATTAGCTTTTGTTACTCCCCCGCCCCCGCCAGGCCTCCCGCGTCAACGAATTTTAGCGTTAAATCCTTCCGTCCCTGCCAGTCAAGTGGTGCGACAACATTCCCCGGCGTCAAGTTTTCTTGCAAGAAAACTTGACACAATTCACCCTCACATCCCCGGCCTTAGGGCCGGCCCTACCGGCCGCGGCTCGTAATCCTCCTCCGGCTCCTCGACTTCCTGCCACTCATATTGTTCATGCCGCGCGCTGCCGCGCCGGCGCGCACGCGGCGCGTTTCCGTCTGTACCAGCTTGTCCGCCGCCATCGTCCTCCAATGCGCTCTCCCCGTCGGCGGACGGGACCACCTGCCGCCCGTTCTTGTCGAGGTCAAGCGCCACATTGAGTTCGCCCTGACGCCGGATCAGTCTTCCCTCCTATAACTCCCAACAATTGAATCACATGGCGAGGCAGCGTGTGCCCCATGTGTGCCGTTTATCACCGGAGGTGTACTCATGGCCCGCAAGACTGGCCAGATCATCGGACGCGCCCCGCACACTTGGGTGGTGCGGGTGTATGTGGGACGCGACGCCGAGACCAAGAAACGAAGGTACCTGAACAAAACAATTCACGGCGGGTTGCGCGAGGCGCAAGCACACCTCAACCGGATGCTCGGAGAGCGCGACTTGGGACGAAATCTCGATTCTTCCAGGCAAACTCTCAATCAGTATCTCGACCGCTGGCTCGAAGTGTGCGCCAAACCCAGGCTGCGAGCCAAGAGCTTTCAGGATTACGAGGGCTTGCTCCGTCGATACGTTCGACCGCAACTGGGAATGAAGCCCCTCGTTTCCATCAAGGCATTTGATGTTCAGAGCCTGTATCGCAAGCTGTTGGATCAGGGGCTGTCGGCGCGATCGATCCACTATACCCATTCAGTATTGAGGTCAGCGCTCAAACAGGCGGTCCGCTGGAAGCTCCTATTGGCAAACTCTGCGGAGTTGGTGGATCTGCCGAGGCACACTCGACGCAGCGTTGGAGTCCTGAGCGTAGAGCAAGCCAGGACCTTCATGGGTGCGATAGTAGGGCACCCCTACGAGGCGCTTTTCGCACTGGCCATGACAACTGGAATGAGACCCAGCGAATACCTCGCACTCACTTGGGCGGATATCGATTTGGTTCGGGGTACGATCAGCGTGTCGCGGACTCTGGAGTGGAAGAAGGGTGGCTGGCAGTTTGCCGACACCAAGCGATCGCGGAGCCGCCGCGTCATCAAGCTCCAGGCTTGGGTGATCGCCTTGCTCGTAAAGCACAGACAGGGTGTTGGCCCGCAAGCCGCCAATGGCCCCGCCCAAAAGTTTGTCTTTGTTGCGAAGCGTGGCAGGCCGATTCGAGAATCAAAGTTTGCGCGACGTTACTTCAAGCCGCTACTTAAAGAGGCTGGATTGCCGAACATACGCCTTTACGACTTGCGGCACGGGGCGGCCACATTGGCATTGGCCGCGGGCGTGTCGCCGAAAATTATAAGCGAGCAACTTGGGCATGCAAGCGTTGCCTTCACGCTCGATGTCTATTCTCACGTGCTGCCGCACATGCAGGATGCAGCCGCAGAAAAGGTGCAAGCGTTGCTCGCAGGTCCCAAGACGGATGCGAAGCCACGACAAACAGCGGCGGGCCTTACTCCGGTTGCTGACGTCCCCCCATCAGTAGCACCCACTCAAAACCCCTATAAATCCTGATCTTTGCTGCGCATGCGTGCAAATTGTGTGCCACTTTAGGTTCAGCCTAAGAATATGACCTACAGGCGCCATGCTAAACACAGGGTCTGTCATCTTGGATCGTCGGTAAACGCTAGCGACAAGGCAGGACTTATTTCCTTGAGCCGGTTCGGAAAGTCTGGGTCTCATCTACGGCAAGCCGACTAGAACGGCCAGGTGATTCCGTCTCACCCTCCGCCTCGATATTTCGATGGTTGTGCCGTGATCCAGAAAGGGCTTGAATCATGAAGGCAAGTTACGGGCATACCTTGTTTTTATCCCAGCGATATACCTCGAGGGGCAATTTCTCCAATTCTTGACGTTCAGCAGCAAGGTAGGCGAGCGGGGCGTTTGGATGGACATACAGAGGTGACAAGGAGCCTTTCTGCGCATCCCATTTTTGGAGCGAGTTTCCCCTTTTTGCGCCTCGCTCCCCCATTGAAAAGAGCTGCGAATACTGCCGAGGCGCAACTCCCGAAAACGCGAAGAATTCGACCTGTTCTTTGTATGGGCTTCGAGCCGTTAATTCGGAAAAGATTTCCTCACCATGGAGATCAAGCGCGCGACTCTTGGGATAGGGTTCCAAGTACACGACTCTTCGAATCCCTGCAGCAATAATATGCTTGGCGCAGTTGTGGCACGGAAACGTCGTCACATACATTGAATGACCTTCTACCGCGACGCCTCGCCTCGCCGCATCAATCAGCGCTGCCATTTCCGCATGGACGGGTCGGCTAAATTCTCCGATCTCCATGAATTGGGTTCCCTTAAGCGAATGATTCTTCACGAGGTCACGGGCGAGATCGCTTGGTTGCCGTGTCCCGATCTGGTCCCGGAGCCCTTCTTCCTTGACAAGCCTCTCAATCAATTCGGCCAAGACGCCAATCTTAATCTCCGCGGCGCGATCGTCACCTCGTTCAAGCAGCTTCTGATCTCTATTGTCAGGTGATTCGTCGCCCCAGTAAAAACCCCCGCCACCGCATGGAACCTCATTCATCCCAACAGCTATGACGTCTGCGTTCTTGATGTTCGCACCCTGCCGGCGAGTGAGATTGACGATAACCGCCCCAACTTGTCGGTTGTCATCTGACGATCTCAGTGCTACGGCACTGGCCAGATACATTGCGTATTCGTCAGGATTTGGTGAGGTGAGTGGATGTCCAAAGAGGAGTCTTACAAGCCGCCCAACCTGACTTCCACCGTAAGATTCTCCTACGTTCGCGAAGAAATCTGCTTTTGGATATGTGTCGCGTTGACTCTGTCCAAACACATCTCCCTCTTCCTTTTCGTCTATGTTGATTACGTTAGAAGCCTCTGGTTCAAAAAGACGGCCCTTGCCGGATTGTCCGGCTTTTGTTGCCATTCGCTTTGCGAGTTCATTGACCCGTTGCTCGCGAGGGGCATGTCCCGCGATCAGAAGAAAGGAAGACCCGTACACTCGACGTAGCAGATCGACTTCGTCGGGGTGCTTAAGCTGGTGAAGGATGTATGCATGGCCCGATGCAGGTGAGTCAGGGCTTCCAGAAGCAACGAATCGATTCACTCGAATTTCCGCAAGGGCAGCCCGCGCTAGGGCAGCGCCATCTCCGAGTCGGCGGCGTAATGCATCGCCCATTTGTTGCAGATGTCTGATCCGGTCAGACTCACTCGTTCCCTGCTGATCGCTTCGTTCCATGAAATTGTCCAGAAGCTTCGAGAGGCGAATGTCCGAGGCATCGTAATTATAGGCCTTTAGTTCAACCTTTAGTTCCTTCTCTAACTCTTCGAGCCGCGCGCCACTGCCGCCGACGAGTGCAAAGATCAGTTCGGGTCGAAAGACCGTTTCATTGGCTGCTGGCACGAAAACCTCCCCGGACTAGCCAATTAAATTACAATGACGGTGAAAATAGACATCGCATTCGACTGTCGAGATCACCTCATTGATCGAGGATGAGGGACGCGTATTTCGATTCGAAAATGTTTTGACGATCCTTTACCGCAAGCCGTAGCAAACAATACAAGCGCCAATAGGCTTGCCACTGCTTGCTTCGTTGTGGCAAGTAGTGAACTGGAAGCCCAAGATCCCTCACATCCTGCCATTTAATCATTTGGCCATGTGAGGGCCACCGCGTAATGTCCAAAAGAGCAGAGGCGATTTGAGAAAAGTTCCGCCCTTTCCGCTTTAGCTGATCTTCTGCGAAGCTCCGAGTGCGAGCTTCGATTGACTGATATTGTCTTAGAATGGTGGGATCTAGCTTGCTGAGCATGAGGCGGGCGACGGGATCATCGGGGTTCTCACCCAACGCGGCGGAATGGATCTTGAACGCATCTAGATAGCTTAGGACAGAATGGCAAATCCGATTGCCTCGTCCGTCATCCAACCAGATCTGAGGATCAATGGTCCCTAGTTCGGACGAGTCACTCATGATGAGTGCGTCCGCTCCAAGAGCCATCAGCGTACCGGCGCTCTTCGCGAAGTCTGGAATGATGATCCGGAGCTGGCCAGCTCCCACGGTTGCCTGTAAGAGCGCGACGAGCTTTTCCGCTGCGTCAACATCACCTCCATGGGTGTGCAAGAGAAGATCGAGATCTTTTTCGGGTTGAATGTTGTGCAATATTTCCAGAAATCCGGCCGTATCGTCCCTATCTATCGTGGCCGACCTTCCGGAAACGTAGCAGACTAGCGGGCGCCCGCACTCCTCCTCGATTGCACTCATGAGATGTTGCCTGTGATAGCGAGGGACATTCACAGCCTCGTACATCGGCGTCTTGACGGGAAGCTCGTCCGTGTCCCGAGGTTGGGAATCGTTTTTCTCGGCTGGTGAGGGAGAGTCGTAGGAGTTCATTTTCTGGTCCTTTCGTGAACCCACAAAGCGCGGCCTTTCCGAAGAATGTAGTGGCATCGCCGACCGCCATGAGAGTAGTCGATGCTCGGGGAAATCGTTAGCGGCCCTTCCAGACTAGCCGACCAGCGCGGCGATCGCGCACTGTCGGCGTTAAGCATAATACGCTGACCACGCCGGCACGCACAATCGAACGCGATCCATTTTGGATGCTTGCGGGGCCCCACGAGAATCACGCCATTGCGGGGCAGTTTTTGGGGCACTTCGTCCGCCTCAGCGACTACTCCGACGACACGCCACCCGAAGACAGGCAGCCATTGCCACCACGGGATGTGTATTACGTTGGCCATGTCTGTTCTAAGAACGGCTCTGTCATTCCAATGCCCAATTTGCCTGCTTCAGGGTCACAATAGTGCCGTTTCCGAGGGAACGCGATATTGGTCGAAATCTCCCGTTCATGGCAGCGCAGTAGTATCTCACTTGGACGGGGTGACGGGCCGTACCCGATCAGTCGTTCTAGTAATTCGCTGACCGCTGCTGCAGCGACCATGGTTGTGAACGTCACAACTGCAGGCTCTGTTCGTCCGAGCGCTGGCGCGTAGCCTTCATCTTCCCGCCGTACACGTTCTTCAGGAGTCAGCATCTCCGCGCCTGCCCTGGCTAAATCGATCCGGTCGCGGCAAATAAGGCAAGCCTGTCCCGGAGAGAGAATCGTGATGCGGCCGTCTATTCCCCTTAGCTCACCGCTCGAACTGCTGCTCAGAAGTACTCCACAGTCAATCACGGGAATCAGTAGGTAGGTCGCTAATCGAGAAAGTACGAGACGCCCGGCGTTATCATCAGTGCAACCAAAGATGACGTCACACCCAACCAGACGACGAGCCGCCGGTTCGACCGTAACGGTTGACTGAACAATTTCACAGCTGAGCTCCGGAGCGATAGCGACGAGATGCCGAGCCAGGACTCGCACCTTTGGCTGACCGACATCCAATTGGGTCGAGCCGTACACACGCGTCAGGTTGGTCTGAGATAATTCCTCAGGGTCTATCAGCGTGAGACGCCTTACGCCAAGGCGAACCACTTGCTCTGCGACTGCTGAACCCGTTCCGCCGCAGCCCACGATTCCCACCGTGAGGTCACCGAGGGTTTGCTGAACAGCGCTTCCGAACGCCCGCACGTTGCGGTCGAAAATGGCGGAAAGTGTGGGCCCTTCGGAATCAACCGCCCGAGTCAGTCTCCACCTGTCTCCTGACTGCCACAAACGCTCAATTTGGACATCCTCGCCCCCCTCGCACTGCAAGTGTCCCGTGAATGCGAGATCCCCATCTTTAGGTGAGAAAATGAGCGCCCCATAATAGGGGCTGCCGGAGCGAAGCCGGAAAAGGCCGTCAATCTCGCGGTCCACAATTCGGTCATGTTCGCTGGCTCGCGGAGACGCGCCTTCCCCAGGATGCGTGTGGACCCAGATGCAGGCAGCTCCGATACTTTCCGCCTCACCCAAAGCATGAACATAACCTTCTGACCTGATACTAAGCCTGTTCCACTCGCGCCGATCATAAGCGGATTCGTCGACCCACCGTATTCGACGCGCGAGCAGTCTTGTGTCGCCATTCGGCGCTTCGGCGACTCCCGCCAACATTACTCCCGCTGTTTCCGTCGAAAGGCTCGTGACGGAGTTGAGATCTTCCGCTATGGCCTGTGGAATCACGATTGAAACGGTCATTGAACGACTACCGGAACCCAGCGCTCGAGTTCTTTACGTAATAGTGCAAGAAAGCTCTCAAGCCCGTCCACCCCCGAGCGCCACTGTCCCGCGGCAAAATGACGAGACCAACGCTGCCAACTGCGGCCCAGATGCTGCTCGATAACGTCTGTTCCGGGGATACTCTGGCCGTCCTTCCGCCACACAGGGGGACTGAACCACCACATATCCGGGGGGACGTCCGGATATCCAGTATTCAATCGAAGGAGTAGGGCCGCCTGGGTCTGATTGAATCCTGGTGGGACGGTGAAGTTTGGGAATACAACACACGTCATATTCACTTCGTGGCTCACGGAGTAGATGATACCGCGGTCTTTTAGATACTCAATATCATTAGGGGGCAACACAGGGCTCTTACCTCCGCTGGGATATTGCGCCCGGGTTTATCTGGGCCGGCGCCGTGAAGAAGCGAAGCCCATTCCTAATTTCCACTACCTCATCGTCACCAATCTTTCGGTCTGCGCCACCCGGCACAACTTCGAATAGATCCCGGTCGGGTCCGATCGGTGGCTCTGGAACATGGCGCAATTGCAAGCCGGTCATCAGCCTCATCGTAACTGTGTAGTGGGTGCGGTCGATTTGGATTTCAAAATGTTGTTCTGGCTGCGGGCGCTGCTCGTGCGCTTGTTCGGCGTTCTTTTCCCCTTGAAGTTCGTTACTCATGTTAACCTCCTCCTGATAGATCGGTATCAATATACCATGAAACCTAGCCACTTGACAACCCTGGTATCAGTAGTGCATCCTTATTGTTATGAAGCCAACTAAAGCCATGACGATCCGTTTGTCTGCGGAACAAGCCGAGGCGCTGGAGACTGTCGCGGATGTTGAAGCGCTACCGGTCTCGGAAGTAATTCGCGCCGCGATCTCCGAGCACATCGACAACCGAAGGAAAGATCCAAAATTTCAACACAGTCTAAGGGACCGACTCGATAGAGCGAGGCGTCTACTACAAGGCTAGGAAGCGCGTCCTGCCTGGAAAGCTTCGTTCCGTCGCTCTGTCCCGGCATGTTGGGATCGAGGGCCACCACGGCGTTCGTCGACGCCAACTGGCAGCCGAGCGGAAGATTGGCTTCCGACAGCCGAATAAGCGTTAAACACCCAGCTACTGCCGAGACGCCGACGGGGTAGCCTTCCTTCAGTTCCGAAATCAGGCGGTAAATGATTCTCTGACTCAATACCTCCTCCAATAGTTAGTGCCGACCTGTTCGAGGTTTTTGCCGCCGTTCAACAAATAGACTGCGAGGCTTTCTCTGTGCCTCCCCTTTCGGAGCCGATAATGATTTTCATATAATCGATTGGTTGCAATTGGTTGATTCACAGATGATTCGAGAAATTGTCCAAGCCTGAGGGGGATGCCTGAAGCTGTCGTTGCTCGATTTGGGGATGGCCTCCCTGATTGGCATTCACGGCAAAAACTGCCAAACCTCCGGCATATACCTAATGAGGCACGCACAGGCACGTGAACACCAAAGCCTACGAAGCGGTTTGCCGGATTTCGGACGACGAGTGGTGTGAAATAGTGCTCAGCTTAGAGCGGCACGCGCTTAGCGTCAGCCGCGCCTTACGCTGGCGCACGCGCAACCCCATCGAATTACCTGGCGCCGAAACCGTCACCTCAATAGTGTCAAAGGCCATTGAGAAACTTTTCGTCGGCGACCGCGAGTGGGATCCGGACAAAGAGCCCGATATTAGGAAGTACCTCCAAGGAGTCATTGACAGTCTTCTCAATCATTTGGCGGAGAGCCAGGACAACACTCTGGTAACCACTGAGCCGGAGCCTGGATCAGCAGATCATGCTGGTTGGGAGAGCGGCTCACGAAAACGCGACCCCGCGGCCGATTGGTTGGTTCCGCGGGACCGCTCTCCAGAGGCCGTCCTCCTCGATCACGAGCGAGCGTCACAGGAGGACCGAGCTCTCGAGTTGCTGGTTGACGAATGCTATGAGGACCCGGTTGTGATGTCTGTGCTTGAGGCCATGATGGACGGTTACGAAAAGCCCGCCGAAATTTCGAAGCACAAGGGCATAAACATTAAGGAGGTCAACAACGCTATCAAACGGATGGACCGAAAACTTGAAATCGTCAGGAAGCGACTGGCTGAAGAGCTCAATCCTCCGGATGAGGGTAAAGGCATATGAACCGAAGCAAACCGGATAGTCGTGAGATGCTCCGTCGAATCGCTAAGCTCAGCAGCGAGGCGGAATGGACGCCTGACGAGACCCGGCAAACGCTTCTCGAAGCAGGGATTCGTCCCCAGGAGATCACCGACTCCGTTCTGCGGCTTGTGACCCAACTCAAGAAAGACTCACCATTTCACTGGAGAAACAGGGCTGCTACCATTCGCCGTGAATTATTGGAGAAGGTGCAAACGAGGGTCAGAACAGAGACGTGGGGATTGACGAGGCCTCAGCTCCTTGACAAAGTGAATGAAACGATTCGACGACTGCCAGCGCCGGCGGCAGACCAGTATGCAGTGGCCTTCCGTAAGTTCGAAGATGCCACCGAGGACGACCTTCGTTCGATTCTCGAAGAGCTCGCCCTCCTTTCGGATCTTGAAAACGAGCAGTGACACATGGGGCTGGATCCAATTCGTGAACGAGTTGCTGAGCAGCGAGCAGAGCAACTGGTCAATGAATTGCAAATAATTGCTCCCGACGAAATCGATGTTGAGTCAATCGCGATGGAGCGAGGCGCCTTGGTAATAGATGGCGGTCTCACCGGCGCTGAAGCTACGCCCCGTCATGCTGTTCAGGTCAACCCATGCAGACACATGCGTCTGGAAATTCCGCCTTCTTAATTCTGAGAAGATTTCCGCCATGTAATCTGTGAGCAACCCATAGCCTGTCGCATAGTTCTCAGGGCGGATCTTGGGGATCTCCCATCCGGGCAGGTAGGAATGAATTCTGTCAAGGAACGCCGGGTCCTGAAGTTCTTCAGGAAGGACCTCAAAAAGGTGGCGGTAGCGGGGGTCCGGCTGGCGGTGTTCCAGATCGGTATCTATGTTCCCTCCTAGAACGACCGAACACTGGGCTGAAAACTCCTGGTCGCCGCGAGTGAATTTCCCCGTTTGCATGTAATCCTTCAGGACGCTCACACTCGCCTCTGCATCCTCGAACCGCGTGCTCGCAATTTCGTCGAAGAACACGACATGCTTCAGCCCGATCACTCCAAGTTTTCGGGTGGCCTTGTTGTAAAACAAAGTGGCCGGGGTCGCTTTCCCGCCCGAGACAACGAATGACCGGCTGGAAGTATTGCGGAACGTATAAGTTTTGCCCGTTTCTCTGGGGCCAAGCTCTATCAGGTTGTAGTTTGACTCGACAAATGGAATCAAACGAACGAGCATGAGCATCTTCACTCTTTCGTCAAACCGGGCCGGATTGAATCCAATAGACTGGACCAGTAGGTCGAGCCATTCAACCGTCGAAAATTGCGGCCGTTTTTCAATGTAGTCGTCCAGATCCAACCGGGTGAATTGGAGTGGCGTGAACTCCCGGACGTAAAACGGGTACTTGCGCGACTTTATTTCGTACGTGGCGTCATACTCGATGACCATCGTGCCCCAGGCCCCGCTGGTCATCAACACATCGCGATATTGCTCCAGGACTTTGGGACCCACACGCACAGTGTCATCACCGAGGGCGGGAACGTTGGCCCAATAGTGGTCTTTGAACTGATCCAACCTGACAGTGAGCTGTCCGAGCAGGGTGTATTCTCCGTTCTCTTTAATCCTGCTTTTGATGAGTTCCTTCTTGGCGCTCTCGGTGCAATGCTCCGACAGGATCCGGTCGATCTTACGTTGGCCGGCGATGGGCTCTGCGACGTCGACGTAACGGCTCACGAGGTATTCCATGACGTGCCGCGGGAATTCTTTGTAAGCCTCATTCCAACGGGGTGCTTACGCTCGTTGCTCATGAGTCCTCTCCGTTGTAGCTATCTTAACGGGAGAACTCTCCATTTTCAGCTGAGGCAGGACAAATTCAACTTCCTGTAGCCACAGCATGCCGGTTCCTAGCCGTAGTTTCTGCCCTCTCTTCCAGGTAGTCGGAGCGCGTCATGTCCCGTCGGAAGAAACAAAATGGAATTGGGACCGACCCTGCGAGAGCGAACTAACGGTGTGCACTATTTTGCAGTCGAGTCGGTGAGGGTCCATAATCCGCAGCCGACACGTAGGAACCTGGCCGGAGGGCTGGATACGCGACCTTCCCCTTGACGTCCTTGAAGTTTATATCAACTGTGCAAATCTCCTCCCAACACTGTTTTGTCGTTTGAGGATCCCCCATTGACTCCGCGACCTCACCTAATTCGTACAGCTTCTCCATGACTTCTGTGGTCTGTCCTGCCAGCCGGTATTGCTTCAGGGCAGGCGAGAAGAACTTCTTCGTGGCAAAGCACTTTCCCAAGAGCAGATGCAATTCTGAACGGGATTTATACGTCTCAAAGGATGGTTGATGCATTAGTTGCTGACATTCCGCTATGGTTCCCTCGATGTCGCCTGCCCTCAATGTGCAAGAAATCCTTCGAGACAGCCTTCGGGCATGCGTTCGAACGAGCAGCTAGAGGTGGTACGGCAAATCTTGCACATTGTTGGACCGTCGCCTCACTACACCGCCTTCCCCGCCACCTTCCAGTAAACGGCGTAGCGCTGGCCCGACACGCGGCAGAGCGGTACCATTGAGAGGCTATCGCTCTGGCCCAAGGCTCGGAAGGTGAGCGCCTGGTCCTTCACCGGCGCCACCCAGCCCGTCGGGTCGTGGGAACTGTTGGCAATCGCCGATACGGGAATAGGCTCGCCTTCCGGTGCGGTATCGTACCCCGGGTAGGTCAGCGCCGGGGTCAAGCCACTGTCGCCAAGCTGACCTGCCAGGACCAGGGGGCCGAACATCACCGCTTGCAAAGTGGGATCGTCCGGCATGGGATCCACGTGCAGTGACATGGGCAAACTAACTTCCAGCCGGTCGCCGTCCTTCCAAACTCGCGTCACGCTCAGGTAACTCGAAGGGCTGGAAAACACCGGCAGTGCCTCGCCGTTCAGCTTCACTGTCCCCCCTCGCGTGGCCCAATAGGGAATCCGCATATGCAGGGTTAACTCGGTGGGCGTCTGCATGCGCACGAGTAGCGTGGTGCTTCCCTGTTCCGGGAACTTTGTTTCCTGCCGTAGCCGCAGTCCCTTCTCCGGCCAGTTCAGCTCCGAAGCGACGAACAAGTTCACGTAGACGCCATGATCGTCGTGGAAGTAAATCGAGTCGGCGAACTTGGCGAACTCCTCCGCCCCGGTTCCGGTGCAGCACCAGAACGAGTCCCACGGTGAGTTGTAGTACTTCCAGTAGCCCGAGCCGAGCGGCAGGAAGTAGCTCTTCCGACCCTGTGAATCCTGCGTGCCCAGCCGATGGTTCCACAGCACCCGTTCAAAGTAGTCCATGGCGCGTGGATCGGCCGTCCAGCCGAAAATATGACGCGTCAGCTTCAGCATATTGTAGGCGCAGCAGCACTCTTCCGTGCACTTGCCCAACTCTTTTGCCAGCTTGCCGGGATCCGTGCCCCAGTTCTCGCTATTGCTGGTCCCACCCGTGCAGTAGCAACGCTGGCTGGTAACTTCGTTCCAGAAGTAGCTGGCAATGTCGCGATAGCGCGCCTCGCCGGTAAGCTCGTACCGGCGCGCGGCCCCGATCACCTGGGGGATATGCGTGTTGGCGTGGATACCCTTGAGCTCGTCGCGGTGTTCTGCCAAGGGGTCGAAGAACATTCTCTTCTCGAAGCGCTGCGAAAGGCTGAGATACTGCCCGCTGCCGGTGACCGCGGAGAGGTTGCAAAGCACTTCCTGCATGCCGCCGAACTCAGTCTGCAGCATACGTTGGTTGTGCTGGTCGCTGATGCTATCGAAATAGCGCTCCACCCAGCCGGCCATTTTCTCCGTCATGTCCAGGGCTTGATCGTTGCCGCAGTACAGGTACATATCCAGCAGGCCGGCCATAATCTTGTGATAGGTGTAGAAAGGCGCCCAAACGTTTTGGCCTTCCCGCAGCCGGTCAAAAAGCTCCACCGGGAAAGCGCTGAGGTAACCGTTTTTGAGAGCCTCCTGGCACTTCCCCAACTCGCTCACCACGGCGTTGGCGTGGGTTTTGATCCCATCCTCTCCGGTGCTCGCATAGGCCAGGGCGCAGCCCGAGAGATAATGGCCGCCCGCGAAATGCCCGCGCAACTCACAGTCGGGCTTCTCCCATCCGCCCAAGGGCTCGGCCGAGGACGCCATGCCCGCCGTCCGCCGGAAGCTGTGCAGCAGCCGATCGCCGGGCAGTGCGCGCAGCCACTGGTTGTTCACTTCCATGGCGTCCTTGAACGGTCCGTCGAGGAGGCGCACTTGCGCGAGCGGGAACGGCTGCACCAGCCAGTTCGCCCGTTCGTCGTGCCCGTCCGGGTGCTTGCTCCGGAGAGTATCGATGACCGGATCCTGGGGGAGTGCGGACGCCGCCGCGGGAATCAGCATCCCTCCGGCCGCCGCCGCCGCTGCGGAAACGAATTCTCGCCCCGTGACAGTGTGTAGTTTCATTGGCCTCTCTCTTCTGGCCATAGGGCGCTGCAGGGATAAAGAGTGGTATCCAAGATGGCATCCTGAAAATATTTCCGATGTAACGTTTACTTCACGGTTGAACCTATTGTCAAGCGATGGCTAAGGCCGCGGCCCGGGAGCCTTTCTTATCGAGTGCGGCTACGCTCCTGCGTTTGATTTGGTTTGATGGCGAAGTGGGAGGCACTACCCCCAGCACTCCCTGAACAAAGTAGTCCCTGTCCTCCGCAATATTTCCGTGCGTGTACTCACAGGGCCAAGCTGACGGAAGGAGCCCTGATGTGCGATCCTGTCGGGATGACTCAATCCCTTACCAATTTGCCGCCGACTGCTCTCGCGTTGGTGTGGGATGCCCTCAAGTTCATCAAACTGAACTTGCGCTCAAGACAGGCACTGGCCACCGAGTGTCTCTTCCTCCTTCTTTCTGGCCGCGCCCCCTGAGAGCCGATCGACCACATGTTAGCGTACGTCCCGATGCCGAGTTTCATCAGTCCTCACAGCACAAAGGAAGCTCGCCGTCAGGCTCAGCGCCCAGATAGCATTGGCGACCATACTCTGGCCGGCGCCAAACGACAATGCCTGGTTCTGCATCTCCCCTCCGAAGACGAAGCTGAAATTGAGCATCGGGGAGAAAATCCCCGACAGAACGTAAATCGCAAGACCTACCTCGAAGTCTGCTTAAACCACGGGCGCAAGGTTCATGGCTTCCTGGTCTCGTCTTCGTCCAGCGATTGCGCAGTACAGGATGCCGACGATCACCAGGAGTATCCTTGCTGTTAAGGCATGACCTTGCTGGGTTCAGAGCCGTTTGGGGTGCCACACCACCAGCGGGAGGAAAGTGCCGATGGGCGCGATAAGGCCCAGGATGATGCCGTAGCCCACTGCCAAGCCCAGCCGGTTCACACCTGAACCAAAAAGCACCGGGCCCATGCCCCAACCAAATTCGAAAACACCATCTCGGCGCGAGTAGCCCCAGTCGTCGCCCCGAACACTTCGTTCATTTGGGGAACCGTGGCCCACGCGGCCAGCCATAGCACCATGGTGCCCGATTTGAGTGCTGGAAAGACTTCCGCGGCAATTGGACTGACCAGCAGGTCAGGCACTGATAGGATCAGCACATCGGCATCCTTGAGGGCCTTCTCCTTTTCGACCGGCTCGAGGCCTGCTTCTCAAACGCGGGCCTAACCGGCTTCGCGCAGCTCCCCGCACAGGAGCGGGTACTCTGGATCGTTCTTGAGTACACGCACATGCCCATGCTCCCGCCTGCGCCGAACAATAAGATTGTTGTCATGAGGCAAAGTCCTCCTCTTTCGTGAATGCGATTACCTGGGCGCCTCTGGGGCTGTTCTTACCTATTCCGCGTCAATCCTCGCAACGGCGTATGGGCGCAGGGGGACCTCCAGGCCGTCGTGGCCAGCCTCAAGCCGCTCGCCCACCTGAGCCCGGAAGACCTCCGGCAAAGTCATCGCACTTTCGGCACAGGTTTCGTCCAGGCGTTTCACCCGCGCCGGTTTCAGCGGTTCTGCACCGTGGATGCGAACTCGCTGGTCTTTGTCCGTCAGGTTGGCGAGCAGAATTCGCGTTCTGCCTTTTCTGCGCAGTACGAGGCCATCTACGGCGAGAGGTGCGCCGGAGGTTGAGGGCACAACCTCACCTCCCGTGAACTCGCTGGCGTCTGCCAATACGTGGTAGAGAGGAAAGACCGCACCCGGAAGTGAACGGAACTTCTCCGGAAGTGGGGAGCCCTGATCGGTTTCCATCACGCCCCGCCAGCCCGTCGTCTCGTAGTAGGTCACACCGTAGATGCCGCTTTCAGCCAAGTGCTTCAGGCTCCCCAGTGTCCATCCCGCCCCGAACAGTGACATCTGCCGCACATCTACCTGCGAGGGCAGTTCCCCTGGCGCGGGTTCAGGCTCGGGACCGGTAGCATTAGGATTAAAGCGCGGTTTTAGCGTGACTGGGCTAACGGCTATCGGCACTTTGCCCGCGAACTGACGGGCGCTTTCGACCGTGGAAGCCTGAGCCGCGAGGTTCTCGACCAGCGAGGTGTTGTCGAACGCGTGCACCTGTGGATTGATCGAGTAGCTTACCAAGTCCAGGACTCTAACTGGCGGACGGCCGCGATTCAGCTCGGCGAAATAGGTGTTCGAGCCTGCGCCCATCTTCGCCCGGGGATCGCAGCCGGCCAGGGATTGGCGGGCGAGATTGACCCACTTCTCGGCGGTGGATTTCTCCCCCACGTGGAAAATGAGCCATCTGGCGATGGCAGGCTTCAACTGGTTCACTAGGGCGCGCAGACGGCGCAGTTCCTCCTCGGCTTCCTGGGAAAGAAACACAGCGGCTTCCAGCGGAACCCGCAGTTCGCCGGCTTCCATTGTCGCCCGGCGCAGCTGGTTGTTGTGGTCAGGCAGCGCCAGCCTCAGGTCGACGCGCAGATAGGCCAGATTCAGCGCCCGCAGCCGTGTGAGCGCTCGCGGGCTGAGCGGCCGGCGGTGGCTGCCTATGCCTAGTCCTATGCGTGGAAGCGGGACAGGCGCTCCGGGGCCGATGGTGAAGAGAATACCATCGCTCGCTGTCTCGCTTGGTGTCACCGGGACGGTTCCTTTCAGCCTCAGGGTGATGGACTGTGAGATGTGCGTGCCGGCTTTGATTTCCGCTGGAAACGGCAGCCGCAGCGGCGGGCAGTAGGTTTTGTAGGAGGCGTCCGTCCAGTTGCGCTGGTCCTCCGTCTCGAAGATTTCCCCCTCGAAGCCAACCTCAGCGGAGACCCCGGGCGCCACCTCGTGCGAGATCGACCGCAGGTCGACGAAGGGCTGATGCGGGGAGATGTGGTAAGGGAACTGGGAGGTTTCAACTGATCCGTCGATGTGTTCGACCCTGCACGACTGGCCAGCGCACCCGCAAATCGGGTGCAGGACACAGAAACCGATGCGGTTCTTGCGGAATGTCGAGCGGGCTTCCCCGTCCATTACGAAGGTGATCGTCCCCTGCTTGTCACCTGTGATCGTGCCTCTCCAAAAGAAGTCGATCTCGCCCCGCTGATTTGCGACCTCGTACGTAATGTGGAAGGAGTCGGAAGAGATCTCCTTTTTGACGTTGGAGAACCGGGGGAGCACGGTGCCCCAGGTGCAGTCACGGACGGCCACGTAGATCCGCCGCAGGATTTCGCGCTCGCCAAGTCGGATGTGGCGCAAGTCACCCTCTTCGTAAACAAGCAAGAGCGGGCCCGCGCAAAGCGGCAACTGTTCGGGCAGCGGCTCGTCCCTTCCGTAGTAAATAATCCTTGTAGGTAGCATGATGTTGCAGCGCAAACTGCGCAGCTTGCGGTCTGCGGCTTTTCGTTCCCTTCACAACAACCGTCGCAGAGAGTCTGAAAGGCAAATCGCTGCGCCCCTCACTCTACTTCGGCCACGCCAGCGGAAGGAACTGACTCTGCCCTCCATCCACTCCCGGCTTCTGCGAAACACCTGCAGTCAGGGAAAGGACCCGGACACCCCATGCCGCGGGACTGCCCATCCGTACTTTCACCACAAAACGGAGCGCATGCATGTCGGGAGTGGAACTGAACCAGCAGAGTTTAAAGTCCATGGCTGGAACCGGGCTCGAGTCTTGTGCAAATGGCCGAACCCATGCGAATGGCTTCACCCTGGCGCGCCGATTCGTAAGCCGCGAACACCAGGCGCAGCGTTCGCAGGTTGTCTTCTCCGGTCGTTTCCGCCGGAACCTCTCCCTTCAACGCGCCCAGGAGGTTGGCGTGACAGGCAACGATGCTGCTCTGAACTACCGCGTAGGCGGGATCCGCCCATGGATAACGAAGAGGGGGCCAGCGCCTCGCGTGCGTGCCCTCCGCCGTGGTCGCGCGAAGCCAGAAGTCCGGGCCAAGCTCCAGCGATCCGCGCTCCGCCTCCACGAAAGCGAAGGTCTCCGGAAAACGGTCGCGTTCGAGGAAATTCTCGGCGTACCCCAGGGCGCAAACGACTGTCATCCCGCTTTGAGTTCTTAGCATGACGGTGGCGACATCCTCACCCTTGATGCCGGCGTGAACGCGGTGAATCTGGCAATACAGACTGTCCGCGTCGCCAAACAGATAGCGCGCAACGTCCAGGATGTGTGCACCCACATCGGTCAGGACGAATTCTTCCAGTTCCTTCAGGAAAGGTTGATTCGCGAAGACGGGGAAACCCGAAACCATTTCGAGGCGGGCGCGAAAGGGGCGGCCGATGCGGCCTTGGTCGAGTACGCACTTGAGCTGGCGGATGGGCGTCTGCCATCGCCAGTTCTCATGCACGAAGAAAGGGATACGAGCCTTCCCGCAAGCGCCCACCATCCCTTCGGCTTCTGACAACGACATCGCCATAGGCTTCTGGCAGATGACCGGCACCTTGTGCTTTGCAGCCAGATGTACGAGCTCGCTGTGCGTTTCGGGACTGGTAACGATCTCGAGGTAATCCAGCCTTTCGCGTTGCAGCAGCTCTTGGGGGTCGTCATAAACGCGAGGGATGCCGAATTCTGCCGCACGCGCTTCAGCTTTGCTGCGGACACGGTCACACAAGGCGACGCATTCCACGCCCTCCAACTCCCCCCACGCGGCCAGTTGGAAATATGACCAGAATCCCGCCCCCAACATCGCGAATCGCAACTTGGCCATGCCCCATACCCCGATATGAGTTGTTACGTACGACAGCCGCGCTGCCAGACCGGTCCACTTATTGGACCAAACGCCAGATTGTATACCAGCAAATCGCTGAGGAAGGTTAGCAACTAACCGCCACATCTGTCTATGACGATTGAACAAGCAATTCTGAGTAGTTATCAGTGGCCGACGGCCGCATGAAGTACATGAGTTTCTAGACCCTTGTGGCTGACAGTTATGTCGTTCCTTTTGACGAGCGGGACTCCTGGTGACGACAAGCTATTCCTTGCGTAGCGCAAACCCCCTGTGGTAGAAGGAGTGGCATGTTGGCGCCGCGCCCAGAACCCCCACACAATTGGCTTGTTGCTTTCCTTGTCGCGGTTCTAGGGGTTTCGTCTTGTCATCATGACAACGCGAAGCGCGAGAAGATTGGTGTCGCGTTCGAAACCCTGCAAACCGAGTTTTGGGTCGCGAGTCTGGAGGACATTCGATCGCAACTGCAATCGCGCCAAACTGACATGCGTCTTGCTGTGGCTGACGGGGACGCCTATAGGCAACTTGAGCAGGTGAATAGCTTCATAGCCCGACGCGTAGACGGTATGATTGTGACCCCAAAGGATGCACAAACCATTATTCCGATGATTCAGGCGGCCAACCAATCGGGCATTCCCATCGTCTTATTCAATCGGCCACCAGCCACCAACGACCTTAAGTGGGCAGCTGTCGTCGCTGATAACTACGGCATCGCCAAGGCGACCGTCGCCTACATGGTGCAAGTTGCCAGGAAGTCCCCGAGGAGCTACAAGGCCGTCATCCTCATGGGGGACCTGAGCGACCTGAACGGCATTAAACGGTGGGAAGGGTTCGAAGATGCCATCCGTGAACACCACGATATGGTCGAAGTGGTGGCACGAATCCCAACTGACTGGAATCAGGAGAAGGCTCAAGCGGGACTTGTGAACGCGTTCCAATCCCACCCCGATATCAACTTTATCTTCTCTTCATCGGATTTCATGTTTCCGTCCGTTGTATCCGCTTTGAAAGCTGTGGGGAAGTATAGGAAGGTTGATGAGGATGGCCACGTCATTCTGGGAGGTTTCGACGGTGACATGACGGCTTGCCAAATGCTGGTGGCGGGCTACCTTGATGCGGACGGCGTCCAGGACCTACGTTTCGAGGCGCTGGCCGCTGTTCAAGCCATTGCAGACCTCAGGGTCGGGAAACCCTTGAGCCAAATCATCCCAGACCCAGGTTTTGTCATCAACCAGGACAACTTGAAAGAGATGCGCTCCCGAACATGGGGGTGTGAGGTCAAGACACCAGGCGAACCGGTGGTTAAGAGTCTCCTCCACTCCCTGATTCTCCTCGGAGATGGATCCGCGGCGGAAGGTGAACGTGATCCCCGACCCAGAAGCGGATCAGGTAAAGATCCGTCTAGCCGGAAAAAGGGACTCCTGTTAGTGGCTCCACACATGGAGATATTGTGGTGAGTCGATGGCGTCACGTGCTGTTTTCGGAATACCTGCTTCTCTACTTGAGCGTCCTTTACCTCCTTGCCATCCTTGCTCTGATGCCGGATCTTGATCGAGTGGCGAACCTGAGGAACATTCTCTTTGATCTGTTTCCCTTGCTGATTGTGGCGATTGGGGAAACCTTTGTCCTGATCACTGGGGGCATTGACCTTTCAGTTGGCTCCACCATCGCATGCGCGAGTGTAATGGGAGGGCTCATAATGAGCCGGGGTGGCGGGTCCTTGAGTACCGGCATACTCGCCATGCTCTTAACCGGAATCCTGCTAGGGTTGCTGAACGGAGTCGCCATCGCGCGCTTCAGGATGCCGCCCTTCATAGTGACGCTCGCAGTGATGATGTTCTTTAGCGGTGCGGCCATTTGGGTTACGCATTCCAAGAACATTTATCCACTCCCACAGCGTTTCATCTCTCTGAGCAGCAGTTCGGTCACCCTCATCCCCTACCCCCTGATCGTTACAGTTTGTGTTGCGATACTCGCGCACTTGATCTTGCGGCGCACTTTATTTGGTCGTTGGCTCTATGCGACCGGACTCAGCGTGAAGACGTCTGTAGTGTCAGGCGTCCCGGTAGAGCGGACCATTACACTCGCCTACGTAGCCAGCGGGACCTGTGCAGCGGTTGGGTCCATGATCTATACAGCGAGGCTGCAAACTGCCTCGCCCGTACTGGGCCAGCACCTTTTGCTGGATGTCATCGCGGCGCCGGTGATCGGAGGCGTCAGCCTCTTTGGTGGCAAGGGGAAGATTCAGTGGGTGGTTTTCGGGGCGCTTTTCATTACTTTGATCGACAACGGGCTGAATCTGGCGGGCCTTTCGTACTTTGCAATCATGATAGTGAAGGGCGCAGTCATCCTTCTCGCTGCCTTGCTTGATGCCTCGCGCACCCGCCAATGGGCAGCGGATTAGCAGGAAAGCACCTATTTAGTACGACTACATTGAGTTACTGAGCTCGCTTGCTTCTGCGCGTTGTGCTGGCCGAGTATGCGCAATATCCTGTCCGGGTGAACAACACGGTCGCATGCTGCGCCCCGGCGGCTCCAGCAGGCCGTGCCAGCATTGTTCCCAACGCTTTCGGCATCTCGCAAGTTCGCGTGGTTATGGACCCGAGCCTAATACCTCGCAACCAAAGGGTCAAGACTAACGTAACGTGGTAGTACCAGCGCTGATGTTCGTATAGAACGAGGCCGTAACCCCTAACCCCCTGATCGCAGTTGAAGGCATCCACCCCTCGCAGCTCGTCGCCGGAAGGATAGTTCGTTCAAACCGGGTCACAGAACGGGTGCATAGGGGGAGGCGTGTACCCGTGTCCGCGGCGGGATGGCCCCCGAGGCCTCCCCTGTAGGCGCGGCCCGCCGGAAACCCCTCAGTTTGGTGAGGAGCCCGGGCTAGACCATTTTTTGAGGTCATGCGTCACAATTCTTAGAATTTTCGTCGCATTTCTTACAGAAACAGGTTTTGTATTTGGGTACTCTGGGTTTTCAAATGCACCGCCAGGGGCGAACAACTTAAGTCCCCAGGGCATGTCCCAAGGAGAGCTGCCCGCTTGCGACTTGGTATCGGAAGCTACACTTACATGTGGTCAATCGGCCTCCCCGGAGCCCAACCTGAGAGGCCGATGACTGCGCTTGACCTCCTGGCCCAGGCCGTGGAGCTGGGAGTGCGGCTCGTGCAGATCGGGCCGAACCTTCCCCTCCACAAACTCTCCGCTTTGGAGCTGGATTTGGTAGCGGGCTGGGCTCGCGAACGGAATATCGAATTAGAGGTTGGAACACGGGGTCTGGATGCGGATCACATGCGACGTTATCTCGCGATCGCCACTCGGGTCGGCGCCTCTCTGCTGAGGACGGTCCCTGAAAACGAGGATTGCAACGAGCCATCGATTGGCAAAATCTCCTCCCGCCTTTCGGCAATCCTGCCCGATCTAGCAGAGGCAAAGGTCAGGCTAGCCGTGGAAAACAGCAGGATACCCGCCGAAGGTCTGGCCCAGTTGATGGAGGCCATCCGGAGCCCGTGGGTGGGCATTACCCTCGATACCGCGAACTCAGTGGCCATACCTGAAGGCTGGCGTCACGTTACACGCGCTCTCGCGCCGCACACAATGTGTCTCCACATCAAAGACTTTCTTATTCAACGAGCCTGGCACCAGATGGGTTTTATCTTGGAAGGTCGCCCGGCAGGCAAGGGCCAGCTTGATATTCCCTGGCTTCTGGAAACGTTGCGTGGTGCGGGCGTTTCGCCTAACGTCATTTTGGAGTTGTGGCCGCCGGAACAAAGAAGCCTGGCGGCTACGATTGCCCTGGAGCATGCCTGGGCATCCGAGAGTATTCAATACCTGCGACAATATATACCTGACTAGGAACCAGTGCGATAGAGGAGGCAGACCGTGTCCCAGACAGTTGCAATTATCGGCGCCGGTGGAAAAATGGGCCAGCGGGCGGCGACAAAGTTGCACGGAAATCCACAGTATCGTTTGTTCCTCTGCGAGACAAATGCAGAACGAGCCGCCGTCCTGGAAGAGGAAGGACTTGAGTTGACTCCTCAGACCGCCGCCCTGGGGGAGGCTGATCTGGTGATATTGTCGGTGCCAGATGCATTGATCGGGGCGATAGCCCACGAACTTGTCCCTCAAATGAAACCAGGGGCGGTGCTCATCATGCTGGATGCAGCGGCTGCGTACGTGGGCGACCTTTCCCTGCGGGAAGGTCTGACCTACATGATTACGCACCCTTGCCATCCGGGACTTTTCATCGACCAAGCCACCCCCGAACAGCGGCAGGACTATTTCGGCGGCCTGGCGGTTCAGGATATCATCGTCTCCCTGGTCCAGGGACAGGAGTCGAAATTCTCCCTGGGCGTAGAACTCTGCAAGGCAGTCTTCAGTCCTGTGAGGAAAGTTCACCGGGTCACTCCGGAACAATTCGCCATTCTCGAACCGGCCATGTCAGAGGTGGTCGTGGCATCAGCGGCATGTTTGATGAAGGAGGCGCTGGAAATGGCCATAAAGGCGGGAGTGCCCCGCGAGGCGGCAGAAGCGTTTATGTGGGGCCACACCCGAATAGCCCTGGCCATCGCCTTCGGAGTAGAGGCCTCACCTTTTTCTGATGGGGCCAAGATTGCGATTGAGTGGGGGTCCAAACGGGTCCTGAAACCCAATTGGAGAGAAGTGTTCCAGCCGGATCAGATAAGTGAGGCAGTCCAAATGATGCTTCACCCCAATCCTGTGAAGAGATCTTGACCTATTTGTTTGCTCGCGTACCCGCGGGGTAGCGTTTCAGACGACATTTCAGGCCCAAAGGGTGGGCGCGCCATGTCAGAGGTTGCCCTTTCCTCTTGCCCAGCTGGATGCAAAATAATTGCAAACGCTCAAATTGACTCTAGCTGATAATATTCCAAGCCCAGGGGGTCAGATTTGACGCTTCAGGTGAATCGAGAAGGAGAGTCTCATCTCGTTCGTAGCATTCTCTTCCCCTCCGATGCCCCTCCAAGGGAGCCGCTGATAGTTGAGGTATAATTCGTGGAAGGTGCTAACGACCAGATCATCCAGTGCGAGGGCATTTGCAAGAGCTTCTTCGGAGTACCTGTACTCCGCAACGTTGATCTTGCTTTGCCAAAAGGGCACGTTCTCGGCCTCATCGGGGAAAATGGCGCGGGGAAGTCCACGCTGATGAATATCTTGGGCGGAATCATCCCAGCGGACTCGGGACGTATCCGCCTTGATGGAAGTGTGTACTGCCCAAACAGCGTTGGTGATGCCGCAAAAAGGGGCATTGAATTCATCCATCAAGAACCGAACCTGTTCACGAACCTCAGCATCGCCGAAAATATCTTCATCAGTGGGTTTCCACGGCGCAGGTGGCCGGCGATTCCGCTGATTGACAAGAAGGCCCTCCGCGCTAAAACGAAAGCCTTGATAGAGTCGGTTGATCTCCACTGCCCAGCCGATACGCTAGTTGAAGATCTTGCCCCTGGCGAGCGGCAATTGATTGAGATCGCAAGAGCCTTGAGCATTGACGCCAAGCTGATCATCTTCGACGAGCCGACCACCTCGCTCTCACTTCGCGAATCAGGCCGGTTGTTTCGCTTGATCCGACGCCTCCGCAACGAAGGAATCTCCATCATTTACATATCCCACGTCCTGGGCGATGTCTTGGGGATTGCAGACGACATTCTAGTTTTACGTGATGGGCAAGTGGTGGGGAAAGGGCCACGGAGCGATTTCACCCAAGACAAGATGATTTCACTGATGGTTGGCCGTGACCTACAAAGGCTCTTCCCGCCCCGGTCCTCGACTCCCCGAACAGAGAAGTCGCTCGAGGTAAAATCGCTCACGCAACCTAACGTGATCGAGAATGTCAGTTTCACCCTGCGTTGCGGCGAAGTGCTTGGGCTCTTCGGTCTGATGGGTTCCGGCCGATCGGAGCTCGCGCGAATACTGTTTGGCCTTGATGCTTCCCAGTCTGGCGAAATCCTGCTTGGCGGAATTCCTCGAACCCACTCTCCCTTACGTGTGCGCATCAAATCTGGGCTCGCTTTCGTGACGGAAGATCGACACAGGGAAGGACTACTGATGGGCTTGGGTATCGAGGAGAATGTGGCTCTCACCGCCCTCCCTGCGTTCGCCCGAACGGTCGTGGGTGTTATTGACGAAGATTCGCTGCACCGGGTTATCCTGCAATTGACCGACTCCCTGCGACTTGGAACTCCCTCGTTTCACCGGCAACGGGTTGAGACCTTGAGCGGGGGTAACCAGCAGAAAACTGTCCTCGCGCGGTGGCTCCTGGCATCTCCTTCGGTACTCATGCTGGACGAACCCACGCGGGGCATCGATGTCGGCGCTAAATACGAGATCTACCGGGTAATTAATGACCGGGCCGCGCAAGGCTGCGGGGTACTCTTCATCTCTTCGGAAATCGAGGAGCTGTTGGGAATGTGCGACCGAATTCTCGTCATGAGTCAAGGTGAAATTCGCGACTCGTTCGAGAGATCCGAGTTCGACACGGAACTGATTCTGCGGTCTGCTTACGGGGGAGGAGCGAGATCTTGAACGTGCCCACCCCCCGTCCTTTGCTTCATGCTCTTGGAAATATATCGATTGTGTACTTGGTCGTCCTGGTCGTTTTCGGCTTGATGTCCACTAAATTTCTCGAGCCACGAAACTTGATGAACATCCTGCTGCAGTCCTCCGCATCCGCCATCGTTGCCATCGGCATAACCTTCACGCTGCTCACAGCGGGGATCGATCTTTCGGTGGGCTCCATTATGTTCCTTGCTGCCGCGGTCGCAGGAAAAATGGTGCTCGCCGGCGCCTCGGTGCCCCTCGCGCTTGTGGTTATTGTGCTGATCGGCTTGGCGGTTGGTCTCATCAACGCTCTTGCGATTGCAGGGTTCGGGATGCAGCCCTTTATCGTTACCCTGGCGACGTTGTTCGTGGGACGCGGGCTGGCTCTGTTGGTAACCCAGACACGGGCCATGAACCTGCCGGAGAGCCTCCTCAAAACCGGCAGCGCGAAAGTTCTTGGCGTTCCGCTACCCATCCTGGTCTTGGTGCTGGTCATAGCTCTGGCCAACTTGGTCCTTTCCCAAACAAGTTTCGGGCGCCAGGTCTACGCCGTGGGCGGCGACCTGGAAGCCGCCAAGAAGGCAGGAATCAAGACCCGGCGCGTCTTGGCGATCTGCTATGTTGTGTGTGGCGTCTGTGCGGCGATAGGTGGCATCGTTTCGGTGGCGCAACTGGGAGCCGTTTCACCCACCTTTGGGTACCAACGTGAATTCGCCGCCGTGGCCGCAGCGGTATTGGGTGGAACCAGCCTGTTCGGCGGACGAGGGAGGGTTTTCCCAGGCACGGCCCTGGGAGCTATCCTCATTCAAACAGTAGAAAGCGGGCTAGTAATCGTCAACGCCAATCCGTATGTGTATCCTCTTATTATGTCAACAATAATCTTCCTGACGGCGCTTGTAGATAGCGTGCGCAATGGCCGTCTCAGGTCGGCTCGGCGGCGGATTATCCGGATGGATAAGTAGAGCGGGGCGGGGGCGCACGATTGAGGGGTTAGCAGGGCGCCGGCGCCTCGACCGTTCACGACCGAGACTACACCCCTTCTCCTTGGGGTTTGGCAAGAGCGCTCAACCTAGCCTCCTTTAATCGGGGATCCCTCCTTGAGCCCGTGCGCGGAGGGGGAATCCTTGGATTCGAAGCAGGACCGTCTATATTGAAGGGGCGCCATACGAACGAGTCGGCGGAAAAGCAGGCCAAAATAGCTCTGGTCACAGAATCCCACGGCCTGGGCAACTTCCGCGATAGAACTCTGGGTGGAGGCGAGCAGCTCTTGGGCTTTCGCGATCCGAAAATCATTGAGATAAGTGACGAAGGTCTGGCCCGTGACTCCCTTGAAAAAGCGGGTGAAGTGAGCCCGGCTCATCCCCGTGGCTTCCGCTGCGTCCCTTAGTGTAATTCTTTGATCCAGCCTCTCCTCAATCAACTTGAATAGCGGACGTAGCCGCCGCAAGGCTTCCTGTTTGCGAGCCAGGGTTCCTGCCGACCCTTGATAGGCCGTGTAGTGGTTAACAAGCAAAACCAGAATCATCTTCAGGTAGGTAATGACACACAATCGCGCGCGCTCAGAGGTTGCTGGCAGTTCAGCATGGACGCGTTTCATGAGGTCGAGGATCTGGGCCGGGATATGGGTCTCGGCTCGGATCAGACTTGGGAAGTCGTCGTCTTGGGCAAGAAAGGGCATCAGGTACTGGTCAGATTCATGTGCCGGGCCTGCCGCTCGAACCAGCTTCGGCAAAAAGTAAAGGACGGCAATCTTAACAGGTGGACTCAATAGCTGGTGGACCCCATGATACGAGGCCCCATTGATAACGAAAAGATCATTTTCCCTTACGCGCACCAGTCGGTCGTGAACCCGGTAGATAGCCTGACCAGAAGACATGTACAACAACTCGAAATAGTCATGTCGACTAAGCCGGGTTCCGTGACGGGCGCCGATGGCGAAGAATCGGACGTCAACGGGAAAGCGCGGGTCGAAAGGCCATACGTGCGTTCCGTCGGCGCCAGTCTGCGTCTGCACGACCGTATGCACGTTTTCCCAATGAATTCGACGCCCTCGAACCATGCACCCCCCCCGCGGCAGAGGCGTTAAAACAATTTTCCCGGTTTTCCTTGACTGGGCGAGTTCTGGAGCCGCGCCAGATTCTTTTCATTGCTGACCGCCGGCCATGGACCTTGCCCCGGAACGGCTCCCCATAGCGCGCAAAAGGTCATACGGAACCTCGACCCAGCACTATGGGTCTAACCCCTCTTGCCGTAATTTGTATCCCCAGGGGAAAGCGGATCAGAAGGCCGCACCAACTTCTGGGCTAAGGTCGCCGCGAGGAAACGAGCCAACATCCGCGATTTTGCCTTGGGACCTTGCCACGGAAGTAGCGTGTCCAAATGCAGCAACGATTTCAGCCGCTTGAAAAACAACTCGAACTGCAGCGCAGGCGATACAACCGTAACAACTCCTGCGCCGAGGCTTGCTTCGCAGGGGCGTGGTCAGCAGCCAAATGACTTTGCCGTCACGGGTCCGGCCGGCGACGGCGCGCGCTGGAGCCCACGCTGTGGCTCAGGCGAGAGCTGAGAAGTTCAGCGTTAACTTCGCCCGCCTGCGGCTATTGGTTGTGCTACGACTTTGCCGGAACCCAGGAATCGCTGCGTTCAGTGAGATCTCCGCAGAAGCGACCGTTTTGGAATGATTCTTTTTTTAGAGAAAAAAGCCTTATCATTATAGTCCCCCCTTCCCAAGAAGTGTAGCGTGTGTGTTCAGAGCATTCGTAACCCTTGCTCGAATTGGCAGAAAGGGAGGCTTTTCTATGCGACGCGGAGTATTGTGTGGTTGCGTCATCGTGTTCGGATTTCTAGTATTAGGCTCGTTTTTTTTCGCTCAGCAGGAAACAGGGAGCATTACGGGTCAAATCCTCGATTCCTCCGATGCCGCCGTTCCGGGCGCCCAAGTGACCATCCAGAATCAAGCTACGAGTGCCACTTTCAGATCTACGTCGGACACGGAGGGTTTCTACTCGGCGCCCCAGTTGGAGCCTGCAGTTTACACTATTACAGTTAAGACGGCGGGCTTCAATGCTGCCACTCGCCAGAATGTTGAAGTGCGTGTAAACGACCGGCTTCGGGTCGATTTCAGTCTGCGAGTGGGTGCAGTCACTCAGACCGTGGAGGTGAAAGGATCGGCGCCTCTCTTGCAAACGGAAGGCGCCACGGCGGGGGAGGTGATTGACAACCAGCGGACCACCGAGCTCCCCCTCAACGGTAGGAACTGGCTGCAGCTTGCCACCCTGGCACCGGCCACAGTCCCCTACCCCATGCCGAGCGGGTATCTTCCCCAGTCCTTTACGGCGAACCTGGGGGGATCCGTCACCAGTCAGCAGAATTATGTGCTCAACGGCATGGACATGACATGCTACATCGGGTGTTCGGGGCCAGTGGCGGCGCCGCCCATTGATTCCATCCAGGAATTCAAGGTCGAAACCAACAACTACGCCGCCGATAGCGGGCGATTAGGAGGCGCCGTCCTCAACGCCACCATCAAATCCGGTTCCAATGCGTTTCACGGCACCGCGTACGATTTCTTGCGCAATAACGTGCTGAACGCCCGCAACCTGTTCGCGGAGACAGGACCCAAGCCGGAGTTTACCCGCAATCAGTTTGGGGGCAGCCTGGGCGGCCCGATTAAAAGGAACAAGTTGTTTTTCTTCCTCAATTACGAGGGGTACCGCCAGCGGCAAAACACTATTAACACGACGCAGGTCTACACCGACGATCAAAAAAACGGCAATTTCTCCTCGGAACTCGGGAGCGAGATCGGCGTGGATGCACTCGGCCGGCCCGTGGATAATGGACAAATCTTTGACCCGTTTAGCGTCCGTCAGGTGACGGAGGGAGTCGTGGACCCAGTCACCGGTTTGACAGCCACACAGACCACCTTCATCCGCGACCCCTACCCCATGAACCAGGTCAGCAACATCAATTCCGTGGCTCAGACACTGATTAAACTGGTTCCGCCAGCGAACCGGTCGGGCGCTCCGAACTACGTGGTGAATGAGAGCAACCCGCTCAACATCGACACCTTGGTTGGCCGGGTCGACTGGACGAAGTCGGACCACGATACCCTACAAAGCTATTTTCTTTTTACGGACGCGGCGAATCATACCGCGCCGATTTTGCCTCTCCCGGCGGACGGGGGCAGCTATACGGACAGCATTGACAACCAGCGCATGTGGGGATTGGGCTGGACGCACATTTTCCGCCCCACCGATCTGAACGAGTTTCGGGTCGCCTACGTCCGCAACTCCGTTCGCAACTCGAACCCGCAACTTAATGAAGACCTGAACGCAAAATACGGCATCCCGTTCGCGTTCCCAGGTATGGGCGCCGGCGGCATGACGGGATTCGACATTAACGGTTATACGCACATCGGAACTGCCGACTATGCTCCGTTCTTCGAATATATCTACAAAGACGAAATTTCCGACACCTACACTGCCATCCGAGGGCCGCATCAGTTGAAATTCGGTTTTTTGTGGATGCACCAGAATCTCTACAACCAACTGAACTGCGACTGGTGTCGGGGCGCTGAGCAATTCACCGGCTTATTCACGCAGCAGGTGGGCTTTCCTTCCACGGGCGACCCCGTTGCGGACTTCCTCACCGGGGCCGTAACTTCTGCCCAGGACGGTACCCTGACCAATGAAAAAGACGTGGGTCACGACATCGAATGGTTCGCGCAGGACATGTGGCATGCCCGCAGGAAACTAAACATCACTGCGGGGGTACGCTACCAGTACAATCCGCCGAGCTGGGAATATCGTGACAATATGAGTAGCGTGACCTTTGGCGCGAACTTTTCCAACCCGCAAGTGGTTGTCCCGAGCGGCATGAGTGACACCAACTACAACCTCATGAAGAATGTCTGGTTTCCCGACATTCCGGTCGTTCGGGCCAACAACCTGTCCCGGGGCTTGACGTACACGTATTATGCCAACTTTGCGCCCCGCCTCGGTATTGCTTACCAGATCAGCCCCAGTACTGTGCTGCGCACCGGATACGGCGTGTTCTATGGGTTTAACGAGGTCGTCGGCGCTTCGGTGCTCACCATCAATCCGCCCTCCAAACTGCTGATCGGGCTGAACTCGGATACGATTCATCCCACTTACCTGATTGACCAACCTGTATTCGGGGCGAATCCTTTCGACCGGGCACTGATCAACCCCTTCTTTTACTCCATCCGCAATCCGAACCTGGAGCCCGAGTTCACACAGATGTGGAACTTGACGATCCAGCACCAGTTCCAATTCAATTGGCTATTGGAAGTGGGTTATCTAGGGAACAGAACGACGGACAACTATGTCAACAACAACATCAACGACGCGCGCCCCGTCCCACCCAGCGACACGTCCGATCCGCAGACCCGCCGCTATGTATCAACGGTCTTGGGCAACCTGCCGGAGCTCACGCCGGAGGGCTATTCGAATTACCATGCCCTGTACATCAGTGGCGAAAAGCGCTTCTCGCAGGGCATGAGCCTTATGGCTAACTATACCTGGTCCCGGGCTCTGGGGATCGGGCAGGACATCGTCAGCGGATTTAACACCACGTCGTTTCTGGACCCGCTCAACCTGAGGAGGGAATACGGTCCGCTGGAGTTCGATGTGATTAACCACGCCAGCATCGCCTACATTTACGAACTGCCCTTTGGGAGGGGTAAGCGCTTTCTGAGCGGTGGCTCCGGTGCGGCCAATCAAGTGCTGGGTGGGTGGCAGATCAACGGCATTGCAACTTTGCAGGGGGGGTTCCCTCTCACACCGACCTTAGGGTACTCCCCAGGGAAGACCTTTACGAATGGCCGCCCGGATTTTCTTGGCAATCCCTACGCTTCCGCCCACACGCCGGATCAGTGGCTCAATCCGAACGCCTTCGCGGTTCCGTCGGATGCAGAAGTCGCCGCCGGGAATTATTTCGGGAACTGTGGGGTCGGCGTCGTCCGGGAGCCGGGCACCGTGAACCTCGATTTCTCCATGTTCAAGAGCTTTCCTATTCGGGAAGGGATGAGCCTGCAGTTCCGGTCGGAGTTTTTCAATGTAACCAACACACCTCCGCTAGGCCTCCCCTGGTCGATAAACAACTTCTTTCCCTCTCCCAGTTTCGGCACGGTTGGGTATGCCGGCGACCCGCGCGTGATCCAGTTTGCACTGAAGCTGATCTTCTGATTCCAGCCCGCCCTGAAGGGTGAAGCCTTCAGGGCGGGCAAGATTTTGCGAAGGCGGTTGACGCGAAAAGTGCTGGCCCTCGCGGGCCTCGGGATTTTGCTGCCCCTGGCGCACCCGCTGCGCGGTGACGACCTCTTGCAGATTCTGCCACCGGCGCTGTCATCCTCAGTCATTCGCTATCATTCTGAGCGAAGCGAAGAATCTCAGCATTTGTAGAATCAGGCAAATGCGGAGATCCTTCGTCGCCGGCGGCTCCTCAGGACGACAGTGTGAGGGATTTCCCCGTGCTATCATCCTGACCGAAGCGGAGGATCTCAGCATTTGAGTTTTCAAGCAAATACCGAGGTCCTTCCTTTGTTTCACTCAGGACTGACTTCGCCTCCTCAGGATGACAGTGTGAGGGGTTTTCCGCGGACAGCAGGGTGCCCGACCCCGGCGCGTGGCTCGGCCGAAGTGGAAAATCGCAGGCGAGAATACACGTTTCCGTAACGGCGAATGAGGATCGATAATCATGAGCTCCAAGGAGGTAAGCATCGCCATGAAGAATTACTCGCGACGGAAGTTTCTGCGAACGGTAGGGGCGGGGGTTCCGACACTGGCCTTGGTGGCACAAGAGACGACGGTACGTGGTGCAGCTCCCCTGGCTGAGGGCCCAGAGGTTAACTCCGGCAAATTTACGCCGATCGATCTTTCCCCTTTCTTCAATGCCTCGCCCGCTGACTTCGGACAGCGCGAGTTGGCGAAGGACTTGAGTGGCGATTCCGCGCGGGACGGGCTGGTGCGCACGCCTACGGGAGATCAGAAGTTTCGAGGAATCCCCTTCTGGCTTGGACCGCAAGGGGTGGGGGCGAAAACCTGGGTAGGATTGAGCACCCGCGCGAGCTCGTGGACAGCACGAACTCTTGAAATCCCTCTCCAGCAAAAGGCTGCCTACCTTTGTCTCGCCCAGTTTTGCGACTGGGACCAAAACGAGACGCCATCCCATGGCGGGGATGTGGTGGAAAGGGTTGGGCAACGCCTGGCTAACGTAACTCTGCTCTATGAAGGTGGTGAGGAACACGTCCTTCCCATCCGCCGTCGCTTCGAGGTGAATTCACCTTCGACACATTGGGGCCATTTATCCTTCACCTCCCAGCCCCATCTCGCGGACACTCCACTCAAGCTTACCGACCCACTCAGAGTCGCTACGGAATGGGGAGGGCTTCAGACGGTCGTTAGGGACAACCACTACCCGGGGGGTAACGACGGCCGCCCACTAGCCGTGGTTTGGGTGTGCGCGCTGGCCAATCCACAACCTGAGCGAACCCTCAAGGCAGTACGCTTCGAGGCCACAGCCGAGGACCCGCTTGTGCTCTGCGGTCTCACGCTGTTCCACGGACGCGAGAATCCGTTACGTTACGAACGTCTGCGCGTTTACCGGATTACCTTGCCGGAGGCCGCTGCAGAAGCCAATCGCCGGTGGACGATTGACGTCGATCTGGGGGTTGTTGCACGCACTTATACTCTTAGCAATTTCGAGCCGCAAGTCTGGCTGTCAGCGCCTAATGCGGGTTTGGGTGAGGCCGCCAACCCCACGGAAGCGGCGCCCCACCTTTACGCCGAGGTCGCGGCGAGTTCGGACGCCACATTAGCGCTCCTCGACAACAAGACGGGGAATCGGTATGAATTCGATCTTCACCAGGCAACCCCGGGAAAGGAATTGGAAGGACGGCCTGGCGGGACTCGCATCGAAATCCTTGAACACGATAGAGTCTGGATCCACGCCCAGGTGGTTGATGCGACGACTCGCCGGCCCACACCCGCGAGATTGGCGTTCCGCTCGAAAGAGGGGCGCTACATTCCTCCCTATGGCCACCGCACGGAAATCAACGACGAGTGGTTTCAAGACTATGGTGCTGATCTTAAACTCATGGACACATCTTTTGCCTATGTCGACGGAGCCTTCCAGGTGGAGTTGCCCGTTGGGGAGGTTTACCTCGAGTTAAGGAAGGGGTTTGAGTACGCGCCCATCCGCAGAAAGCTAAAGATCGAGGCTGGCCAGCGCAATCTCAACCTGGAGATTTCGCAGTTCACGGATATGCGGACTCAGGGATGGGTCACCGCCGACACACACGTCCACTTTCTTGCGCCCTCGACGGCAGTAATGGAGGGCCAAGCCGAAGGTGTGAACCTCATCAACTTGTTGGCGGCCCAGTGGGGCGATCTATTCACCAACGTCGGCGATTTCTTTCAGGGACCGCTGACCTCGTCAGATGGGCAAACGATTGTCCATCTCGGCACGGAAAATCGGCAGCACATTCTTGGTCACCTCGGACTACTCGGAGGTCACGGTGCTCCGGTGTACCCGATGTCCGCGGACGGGCCGGGTGAAGGCTATTTGGGCAGTCCGCTGTGGACAACCCTTTCTGATTGGGCAGACGAATGCCGAAAGCGTGAGGGACTTGTGGTAGCCGTCCACTTTCCTTATCCGACGGGAGAGATTGCAGCCGACATCGTACGAGGGAAAATCGATGCGGTGGAAGTGTACTCACTGGGAATCATCGAGGGGACCGAACCCCACCTGCGCGGAGAGGCTTTCGATAACTTACGGTTCTTGGACTGGTACAAGTACTTGAACTGCGGCTACCGGTTGCCGGTAGTCGGAGGTACCGACAAGATGGGTGCTTATATGCCCGTGGGGGCAATCCGAACCTATGCTCACCTCGGTCAGGAAGAATTCAACTTCCCCAACTGGGCCAAAGCCGTCCGCGCGGGAAATACGTTCACTACCACCGGCCCCTTGTTGCTTTTTCATGCGGAGGGGAAGGCGCCCGGCGAGGAGATCACCTTGGGCCAGTCTGGAGGAACCGTGGAAGTCGTGGCGGAAGCGAATTCCTTCGTGCCCTTCCATCGGCTGGAAGTGGTTCTTAACGGACAGGTCGTGGCCGCGCGGGAGGAAAGCGCGGGCACGCGTACCATGGTATTTAAAGAAAAAGTGCAGGTGCCCGGGTCGGGATGGCTGGCAGCCCGGTGCGCCTCGCGCCTGGGGCCTGCTACCAACGGCATCGTGCGAATCGCCGCACACACTTCGCCCGTTTATCTGCGTGCTGCTGGACAGGAACTCTTTTCCGCATCAGCGGCCGCATACATGCTGACGCTCATCGATGGCGCCCAAGAGTGGGTGGAAACCCTGGCTACCAGGCCTGACCAACTGCGATGGGCACGAATCCGCGCGGTTCTCGACGATGCGCGCAGGCAGTTGCAACGCCGGATGCACGAACATGGCGTTCAGCAGTAGTCAGCAAACCAGATTCCCATTCTCAATCTGGCTTGGCGGCCTTTTGACTTTCTCCGGCACCTTTATGCGTACCGGTCCAGCGCCGTGAAGACTTTTTCGACCACAAGGACTCGATTGCTGAGTCTATCGAAGACGGCACGACGATCCCGCTCAATTACCCGGAACTCCCATCGTAGGGGGTGGCAACTGCGGTTCCAAAACCCGAGTCAGCGGCTTCCCACCTTCCGCCTGTGCCCAAACAGCAGGGAAAGTGTAATCGAGAGAGTTCCCCTTGTTGGGCCGATTGAAAATCTCCCCGTCACGCAGTTGTCCGCGACCGCCGAGGTCAATTGTGACCGTCCCAATCTCATCCGGCGGAAAGGCAATCATCTTCAGATGCGATCCTGTGAGGAGACGCGGATAACTTATGCCGGAAGTTGCGGGGCGGGCCACCTGGGCTCCTGTAGCCGCGACCTGCTGCAGGAAATCCCTGCGCTGGTACTTTGTCGCATTTCGGTTTCTAGGCATCCATGGGCCTCATTGCAGGTTGTCAAGGTCGCGAATTTCAGGCATCGCATCCTGCGGGCAGGTCAAGCCCTTTCAATCCTATGCCCGCGGGTCCTGAGGGTCACAGCACGGTACTCCAGGCGGTCAGGAAAGTGACCGCGCGAGGATAATTGACCGGGTTTCGGGAGGTGATCTCGCCCAAGGGTTGGTTCGCAGCCTATCTCGCTCATGTGCTGGCGCTTCTTGTCCAGACATGCCTGGCTATCAGACGGCCCCCATTCCTGCTTTGAGTCGAGGCACCAACCCCGACTGCCACAAGCGTTAATCCCTACCTCGGCCGGCGGGAAGGGCGAGGCTAGAAATCTGCCCTTCTGCACAAACGCAACAGCGCAGCGTAATGAGGAATCCTGGCCAGCCAACTATTCCGTATCCATTCCGATCTAACGCACTTCAAGGTAGTCCTTGTCCGGAAGCTTGGGGAAGGGCGCGTGGGGCTCGGTCTGATACCAGAAAGCCACGGAGGCAATGTCGTCCTGGAGCGGTAGATAACGACCGCCAGAACGCCAGCCGAGGGCCTGGATGGTGACCTTGAGGTCCTTGTCAAAACGAATGGGATCCATGATGTGCCAGCGATACAGACCAAAGCGCTGCTGCGAATCATAATGACCATCGGGGCGGATCACCTGCGCCAGCCCCGTGTAGGGAGTCGTGAATTCCTGGTAGTGAGAGGTGTTAGGTGGGCCGGCATCGAAATCATAGGAACCGCAGAAATAGTCCTCCGTGCCAGTGCCGTTGATCGTGGGGAACTTACCGTCGCCATCCAGGAAGAATTTGATCTCGCCCTCCCCCCACCATCCGGTGTTGTGGACTCCCCACGCAAGGTACGTTCCGACATAGTGCCCCCACCCCTTGACTCCGTCCAGGATGACGTGATCGGTTTTCACGGGCAGGGGGTTCGACCGCCGGAACTGGGCATGGAAGTAGGCGGCGTCCTCCGGAACGGCCGTGAGGGTGTAGTCGATCTGGTAGTAAATGGTCATGGGTTCTTGGTCGAGATTCTCCAGAGTTATCTTGCAGGATTTCCGGAAGGGCATTTGCCAATAGGAATTGAGGCCACTGCCGGGATTGACGCACACGGCCAGGGAGGAGACCTGTGCGTACTGTCCCCACCCACAGGCAAAGAAATCCCCGACCGGCACCTCGACGGAAGGCTGGGTTTCTCCGTCCCAGTAGATGCGCAGAATTGAGTAGCGGAAATTGCCGCCAGGAGTCATCCAGATGTGCTGAACCGCCCCGGGCCCCTGAATCTCTCCAAGGGTGAAGGTTGACATGGATCCAATCTGCAAGGAGGGGGAAATTTTCCAGCCCTGTCCTAAATCACGAGCTGCGGCGGCGCCCGTCCCCGTGGTCGCCATGCCACCTTTGCCCTTTTCACCAGTCAGGTTTTCGGGGCTGATGGACCGTGTCTGGGCGTGAGAAAGGCGCGGCAAATTCCCCATACTGATGTTAAGCCCGTCGTACGCCGAGCTTTGCGCCGGGGCAGTTTGGGCCGCGAGCATACCTAGAGCAAGCAAGCGGAATATCCAACGAAATGTTCTCATGCGTAGTGCCTCCAACAGATAATCAATGATTATTGACGTAGTAACATACATAACCTCCAGTATTGATACAACCTCTGGAGGCCGGCGCCACGTCGAAGCACCCGATCGGAGCTCAGGGTAGCATGGCGTGACGCCTGCCCACGCCTAGGCTTGGGGCGCCGGTTCCGATGCCCAGCGGATCGCTGCGGGATCCTTTTCGAACTGGGAGCAGATGGGCGTGCCTGTTTCGAGGTCCAACCCGCGGGCACTATCGCGACCTCCCCTGGCCCGTCAGTCACGGCAAAACAACGGCCGGGGTCGTCAGCGTCAGACTCTTGCATGTAGATTTCTGCCCATCCAGCCCAGATGTCATCAGCGATAGACTCAATCCACCCAAGTCAGTGTGCGATACCGTGTGCGTGAAGTCGCCGATGTAATTCCGCCCGTGCATCCTCAAAGACCTTGCGAACCCGGGCAAACCGCTCGGGATCAGGGCGGATGGCAAGATTCTCCACGAAGGCCTGCGTCCCATCGATCAGCGCCAGCATATAGGCTGCAGCCGGGGGCGAGAACAGGTCCTGGCCCGGCACGGCCAGATACACCGGAGAGGTATGGGCTTGCACCATAAACTCCCAGGACGTCACCGGCCCTAGCTCGGAGGAGCACCGCGCCGCTATCCATCCCGGGCTTGGCACGCGGATCCTTTCAGTCAGGACCATCTCGCGCGTTCCCGACGCCGCTTCGCGGGAAGCCACCACTTGACCGTTGAGCACAATTTCGAGCCGATTAAAGGGCACAAAGCTCTTGGCGCTAGCATGCGCCTCGACGGTGGCCCCGCCCCTACCTAGGGTGATTTCCTGACCAGGCGGATGGCCGTCGGCCTGGAACAACAACATCGGCCCCGAGGTCGCGAACGTATTCCCACTGCGCACGGCCTTAGCCCAGTTCGGAAAACTGAATTCCTCCTCTCCAATGTATGCGTAGGTTCGATTCGTTCCCACGGGCATGTAGGCCCCCATCTTGTCGGTACCGCCGACGGCCGGAAGCCGATAGCCGCAGTTCAAGTATTGGTACCAGTCGAGGAAACGCAAGAAGTTGAAATGGCCTGGTTGAGAGCCGCCCGGGTGCTGAGGATACAGCTCAACGGCATCGATCTTGCCGAGCACCACATCCGCCGCGATTTCCCCCGTCGGGTAGGGAAAATGCACCGACACCGCCAGTCCGCCCTGCTCCCGGCAGGCATCGGCCCACTGCGCCATGCTGTTCCACGCGGGGTCGCCAAGGTAGCTTTCGTCTACCCCCGCCGCCGACATCGGGAAGACGGGCGCCTGCGTGCCCAACATCCCGATGTGGCCGAGGATATGTTGCCGGTTCTCGGTGCCCACCCAGACCATGGTCTGCTTGTCACGAGAAAGCAGCGGCTCATTGGTGATATCACCGACGTTGGTGAACAAGTCGCCCCACTGCGCCGCAAGCAGGTTAACCAGATTCAGACCCTCCGCGCCGGCTTCCAGTAGAGCCGTCTGCGGCGACAGAAAATGCACGTGGGTGTCCGCGGTCACCCATCCCTCGGAGCGGAGGTCGGCAATGCGCCCGATTTCCAGTTTCAACTCACGCTGGCCGGGTTCAATCTGCAACCTGCGGCGCACGGGTGAGTACTCGAACCCCTTCGTCATCTCCAAGTAAACATCACCCACCGGCAACTCGACTTGGAATGTGCCGTCCACGTAGGCGAAGGAGGTGTCCATCAGTTTCACGTCGGCGCCGTAGTCCTGGAACCAGCCGTCGTTTATTTCCGTGCGATGGCCATAGGGTGGGATGTAGCGGCCTTCCCGGGAGCGAAAGGCCAGCCGCACGGGGGTGGGGCGTTGAGTGGCACTGTCGACCACTTGGCCATGCAGCCACACCCTGTCGCGTCCGAGAATTTCCACGCATGTACCGGGCGGTGCGGAGTTCCGTGGCTGCAATTCTCTCCCTGTTTCCGCCCCACTGAGATCAAATGCATACGCCGCCCCTGATTGCGTGTCGCGCAGCCAGAGCGTTGCTTCAGAACTCGCAGTGACCTCTGCATATAGACAGCGATTGCCTGGAACCTGCTCCGCGCGCGCACCCAGACCTGTGTCCGACGCGGTCAGCCACGGCTCGGGCTCGAATCGCGTAGGAAACCAGGTCCTCGCGATAACGCCCAGGTCGACGTCGACCTTCCAACGATCAGGCTTGTCGCCCCCCGGTTCCGGAAGGGTGATTCGGTAAGTGGTGAGACGCTCGTAGCGGAGAGGGCTCCCTTTCCCGTGAAAAAGGGTGAGGCCACAAAGAACCAGCACGTCGTCACTCGCCGCACGGAAACGAAGCGATTTGAGGACTTGGTCTGGATGAGGGTTGGGCAGCGCCGAGATCCATACCAAAGGGGGCACGTAGGAGTTGTCCGCAACAGCATTCTGCCAGTCTCCCCAACCCATAGCGTCGCTGAGAGGGTCCGTCAGTTGGCGTGGAGCGTCGGCAGTTTGCGCGAATGCGAGGAAGCTCAGATGTCCCCATTCGACCGAAGGAGCATTCACTTCGTAACGGCGCCGGATGGGCAGTTTTTCCTGACGGCCATCGGCGAAGAGCATTGTGACCTCGGCCAGGCGCTGTCCGATACGTTCCTGGTCGTCCTGATCCGGAGCGGGAGTCTCGTGGGAGTCCCAGGCACAAAATTGCGCCAGGCAAATGAAATCTGCCCTCTGGTTGAGTGGGATCTCGACGGTTTCCACCAGCCATGAATCCTTGCGACTGCTGAGGACAACCCACGATTTTTCCTGCGCCCCCCCGGGTCCCAAGTGGAATGGGATCCCCCGAAATCCTTGCTTACCGGAAGGCGTGTGCAAAAGGCCATCTTGAGGCGATGCGGCGCCCATCTTTTTCGCTTGTTCACGCGGTTCGAATTCGGATGGGGAAGCCGTAAAGTAAGGGCTCAAATCAACGGGCGTAAATTTGCCGGATTCCAGTTGGTCTGGCCACGCCTCCGCACCCCAAGCGGGCGTCGCTCCTCCCCCGAGCAGTAATCTGACTGTCGGCACACCCAGGCCGACATTCCGCAAGAAAGCCCTGCGCGTCCAGTCGTCTCCGAATGCCATGCTCCACCTCCTAAATGTCGCCTTGCGTAAAGAGCCCTCCTTGCAGGCACGGGCTAACCGAACAAGCCGCTCTGTACAAGCAGGGTAGGTCGTAGAAATGTGGACCGGCTGGAAGTTTACTCCTCCGGCCTACCAAACACCCCTCGAATTTGCTACTTTGGAGCGTGGGGGGCCCGCCGTCGAGGAGGCAATGCGCGTCAAAAACGTTGTTGCGCACAAACTCAAAAGCGCTGCCGTGAAACTCGTTGGTTCCGGTTTTGGTCATGATCTGCGGGATTGTGCTCGCGCCCTGCTCATACAGGACGGAGGAGTCGTTCTGTTGCACCTTGAACTGGGCGATGGCATCCAGATTGAAATTCCAGAAATGGATCATGCCCATCTCTCGGTCGGCTGAATCGGTATTGTCCAGAGTCGCGCCGGTGATTTCTCCATGATTGCCGTCACCGATCCACTTGGGTGCAAGCCACTTCATCCCACCGGTGTCCCGGGCCATGCCGGCCTGCATCATGACCAGGATGCCGATACGCCGCCCGTTCAGCGGAAGTGTCTAAACCTGTTCCTCAGTCTCAAACCTGCGTGTTAAGAAATAATTGGACGTTTATCAGATTGAGAGCCGCAGAGTGTGAACTACGCAGACTCTGCATTGCTGCCCCCTCCATCAGACCACGCAGGCTGGAGAGCCATGCTGGCGTGCGAACCCAAGCGACACGGACGTGAACCTGCACGCTTCCAAGCAAGCGCCCCCCACAATCTCCTGATCCCAAACCTATGACCCGATGCGATGCGAGCCGAAGCCAAGACCGCGTCCTGCAAGCCCACGCCGACCTCCCAAGAAGCGGTAGCGTCGAAGCGCGACAGCCGCTCGCCCCCCCAACGGGGTCATGGTTTGGCAGCCTATATTAGTGACCCACCCTGAAGTTCCCCTCTATAAGAATTGGCCAGATTTTTATGGCAAAGATTGCGTAGGTTGGTAATGAGATGCTTGCAGGATGGGACACAACCGTCGCTAGCCCCGATACGGATGTGTTGCAACGATTAAAAGAGGGCGAACAGAGACCCGAAGCGCATGACATAGCGGTGAGGCTGAGCAACCTTTCGATGAGCTGGTTCAGCGTTCGAACGTCACCCTTCACTCATCGAACTTGTCCCTCCCGAAACCTGCTCGCTCCCGGGAAGATTGATGCGATTCTGAAGCAGAAATCGAATGCGTCCGGGCATCGCCTCCTCGGGGGGCCATGGACGGTCCCGAGGATTGTGCCCGTCGTCATTTGAGCTGAAACTGGTGGTGGAGCGATGGCTAGCCCGGTCTTCCGCAGTGTATCCTTTATCCCCGCCGGTCTGTCGTGCTTGTCTCCATGGCTACCAAGAATCGCCACATACTTCTTCTTTCATCGAGGGGAGTTCGCCAATGTCCGAAGTTGCTCCGGCATGATGAGTTCGGTAATTAAGCCTTCGTAGCCCCGCAGGACCTTCAGAAAGAAATCGCCTGCCAACACAACAGGGCCATTGTAGGTTGCGGGAAGAAACGTGGTCTCGACGTTGAGTTCTCCGAACTTTGCTGTCCCTCGGAATGGGACGTAGTTTAGCTTGCCAGCTTTTCCCCCGCAGTATACTTCATCTGTCCCTTTTCCATCAGCACCTCCCGATACCTGGTAACAGTGGTGTTTTTCTAATGCAGCATCCTCCGGTGCTGGGACTACCCTTTCAAGCACGGCTTGCAGCGGACGAAGTGCCCCTGTATCCACCCTCGGTCCTTCGGCTCGCTCCAGGCGACCACAAACCATGGGACCGAATTTCCAGCCCAGCACGTCCAAGACTAGGAAAACTGGCACATCATCCACCGTGCAGAAAAGCACCGTTACGCCTTACCGGTTGCAGATTCCCCGCACAGCAACCTGTCGCCCGTGCTACGTGTGCCAGGGATAGCGCAGTTCTCGTGTCGCGTTCTTATGGGCATTTAATGTCTCGGTTGTACAACTATCACCGTTTCCACAAAGGGATCGGAGACGTCACACGCTCGGATATCTACTTCGGAGGGCAAGAAGAAATCCTTAAACGAGGGAAGGAGCAAAAACAGGCCACGCTGGATTGCCGGTTCTAGTACAATCCGGGCCCGGTGGCCGATCGACCACGAGGTGAACTGGGGACTGAACTACAGCTTGATCAAAACCTACGTTAGTCTCAGACATGCTGAAGACACACAGATTCGCATTAAGTGTTCCGCGCGCCGAGGTTTACCGACCTACAGGAGCTGGCTCGGGGGCCCAGCGGAGTTTGGCCGGGGGAATCCATGAAGGTGGCCTTGGCCTACCTTCTGCAGGGAGATGCCGAGAAGACCGTGGACCTCCTAATCATCGCCCTGAACCATTCTTACTCAACGAAGATGTCGATGAAACCTTACCCATCGTGTGCGACAAGCCCCATACTCCAGATACTGTTAACCAGGCTAAAACCGGGGACATGCCGCAGGGTTGGGCACATTCAAACTTGATCTTCCTGGTTCGTATCATGCCCTTCTGCAAAGAAGACGGAACCTTGTATGTGCTTTCTGGAATTCCTCTCGACTTGATTGGAGTGGGGGAAAGAATCAGTGTGCAGGATGCGCCCATGATGTTGGGAGAGGAAGTGTCTCACACGTTGAGTTACCACGCGGGGGGGGGAATGGCCCTCGATCCGACGCCGACGGCTGACTCGCCCGAAGCGGTAGTGCATTTCCCATTGAGCAGAGGGCAGAAGATTACGCCAGCCCGAGTGAACTGCCGGCCTGTTCCGGCCGTCCGGTTCCATACTAACCCTGATGAAAGCACGAGAACCTGCGCGCGTCAATATTCCATTCGAACGGCGAAGCTCCGGTCGTGTTAGATTCTCAACGAAAGCAAGGCCGCGGTTGTTCTTACGTGGGCGCGTTAGGGTGGTCAACGGTCTCAATCAGGTCCTGCTCAGGAAACGTGTCGCTCGTCGAGAAAAAAAGCACTCTTTTGGACTTCCCGAATCGTTAGCGAATAGTCTCAGCCCGTCGGCGGGGAGAATCGATCGTCTTTGCGTAGTGGACGCACATCCCGAGGAGGCTGCCATGGGTCGCAACAAGCATCGAAGCCTGGGTACTTACGTGATGTTTCTAATCCTTTGTTCATTCATGTTATGGCCGGCGGTTGGGTCCGCCTTCGGGCAATCCACGCCCCGTTTTGACAGTGTGGTGATTGACGCGCTCGATCCGGAAGCGTGGAACGGTATTGTGTTCCTGGCCCGCGCCGTCAACCAGCCCGCGCCTTTCGCTATGCGCGTAGGGTCACGGAGCGGCGGTTTTCTGGATGGCAACGAGGTTTTTAATGCTGTGGGTGAAGTTGGGCCGCACGCCCCCGACGCTTCCTATTGCCGCCTATCTTGGAGGCACCATCCCCGCGAGGCGCTGGTCACGCTGGAATGGTCGCGCCTCGACCAGGCCACCGTGGTTGGTCGACTTACAGCCGCCCAGGATTTCCAACTCCTGCTGGAGACCTATTTCCCCGACCTCGGGGTGAGCTGGGGAACACAAGGTTTTTATGCCATCCACGAATCACGTCAAGCCATCCTCGGAGAACGTCACTTTGACAACGTCTTCGGCCCCCCGGCGCGATTCGTAGTGATGGTGGATCAGCCCACTATCGGCAGCGGGATCTACCCGGCTCTGGCTCAATTGCGAGAAAACATGAATGGTTCAGGCAAGCTGATCTCTTCGTTTGCCAACGAGCCCCCAGCCGGGGCGGCAGGGCTGGAATTTGTAACAGACAGTTCGCACTCGGCGCATTTCGTGGCCACCCTCGGTTGGGATAAAGACAGCCTGATCCGCCAGGCGCGAGACTTACTGGCGCCTGGCAAGATTGATTCCACATTGAAGGAAAAGGCCGAAGCCTACGCCGCGAGCCGGCCGCGGGTAAAGGGGCTGTTTGAGGGGGCCTCGGAAGCCATCGGCAATTCGATGTTCTGGAACACCCTGTATGCACCCTCCAATGGGCTGATCTTTCCGAGTATCAGCCGACGCTGGGCGCACGACTGGGGCGGTTGGGTGGTGGGAGAATGGGATTGCTTCTTCGGGTCGCTGCTCACCAGTTTGGAAGATAAGCCGCAGACCGTGGCGGCGGTCAAGGCGATTCTTCTGGCGCAGACAGACACCGGCCTTGTGCCCAACATCGCCGCGGGTTCAGGAATAACGCCGGATCGCTCCCAACCGCCTGTGGGCTCCTATATTACCTGGAAAGTCTACCAGAGAATCCAGGACCGGGAGCTACTGGCGTGGGCTTACCCGCGCCTTAAGAAGTGGCACGAATGGTGGTTCCGTGACCGGGGGGACGGCCAGCCGTGGCGGGACGGCAGGCGCGACGGCCTGCTCGAGTGGGGCAGCGATCGGGGCTCGTCGGCGTCAACGGGGGGCCGGGGCTTCCTCCAAGCAGCCAAATGGGAAAGCGGCATGGACGATAGCCCCATGTATGACGAGGCTACTTACGATCCTCGGACCTACACGATGGACCTCGAGGATGTCGGCCTGAACTCACTTTATGCGTTGGATGCCGAGTGCCTTGCGAAGATTGCGGCCATTCTGGGCTGGGATGATGAGGCGAAGAAGTTCGCCGCTGAATATGAACACATGCAGCAACGAATCCGTGAGAGGCTGTGGAACGACAAGGATGGCATCTACGAGAACCGTTTCTGGAACGGCCAGTTCTCTAAACACCTGTCACCGACCAATTTTTACCCCATGTTTGCAGGGATCGCGACTCCGGACCAAGCTAAACGAATGGTTGAAGAACATCTTCTGAACCCCAAGGAGTTCTGGGGGACTTACGTGGCGCCGACGATCGCGCGCAACGACCCCGCCTTCCCCGACCAATTCTACTGGCGGGGCGACATTTGGGGGCCCACCAACTACATGCTCTACCAAGCCATCAATCGCTACGGATTCGACAAGGTCGCCCTCGAGTACGCGGAGAAGAACTATGATCTTTTCATGGACGACTGGAAGACCAACCAGCACGACAACGAGCAGTACCATGCTTGGGGCGGAAACGGGGGGGGAGACGCGCACTACACTTGGGGAACGTTATTGTGCTTGGTGGCGCTGGAACAATACATCGACAAGAACCCGTGGGAGGGCCTACGTTTTGGCGCGCTCAGCCCATCCTCGAGCGGCGAGTTTCGCGGCAGCACCTGGGACGGCCACATTTATGACGTGGCCTTCGGTCCCGAAAGGACAGCACTCTACCGCGACGGGGCGATTAGCTTCGAGGCGAATGCCGGGGTTGTCGTGCGGCAGTATCAAGCGGGGCCATCGGGTCTCTCGTTCAAGGTGAAGAACGATAGACTGGCTCGCCTGACGACATCGGAGTTCGCCTCGGGCGAGTTCAGCCTGAAGATCGATGGGAAGGCCACGGGCAGGATCATCGTCCGGCAAGGGCGTGGCAGCTTCGAGATCCCACCGGGTGAGCATTCAGTTGAACTTGGGAAATAGAGCAGATCTTCGCCGGGTCATTTGCTCTTCCGCGAAATCCCTCGTTTCGTGTGGTCGTTTGGCCGGATCGTTCGGGTTGACGATAGCCTCGCCAGATTCGTACAGCCTCTGAACACCTGCATTCGAAGAAGAACAAAACTTTCTCGTTTGTAGGCATTGACACTGGACGCCCTTTCGCACGGCTTTTCAGCTTGATAAGGGCACACCAGGAGTTATATGTAATGCATACTTAGTCCATCTGGATTGCGTCGGGTAGTCAAACAATGTTGCGCGGGAAATATGTGCCGACTCCATGTGTTCAGGGGGCGCCGAAACTCGCCTATGTTCTCAGGTCTTACCAGCTTGCCTTTGTCCGCGGGTGGGATCCACTGTGAAGGGAGGTAACGATGAAGCTTACCGAAACACGAAAAGAGGGAAGGGTTACAAGAGTTTCCAGGAAAGCGACTATTTCATTCGTGCTGGCTTGCCTGGCCACCTTTGTGCTAGTCGGTCTGATACTCGACGAGTATCCAGACATAGAGGAGCAGTCGCTCATGGCGAAGATGGTCACCCACGCCGCTTTTTGTAGGTTCGTGATTGTTGACGGCATCGCGCCGTCTGACCACATCAAGAAGGTTGATACCTGTCACGACCTGAAGTTTATTTTCGCTGTCCTGCGGATGCAGGGGCGCCCCAGAGAGTGCGCGGCTGCGGATTTCCACGCCTATATCAGGTTCCGTGTGGCCGCATGCGTGCCGGTCGTTCTAAGTGATGAACCGCCCGGCCAGAGGAATTGGTGAAGTCCTGTGAGTTCAGGAGTGACGCCACCGCCGGTTCCGACGAGATAACCTTCCAGTGCGGAACCCAACCCCCTTCACCGATGCCCCGCCAGCTTGGTACAAAAACTCGCAGCAGCCTGCGAACCACCCTGCCGCACCAGAACCCCAAGGAAGCTTAAATCGAGACTGTAATCGCCCTCAGGCGCAAAGTCAGGCGGCTCGGCGGCGAGGGCGGGTTTTCGGTTCTAAAACCGCTTTTTTTGCATTGCCGCCAGCTTGCCCCTTCTCAGCGGCGTCGGGCTGGTCATCCGGCTTGCGCCCCTGGCGCACCAAGACGGTTCGGTTGCACGTGTCGCATAGCAAATTCAGCCCGGACGGCGAGGGCGCGAGCGTCCCTTTCCCGCAGAGGGGGCAACGGTCTCCAGGCTTGGCCGTGGGGGATTCGGTTTGCTGGCTCATGCTGGGCACCTTAGCACACCCTGGCCCTGCTAGCAACAATCGCCCACGGTTGGCATAGCCCTGGCACATCGTATCTAAGACATTGCAAAGCTTTCCCCTGAGAACTTGGGATATTTGAGGGTGCCCTCAACACCCGAGTTTGACTTGTGAGGCATATTGTGCGTGATGGACTCCGCCCGCACCGACCCCGAACTCAGCCAGCGGCTTCGCCGGGCATCGGAGCGGGGCAACACGCCGGTGTTCGTGCGCAGGGTTGCCGAAGCCGCTCTCATTGCATCCTCGCCCGATTATGTCCTGCTCCGGCCAGTGCTGCTTGAACTGAAGCGGCGGTACCCTGAGGGCTGACGAAGCAACCTGGGCGTCAGCCGCAGACGGGCGGGAAGGTGTGATCGCAAGATCAAGTTCCGAGGTCTGCGGCTTGGGCAGGGACGAACCGCGGACCGCGTGCCGCAGGTCTGGGCTCAGGCCTGGATGGGGTAGGTGCCGTGCTCTTCGATGGCCTCCATAACCGCCAGGGTGCCGACCTTGAAGCTCTGTTCGGTGGCGTCGTCGGTGGCGCCCCAGCTTCCCATTTCGGTGAAGCTCAAGACCAGCCGGTCTCCCGGCGCGGCGTTCTTCAAAAGGTTGATGGTGTACTGTTTCGTCGCTTCGGCGCCCGACCAGAAGATCGACTCCGGAAAGTTAACCCAGATGATGATATTTCCCCAAGCCTCCCGGGCTTCCTTTAGAGACAGGTCGGACACGGGGGGGCTGAAAGCCTCAACTACGTCAATCCCGGTTTCGGCAATCACCTCTTTGTAGCCCTCAAAGCCGCGCGTAACGTCGCAGTGCAAGGCGAGGATCTTCCCCTTGCGTTGAAGAAAAGGGACCCATTTCTTGTAGAACGGCAGTTCGTGCTTGCGGAACTCCGCGGGGCCCCAGAGCCCCTCGATCCATCCGAATCCCAGGAACTCCGCGGGAGAATCGGCGACCACTTTCAGGCGCCGCTCGTCACGACGGATCTGTGCCTCTACTAGCTTCGAGAAGTAATCGGGATGGTCATGCTGGTGATAGACCCAATCGTCTAGGCCATAAAGCTCTCCGAAATAGCGCCGGGTGGCACCATAGGGAGTCACTTCGAAGTCCAGCCCCCAATCCCGGAAGATACTGTCGCGGCCGATATCCCGGACCAGGTTGTAGTACACGCTGTTGTCGGTGCTGAAGGTCGTGTCCTCGAGCATGAAAATGACGGGGTCATAGTCGTCCACGCTCTTAATCAGGCCCTGGGTCTCGACCGAAAGATTGTCGAGCGGCGGTAACACAGCCCCATCCCCCGGTTCTCGAGATTCCTGGCGAATTCCCCGCGGGGCACTAGGTTGTCGTAGGGAGCGAACGGAATCTGGTCCGGGCCCTGATGATGAAGAACGGCGTTAATCCGAGAAAGGAAATCCATAACGAAACAACCTCTGTGACTCGCCACTATTCCATCCGATTGTGAAATCAATGACATGAAAGCCCGGATGAGAAAACGATCTGGTATAACTATGCCACTATGCTCGACCTTTTCCGGATCTGGTTCGGAGCCGCCCTCCGCTTCTTTCGCACGCGCCAAAACCTAAGGTTGGAGAACCTCGCTCTTCGCCAGCAGCTCGTCGTCCTGAAACGCAGGCATCCTAAACCC
>Ga0371490_1000045_pt1 | contig 162629 bp, 144 predicted proteins | sample MB2SIPfraction_FD_207959 | JGI IMG/M metagenome (GOLD analysis project Ga0371490, IMG submission 207959) | Lab enriched peat soil microbial communities from McLean, Ithaca, NY, United States - MB28FN SIP fraction | ecosystem: Environmental > Terrestrial > Soil > Wetlands > Peat | place: USA... | reverse complement strand
GTTGTTGCTCGGTGCCGTTGTACTTGGCGCGCTTCAGGTCGCGGGCCAGGTCGAGCATGTAGCGGATTTCACGCGGGGTGAAGTCCAGCATCTTCAGAAAATTACGGTTGCGCAGATTGAAAGCCATGATTGCTCCTGATGAGTTTGTCATGCCGCCGCTGATACGGCGGACTGCCGGTTAGGCTCGGTAAGATGAAAGCGGCGGCCGGCTTTTCTCTGCGCCGGCCGCCCGAGGAGCTGGGAAGTGTCGCTGCCAGCTCCAGACTGCCTGTTTTAACCTTAGATCTTGACTGCGTCGCGGATCAGCGGGCAGGTCATGCAGTGACCACCGCCACGGCCACGGCCGAGTTCGGCAGCCGGAATTTCGATCACTTCGACACCATTTTCGCGCATCAGGCGGTTGGTGTAGGTGTTGCGGTCATAGGCCACAACCACGCGGCGATCCAGCGCCACGACGTTATTGCCGTCGTCCCACTGCTCGCGTTCGCGTTGGTAAGCATCGCCACCGGTAGCGATCGTGCGGATTTCACGCAGGCCGAGTGCTTCGCGGACCACTTCGGTCAGATGCTTGCCTTCATGACGTTCGAAGCGCACTTCGCCCGGCTTGCTGGCTGCGTACATGCTGGTGCAGACGATTTCGTCGACCACGTCCGGGAAGACCGACAGCAGATCGATGTCGAGGAAGCTGAACACGGTGTCCAGGTGCATCGCGCCACGGCTCTTCGGCATCTGGCAGGCGATGACGCGGGTTGCGCCGCCTTCCTTGCCGAGGATGGCCTTGGCCACTTGCACGACGGCTTGCGGGCTGGTGCGTTCGCCCATGCCGATGAGCACGACGCCGTTGCCGATCGGCATCACGTCGCCGCCTTCCAGCGTGGCAAGACCGAAGTCCTTGTCACTATCGCCCCACCATACGTTCACCTGACCGGCGAAGTACGGGTGGAACTTGTACACGGCTTGCAGCAGCAGGGTTTCCTGACGACGGGCCGGCCAGTACATCGGGTTGAGGGTGACACCTTCGTACATCCAGCAGCTCGTGTCGCGCTGGAACAGGATGTTCGGCACGGCAGGAACGACAAAGTCGGAACGGTCGAGATAGCCGCCGAACAGGCCCTTGGCATCGAACGGCAGTTCGAACTTGGCGATACCGCCGATCATATGTTCGGCCAGTAGCGCGGACGGCATTTCATCCAGCCAGGCACGCAGTTCGCCGAGCATGCCGATGCCGACGTTGTCGGCCTTGACCTTGCGGTCGAGCAGCCAGGCACGGCCGGCCTTGTCGTCCATCACCTTGGCCAGCGCATCCATGAGCTCCACGACTTCGATGCCGCGCGAGCGCATTTGCTCGACGAAATAGGCGTGGTCTTGCTGCGCGCGTTCGACCCAGATCACGTCGTCGAACAGCATGCTGTCGCAGTTGCCCGGGGTGAGACGCTTGTGAGCGAGGTTGGGACGACTAACCAATACACTTCGCAGCTTGCCGCATTCAGAATGGACACCAAACTTGGTCATGTTGCACTCCTTGGACTTGCGTCCAAATAGGTTTCTTGACGACCGCCGCCCGGCGGCCGCTTTTAGCGGGGTGTTGGTGCGACCGGCTGGCTTGGCGTCATGTCCTGCGTTGCGCCGTCCCCCGGCCAGATAGCGCCCCCGCTGCCTTCCGGGCGGGGCATGGAATCCACATGGGGTGGTGTTCCATCACTATCTATATGCTCGTAATATTATTAAATTATGAAACGGTAAGATAGCTGCACCGCAGCAAAAGCAGCAACACGAGACCTGCGACAATCGCTCTTCATTGCATGACAAAATACATACGTCATGGCCTGGCTCACCTGGCAAATCAGGCTCCAGCTCGCGTTCGCCGCGATGACAAGAAAGGCGAACCCTCACAGAAACCCATATTTATCAACATATTGCACACATAAAACACACGTGCCTTATATATATATCTTACCCAAAACAAATATACACACTGACAACACGCCCCGTTGACACGCATCAAACCGACCTACATTAACGCTTCGTCGGGCAGAAAAAATGCGACCCAGAATAGATATTCCGGGTCGCATTTGTACAAGAGCTTTTTCGCGTTTTTTTATTTCGACTGCATGTCCTTGGCCAGGAAGAAGGCATCGGAGAAGAACGCGTCCTCAGGCAAGCCTCGTTCGGCGATAAACGCCCGATGCGCCGCTTCGACCATCACCGGCGCGCCGCAAGCATAGACCTGATAGCCGGACAGATCGGCAAAATCGTCCAGCACCGCCTGGTGCACGAAACCGCAACGGCCGGACCACTGATCTTCTTCTTGCGCTTCCGACAAAACCGGCACGTAGCGGAATACATCCGGGTGCTCGGCCTGCCAACGTTCGGCAAGCGCATGCATATAGAGATCGGGCAAGGTACGCGCCCCCCAATAGAGCGTCATCGGTCGTTTGCTGCCGTGGTGCAGCGCGTGTTCGACCATGCCCTTGATCGGGGCAAAACCGGTTCCGCTGGCCAGCAGAATGATCGGCGCATCAGAGTCTTCGCGCAGGAAGAAGGAACCGAGCGGCCCTTTGAAGCGCATGATTTCGCGCTCTTTCATCTGATTGAACACATAGCCGGAGAAATTGCCGCCGGGCTGATGCCGGATGTGCAGTTCGATGTGGGCGTCATCGTGCGGCGCATTGGCAATCGAGAAGCTGCGCTTGTTACCGTCTTTGAGCAGGATGTCGATATATTGGCCGGCGAGGAACTGCAGCCGTTCCGAAACCGGCAGTTTCAGGCGCAGCACGGCAACGTCATGCATCTTTTCGATGCTCTCCACCCGGCACGGCAGCGTCTTGATCTGGACCTGGCCGGCGCTGGACAGCTCGTTGGCCTCGATGGTCACATCACCCTCGGCATGCGCACAGCAGAACAATGTATAGCCCTGCACACGATCCTGTTCCGACAATGCCGACTCGGCATAGCCATCGGTCCTTACCTCGCCGCTGACCACCTTGCCGCGGCAGGCACCGCAGGCGCCGTTGCGGCAACCGTACGGCAGGCCTATGCCCTGGCGCAATGCAGCTTCTAGAATGGTTTCGTGCTCTTCGACATCGAACGAATGCCCACTGGGCTGGACTTTGATTTGAGATACCATCTGCTCTTGACCTTGAAACTGGAAACATGCTCATGCGAACGTTGCTGATTGCCGGATTCGGCGACATCGCCCGTCGTGCCGTGCCGATGCTGCGCACTCGCCACTGGCGCATCGTCGCGCTGGTACGCTCGGAGGCCCAAGCGTCCGAGGCCCGAGCACGCGGGGCCCTGCCTATCGTCGCCGACCTCGACCACAGCGATACACTCGGGCGCGCCTGCCCCGGCGTCGACGCAGTCCTCTACACGGCTCCGCCGCGCAACGACGGCGAAAATGACCTGAGGCTACTTAAGCTGTTGTCCGCATTCGGAAAAGCCGACAGCATACCACAGCGTTTTGTCTATATCAGCACATCAGGCGTTTATGGTGATCACGGCGGGGCATGGATAGACGAAACGGCCCGCCTGCGCGCGGCAACGCCGCGCGCACTGCGCCGCATCGCCGCCGAACGCCTGCTGCGCAAGCGCGTGCGCACATGGCCGACGACCGTGACGATTCTGCGTGCGCCCGGCATCTATGCCGCTGATCGGCTGCCGCTGGAGCGACTTCGCCAGCGCACGCCGGTGGCACAAGCGGCTGACGATAATCTGGGCAACCACATTCACGCCGACGATCTGGCCCGGCTATGCGTGGCGGCACTCGAACGGCGCGGCGGACTGCGCATCTACAACGCCTGCGACGACAGACCGATCGGCAGCGGCGATTGGTTCTGCCTGCTGGCGGCTCACTGCGGCCTCCCCTTGCCGCCGCGCTTGCCGCGCACGGCACTGTTTTCCGCCCTCACGCCACTGCAGGCCTCGTTTTTCGCCGAGTCGCGCCGACTCAGCAACCGACGCATACATCACGAACTCGGCGTACGACTCGTCTGGCCGTCGGTTGAGTTTTTTTTGGCGGCGCATGCAGCGGCACTCGCCGAGCACGGCAAGATTCGGTAACATGACCGGTTTCGTTTTTTTGCCCTAAAGCCATGGAAAACCCGGAATTTCAACGCCATATCCGCAGCTTCGTACTGCGTCAGGGCCACTTGTCGAACGCGCAAAAGCGCGCCATGGACGAGGGCATGCCGCACTGGGGCATCGACTATCGTCCCGAGCAGCTAAACCTTGAACAGGCCTTCGGCCGCGCTGCGCCCAAGATTCTTGAAATCGGTTTCGGCATGGGAACCGCAACGGCAGAGATCGCCCGCCAGAATCCGGCCCAGGACTATCTGGGCATCGAAGTGCACTCGCCCGGAGTCGGAAATCTGCTCAAGCTCATCGACGAGAACGGGCTGAGCAATCTGCGCCTGATCCGGCACGATGCGGTGGAAGTGATCGACAATATGCTCGCCGACGGCAGTCTGGACGGGATTCACATCTTCTTTCCCGACCCCTGGCCGAAAAAGCGTCATCACAAGCGCAGACTGATCCAGGCGCCGCTAATCGCCAAGCTGGCCGGCAAGCTCAAGCAAGGCGGTTATCTGCACGCAGCCACCGACTGGGAAGAATACGCCGCGCAGATCCTCGAGGTTTTCTCGGCCGAAACACAGCTGGTCAATTCGGTACCGCAAGGCTATGCGCCGCGCCCTGCCTACCGTCCGCTGACCAAATTCGAGCTGCGCGGCCTACGCCTCGGTCATGGCGTGTGGGACGTGATTTTCCGCAAGCGCTGACACTCACGCCCGCCGCAGCAGCCGGTTGATGTCGTCCACCAGTTCGAACGGTTCGACGGCAGGCTCGAAACGCTTGACGAGCCGCCCCTGCTGATCGATGAGGAACTTGGTGAAATTCCATTTCACCGGCTGCGGGTAGCCGCTGTCGGCCTGGGTCAGCCAGTGCCACAGCGGCGAGGCCTCCTTGCCGTTCACGTCGCCCTTGGCCAGGATGGGAAAACCGACGCCGAAGCGCATCACGCAGAAGCCGGCGATTTCCTCATTGTTGCCGGGCTCCTGCCCGCCAAACTGGTTGCAGGGAAACGCCAGCACGGTAAAGGGGTCGGCAGCGAAATACTGCTGCAGCTCCTGCAGGCCGGAATACTGCCGGGTATAGCCGCATTCGCTGGCGGTATTGACCACCAGCACGACCTTGCCGTCATAGGTGGACAGTGCCAGGTCCGAGCCATCGCCGGCTGCGGCGCGGAAATCGTGGAACGTGGGCATGGTCAGCCTCCATCGCGTATAATTGCGGCTCTTCCGCCCTTTCCGTCACAGACCACCATGTTCAGTCCCAGCAGAGAAGACGCGCGCCGCTTTTTTTTTGATATCTGGTCAAAGTACAAAGCGCAAGTTCCACTCGACGATCTGCAGCAAATTACTTTGGGAATCTTGCTTGCACATCCCGAATATCACGTGATCGTCGATGATCCGGAACACTATCTGGACAGGGAATGGCCACCCGAGCTCGGCCAGACCAACCCCTTCCTGCATATGAGCCTGCATATGGCGATAGAGGAACAGCGTTCGATCGACCAGCCATTCGGCATCCGCTCGCTTTATGCGCAACTTGCGCTCAGGCTCGGCGACGAGCACCAGGCACAGCACGCGCTGATGGAAAGTCTGGCGGAAATGATCTGGCAGTCGCAACGCGACAACACGCCACCGGACGTCAACGTCTATCTGAGCGCCGCGCGCGCCCGGCTGGGCATGGGAGCCGAAGACAAGCCGCGACCAAAGCTCGACGAGCTGTAACTCACACCACGCGGTGATAGGCTCCGCCATCCAGAAAACCGCCGATATTGTCCACCACCTGCGCCGCCAGCCGGGTCATCGCCTGGTGGCTGGCCCAGGCAATGTGCGGCGTGACGATCAGATTGGGCAGCGGATTGGACGGCAGCAACGAATCTGCACGCGGCGGCTCCTCGCCAAGCACGTCAAGCCCTGCGCCGTACAGCCGCCCGCCACGCAATGCGTCCAGCAATGCGCCCTCGTCGACCAGACCACCGCGCGAGGTATTGATCAGCACGGCATCCGGCCTCATCGCCGCCAGCTCGGCAGCACCGATCATGCCGCGCGTGTCCTCGGTCAGCAGACAATGCAGTGACAGCACGTCGGCGCAGGCAAGGCCTTCGGAGAAAGAACAGTAGCCGGGTCTGACGGTTTGCACCCCCTTGCGCTCGGCAAAACGCACCTCCATGGCGAATGCACGCGCCCGTTCGGCCAGCGCCCGGCCGATGCCTCCGGCACCTATAATCACCAGCGTCGCGCCAGACACATCCCGTACCGGTGCGTCATAGAGGCAAAACTGCCGCGAGCGCGACCAGTCTCCGTCGAACACCGCCTGACGATAGGTCGGCAAATTGCGCATCAACGCCAGCATCAGCATGAAGGCATGCTCGGCGACCGCCTCGTCGCCATAGTGGCGCACATTGCACACGCCTATGCCGAGCTCTCGACAGGCTTCGAGGTCGACGTTATTCACCCCGGTGGCCGCAACCGCAATCAACCGCAGCCCCGGCAGTTGCCCAAGCGTCTCGCGATCGAGCACTTGCTTGTTGACGATCAGTACCGTCGCGCCGCGACTGCGCGCGACAAGCGCATCGGCAGGTGTTTCGGCATAACTCACCAACTCGTGCGGAAAAGGAAACTCCGGCAGCGGCACGGGGAGACTCGCGCAATCCAGAAAAACAATACGGGCGACTGACATTTGACGATACTCCTCGGCTGAGACGGCAATGGTGCAGCAATCATAACCAGCCGAGCGGCTGGCGGTCACTATTGTTTCCCGACTTGCTGTGGCGGCTGCTAGAATCCGCCTTCTTCATGTACCCATAACCAGGAGCATCCATGAGCACCGAATTGATCATCGACGACATCAAGGTCGGCGACGGCGATGAAGCCGTTGCCGGCAAAGAAGTGACCGTTCACTACACCGGCTGGCTGACCGATGGCACCAAATTCGATTCAAGCAAAGATCGCTTCCAGCCGTTCAGCTTTCCGCTCGGCGCGGGTCATGTGATCAAGGGGTGGGATCAGGGCGTGGTCGGCATGAAAGTCGGCGGCGTGCGCAAATTGACCATTCCGGCCAGCCTCGGCTACGGTGCCCGTGGCGCCGGCGGTGTCATTCCGCCCAATGCCGTATTGGTGTTCGAGGTTGAGTTGCTGCAGATCGACTGAACGCGGCGGCCCCCATCCGGGGGCCTTTTTCTTGGGTCAGGACGGGGTATTGCGCGCTTTGCGCGCGCGGCGCAGCAGCACGATGCCTACCAGGATGGCGAGTGCGGCAAAGGTCAGTACGCCGGCCTGTCCACGATGGATCCAGGTCAGCAACACATCGCGGTTGGCGGCGCCGTAGTAACCCATATAGATCCACAGCGGCACCGAAATGAACGCCGCCAGACCATCGAGCAGCAGGAAACGCCAGTAGGGTACCCGCCGTGTCATACCGGCAGTCACGAAAATGGGCGATCGCAGTCCGGGCAGGAAGCGCGCAACAAACAACACCCAATGTCCGTAACGGGTAAATTTCTGCTGGACACCACGAAAGCGCGCCGGAGTCAGCACGCGGGCGATCGGGCGGAACTTCAGCACCCGTTTGCCGAGCTTGCGGCCAAGGAAAAACATCGCGCCGTCACCGGCCAAAACGCCACACATGCCAACGACGAACATCACGTGGACGTTGGCATACCCCAGACCGGAAATGATGCCTCCGGCGACCAGTGTGATATCTTCCGGAATCGGCAGGCCGAAACCACAGAGAAGCAAGACAATGAATACGGCCTGGTAACCATACCCGGTAAAGAAATCAATCAGCGTCTGAAGAATATCCATCTATCTTTGCCTGAATCTGCCCAGCTCGTCAGAAAGCGGCTTGAGACCATTGTCCGAGTCCGGCAAGAGAGGCATATAATAACATACCTCTTGTGACTATATCCCGAACATGACCCGCCCAATTCGAGTCGAGATCAATCTCTCGGCCATCAAGCACAACTACCAGCTTTCCCGGCAAAAAGCCGGTAATCGTCCCGCCTTCGCCGTAGTCAAAGCTAACGCCTACGGTCATGGCATCTTGCAAGTCGCCGAGGCGCTGTCCGGCACCGCCGATGGTTTCGCAACACTGAATATCGAAGATGCGCTGGCGTTGCGCAAAGCCGGCATCCGCCAGCCGCTGACCATGCTCGAGGGGCCGTTCGACAAGCAGGAAACCCTGCTCATGGCCGCCCACGGCATCGCCGGCGCCATCCACAGCGAGCACCAGCTTGCCTGGCTTGCCGACGGTCATTTCGGCAGTACGCACTTCGAGGCCTGGCTCAAGGTCAACAGCGGCATGAACCGCCTGGGCTTTCAGCCGCGCCAAGTCCGTCTGGTCGCACAGCAGCTGCGCAATATGGATGGTGTCAAACTAACCACCGTCATGACCCACTTCGCCACCGCCGACGACGCGCGCGGCGTAGAAGACCAATGGAACCGTTTCGCGCCGGTTGCAGCAGAAACAGGCCTCGCCATCAGTGCGGCAAACTCGGCAGCGGTCTTCGATCATCCGGAAACGCATGGCGACCGCACCCGTCCCGGCATCGTCCTCTACGGCTGCTCTCCGTTCGAGGGCAAAACCGGCCGGGATCTGGGACTGATCCCGGCGATGACCCTGTCCGCCGACATTATTGCCGTGCAGCATCTGCAACCTGGCGACAACATCGGCTATGGCAACCGCTTCACCGCCGACCGTCCGATGCGCGTAGGCATCATCGCCTGCGGCTATGCGGACGGCTATCCGCGCATCGTACCGAACGGCACGCCGGTCAGTATCGGCGGCGAGCGCTCCGGCACGGTCGGCCGCGTTTCGATGGACATGCTGGCGGTCGACCTGACCCATCTGCCGGCGGCAGGCCTTGGCTCCACCGTCGAGCTGTGGGGACCCAACGTTCCGCTAGAAACTGTCGCGGCCGCCGTCGGCACACTGTCCTACGAATTGATGTGCGGCGTAACCCTACGCGTGCCGAAAGTCTATCTCGACTGATTTCCTGCCTGTCCGACGACCGGCCCGGCTCCTGCCGGGCCGGCAGCGTTCATGCCGCGCCTTCGATGGCGCCTGCAATGGCCCGCGCCCACTTCTCAGCAAGCGCGCCAGCGTCCGCTTCGACCATAACCCGTACCACAGGTTCCGTACCGCTTGGCCGCAGCACAACACGTCCATGCCCTTCCAGCGCGGTTTCCGCCTCGGCGAGCGCCACTGCCGAGGCCGCTTTCCAGTCCTGACCGCGCAGACGGACATTGATCAGCGTCTGCGGGAACGGCTGCCAGTCGGCACTGATCGTGGAGAGATCGGCGGACAATTGCCGCAGACTGTCGAAAACTTGCAGCGCCGAAATGATGCCGTCGCCGGTGCTGTGCTTGTCGAGGCACAGTATGTGGCCGGAAGCCTCGCCGCCAACCTGCCAGCTCTGCGCATGGAGCATTTCGAGCACGTAGCGGTCACCGACCTTGGCACGACCGAACTCGATGCCCAGCTTCTTCATCGCGAGCTCCATGCCCAGATTGGTCATCACGGTACCGGCCACACCGCCTTTCAGCTCGCCGCGTGCAGCGCGCGCCTTGGCGATGATGTAAATCAGCTGGTCGCCATCGTAGACGCGCCCCTGACGGTCGACCATGATCAGCCGGTCGCCGTCGCCGTCGAGCGCCACGCCGTAATCGGCCTCATGCTGCAGCACGGCGGCCTGCAGGGTCTTCGGATGGGTTGCCCCGACTTTTTCATTGATGTTGTAGCCGTCCGGCTCGCCGCCCACGACCACCACCTCCGCACCCAGCTCATGAAAGACTTTCGGCGCAATGTGATAGGTTGCGCCATTGGCGCAATCGACGACGATTTTCAGACCACGCAGATCGTGGTCATTAGGGAAGCTGCTCTTGCAGAACTCGATGTAACGTTCGGCGGCGCCTTCGATGCGGCGCGCACGGCCGAGACCGGACGACGGGCGCGTTTCCATCGGGGCATCGAGCATGGCTTCGATTTCCAGTTCGATCGCGTCGTCCAGTTTGACGCCGCCTTCAGCGAAGAACTTGATGCCATTATCGTGATACGGATTATGCGAAGCGGAAATCACCACCCCGGCCGACAGACGCAGCGCACGGGTCAGGTAGGCGATACCGGGGGTCGGCAACGGGCCGGTCAGCAGCACATTCACGCCCGCGGCGGTAAAACCAGCCTGCAGCGCGGCCTCGAGCATATAACCGGAAATACGCGTGTCCTTACCGATCAGCACCGTCGGCAAACGGTCGGATTCATGGTCGACCAGCACGCGGCCAGCCGCATAACCGAGCTTCAACACGAACTCTGGCGTAATCGGAAATTGCCCCACCTCACCGCGAACGCCATCAGTACCAAAATATTTACGAGACATATTGTGTTCTTCCTGCGAGATTAATCCTGTTGAAGCGCTTCGAGTACCTGCAGAGCCTGACGCGTTGCCTTGACATCATGGACTCTGACGATCGCCGCGCCGCGTCGCGCCGCTTCCATCGCCACCGCCACGCTGGCACCTAGCCGCTCGGCCGGGACCGTTTCGCCGGTCATGGTGCCGAGCATCGTTTTGCGCGACATACCGACCAGCAGCGGCACGCCCGCCTCGGCTTCGAGTGCCGGCAAGGCACGCAGCAAGGCAAGGTTGTGCGCGAGCGTCTTGCCAAAACCGAAACCCGGATCAATCAGCAAGCGCGCGCGCGCGATGCCGGCGGTCAGGCAAAGCTCCACCCGCCGCGTCAGATAGCCGCCGACTTCGGCCACCACATCGCGGTATTGCGGATCGTGTTGCATGGTGTCCGGGTTGCCCTGCTTGTGCATCAGACAGATACCGGCCGAGCACCCGGTCAACAACGCTAGCGCACCCCGGTCTTCGAGTGCGGAGACATCGTTGATCAGATCGACGCCGATTTCCAGCGCAGCGCGCATCACTTCGGTGCGACGCGTATCGAGTGACAGCGGCACGCCACAATCCTGCAGGCGCTGCAACACCGGAAGCACGCGCTCCATCTCTTCCTCCGGGCTGACAAACGCCGCATTCGGCCGCGTCGATTCACCGCCGATATCGAGCAGATCGGCACCTTCGGCCAACAATTTTTTAGCGTGTTCAAGTGCTCGGGACAGGGAGTCGAAGCGCCCGCCATCGGAAAAGGAATCGGGCGTGACATTGAGGATGCCCATCACCAGCGGACGGGTCAGGTCTAGGGTAAAACGGCCGCAATGCATCATGGCAGATAAATGAAGAAACTGGCGGGTCGCCCCGCCAGTCGGTTGAAGAGGTAGGTATCAGGGAGCTGCCGGAGCGAGCAGATCGGCCGGCGGCGGATCCTCGCGATCGGGCTTGGCCGGGGCCCCTTGCGGCGGAGTCGGCGCCTTGCCGTCCATGATCTCGTTGATCTGGCCCGCATCGATGGTTTCCCATTCGAGCAGCGCGGCGGTCATCGCTTCGACCTTGTCGCTATGCTCTTCGAGCAGGCGACGCGCCAGGCCGTATTGTTCGTCGATGACGCGGCGGATTTCCTGGTCGACCTGCTGCATGGTCGCTTCGGACAGGTTCTTGTGGGTGGTGATCGAACGGCCGAGGAACACTTCGCCTTCGTTCTCTCCGTAGACCATGGGGCCAAGCCGGTCGGACATGCCGTAGCGCGTCACCATATCACGCGCCATCTGGGTCGCACGCTCGAAGTCGTTCGAGGCGCCGGTGGTCATCTGGTGCATGAAGATCTCTTCGGCGATACGACCGCCGAAAAGAATCGCGATGCGGTTGAGCAGATAGTCGCGGTCGTAGGCATAACGGTCTTCTTCCGGCAGCTGCATGGTGAGGCCGAGAGCGCGGCCGCGCGGAATGATGGTGACCTTGTGCACCGGATCCGTCTTCGGCAGCAGCTTGGCAACCACGGCGTGACCGGATTCGTGATAGGCGGTATTTCGCTTCTCTTCCTCGCTCATCACCATCGACTTGCGTTCGGCGCCCATCATGATCTTGTCCTTGGCGGCCTCGAAGTCTTCCATGTCGACGAGACGCTTGGCGCGGCGTGCCGCGAACAGCGCAGCCTCGTTGACCAGGTTGGCGAGGTCGGCGCCGGAGAAGCCCGGCGTACCGCGCGCGATGATCGATGCTTCGACGTCAGCAGCGATCGGCACCTTGCGCATGTGCACCGACAGGATCTGTTCGCGGCCGCGGATATCGGGCAGCGGCACGACGACCTGACGGTCGAAGCGGCCCGGACGCTGCAGGGCCGGGTCGAGTACATCGGGACGGTTGGTCGCGGCGATCACGATCACGGTTGTGTTGGTGTCGAAGCCGTCCATCTCGACCAGCAGCTGGTTGAGGGTCTGTTCGCGCTCGTCGTTGCCGCCGCCGAGACCGGCGCCACGCTGACGGCCGACCGCGTCGATTTCATCGATGAAGATGATGCAAGGCGAGTTCTTTTTCGCCTGCTCGAACATGTCGCGCACCCGTGCCGCACCTACACCGACGAACATTTCGACGAAGTCGGACCCGGAGATGCTGAAAAACGGCACCTTGGCCTCGCCGGCGATCGCCTTGGCGAGCAAGGTCTTGCCGGTACCCGGACTGCCGCACAGCAGAATGCCGCGCGGGATGCGGCCGCCGAGGCTTTGATAGCGGCTCGGGTCGCGCAGGTAGTCGACGATTTCCTTCACTTCTTCCTTCGCCTCGTCGCAACCGGCGACATCGGCAAAGGTGACGGTATTGCTGTCCTGGTCGAGCATGCGGGCCTTGCTCTTGCCGAACGAGAAGGCACCCCCCTTGCCGCCGCCCTGCATCTGGCGCATGAAGAACACCCACACGCCGATGAGCAGCAGCATCGGGAACCAGCTGATGAAGATGTTCATCAGCATGCTGGGCTCTTCTTCAGGCTTGGCTGCGAAACGGACGTTGTTCTTGATCAGATCGTCGACCAGGTTCGGATCATACGGCGCATAGGTCGTGAAGGTGGAGCCGTCGGCGCGCTTGCCCTTGAGCCACTGGCCACGCAGCGGATTGCCTTCGATGGTGAGCGTCTGCACCTTGCCGGATTCGACATCGCTAATGAACTGGGAATAGACAACCAGATCCTGCGTATCCTGCTTTTTATTGAGCTGATTGAAAACAGTCATCAGCACAACACCGATGATGATCCAGATGGCGATATTTTTGCCGATATTGTTCACTAGCGCGGACTCCTCTGTGCCCTACTTGCTGGTTTCCGATTCTTCCGGATTGTAACCCTCGCCGCGGGTAATGTCAGCGCCATTCCCCGGAACCCGGTCCAGGTGGCGCCTGCCGGCATGGTACGGCAGCGGCGGATTCATCAAAACCTGCGCATTTCTGCGCACTGACGGTTGATATTGGGCGCGAGCTGCGAAATTACAAGTCATCTCAGCTTCGCCGACCGCGTCCGAGCAAATAAAGCTCGCTCGAACGGTCGCGAGAAGCCTTAGGCTTGCGGGTCGCCACCTCGGTAAACAATGCACGCATCGCCTTGAGATAATCCTGGAATTCGCTGCCCTGGAATACCTTGATCAGGAAATCGCCGCCCGGCTTTAGCCGATCGCGGACGAACTCGAGCGCAAGTTCGTTGAGATGGAAGCTGCGCGCCTGATCGATGCTGCTCATGCCGGAGATGTTCGGCGCCATATCGGAGATGACCAGATCCAGTTGCCGGTCGCCGAGCAGCGCGACAAAGGCATCGAGCACTTCATCCTCGCGAAAGTCGCCCTGGATGAAATCCACGCCGGGGACCGGATCCATCGGCAGGATATCGAGCGCGAACACACGCCCCTTGTCGCCGACGATGCGCGCCGCCACCTGCGACCAGCTGCCCGGGGCGCTGCCCAGATCGGCGAGCACGGTGCCCGGCCGGATCAGCTTGTCCTTGTCGTTGATCTCCAGCAGCTTGTAGGCGGCACGGGCGCGATAGCCGTCTTTCTGTGCCATGTGGACATAATGGTCGTTCACATGTTCCTGCAGCCAGGCATTGCTGGATTTGCTTCGTTTCATTCTTGCTCGCTCTGATCACCAGTCTGACTGGCAAGTCATTGGGTTAACGACTAAATTCTAGTAAAATCCGCTTTTAGTCTGGAATTATCCTACACATGAAAATCGAACTTTCGCCTTTTGAGCGTCAGTATCTCAAGGGCCTCGCCCACGGATTGAACCCGGTCGTGATGATCGGCAACCATGGGCTGACCGAATCGGTGCTGCGCGAAATCGCCATCAGCCTCGACGCGCACGAACTCATCAAGATCCGTGTGCTCGGCGACGACCGCGATGCGCGCGTGGCGATGTACGAACGCATTTGCGACCAGCTCGACGCGGCACCGGTGCAGCATATCGGCAAGCTGCTGGTGCTGTGGCGGCCGTCCGACAAGGAACGTATCGTACTGCCGAAAAGCAAGAAGGCGCTGAAAGCAGCGCCTTGAGCCATCGCCGCTCCATTCGGCGAACGGGGCGCGGCGTCGATGACGCCGCGCCCCTTTTTCATGCCTGACCGGTGCTCAGCGTTTGCCGCTGCCGTCCTGTAGCAGATAGGCGAGCCCCATCAGGCTCTGCACCAGGTAAATCAGGCTGGAAATGGCATGCCAGGTACCGAAGCCGCCACCGAACAGGCCTTCCGCGGCCTGATTCATGTGCTGCTTCAGATTGGAGATGATCGGCGAGACGGCAAACTGGTTGATCACGATGCAGACCAGCATCGCGAACAACAACCAGAAACCGGCGGTCTTCAGAGCCCGCACGCCTTCATGCCAGACCGCGTGCACCAGCAGGAAGGTGCCGCACACGAGGCCGATCCAGGCAATGGACTGAAACAGCCGGCCGGCGACCATGCCGGCGGACATGCGGTCCAGCATGGCGAACAGCACCGGCGTCACGACGAGGCCGATGACCCACAGACCGCCGATCCAAAACGTTTTGGCAATCGCCTTGAGGCTGTCCATGACGGTTCTCCGCTCAGATGTACTTCACGTCGAGCACTTCATACTCGCGCACGCCGCCCGGGGCCAGTACCTCGGCCACATCGCCGGACTCCTTGCCGATCAGCGCGCGGGCAATCGGCGAATTGACCGATACCTTGCCGAGTTTGATGTCGGCTTCGTCGTCACCGACGATCTGGTAGGTGACTTCGTCCTCGGTTTCCAGATCCATCAGTGCGACCGTGGTGCCGAACACGATGCGGCCTTCGGCGTCGAGCGAGCTCGGGTCGATGATCTGCGCATTGCCCAACTTGCTTTCCAGGTCAGCGATACGGCCTTCGACAAAGGCCTGGCGCTCCTTGGCTGCGTCGTACTCGGCGTTCTCGGACAAGTCGCCGTGAGAGCGTGCTTCGGCGATGGCCTCGATGACAGCGGGCCGCTCGACACTCTTCAGACGTTGCAGCTCCTCCTTGAGCATTTCGGCGCCGCGTACGGTTAACGGGACTTTACTCATTTGCTTCTCTCCAGCGGCGGAATCCCCCGCCATTGTCAAAAACGCAAGCCGCCGTGCAAGACGGCGGCTTGGATATTTAGTAGCGATTGTAACGGCAAATCGTGCGTCATTCAAAGAGGACGACGCTGATTCACTGTTTTTGAGCCTCCATTTGCGCGTGAAGTTCTTGCAGGCTGTAAACCTCGATATCGCGCGCCTGGGCCAGACCGAGGCACACCGCCTTGGCGCCGGCCAGCGTGGTATGCAGCGGAATGCGCGCCTGCAGCGCCGAGCGGCGGATCGAATGGCTGTCCTGCAGGGCCTGGCGCTTCTCGGTGACGGTATTGACCACCAGGGCGATTTCGCCATTCTTGATCATGTCCACCACGTGCGGTCGCCCTTCGTTCACCTTGTGCACCCGCTGCACGACAATGCCGGCCTCGAGCAGGTTCCTGGCGGTACCGCGTGTCGCGCAGACACCGAAACCGAGCCGCTGCAACTCGCGCGCAATCTCGATCACTCCGTTCTTGTCGGTGTCGCGCACCGACAACAGCACCTTGCCCGAACCGGGCAGCACGTCGCCGGCAGCCAGCTGGCTCTTGACGAAGGCCTCGGCGAAACTCTTGCCGACCCCCATCACCTCACCGGTGGATTTCATTTCCGGTCCGAGCACGGTATCGACGCCAGGGAACTTGATGAAAGGGAATACCGCTTCCTTCACCGAGTAATAGGGGGGCACCACCTCATGCTCGACGCCCTGCTCGGAGAGTGAAATGCCGGCCATCGCCCGGGCCGCGACCCGCGCCAGCGGCACACCGGTGGCCTTGGACACGAACGGCACCGTCCGGCTGGCACGCGGGTTAACCTCGAGCACGTAGATATCGTCGCCCTGAATCGCGAACTGCACGTTCATCAGGCCGATCACATTGAGCGCACGCGCCATCGCCACCGTCTGGCGACGGATTTCGTCGCGCAGCGCCGGGAACAGGCTATAGGGCGGCAGCGAGCAGGCCGAATCGCCGGAGTGCACACCGGCCTGCTCGACATGCTCCATGATGCCGCCTATCACCACCTGGCTACCGTCGGACACGCAGTCGACGTCGACTTCGATGGCGTTATTGAGAAAACTGTCGAGCAGCACCGGGCTGTCGTTGGACACCTTCACCGCTTCGCGCATGTAGCGCTCAAGGTCGGCCGATGCGTGCACAATCTCCATCGCCCGCCCGCCGAGCACATAGGACGGCCGCACCACCAGCGGGTAACCGATCTCGTCGGCCAGCCGCAGCGCCTCTTCCGGGCTGCGCGCGGTACGGTTTTTCGGCTGCTTGAGGCCAAGCGACTGCAGCATGCGCTGGAAACGCTCCCGGTCTTCGGCCGCGTCGATCATGTCCGGACTGGTGCCGATGATAGGCACGCCGTGGCGTTCGAGCGCCCGAGCCAGCTTCAGCGGCGTCTGCCCGCCATACTGGACGATGACGCCGAACGGCCGCTCGACGTGCACGATCTCCAGTACGTCCTCCAATGTCAACGGCTCGAAATACAGCCGGTCGGAGGTGTCGTAGTCGGTCGATACGGTTTCCGGATTGCAGTTGACCATGATGGTCTCGAAACCGGACTCCCGCAGGGACAGCGCCGCATGCACGCAGCAATAGTCGAACTCGATCCCCTGGCCGATGCGGTTCGGACCGCCGCCGAGCACCATGATCTTGCGCTGCCCGCTCGGCGCCGCCTCGCACTCCTCCTCGTAGGTCGAGTACAGATAGGCGGTGGCGGTGGCGAATTCGGCGGCGCAGGTATCCACCCGCTTGTAGACCGGGCGTACGTTCAACGCCCATCGATGCGCACGCAGGGCCTCGGCGTCGACGCCCAGCAGGTCGGCCAGACGGCGGTCGGAGAAGCCCTTCTGCTTGAGACGGTGGAGCGTATCGCGCTCGAGCGCCGCGAGCGGCAGGCCGGCCAGCGCCGCTTCTTCCTGCATCAGATCCTCGATCTGGGCAAGGAACCACGGGTCGATCGCCGACTCTTCGAACACTTCGTCGATCGTCATGCCGCTGCGGAAGGCATCGGCAACATAAAGAATGCGCTCCGGGCCAGGTTCGCCCAGCTCATAACAGATCGTTTCCTGATCGGCAGAGCGGGTATCGAAACCGGACAGTCCGGTTTCCAGCCCGCGCAGCGCCTTCTGCACAGACTCCTGGAAGCTGCGGCCGATCGCCATCACTTCGCCGACCGACTTCATCTGCGTCGTCAGCCGGTCATCGGCAAGCGGGAACTTTTCGAAGGCGAACCGCGGGATCTTGGTCACCACATAGTCGATCGACGGCTCGAACGACGCCGGCGTCGCCCCACCGGTGATCTCGTTGCGCAGTTCGTCGAGGGTATAGCCGACGGCGAGCTTGGCCGCCACCTTGGCGATCGGGAAGCCGGTCGCCTTCGAGGCGAGCGCCGACGACCGCGACACGCGCGGATTCATCTCGATGACGATCATGCGGCCGTCTTCGGGATTGATGGCAAACTGCACATTGGAGCCGCCGGTATCGACGCCGATTTCGCGCAGCACCGCGATCGACGCATTGCGCATCAGCTGGTATTCCTTGTCGGTCAGCGTCTGAGCCGGCGCGACGGTGACCGAGTCGCCGGTATGCACCCCCATCGGGTCGAAGTTTTCGATCGAGCAGATGATGATGCAGTTGTCGTTGCGGTCGCGCACCACCTCCATCTCATACTCTTTCCAGCCGAGCACCGATTGTTCGATCAACAGTTCGTGCGTCGGCGAAGCCTCGAAGCCGCGCTCGCAGATGGCGACGAACTCTTCGCGATTGTAGGCGATGCCGCCGCCGGAGCCGCCCATGGTGAAACTGGGCCGTATCAGGGTCGGGAAACCGACCTTGGCCTGCGCCTGCTGCGCCGTCTCCATGTCACGGGCGATGAAGGACAGCGGGCAGGACAGGCCGATCGTCTCCATCGCCGCCTTGAAGCGGCCGCGATCCTCGGCCTTGTCGATCGCGTCTTCGCTGGCGCCGATCAGCTCGACGCCGAAGCGCTCGAGCACGCCGTTGCGCGCCAGGTCGAGCGCGCAGTTGAGCGCGGTCTGACCGCCCATGGTTGGCAGCACCGCCGACGGCCGTTCGCGTTCGATGATCTTTTCCAGCACGCGCCAGTTGATCGGTTCGATATAGGTGACGTCGGCCATCTCCGGGTCGGTCATGATGGTGGCCGGATTGGAGTTGACCAGAATGATCCGGTAACCCTCCTCGCGCAGCGCCTTGCAGGCCTGGGCGCCGGAGTAGTCGAATTCGCACGCCTGGCCGATGACGATCGGGCCGGCGCCGATGATCAGGATGCTTTTTATGTCAGTACGTTTTGGCATTGTTCACGCTCATCAATTTTATGTTCTCTATTTCTTCACCCCAGGCTCGCCAGCGCGAGCCGGGCGCCGAATCCCAGAAACAGCAGTCCCACCCCGCCCTTGAGTGCGGCAGACAACCGTCGTCGTCGACTGAATGCCCGGGCGAGCCGCGCGCCGCAGAAAATCAGTGTCGACAGGTACAGGGCGCTGAAAAACTGCAGGATGGCGCCCAGCGCGAGGAAGGTGCGCGCTGGATGGCCGTAGCCCGGGTCAACGAATTGCACGAAAAACGACAGGAAGAACAGGATCGCCTTGGGGTTCATCAGACTGATGGCGAGCGAGCGGCCAAAGGGCCGCTGCATGGCGGTAACGGGCACTGCCGCCGCCGGCACGTTTTCGCCGCGCCGCCGCCAGGTGGCCAGACAGCCGCGCAACATGACGATGCCGAGCCAGGTCAGGTAGGCGCCGCCGCTGTATTTCACCACAGCGAACAGCGCCGGGTTGGCTTTCAGTACCGACGCCGCGCCGCTCGCGGCGAGCGTCATCAGCACCGAATCGCCGACGAAGATGCCGCAGGCGCCCCGGAAACCGGCCCCCACGCCGCGCGCCGCCGCGACCGACAACACATAGAGCGAGTTCGGTCCGGGCAACAGCACGATCACGATGACGCCGATCACGTAGGTGGTCAGGTCGGTCACGCCGAGCATCCCGTTCTCCCCTGTCGAGCCGCTTACGCCCTGGCGCGCGCGCGCGCCTGGTCGATAGCGACGGTAAAGCGGTCGAACAGGTAGGCCACATCCTGCGGCCCCGGGCTCGCCTCAGGGTGTCCCTGAAAGCCGAACGCCAGCCGGTCAGTCAGGCTGATGCCCTGCACCGAGCCATCGAACAGGCTGCGGTGGGTGACGCGCACATTGGCGGGCAGGGTCGACTCGTCGACCTGGAAGCCGTGATTCTGGCTGGTGATCATCACACGTCCGCTGTCGAGATCCTGCACCGGGTGATTGGCGCCGTGATGTCCGAATTTCATCTTGCTCGTGCGCGCACCGCAGGCGAGGCCGAGCAGTTGATGGCCGAGGCAGATGCCGAACAGGGGCACGCGTCGCTCGAGCAAGGTGCGGATGGCACGAATCGCGTAGTCGCACGGCTCCGGATCGCCCGGACCATTGGACAGGAACACCCCGTCCGGCCGCAACGCCAGCACATCCTCGGCAGCAGTCGATGCCGGCACCACCGTCAGCCGGCAGCCCCGTTCGGAGAGCATGCGCAGGATGTTGTGCTTGACGCCGAAGTCATAGGCCACGACATGGCGCGAACGCTGCGCCGGCATACCATGGCCTTCGCCCAGACGCCATTCGCCCTGGGTCCATTCGTAGGAGGCATCGCAGCTGACGACACGCGCCAGATCCTGTCCGGCCATCGAACCGAAACTGCGCGCCAGCTCGACTGCACGCGCCGCATCGACGTCGCCGGCGATGATCGCACCGGCCTGGGCGCCCTTTTCGCGCAGGATGCGCGTCAATCGTCGCGTATCGATGCCGGCGATGGCGACCACGCCATGTTCGGCCAGGTAGGCCGGCAGCGACTGGCCGGCGCGGAAATTGCTGTAAAGCGCGGGTACGTCGCGCACGATCAGCCCTGATGCAAAAACGGCGCGAGATTCGTTGTCTTCCGAATTCGCGCCGACGTTGCCGATATGCGGATACGTCAATGTGACGAGTTGTTTGCAATATGAGGGGTCGCTGAGTATTTCCTGGTACCCCGTGATGGCGGTGTTGAATACCACCTCTCCGACCGTCTGGCCGGTGACGCCTATGGCGTGCCCCGAGAAAAGGCTGCCATCGGCCAGTGCGAGAATTGCGGCTGTTGCTGACACTGCTGGCTCCTGATTGTTCTTTGGCAGTCCGACATGAATAACGGGACCGGCGCCACGCGCTCGTCCCGTTTTGCCAAACTTTCTTATGATATTGCCATTACTGCCAACTGGCAACAATTTCTTACATTTTTGCGACATCAAAATCAGCGAAAACGACCTCGGACTCAAGACCCGCCGGCAGCCGTATCGGCCTCGCCAAGCGCCTCCCAGCTACCATTGCGGTAGGCGAGCAGATAGTCGCGCTCTCCTTGCGACACACGCCATACCAGTTGCCACGCCTTGAGTCTGGCCGGCTGGAACGCCCAGGCCAGTTTCTCGCCCGGTATCGCCCGGCCAGCGTCGCCCAGTCTGACGAGCTGACCGCGGCCGCGCCACACCGAACCCTCGGCGAGGGCGACACGCAAGGTATCCCGCGACACATGAGCCAGACCGGCATCCACCCAGCGCGCCGGCAGACTGACGACAAATGCCGCCAGCAGACAAACCGCCGCAATCACCACCATCGGCCGGGTCATGGCCGCCCCCAATGAATGTCGAACCAGAGTCGGACCCGGCCGGACTCCCCGGCCGGCTCGGCGCGCCAATCGCCAAGTTCCAATGCCGGCGGCGTCTGCAACGCTGCAAGCAGGCCGACCCACTGATCGAACGCTGCTCCGGCCTGGCAAGCGAGCCCTTTGCCGTCGGGGCGCGGCAGGCAGGAGGAGAGCTCGACCTGTGCGGCGCGCGCCCGGCGAGCAAGCTCGTCGGCCACCAGCGTCGCATCGAGCCGGGGTACGCGCGGCAGTTGCCGCAGACGCAATATTTCCCGCTCGATCAGATCAAGCTCGTCCGCGCGCAGACGTTGCGCCCAGAGGGCGCGCTCGCTCGCCGTCCGCCAGCGGTTCCACGGCTGCCACACATGGTACCAACTCATGGCAGCGAGCAGCCCCACCGCCAGCAAGAGCAGCAAAGCGCGTTCGCGTCGCGGCCGCGAGTGCCACAACCGCTGCGCAGCCAGGCGTGCCGCCCGCACACGCGGGCCGAGCGGCATCACGATGCGTCTCCGAAGCCGAGCGAAAAGCGCCCGTCGCCGTCCGCGGCAAGCTGCACCCGCCTGGCCGCCAGTGCGGCACGCCAGCCATCCACGGCACGCACATCGCCGGCCGACAGCAAAAACAGCAGGCGACCATCGCGATATTCGAGCGACTGCAGCGGCGGCAGGTCATCCGGCCGGGTCTGCGTCAGCGCATCGAGCAGGGCAAGCGCACCGGAGCGCGCGGGCAGACCGCGCGCCAGCCGCAAGGCATCCAGCGCCGCGCGTGCACCGGGCAAAATCTGCGCGCCAGCCTGATTCAGGTGCAGGCGCTGCGCGGCGGCGCTCATATCTCGCTCGATGCTGGCGCGTTGCCATAGCAGGCGGCCGGAATCCGCCAATGCCAGACCGACTTCGCAGGCGCAGAGCAGCAGCGCGGCCAGAGCGGCGCGGCGTAGCGCCTGTTGCCAGCGCCGCCGGTGCCGGCCGCTCTGCAGGTCGTCGGGCGCAAGATCCACCGTGCGGTCGAGCGTGGCTCGACGCCAGTCCGGCGCCGCCAGGCGTTCGACCGGCATGTCGGCCAAGACCGCGGGCAGCGCACCGTCACCGCAGCACAGCAGCCGCTGCGGCGCATCGGCGTCACGTAACGGACCGGCCAGCACGGCGGCTGCGCTTGGCAAGCGCAGCGCTCGATAGCGATCGAGGCGGATAAGCCAGCCCTCGCCATCGGCATGTACCGCCCAGCTGCCAGCGGGCGGCTCGGGCAGCAGCATCGCATCGGGCACGATATGCTGCAGATCGAGTCCGCGCGCGCCGAGCTCGGCCAGCAGTGCCGCAAGTGGTGCGCTGGCGCCCAGCCACACCAGCGCCGTCCCGTCGGCCGCCACATAGAGATTGTCTTCCGGCGCGTTGATCAGCCCGGGCTCCAGCGCAAAACCCAGGGCAAGTCCACGCAGACTCCGGCTGCCAGCCGGCAACGGCGCCGTGCCGAAACGCAAACATGCCGCCGGTACGATCAGTACCCCGCGCTCGATGCCGGCCGGCCAGCCGTCGCCCACGCCTTCGGCATCGCCGACAGCCCAGGCGAGCGACTCCAGGCGCAGTTCGCGGTCGGCCAGCATTCTCAGCAAACTCCCGTTACGGCGCACGGCCGCCCTCCTCTTCGACAAAATTCCCTCCGGCACGGTCAAGCCGCCACAGAAGCCGCGTCCGCCCTGCTTCGACCTTCAGCAAAGCCATCACCGAACGCCGGGCATGACCATGGCGCACGATGGCACGCAGCAAAAAATAATCAGACCCGGTCGTCAGATCTGCGGCGCCATCCGGATTGCCGCTCCCCGCGCGAGCCAGGAACTCACCCACATCGCGATACGGCTGTGCAGTACGGCGCGACAGCGCCTCGGCCACGGCGCCGGGGGGCAGCGTCGGCAACAGTGCGGTGAGAAGTTCGGCCGATGCCGTATTGACATTGACGCGGCGCACCCCCTCCGGCAATACGGTCGCATAGGGCGCCAGCCGGGCCATGCGCTCGGGCGTGAAACCAGGCACGCGCGCCAGGTCGTCCCAGCGCGCCAGCGGCGGCTGGCCGATCGGCGGGCGCAGACCGGCCTCTTGCTGGCTGCGGGTCAACAGGCCGCGCCAGCGCACCAGATTGCCGGCCAGTTCGTCGGGCAACTGCAGGCTCGCAAGCAAACGGCGCAGGGTTTCAAGCCAAGCGGCGTCAACCTGGGCACCGCCGGCAGCCAGACCGTTCAGATTGAAACGCCCCTGCCCGTCGGCGAGCCGGATCTCCACCTTGCCGTCGTCCTCCTGCAAGAAGCCGGGCCGAGCCCAGGCATCGCCCAAGCCGACCACGGCCACCGGTTGCAGCCTGGCCATCGCCAGGGCAAGCCCGGCATCGGCCAGCGCGTGCATCTCGGCCCGCCGCCGATCTGCGGCCAATTGCTGCCACCACAGGCGCTGCTGCCACAGCACCAGCGCCGACGCAGAGGCCGCCAGCGCCACCAGCAGCAGCGCCATCAGCACCGCCATGCCGCGCTGCGGCCTCAAGGCAAGCGCCACAGGCGATGCACCGAGCCCACCAGCGGACCGGTGACCCGCATGCCGACGGCCACCGGCTGCCCGGGGTCGCCACGACGCCAACGCGCGAGCTCGCGGCCATCGTCGAGCAGCAAGTAATAGCGGACACGGTACTCGTTGCCGAGCACGGCAAATACAACGTTGCCGGCGCGATCGGATGCCCAGCGCAGCCCTGTGCCGTCGGCGCGGTACACAATCGTTTCGGTGCCGGTCGCGGTCGACCTCCCGCGCAGCAGCATCTGCAACGTTGCTGTCGTGTCATCGAGCTCGACGCCGTCGCAAGCGGCGGTTTCGTCGCCGAAGCGCGCGAAAGTCCGCGCAAGATCGACCCAGCGCGTAGATGTTTCCATCAGCCGCTCGCGCGAAACGAGCAGGGCGCTGAAAGCCTTGTAACCGAGCACCGACAGGATCGCCAGCAGGCACATCGCCACCAGCACTTCGATCAGGGTCATGCCTGCCGCACCGTTTTGCCGCCTCATGGCCGCGCAGCCAGGTAGCCGGTCAGCACGGCCAGCGGATAATCGGGCGCGTCGGGGGCGGCAACGCGGATCTCGACCCGCAAGAGACGCGCTTCATGTGTGTCCCGACTCACCTGCTGGCGCCACAGCCAGCGCATGCCGTCCTCGTCGAGGATCTGCTGCATCGTGCCGGTCGGCGGCGGCACGGACTGCGTGCCGAGCCAGGCGAGCCGGTTTTCCGCGATCCAGCCCGCCTGCATGCGCAGCCGCAGTTCGGCGCTGTTCTCGGCAGCAAGGCCGCTCATGCGCAACAGCGCCGCCATGGCGAGCGCAACGATGGTCAGCGCCACCAGCACCTCGAGCAGGGTAAAACCGCGTGCCGCAGCCATCAGCGCTCCATCGCCCGCACGGATACACGGCCAAGCGGGCTCAGTTCAACCATTAACCGCTGTTTGCCGCCGTCGAAGGCAAACTGCAGCCATGGCGATTGACCGTCGCGCCACATCGGCCACGGCGCCGCACTGGGCGGCTCGTGCAACGCGACGACATGCACGCCGTCCGGCCAGCGATGCGGGCCGAGAAAATCGTCGTTCGCCCGCAGCCAGCGACCGCGTTCGTCCTGGCGATGGAAACCGTAGCCGTCCGGTGTCAACGTCAGCCCGAGCAGCTCGCCCTCGCTGCCGGCCTCGGCCGCCTGCTCCAGCACGCGCGCGAAGCGGTAGGCTTCGTCTTCCAGCAAGCGGTGCGTATCCGGAGCGAGCGACAGCGACACCATCGTCGTCATGATGCCGATAATCAGCATGACCACCAGCACCTCGAGCAGGGTGAAGCCGCGCATGGGGATTACATCGCCCAGTTGCCGATGTCGGCGCTGACACCATCACCGCCCGCCGCGCCGTCGGCGCCAAAGCTCCACACGTCGATTTCGCCGTGCTCGCCAGGATTCGCGTATTGGTAGGGTGCGCCCCAGGGATCGCTGGGCAGGCGTTCCAGATAACCGTCCGGTTTCCAGTTGCGCGGCTCCGGCGCCTGCGTCGGCCGCTTGACCAGTGCCGCCAGCCCCTGTGCCGTGCTCGGATAACGGCCGTTGTCGAGCCGGTAGAGCTTGAGCGCCTGCATCAAGGTGTTGATATCCTGCCGCGCAGCCACCGCCCGCGCCTCGTCGGGGCGACTCATGACCTTCGGCACCACCAGCGCCGCCAGCACGCCGAGGATCACGATCACCACCATGATTTCGATCAGGGTGAAGCCCTGCGCCGATCTTGCCCGCATATTTTTCATGCCCATCTTGCCCTTCCTTATCTCACCATCTGGTTCATATCGATGATCGGCTGCATGATCGCCAGCACGATCAGCAGCACCAACCCGCCCATGAACAGGATCATCGCAGGCTCAAGCAGCGTGCTGAATGTCGCCAGCCGCCGGTCGACCTCCTGTTGCTGTTCCGCGGCGGCGCGCTCAAGCATGGCCGGCAGTGTGCCGCTTGCTTCGCCGCTCGCCACCAGATGTACCAGCAGCGGCGGGAACAGCCCTCCTGCGCCAAGCGCCCGCGACAGCGGCATCCCCTCCCTGACCCTCTCGCCGGCCTCCTGCAGGCTGTCGCGCAGCAGCGCGAACGACAGCAGCGGCCGCACCGTGGCGAGCGCCGTCAGAAGCGGCACGCCACCGCCGACAAGGATCGCCAGCGTGCTGGCCATGCGCGCGGCATTGAGCGCCGACAACAGACTGCCGACCACCGGCAGCCGCAATAGCTGCGCCTCGATGCGCCGCCGCCACGCCGGGGCGCGCCACAGTCGCCACAGGCCGCACCAAGCTGCCGCGGCCACCACCGGCAGCACGGCGCCCCATTCGCGCAACCAGGCGCTGAGACTCATCAGCGAGCGGGTCAGAAACGGCAGCGTCTGGCGCGTCTGCACGAATACGCCGACCACCTGCGGCACCACATAGCTCATCAGCGCGGTCACCACCACAATGGCGACCAGCAGGACCGCGCACGGGTAGGCCAGCGCCTGGATCACCTTGCCGTTCGCCCGTGCCCGATGCTCGAGATAGTCGGACAGGCGACCGAGCACGAGATCGAGATTGCCGCTGCGTTCGCCGGCATCGATCAGCGCGCGGTAGAGCGGCGAGAACACGCCCGGCCACGCCTCCAGCGAACGGGCGAGTCCATGCCCTTCGACGATGCCGTTGCGTAGTCCGTGCAGTACGGCACGCACCGCAGCGCGGTCGGTCTGTTCGGCGACCGCCGTCAAGGCCTGCTCGAGCGGCAGTCCGGCGGCGATGAGCGACGACAACTGCCGGGTCAGCAATACCAGCGCGGACGATGGCAAGCGCTGTCGCCGCTGGCGGGAGAACGCCGCCACGGCGACGACTTCTGCCGGCAGCAAGCCTTGTTCACGCAGCCGGCTGCGGGCATGGCGCGGGGAATCGGCGTCGATCACTCCACGTCGCACACGCCCGTCCCGCTCCAGGGCCCGGTAGCGGAAACTCGCCATCTCAGTGCCTCGTCACGCGCAGGATTTCCTCGTACGAGGTATCTCCGGCAGCGCAAAGAGCCATGCCCGCGTCGCGCAATGCGCGCATGCCGTGCCCGAGCGCATACTCGCGCAGCAGGTGATCGGCCGCACCGGCATGAATCAGCTTTTGCATGCCGTCGTCGACCCGCAGCAGTTCGTAGATGCCAAGCCGGCCGCGATAGCCGCTGTGTCCGCACCTGCCGCAGCCGCCGGGCCGCCAGCCGCCATCGTCATCCGCCACCCGGCAGCCGGGGCAGAGGCGGCGCACCAGCCGCTGGGCCATGACCGCCAACAGCGACGAAGCGAGCAGGAACGGCTCCACCCCCATGTCGACCAGACGTGTGACGGCGCTCGCGGCGTCGTTGGTGTGCAGCGTGGCAAGTACCAGATGGCCGGTCAGCGAGGCCTGTACGGCAATCTGGGCGGTTTCCAGATCGCGGATTTCGCCGATCATGATCACGTCCGGGTCCTGCCGCAGGATGGCGCGCAGCGCACGGGAAAAGCTCATGTCGATGCGCGCGTTGACCTGGGTCTGGCCGATGCCGGGCAGGTGATACTCGACCGGATCCTCGACCGTCATGATGTTGCAATGCGCCGCATCGAGCCGCGACAGCGCGGCATACAGCGTCGTGGTCTTGCCCGAGCCGGTCGGCCCGGTCACGAGCAGAATGCCGTGCGGCTGGCGGATCAGCGTGTCGACCGCGGCCAGCGTGTCGGGCGGCATGCCGAGGCTGGTCAGATCGAGACGCGCCGCCTCCTTGTCGAGCAGGCGCAGCACCACCCGTTCGCCAAAACCGGTCGGCAGCGTCGACACGCGCACATCGACCGGCCGGCCGCCGAGCCGCAGCGAGATGCGGCCGTCCTGGGGAATGCGTTTTTCGGCGATGTCGAGGCTGGCCATGATCTTGATGCGCGACACCATCGCCGCATGAAGCGCCCGATGCGGCTCGGCGATGTCGCGCAGCGTTCCGTCGAGGCGGAAGCGCACCACCGAGCGGTTTTCGAACGGCTCGATGTGGATATCGGACGCCTGGTCGCGCAAAGCCTGGGCGAGCAGGGCATTGATCATGCGGATCACCGGTGCATCGCCCTCGCTTTCCAGCAAGTCTTCGACTGCCGGCAAGGCCTCGATCAGCCGGGCGAGATCGGCATCCTGGCCAACGTCGTCGACCACGCCGGCCGCACCGTCGCGCGCGGCATAGTGACGGGCCAGCGCCTTCTCGAAGTCACGCGCGTCGAGCCGCTCCACCAGGTCCGGCGCACCGTAGAGCCGCTGCACCTCGCACCAGGCTTCGCAGCCGGCGTCGTCGCGCACCAGCCAGTGCTGCAACCCTGCCGCGACGACGAGCAATACGCCGGCATCGCGGGCAAAGGCAAACGGCAGCGGGCAGACGCTCATGGGCGGCGCCCCGCATCAGGCCCTACTGCGGGCAGCATGCCCTTGGGCAGGCTGTCGATGACGCTCGGCAGGTCCAGCGGCAGCTTGCCGCCGTTGTCGGCGTCGCTCAGCGCATTGCCGATCACATAGCGATAGCGGTCTTCGGCAATGGCCCTCGCGCCATCGTCGTCGCGCACGATGGTCGGCTTGAGAAACACCAGCAGATTGGTCTTGTTGCGCCGCTTGATCGAGTGCTTGAACAGCCAGCCGACAAGCGGCAGATCGCCAAGCAGCGGCACCTTGTCCTCGGCATCGCTGACGGTTTCCTGAATCAGTCCGCCGATGGCGATGATGCCGCCGTTGGCCACCGTCACAGCGGTTTCGACTGCGCGGATATTGAGCGTCGGCAGGGTCGAATTGGCCGAAGCCGGATCGACCGACGACGCAGTCTGCAGGATTTTCATGCGGATGGTGCCGCCCTCGGCGATCTGCGGCACGATGGCGAGCTTCAGTCCGACGGTTTTGCGGTCGTAGGTGGTAAACGGCGAGGCGGTCGAGCTACTGCCGCTGCTGCCGGTATTCGCGTACTGCCCGGTCTGTACCGATATTTCCTGGCCGACCTCGATGCGTGCAGCCTCGTTGTCGGTAGCGAGCACGGTGGGGTTGGACAGGATGTTGCCCTGCGCCTCGGTCTCAAGCAGGCGAGCGAGCGCCGTCAGGTCGGCGATCTGGCCAACGCCGCCGATCGACAGCACGCCTCGCCCGTAGCCGGCGGACAGACCGCCCTGTCCGGCGCCGATGAGCACGTTCGCACTCGGCCCCTGCCCGCCAGGAGTGACCGGCTGTGTAAACCATTGCACACCAAGCTCCTGCATGCGTTGCGCCGACACTTCCATCACCAGCGTCTCGACATGCACCTGGGCACGGCGCCGGTCGAGCTGGTCGATCACGCCACGCAGATTGCGGTACATGCCATCCGGCACATTGAGGATCAGCGCATTGCTGGCGTTGTCGGCCTGCACCAGATTGCCGGCGGCCCCGGCATTGCCGCTTCCTCCCGCCGGCGCGCCATCACCATCGCCCGGCGGCTGTGCGGGCGGCGGCTGGTTGGGATCGCTCACACCATTCATTGCGGACGACGATGTGATCCCGGTCGCGGCCGGCGCCGACGGCAGTGTGTTATTGCGTTTCGTGTCGGCGAGCGGTGAAGCGCTGGAGCTGAGCAAGGCCCGCAGCGTCTGCGCGACACGCGAGGCGTCGGCATTGCGCAAGTAGACCACGCGGACATTGGCGCCGGCCTGACTCGGTTGGTCGAGCGCGACCACCATCGCCCGCACCTGCTTGAGCCGTCCTGGCAGATCGACACGGACCAAGAGCGCGTTGGCGCGCGCATCCGCCAGCACCACCGTCCGGCTGGCTTCGCCTCCCGTTTCCTGCAACAGCCGCCCCAGCGTGGCGGCCAGCTCCGGCGCCGAGGCATAGAGCAGCGGGATCACCGCGCTCTGTCCGTCGGCGGCCCCTTCCACGTTGGCGATGATCGCGGCGATGCGACGCAGGTTGTCGGCGTAGTCCGTCACCACCAGCGCATTGGCCTGAGCGAAGGCCGATAGTGCGTTGTTCGGCGATACGATCGGCCGGATGACCGGCAGCAATTGCGCGGCATTGCTGTTTTTCAGCATGAAGACCTGCGTGATCAGCCGATCGCCGTCGTTTCTGCCCGGTCGCCCCGTATGCGCGTGCAATTTCGCGTCCTGTTCGGGAACGATCTTCACCACGCCGTTGCCGTCGACGGCGGTAAAGCCTTGCAGGCGCAGCGACGACAGCAGGATCTGGTAAGCCAGCGCGCGCGATACCGGCTGCGACGACATGATGTTGACCGAGCCCTTGACCCGCGGATCGATGATGAAGTTGCGCCCGGTCAATTCACCGACCGCACGGATCACGGTTTCCAGATCGGCGTTGACGAAATTGAGCGTCACCGGATCGTTCGCCCCGCCCGCCGCACTGCCGGTCGCGCCGACCGGCACGCTGGCGGCGATGGCCAGCGCAAACAGCCACAGCCGAGCCTGCCGCCTCACGACGCATCTCCGGACGAATCGGGCAGCGGAGGCATGTCGCCACTCGCGTCGGGGATGATATCGCTCGCGGCGGGCAGCATGGACAGCGGGTAGAAATGACGGTAGGGGCCACGCGCGAGCTCGATACCGTCCGCAGCAATGTGTGCGACTTGCCAGCCGTCGACCTCGGTGCCGGCAGCGAGCCATTGCAGACGGCCGCCGACCTCGGCGATCGCGAAGCCGGCACCGTCCGGCTTGCCGACGGCGAATACCCCGCTCAATTGCAGCGATGGCGGTACCGGTGGCCGGGGGGCACCGAACCAGTGCGCGGCGGCAATCCGCTCGGCGGCCGCGTCGGTGGTCGGCTCCGACCAGGCGACGGCCTGCCAGGGGGGGGGAGCCAGCCAGCCCGCCAGATGGGCACCGATCCAGACGGCGGCGCCGCCATACAGGCAGCAGGAAAACAGCACGAGGCCGAGCGAGGAAGCCGAATCAAGCGTCGATAAAAAATTCGGGGACATGTTCATCCGCAGCAAGGGTAGAGAGGAAACCGGTGATTGACAGCTGACAACCCGGACAGATGGGGGCCGCACTCAGCTCGATGCATTCAGCATGACGAGATGGTTACAGATGGTAGGAGAAGGCAAGGCCGGCAAACAAGGCAACGGCGCGCACTTGGGAAAATGCTTCGCCAAATACAGGATACTTCCGACAATAAAAAAGCCGCCAAACAGCGGCGGCTTCAGAATCGCGATGAGTAGGCGTCAGAATGAGTTTTCATCCAGCGCCAGCACCGACTCCGCGCCCTCGATGATTGCCGTCGCCAAACCTGCGGTTTGCGGCAGCAAATGTTCGCCGTAGAAGCGGGCGGTGACCAGTTTGGCGTTGAGAAAATCGCGGTCGGCGCCGTCTTCCTGCAATAGCCGTTCCGCCGCCAGGACCGCCCGTCCCATTTGCCAGCCGCCGAGCAGCGTGCCCATCAGTTTGAGGAACGGCACCGAACCGGCCGCAGGCCACTCCGGCGTGGCATCAAAGTGCTCGAGCACGAAACCGATCACCCGGCTCGCGTCGCCCGCCGCACGGCGCAGGTTATGGGCAAGGCTCGCATGCCCTCGCTGGTCGAGCTCGCGCACGGTCACCAGCACCTCTTCGAGCAGCGCCTGCGCCACCGCGCCACGGTCGGCAGCGGTCTTGCGGCCGATCAGATCAAGCGCCTGGATGCCGGTCGTGCCTTCGTAGATGGCGGTAATGCGCGCATCGCGGTAGTACTGCGCAACGCCGGTTTCTTCGATGTAGCCCATGCCGCCGTGCACCTGGATCGCAAGCGAGGTGATCTCGTTGCTCTGTTCGGTGTTCCAGCCCTTGACGATCGGGATCAGAAAATTGAGCAGCGCCTGGTTCTTCGCGCGCTCTTCAGGCATCGGATGACGGCCGGCGCGGTCAAGCGCACTGGCGGCATAGCAGGCGAGCGCGCGTTGCGCCTCGATCTGCGCGCGCATGGTCATCAGCATGCGGCGGATATCGGGATGGCGGATGATCGGCACGCCGGCTGCGTCGGCAGCGCCGAGGGCCCGGCTCTGCACCCGCTCGCGCGCATAAGCGACAGCCGCCTGGTAGGCGCGTTCGGACACCGCCAGCCCCTCGACGCCGACTCCCAGCCGCGCGTGGTTCATCATCGTGAACATATAGCCGAGGCCCTTGCTCTCCTCGCCGACCAGATAGCCGGTCGCACCGTCCCGGTCGCCGAAGCTCATCACCGCGGTCGGGCTGCCATGAATGCCCAGCTTGTGCTCGATCGACACGCAGCGCACGTCGTTGCGCGCCCCCAGGCTGCCGTCGTCATTGACGAGGAACTTCGGCACGATGAAGAGCGAGATGCCCTTGACCCCGGCTGGCGCATCCGGCAGCCGGGCCAGCACGAGGTGCACGATATTGTCGGTCATATCGTGCTCACCCCAGGTGATGAAAATCTTCTGGCCGCTGATACGGTAACTGCCGTCGGCCTGTCGTTCGGCACGGGTGCGTACCTGGGCGAGGTCGGAGCCGGCCTGCGGCTCGGTCAGGTTCATGGTGCCGGTCCACTCGCCGCTTGCCATGCGTGGCAGATAGCGCGCTTTCAGCGCCGGGCTTGCGTGATGGTGAATGGCCTCGATGGCGCCGAGCGTCAGCATCGGCGCGAGCGAAAAGGCCAGGTTGGCCGAACACCACATTTCCTCGGCAGCGAGCGCAACCAGCGCCGGCAGCCCCTGCCCGCCATACTCGGCCGGCGCGCGCAGACCGACCCAGCCGGACTCGACATAGCGCTGCCAGGCCTCCTTGAAGCCCGGCGCGGCGGTCACTTCACCATCGTGCCAGCGCGCGCCCTGATCGCCCTGGCGGTTGATCGGGGCGAGTTCCGCCGCGGCGAAACGGGCACCTTCCTCGAGAATGGCGTCCACCAGCTCGACGCTGCAGTCTTCATAGCCGGGCAGGCTGCAGACCGATGGCAGCTCGGCGAGCTGGTTCAACACAAAACTTAGCTCCTTGAGCGGCGCCTGATAATTCATGGTTTTCTCCCGTGTAGTGCTGTGTTCTTGTAAAAACCGGCAAGGGGCATGACGCCGCTTGCCGGTTCTGTTCAGGCCAGTGCCGCTCAGCCCTTGCTCAGTTCGGCCACGAGTTCCGGCACCACGGTGAACAGATCTCCGACGATGCCGTAATCGGCCACCTGGAAGATCGGCGCTTCTTCATCCTTGTTGATGGCGACGATGACCTTGGAGTCTTTCATGCCGGCCAGATGCTGGATCGCCCCGGAGATGCCGACCGCCAGGTAGAGTTGCGGGGCAACCACCTTGCCGGTCTGGCCGACCTGGAAGTCGTTCGGGGCATAGCCGGCGTCGACGGCGGCGCGCGAAGCGCCAAGCGCAGCGCCCAGCTTGTCGGCCAGCGGCTCGAGCACGGCCTTGAACTGTTCGGCGGAGCCGAGCGCGCGGCCGCCGGAAACGATGATGCCGGCAGCTGCGAGTTCCGGCCGGTCAGACTTGGTCAGCGCCTGCGACACGAAGCGCGACACGCCTGCATCGGCGGCAGCGGTGACGCTTTCCTGCGCAGCGGCGCCGCCTGTGGCCGCCACAGGGTCGAAAGCGGTGGTACGCACGGTGATGACCTTGACCGCATCGGCCGACTCGACCGTGGCGAGCACGTTGCCGGCGTAAATCGGTCGCACGAACACCGTCGGCGACTCGACCGCCACGATGTCGGAGATCTGCGCGACATCGAGCAATGCCGCCACCCGCGGCATGAAGTTCTTGCCGCTGGAGGTGGCCGGCGCGAGGACGTGGCTGTAACCGGCGGCCAGCTCCTTGACCAGCAGGGCAAGGTTTTCCGCCAGGCCATGGGCATAGGCGGCGCCATCGGCCACCAGCACCTTGGCGACGCCGGCAACGGCCTTGGCCGCTTCGGCGACGGCCGCACACTGATGACCGGCGACGAGCACATGCACATCACCGCCGATGCGTGCAGCAGCGGCCAGAGTGTTGAGGGTACCTGCCTTCAGGTTTTGATTGTCGTGTTCAGCGATAACAAGAATGGCCATCTCACAGCACCTTTGCTTCGTTCTTGAGTTTGGCCACCAGCTCTGCGGCATTGGCCACCTTGACGCCGGCGGCGCGCTGGCCGGGTTCGGCGACCTTGAGGGTCTTCAACCGCGGCGACGGGTCGACGCCGAGGTCGGCCGGCGCAAGCCGGTCGAGCGGTTTCTTCTTGGCGGCCATGATGTTCGGCAGCTTGACATAGCGCGGCTCGTTCAGGCGCAGGTCGGTGGTGACGATGGCCGGCAGCGACAGTTCGACCGTCTCCATGCCGCCGTCGATTTCTCGCGTGACCGCAACGCGCTCCGCGCCGAGATCGACCTTGGAGGCGAAGGTGCCCTGCCCCCAGCCAAGCAGGGCGGACAGCATCTGGCCAGTCTGATTGGCGTCGTCGTCGATCGCCTGCTTGCCGAGGATCACCAGTTGCGGCTGTTCGCGCTCAACCACGCCCTTGAGCAGCTTGGCCACCGCCAGCGGCTGCAGCTCGACATCGGTTTCCACCAGTACGGCGCGGTCTGCGCCCATGGCGAGCGCCGTGCGCAGGGTTTCTTCGCATTGCTTGACCCCGAGTGACACGACGACGATTTCGGATACCTTGCCGGCCTCTTTCAGGCGGACAGCTTCTTCCACCGCGATCTCGTCGAAGGGGTTCATGGACATTTTCACATTGGCGAGGTCGACACCGGAGCCATCGGCTTTAACCCGGACTTTGACGTTGTAGTCGACAACGCGCTTGACAGCGACAAGGGCTTTCATCGTTCTAGATCACCATTTGGAGTTAAATCGGGTCGGTAGAAATTTGTACCGACGATTATGCCTTACAAATATTTTCAAACAAGCGTTTGTTAGGGGAATCGGAGGCATGCGTCGCAAAAATGCAACCAGAATCAGATACTACGTCATCTGACGATAATTTGCATTGCAGCAAACTAGGTTAAACTAAAATTCCATTTCCATGTCATAACAACCGGGATTCTGCGCCATGACTGTTTATTTCGAAGATATCAAGATCGGCGACTCTGCCGAGTTTGGCAAGACCATTACCGAAGCCGATGTATTGATGTTCGCCGCAGTGAGCGGCGACAACAATCCGGTACATCTGAATCAGGAATACGCAGAAGCGTCCCCGTTCCAGACCCGTATCGCGCACGGCATGCTGACCGCAAGTCTGATCTCGACCATTCTCGGCACCCGGCTGCCCGGCGAAGGAACGATCTATCTGTCCCAGTCCGCCCGCTTCAAGGCGCCGGTGCCGATCGGTTCCACGCTGACTGCGCGTGTCACCGTGACTGAACTCGATGCAGCGAAGAAACGGGTCAAATTCGCCACCCAATGCACCGTGGCCGGCAAGGTGGTGCTCGAAGGCGAGTCGCTGGTCATTGCCCCGTCGCGCAGCTGACCCCGAGGCCGGCGGAGCCGGCCAGCTTCTGTTTTTGCACGGCCAGAGCCCAGCCGACATGCTCTCGCACCAGCGCTGACGGATGATCGGCGCGCTCGGTCAGCGCCGCGACAATCTCGGCAGAGCCCGGCGCATTGCCGAGACCGACCGCCAGGTTGCGCAGCCAACGTTCGTAGCCGATGCGATAAATCGGGCTGCCTGCCATACGGGTGCGGAAGGTTTCCTCATCCCATGCAAACAGCTCCACCAGCCCGGCGCGGTCGAGTCCATGACGCACGCGGAAGTCTTCTTCGCCGCTCGGTGTGGCAAAGCGGTTCCATGGGCAGACCAGTTGACAGTCGTCGCAGCCGTAGACACGGTTGCCGATCAGCGGCCGCAACGGTAGCGGAATCGACCCGGCGAGCTCGATGGTAAGGTAGGAGATGCAGCGACGCGCATCCACCTCGCCGCCAGGCAGGATGGCGCCGGTCGGACAGGCGTCGATGCAGCGCGTGCAGCGACCGCAATGTGCATCCTGCGCCGGGTCTGGCGGCAATGGCAGCGTGGTGAACAACTCGCCGAGAAAGAACAGCGAGCCCTGCTCGCGCGTCAGCAACAAACTATGCTTTCCGCGCCAACCGAGCCCTCCCTGGGCGGCGAGACTGACTTCGGCCACCGGAGCGCTGTCAGTGAAGGCACGATAACCGCAACTTCCATAGTTCGTCTCGATACGTTCAGCGAGTTTTTGCAGACGATTCCGTAGCACCTTGTGATAGTCTCGTCCCAATGCATAGCGCGACAGATAAGCAAGTGTCGCGTCTTCCAGCACCTCCCCGGCAGGCGCTGCAGCCTCCGGCCAGTAATTCATCCGCACGCTGATTATCGACAGGGTGTCGGGTACGAGCTCGGCCGGGCGCACACGCAGCAAGCCATGGCGCGCCATATAATCCATCTCGCCGTGATGGCCGGCGTCAAGCCAGGCGCACAGGCGTTCTGCGGCCGCTGCAGGCAGCTCGGGGCGGGTGATTCGTGCACCGGCAAATCCCGATTCCAGGCACCAGGCTTTAATTTGCCGCGCCATTTCGGGATAATTCAGTGTTTGAAAGGAAGAATCGCTCATGGAAACGCATGATACCAGCCCAAAGCCGCTCGTCGACGAATCTGCGACGCTGGCGCTTGCCGCCGTGTTCGCGCGCACGCTGACACCGGGGCTGGTGATTCTTCTGCGCGGCGACCTCGGCGCCGGCAAGACCACTTTCACGCGTGGACTACTGCGCGGACTCGGCTACACAGGCAAGGTGAAAAGTCCGACCTACACCCTGGTCGAAAGCTACCCCTGCCCGGGGTTTACGCTGCATCATTTTGACCTGTACCGCTTCGTCGATCCGGAAGAATGGGAAGATGCCGGATTCCGCGAGTATTTCGGTCCGGACAGCGTGTGCCTGGTCGAATGGCCGGACAAGGCCGGTGCACTCTTGCCCCCGGCCGATCTCGAGCTTGCGCTCGAGGTTTGCGGAACAGGCCGCCGCTATCGATTCACCGCATTCACGGAAGCAGGAAACTCATGTCTCAAGCGCCATTCGATCCAGGCCGCCGCCGGCTGCTGAATCTGGCCGCCGCCACGCTCATCCTGTCGGTCAGCCGCGTCAGTATGGCCGGTGACCGCCAAATCGTCGCCGTGCGGGTCTGGCCGTCGTCGACCTATACGCGCGTCACGCTCGAAACCAGCGACGCGATCCAGTACAAGCCGTTCACTCTCGCCAATCCGGACCGCCTGGTCGTCGATCTGCAGGGAGTCACGCTCAACGGCGTGCTCAAGGACATCAGCAAGCAGATCAGCGACAACGACCCCTTCATCCGTTCGGCCCGCGCCGGGCAGTTTTCGCCCGACACCGTCCGTCTGGTTCTGGAGCTCAAAACTCCGGTCAAACCACAGATTTTCACCCTCGCGCCGGTTGCGGAGTTCAAGAACCGATTGGTCGTCGATCTCTACCCGGCCACTGGCACCGCCAAGGCGGACGATCCGCTGCTCGGTCTGCTCGAGGATTTCAACAAGGGCGAACTCGATCAACCGGATGTCCGACCGCGCACCAAGAAACCGGGTAGCAACCGCCAGATCGTGATCATGATCGACCCGGGGCACGGCGGCGAAGATCCTGGCGCCACCGGACCAAGCGGCAATCACGAGAAAAACGTCGTCATCAAGATTGCCCATCGGCTCAAGGCGCTGATCGATGCCGACAGCAGCATGACCGCCTATATGACGCGGGAAGACGATGTGTTCATTCCGCTTGGCGTGCGCGTCGCCAAGGCCCGCAAGCTCAATGCCGATCTGTTCATTTCCATCCACGCCGATGCGTTCACCACGCCGGAAGCAAGCGGCACCTCGGTGTTTGCCCTGTCGGAAAAGGGAGCAACCAGTGCTGCGGCACGTTTTCTGGCGCAAAGCCAGAACGAGTCAGACCTGATCGGCGGGGTCAAGATCGCCAAGACCAGCGACCGTTATCTGGCCAACACGCTGTTCGACCTGACGCAGACCGCCACCATCAACGACAGTCTGAAACTCGGCCGGTTGGTACTCAGTCAGGCAGGCTCACTCAACCGCTTGCATCGCGGCAAGGTGGAACAGGCCGGCTTTGCAGTGCTCAAGGCGCCGGATATTCCGTCGATCCTGGTCGAGACCGCCTTCATCAGCAATCCGGACGAAGAGCAGCGGCTCATCACCAGCGACTTCCAGCAGAAAATGGCTGAAGCGATCTATGCCGGCGTCAAAGACTACTTCGCCCAGGGCGCGGCGCTCGCCCGCGTCTGAGCCGAAGGGAGGCATGAAAAAAGGCAAGCTGTGCGCTTGCCTTTTTTCATGCCGCACGACCAGCGCGGTCAAAGTTCGGATTCTCCCGGCGCGCTCTCCTGTGCGGGCAGGCGGTAGCCCTCTTCAGCCCATTGGCCTAGATCGATGAGTTTGCAGCGCTCGCTGCAGAATGGACGGTAAGTGCTTTTCGCCTCCCAGCGAACGGCAGCGCGGCAGGTCGGACAGCGGACGATGGTAACAGGGTCGGACATGGTCGTTAAAATTTGCAATGGGTCAGGCCGAACTCGACATCATCTTCGGTCTGCTTGGCACGAGATTCACCCGTGCCGGCTTCGATGAAGCGGATATTCAGCGCATATTTGTTGGCGGAAAGTTCGGGCAGCACACCAAGGCTTTCGTCGTAACCGACACGGATCAACTGCACAATCTTGCCGCCCGACATTTGCTGGAAGGCGCCATGACGGGCAACGTAGTGATGCGTCTTGCCACTGTCGCGCAGGATCTGCAACAGGATGCGCGTGGCCTCGGCGGTCGGCATCAACGGTCCGACCCATCGCTTGAGGTCGATGCGACGCTCTTCGGAACTCTTTTCCTGCCACAGATGATAGGACGGCAGATCAAACTGACAGGTGCCGCCGGGAATGCCGGCGCGTTGCTTGATCGCCATCAGCCATTCGTTTTCACGCAGGTGCTGGCCGAATTTCCCGGTCAGCGCCAACAGGTCGGTCGAGGTGGATTCGATCGCGTCGAGTACGCCCTCGAGCGTGTCTTCCGCCACATTGGGGTTGTCGCGCAACGCTTCGAGCAGCTGTTTTTGACGCTCGAGCTCCTGCAACAGGTCGGCCTTGAGATCGGCGCGCGAGGCGGTTTCCATCAGTTCGAACAGCACCAGCAGCGCGGCATGGTGCTCGTAGCAATGCTCATGCTCGATGAAGAAGGCAAGTCGCCCATAGAGCTGTTCCAGTCTGAGCAGGATCCGAGTCCGCTCGGTGACAGGGAATTCAAAACTGATCACGACGCGTCCGCCCTTCTTGGTGGCTTGAATTCAAGATGATTAAGCTATCGGAGAATGGCATGATAATAACGATGTTTGGCCTCAACTTGAAGCCTCAAATCATCTAACGAGCCGTTATTCTCGATGATATCATCGGCGCGGGCCACTCGTTCAGCCCGAGACAGCTGTGCGGCCATGATTGCACGGACTTCGGCCGCAGTCAGACCGCTGCGTCGCGTCACCCTTTCGATCTGCAGCGATTCGCCACAGTCCACCAGCAATGAGCGCGCAACCAGCGCCAGATAACGCTCGCTTTCGAACAGTAGCGGTACCACCAGCATTGCATACGGTCCCTGCGCCTGTTGCAGTTCACGCAAGCTGTGCACCATGATCATGGGGTGGAGAATGCCCTCGAGTTTCATGCGCGCCAGAGGGTCGGAAAACACCCGCTTGCGCATGGCACAACGATCCATGGCGCCGTCGGCAGTCAGGTACTCCGGACCGAAGGCACTGGCAAGCGGCCCCATGGCGTCACCGCCAGGGCCGGTCAGACGACGGGAGATATCGTCGGTGTCGACCACCCTGATATCAAGCTCGGCAAACATGCCGGCCACCGCGCTTTTCCCTGATCCGATACCTCCGGTCAGCCCCACCACCTTGATTGCCATGTCATCCAATCCTGCAAACGCGCATCGCCAATCCATGCCACCCAGCCAGAGACGGCCAGGAAAGGCCCGAACGGCAGTGCCTCGCTGCGTTTCATCCGCCCTAAAAGCATAAGGATACCTCCTGCCAGCAAGCCTGTCAGCGCGGACGTCAGCAGCACCAGCGGCAATGCAGCCACCCCGAGCCATGCACCAAGCGCTGCCAGCAGCTTGAAATCGCCATAGCCAAGTCCTTCGCGACCGCTCAAGAGAAAAAAAATCCAATACAACAGCCATAGCACCGCATACCCCGCCACCGCCCCCAACACCGCTTCGTTCAAAGGCGTGCGGGCGACAAACAGGTTGAACAGCAGGCCGGTCCACAACAGCGGCAACGTCAGCCAGTCGGGCAGCAGACCGCACTCGAGATCGATGATGGCCAGCAGCAGCAGGCTGCCAAGCAGCAGTAGCGACCCCAGCCACAGCACGGGATCGGACGGCAGCGCCAACAACGACAGCGCCATGCATACGGCCCCTGCCTCCACACGGCCGCGGCCGATGCCCAATCCCGCCCAGGGCCAATCGCGGCCGGCGTCTCGCAACCAGTGGCCGAGGCGTCCGAGCGCATGACGCAGCAGGACGGCGACCAGCACACTTGCGCCGAGACAAAGCAGCAGTTTCACCGTCATGCAATGACCTCTCCAAGCTGGAATATCGGCAGATACAATGCCCACAGCAGAAAGGCGCACAGTGCGCCCAGCACCCCCATTGCAACAGGCTCGAGCATGGCGGTCAGCGACAGGAACGACTGCTCCGTTTCCTGTTCCAGGTGTTCTGCCACGCGCTCGCACAAATGGTCCAGTGCGCCGGATGCCTCGCCGACCCGGACCAATTGTAACAACAGCGGTGAGAATAAACCGCTCGCCTGTAGGGCATCAGCCAACGGCATCCCGGACTGCAGCTGACGGCTGATCGGACCTGCGGCTGCAGCAAGCAGCGCATTGCCGCTATTCTGGCTGGCTGGCCGGATCGCATCGGCCAGCGGCACCCCGGAGGCCAGCAACATCGACAAGGTTCGCGCCCAGCGGGCAAGACCGGCCTGCCGCAAGACGGGGCCGATCAACGGCAGGCGCAGCAACAGGCGCTCCAGCAAGACACGGACACGGTGCGAGCGGCGTAGCCCGAACTGCATGCCGAACACCCCCATCAGTCCGACCAGCCCTTCTTCGCCGTTTTCGCGCAACAATTCAGACAGCAGCAGGATCACTCTGGTCGCCAGCGGCAGTTCGCGCCCGGCGGCGGCAAAGATGGAGGCGAACGCCGGCACCACGGCCCACAGCATCACCACCAGCATCAGCAGCGCCATTGCCAGCACCAGACCGGGATAGAGCAAGGCGGAGCGGGCACGCTGGCGCAGCCGGCGCTTTTTCTCTTGCAGCCCGGACCAGAGTTCGAGCGACTGGGCCAAATGGCCGGTTTCTTCGCCGGCGGCTACCGCCAGGCGCAATCCCGGCTCGAAGCAATCGTGCCGCGCCAGTGCCTGCGAAAGCGGATGGCCGCTTTCGAGCTGACGGCACAGCGAAGCGGCGACCACCCCCAATGTTCGACTACGTCGATCCGCCATCATGACGTCCAGGCTGCCGACCAGCGGCACACCGGCCTCGAGCAGGGTCGCCCATTGGCGCAAGAACCACATCACATCAGTCGTTTTCGGCTGTTGCCGGCGCCACCAGCTTCGGCGGCAGTAGATCAGCGCCACCCCCTCCTCGCGCAATTGTTCGGCCAACGCCTGTTTCGAGACCGCTGGGTCACACCCGCGGCACCAATGCCCATGACGATCCATTCCCTGCCAGTTCCATCGCACCATCGCATCACTCCGGGGTGCAGGCGGCGACTTCGGCCAGCGTCGTTTCGCCGGCAAGTGCCTTGTTGAGCCCGGCGCGGCGCAGATCGGGCGAAGCCTGACGTGCAAGGCGCGGCACACCGCACTCGCGCAGCGTGTCAAGCGTTTCTTCGTCAAGCGGCAGCAGCTCGAACAGCCCGACCCGGCCCAGATATCCGCTGCCGCTGCAATGCGGGCAACCGCGCGCTTCGAAACATCGCGCTTCGGGCGGAATGATGCCGCGCCAACCCAGCCGCTGCAGCAAGGTGACCGATACGGTCTGCTCGCGGCGGCATTGCGGACACAGCCGGCGCACCAGCCGCTGTGAAATGATCAGGTTCAATGCACTGGCCAGATTGAAGGGCGTGACTCCCATATTGACCAGCCGGGCCAGCGAAGCCTGCGCGCTTTGGGTATGCACGCTCGACAAGACGAGATGTCCGGTCTGCGCCGCCTTGACGGCAATGTCGGCGGTCAGCGCGTCGCGCATCTCGCCGATCATGATGACGTCGGGGTCCTGGCGCAACAGCGCACGCAGCGCCAACGCGAAGCCCAGTCCCGCCTTGTCGTTGACGGCCACCTGATTGACACTCGCCAGGGCGACTTCGACCGGATCTTCCACGGTACAGATGTTCAGCGCCAGCCTGTCCATGGAAAGCAGGCTGGCGTACAGGGTGGCGCTCTTGCCGCTGCCGGTCGGCCCGGCGATCAACACCAGGCCGTGCGGATGGGCGAGGCGGAGCCGGAACAGCTCGAGCTGCTCCGGCTCCATGCCGAGCTGTTCGAGGCCAAGCACTTGCGCCGGCGCCATCAGGCGCAACACGATCTTTTCTCCATGTACCGTAGGCAAGGTGCTGAGGCGCAGATCCTGCCGTTCGCCGCCAGGCAGCGGAAAGCCGATGCGGCCATCCTGCGGCAGGCGCTTTTCGGCGATATCGAGTCTGGCCATGACCTTGAGGCAGGACACCAGCCGCTCGGGGGCGGGAAGCGGCAATGCATGGACTTCGATCAACTTGCCGTCGATGCGGTAGCGAATGCGGAAATGACTGTCGTAGGGTTCGAAATGGATATCGGACGCGCGCTGCAGCACGGCTTCCGACACGATGCGCCGTACATAATCGACCACGGGTTCATGGCTGGACATGCGAAACTCCCGGCAAACACGAGAGCGTCAGGCTAAAACGAGGCAGGCGGAAAAGACAGGCTGCGCGGCAAGGCGCACAGCGGGAATGAAAAAAGGGCTGCCGAAGCAGCCCTTTTTAACACTCGTAATCCGAAATGTCCGGATTAGAAGTTGTGCATCATGCTCAGAGCCAGGGTGCTGTAGGTGGTATCAGCACCGTTGACAGCCAGCGACGAAGCGCTGTCGGCCTTCAGGCGACCGTAAGCGAATTCGGCGGTGGTACGCTTGGACAGCGCATAGTCAACACCAACAACGTATTGTTGGTAGCCGGTATTCGAGATGCTCGAACCGCCTTGCTCTTGATCCCAGCCCTTGGCATAGGTGAACTTCGGCGTGAAGGCGCCGATCGTGTAAGCAACCGACAGGGCAGCTTCACGCGACTTCAGTTGGTTGGTCAGAGCGGTACCGGTCGAACCGTTCGAGTCACCGGCAAATTCGTCGGTCCAGTCGTAGCCGACCATGTCTTGGTAAGCCAGGCCAACGTACAGGTTGTTGGCGTTGTAGCCAGCTTCGAAGTAGTTGATGTGAGCGCTGTTCGGGCTGCTGCTCGTCAGGTTCGCATTGGTACCATTGGACGGATTGAATTCCTTCTGATAAGCGTAGTGGAAATTGAAATCAGAGATGGAATAGTTCAAGCCAACGGAGGCGATATCCGAAGCCTTGGTGACCGAAGTGGTCTTGTTTTCACCGAAGCCATAAACGGCGTTGGCGCTGAAGCCGTAGAAGGTCGCCGAGTCGTAACGGATGGCGTTCTTCAGACGGCTAGCTTGGTTGGTCATCACGGCCAGACCATTCACCCCGGAGTTGTACGAGGAGGTGGAGCTGGTTTGCTTGTAGTTGGACATTTCACCGTCGTATTGCCATTGGTCGACGTTGTACAGGTCCTTCAGCGAGCTGTTGATCAAACCGATGCGGACTTGACCCAGGTTGCCGCCGTCCAGGCCGACAAACGATTGACGCGAAGCCAGTTGGTTGGAAGAACCACCGTAGGTCTTGCTGTCACCACCAATAACCACGCGGTTTTCAACTTGCCATACGGTCTTCAGGCCGTTGCCCAGATCTTCGGTACCCTTGAAGCCGATGATCGAGGTGTAGTCATGAACGCCACTGTTCGAAGCTGCATTGGTAGCGGTGTCATGTTCCAGACCTGCATTCAACGAACCATACAGGGTTACGTCAGCCATTGCTGCAACCGGCAGAGCAGCCAGTGCGACAGCGATCAGCTTTTTGTTCATCGCTAATTCCTTTCGAAGTCAGTTAAATTTGCCCGTTACAGCGAACCGTTCAGGCATTTTGTCACCACCGTTACACTTCGGTGGTTTGTGAGCGGAATATAAATCCCCCGTTGCTAAAATACAAAAGCCCCGGTGAAGGCCGCACTCAGTTTGTAATAATCCAGGGCAAAAAAAGCAGCAAGATATTGATATACATAGACATTAGCGGCAAAACAACGTGTTGCCAATTAACAACACAATTGCTGCAAAAAGTATATAGTGTTGCAAAAAACACAACAAAATCGGGCGCAAGCAGGACAACGAACTCGTCGAGAGTGCCTTAACATGCCAAATAAGACCACTGCACTATGTTGGATGCGTCGCGATCTGCGCCTCCACGACAATGCCGCGCTGTATCACGCACTGGCGGCGCATGCGCACGTTCTGTGCGTATTCGTGTTCGATCCGCAGATCCTCGACCCGCTGCCGCCACAGGACAGGCGGGTCGCGTTCATCTGGAGACAGATAGAGGGATTGAAGCAGGCGCTGATCGCCAGAGGCAGCGATCTGTGCGTGCGCCATGGCCGGCCACAAGAAGTGATTCCCCACCTTGCCGCAGAACTGACAGCGAACGACGTCTACTGCGCTGAAGACTACGAGCCGGCCGCCATGCAACGCGATGCCGCGGTCACCGCAGCGCTGGCGGCCATCGGCTGCCGTTTGCAGACGGTGCAGGACCAGGTGATTTTTGCCCGAGACCGGCTGCTCACCCACAGCCGGCAACCATACAGTGTCTTTACACCTTATAAGAATGCTTGGCTTGCCGCGCTCACGCCGGATGACTGGCAGCCGTATGGCAGCGAAGCCTTGTTGAGCGAACGACTATTGCCCTGCCCCCCGACCGAGCAGCCAAGGCTTGCCGCATTGGGCTTTGCCATGACCGATCTCGACACCCTCGGCATCGGGTCAGGCCCGGACAACGGCCGCGCCCAACTCGCCCGCTTCGCCGCCCACATCGATCGTTATGACGAGCAGCGCGATTTTCCCGCCCTCGACGCCACCTCGCACTTGTCCGTTCACCTCCGCTTCGGCACCGTCAGCGTGCGCGAAGCCGTCGCATTCGCTGCCACGCGCGCTAGCAACGGCGCGGCAGCCTGGCGCAACGAACTCATCTGGCGCGAGTTTTACCAGCAGTTGCTCTGGCACGCTCCTTATATAGAGAGTGAAAGTTTCCGACCGCAATATCGGCAATTGGCATTTGAAAACCGCCGCGACTGGTTTGATGCCTGGTGCACGGGTCGCACCGGTTTTCCACTGATCGATGCCGCCATGCGGCAGTTGCTGCAAACCGGCTGGATGCATAATCGTCTGCGCATGATCGTCGCCAGTTTTCTCGTCAAGGATCTGCTCATCGACTGGCGTTGGGGCGAACAGCATTTTGCCCGCTGGCTGCTCGACTACGATCTGGCGGCCAACAACGGCGGCTGGCAATGGGCGGCCTCCACCGGCTGCGATGCGCAGCCGTGGTTCCGCATCTTCAACCCGCTGACGCAGTCGCGCCGCTTCGACCCGGACGGTGACTTCATCCGCCGCTACCTGCCCGAACTGGCCGGTCTTTCCGCCGCGAAAATTCACGCCCCGACACAGGCCGCAGCCGCCATGCACGCCAATGACTATCCAGCGCCCATCGTCGACCACGCACAGCAGCGGCAAAAGGCGCTCGCCCTATTCGGACGGCAATGAACGCGGCGCACGGCGCCGCCGGGGCGCAGACTCGTCGGGGTCGATGACGGTAGGCCCGACAACGGTCAGCGACTTCTCCAGTCGGCGCAGTGTTTTTTCGCCGATACCGCGCACCTTGACCAACTCATCGACGCTGCGGAACGGACCGTGCTGCTCACGGTAGTCGATGATGGCCTGCGCCTTGGACGGGCCGATGCCCTTCAGGGTCTGTAATTGTTCACGCGAGGCGGTATTGAGATTGACCGCCGCCGAAACGGCGGCGGCCAACAAGAAGGACAACAGGAAAATCAGCAGTTTTTTCATGGCCGGCTCCTTGTCGGGGGCGGCCAGCTGGCAGCGGGCTAGCCGCGATGCAGAATCAGTTCGAGCACGATCTTGCTGCCGATATAGGCAAGCAACAGCGCGACAAAGCCGACCAGCGTCCAGTGGATGGCGATCCGCCCCCGCCAGCCGTAGCGCTTGCGGCCAATCAGCAGGCTGCCGAACAGCAACCAGGAGATCACACCAAAAACCGTCTTGTGGGTAAAGGCAGCGGGGCGACCCAAGACCTCTTCGGAGAACACCACGCCGGTAATCAGCGTGGCGGTCAGCAGCCAGAAGCCGACCGACAGCACCTGGAACATCATTTTTTCCAGCGACAGCAGCGGGGGCAGCTGGCTGAGCAGCCGCGTCGAACGGCGCGCGCGCAGGGCGCGCTCCAGCCACAGCATCAGGATGGCGAGCATTGCACCGATGGCGAACAAGCTGTAGGCCAGCATAGACACGACGATGTGCAGCACGAAGGCGGGGTTCAGGTAGTCGTGCACGATGTGGCTGCCGGGAAACAGCAAGGCAAAGGCAAGCGTCAGGCTGGCCAGCGGCATCATGAACAGCTGCAGGCCTTCGACGCGGTAGAAAAAGCTGCAGGTCCAGTAGATGGTCAGCATGAGCCAGACCACCGCCGCAAGCGCATGACCGACGCCGAAAGCGACCGGCTCGGCCTGCAGCATCGGTCCGGCCACGGCGAGCGCGTGCACCAGCAGCAATACACCGAGCAGCGTATGCTCGCGCTGTGGATTGCGCGCCAGCCACGGATGTCCGTTCCAGTGGCTGATAAAATGCCAGGAAAAGACCGCGTAGGCAGCGATCAGAAGCAAACTGAGGGCAGGCAGGAGACCGGTCATCGCGTTAATTTCAAATGCAGCCCGACACAGGTCTGGCCGCTCGTGTAAAATGGATTGTTTGAGAGTCTACACCAAGCCAAGCTGCCTGTGGTTGGCAGACAGAAGGACCGTACATGCTCGACAACCTATCCAATCGCCTCTCCGGCGTCATCAAAACCCTGCGCGGCCAGGCGCGGCTGTCTGAGTCCAACATTACCGACGCTTTGCGCGAAGTGCGCATGGCGCTGCTCGAGGCCGACGTTGCCCTGCCGGTGGTCAAGCACTTCATCGCCGACGTCAAGGTACGCGCGCTCGGTCAGGAAGTCATCGGCAGCCTGACGCCGGGGCAGGCGCTGATCGGCGTGGTCAACGAAGAGCTGACCCGCCTGATGGGCGCACACAACGATGCGCTCAATCTCGCAGCCGTGCCGCCGGCGATCATCCTGATGGCCGGCCTGCAGGGCGCGGGTAAAACCACCACGGTCGGCAAGCTGGCCAAACTGCTGAAAGAAACGCAAAAGAAGAAGGTACTGGTCGTTTCGGCCGACGTCTACCGCCCGGCCGCGATTGATCAGCTCAAAACGCTCGCCGAACAGGTCGGTGTGGAATGGTTCCCGTCCGACGCGACCCAGAAGCCGGCAGACATCGCACGCGCCGCGCTCGACCACGCCAAGCGTCATTACTTCGACGTGCTGATGGTCGACACTGCCGGCCGACTCGCCATCGACGAAGCGATGATGCAGGAAATCCGCGAGCTGCACGCGGCGCTCAACCCGATCGAGACCCTGTTCGTCGTCGACGCGATGCAGGGCCAGGACGCGGTCCATACCGCCCAGGCCTTCAATGAAGCGCTGCCGCTGACCGGGGTCGTGCTGACCAAAATGGACGGCGATGCGCGTGGTGGTGCCGCGTTGTCTGTACGTCACATCACCGGCAAGCCGATCAAGTTTATCGGCGTCGGCGAGAAATCCAGCGGCCTCGAGCCCTTCTACCCTGACCGGATGGCCAGCCGCATTCTCGGCATGGGCGACGTGCTGTCGCTGATCGAAGATGTGCAAAAGGGCATCGACCAGGACGAAGCCGCCCGCATGGCGAAGAAGTTCAAGAGCGGCAAGGGTTTCGACCTGGAAGACTTCAAGGCGCAAATGCAGCAGATGAAGAAGATGGGCGGCATGAGCAACCTGATGGAAAAGATGCCAGGGCAGCTCGGCCAGATGGCCAAGGGCATTCAGGGCGCAGAGGCGGAAAAGAGCATTGCGCGCATCGAAGCCATCATCAACTCGATGACGCCGCGCGAGCGCCACAAGCCGGAGCTCATCAAGGCCAGCCGCAAGCGCCGCATCGCCGCCGGGTCCGGCACCTCGGTGCAGGAAGTCAACCGGCTGCTCAACCAGTTCGAACAGACACAGAAAATCATGAAGCAGTTCTCCAAGGGCGGCTTGATGAAGATGATGCGCGGCATGAAGGGCATGATGCCGGGCATGTGACACAACGGCGCCCGGTGCGGCCGGGCATCCGATACATTGTTTTGCGGGGCGCGTCTGCCGCTCCGGTTTGAACCCAATCTGGAAACACGCCATGAATCTGTCGACGATGACTGCACTGAGCCCGCTTGACGGCCGCTATGCCGGACAAACCGAGCCGCTGCGGAACCTGTTCTCCGAATACGGCCTGATGAAGGCCCGCATCAAGGTCGAGCTCGAATGGCTCAAGATGCTGGCGGCCGAGCCGGGCATCGACGAAGTACCGGCCTTCTCTCCGGCGACGATCGCCGAGATCGACGACATCATCGCCAATTTCAGCATCGAACACGCCCAGGCAGTCAAGGCCATCGAGGCGCGCACCAACCACGACGTCAAGGCGATCGAGTACTGGCTAAAGGAACGCCTGTCCGGCAACCCCGAAGTCATGAACGCCAGCGAGTTCATTCATTTCGCCTGCACGTCGGAAGACATCAACAACCTGTCGCATGCACTGATGCTGAAGACTGCACGCAACACGGTCATGCTGCCGGCGATCGATGCGGTGATCGACCGCATCGCCGAGCTCGCGCACGCGCTTGCCGATGCACCGATGATGTGCCGCACGCACGGCCAACCGGCCACGCCGTCGACCATGGGCAAGGAAATGGCCAATGTCGTCTACCGGCTGCGCCGCCAGCGCGACCAATTGGTACGGCAGGAAATCCTCGGCAAGATCAACGGTGCCGTCGGCAACTACAACGCCCATCTGGTCGCCTACCCGCACATTGACTGGGAAAGCCTGTGCGGCCGTTTCGTCGCCAGCCTGGGCCTGACCTTCAACCCGTACACGATCCAGATCGAACCGCATGACTACATGGCGGAACTGTTCCAGACCCTGTCGCGCATCAACACCGTGCTGATCGACGCCAACCGCGACATCTGGGGCTATATCTCGGTCGGCTACTTCAAGCAGAAGGTCAAGGCAGGCGAAGTCGGCAGCTCGACCATGCCGCACAAGGTCAACCCGATCGATTTCGAAAACTCGGAAGGCAATCTGGGCCTGGCCAACGCGCTGCTCGGCCACCTGGCGGAAAAGCTGCCGGTGTCGCGCTGGCAGCGCGACCTGACCGACTCGACCGTGCTGCGCAATATGGGCGTCGCCATGGGCTACACCCTGCTCGGTCTCGTCGCCTGCCTGCGCGGCCTGAACAAGCTGGAAGCGAACGAGGCCAATATGGCGCACGACCTCGACAGCACATGGGAATTGCTTGCCGAACCGATCCAGACCGTCATGCGCCGCTATGGCGTCGCCAATCCGTACGAACAGCTCAAGGAGCTGACCCGCGGCAAGGACGGCATCACGCGCGATACGCTGGCGGCCTTCATCCGCAGCCTGGACATTCCGGACGCCGAAAAGAGCCGCTTGCTGGCACTGACGCCGGCCGCTTACATCGGCAAGGCGAACGAGCTCGCGAAGCGCATCTGAGCGACAAGAGCGACAGGTAAAAGGCGGACACGGTCCGCCTTTTTTCTTTTGTGTCCGGCAGAAAAAAGAAAGGCCATGCAGGAAAGCACGGCCGAAAAACATGACTCGATGGAACGCATCCAAACAGCTGGAATGGACGCGAGCGTTAACGCACAAGCATAAGAAGCAGAGCCGCTACTTGAGCGGCTCTGGCTTTAAAACTTGGTTGCGGGGGCAGGATTTGAACCTACGACCTTCGGGTTATGAGCCCGACGAGCTACCAGACTGCTCCACCCCGCGTCGGTTAGAGTCGTGCATACTACACGCCGAATTATTCGATGTCAAGAGTCATGTTGCCCAATTGATCCAGTCAAAGTGCCAGCTCAACAGAATCAAGGCGCCGAACACCAAGCGGTACCAGGCAAAGGCATTGAAGGAATGTCCTGACACATAACGAATCAAACCACGTACCGCCAACAACGCACTGACAAAGGCAGAGACAAAACCCACGGCAAACACCGGCAAATCGGCCAGCGCAAACAGCGACCAGTGCTTGTAGACATCGTAAACCGTCGCCGCAACCATGGTCGGCACGGCCAGGAAAAAGGAAAACTCGGTCGCCGCCCGCCGTTCGAGACCAAACAGCATGCCGCCGATAATGGTCGCCCCGGAACGCGAGGTGCCGGGAATCAGCGCGAGCACCTGCGCACAGCCCACCTTGAACGCGTCGAGCGCGCTCATGTCATCGACGCTGCGTACCCGCACCGGCACAGGGTGACGCTCGACCCAGAGAATGATCAGACCGCCGACCACCAAGGCCGCGCCAACGCAGGGCGCATTGAACAGATAGGCCTTGATCAGCTTGACGGCGACAAAACCGACCGCCGCCGCGGGCAAGAACCCGAGCAGCAGATTGACACTGAAGCGACGGGCGACGGCATCGCGCCGCAGACTGCCGAGGGTCGAGGCAAAACGTTCGCGATACACCCACAGTACGGCCAGAATGGCGCCCAGCTGGATCACCACCTCGAAGACCTTGGCGGCGTGGCTGTCGAATCGGATCAGATCGCCGACGACAATCAAATGCCCGGTACTGGAGATCGGAAAAAACTCGGTCAGGCCTTCGACCAGCCCCAGCAGCAACGCTTTGCCCCACAACACCCATTCCACGCGCACTTCCTCCCGGCAAAAAAAACGGAGGCCGCTTGGCCTCCGTGGCGGATACCGAACTCAGGACTTGTGTCCGTCTTTACGCGCGATCGAGATCATCTGATCGAGATGCTGCAGCAACACTTCGGGCGTTGCCGGCTGCAAGGCGAACTTGCCGTTGACGACGATGGTTGGCGTCCCCTGGATCGCATAGTCGCGCGTCATCTGCTTGGCCGAAGCGACCTTGGCATTGGTGCCGAAGGAATTGAACGTCTGCATGAAACGGTTCACATCGACACCCGGCTGGGTCTTGAGCCAGGCGCTCAGCTCGTTCGGGTCGCCGATATTGATGTGCTTGTCCATCACGGCGACAAAGGCCGGATGGTTAAGCTTGTCGGCCAGATTGAGCTCATTCATGGTGGCGAAGAAGCGGGCCAGGCCCTCCATCTGCGGCCCCCAGACGATCTGCACGCGCTTGAAGTCGACATCGGCGGGCTTTTTCTTCGCCCAGGCGGTCAGACCGGGATCCAGGTGATAGCAGTGAATGCAGGTGTAGGAGAAGAATTCGATGACTTCAACCTTTTTCGGATTCGCCACCGGCTGCGGAACAGCCAGACGGGTGTAATCCTTGCCATCCCCCTCGACAAGACCGGCACGGGCGACGGCCGATACCAGCAACAAGGCAATCAACAACCACTTCTTCATAATTCCTCCGGATTGATCCACCGCGCCCGAAGTGAGCGCGGCCATCGGTGATCAGTTGGCAGAACGGGCCGGCACATCGATGCCGTTCTGTCGCAGTTGCGCACGGACGCGGTCGATATCTTCCTGATGCGGGAAGGGCCCGATGCGCACACGGTGCACCAGCCCCTTGCCGGGCACATCCACAGTCTGAATCGTCGCCTCGATGCCGGCCAGCGCCAGCTTGGCCTTCAGATTGTCGGCATCATCCTGATTCTGGAAGGCGCCGAGCTGCAGATAGGGCTTCTTCGGCGCGCTGCTATCGCTATGCGACGACACCGAGGCGGAACGATCGTCGTTCGGCACGGCATCGACCTGGCCGGGCAGGATCTTGTAGAAATCGAAGCGCTGGCCATCGCTGCCGTTCTTGGCGGCCGGCTGCTGCGGTTTAGGCTTGGCGGCGGTCGTGGCCGGCGTGGTCGCTGCGGACGGTGCCGGCGCCTGGGCCGCCGGTTGCTGCCCGGCCGCTTGCGCCGGAGGCGGCGGCGCGGCGACCGGCCCGTTGCCGCTTTGCTGACTCGCCGGGCTGCTCGCGTCGCTGAGCGCAATGCCGGGTGCGAGCATCTGGGTCGAGGACGGCTCCGATGCGGCAGCATCGCTCGCCGGGCGCTCCATCTTCTGCAGATTGGTGAACGGCGTCCCCTGACGGCTGAAATACATCACCACGCCGACAACCGCCGCAACACCGACGATCAGGCCGATGATGACCCCCATCATCACCCCGCCGCCGCCGCGCCGGCTTGCACCGCTGGAACGGGAACTGCGTGGGGTGTTCTTCAAATCTCGATGACCCATCAATCACTTAACCGTTTAAATTGGTACTGCATTATCCACTGGAACACTGCCCGAGGTCACTACCTTGGACTCGCGAACCTGCGCAACTGAACCGCCTGCTGCAGATGCGGCGCAGCAATGCGTGGCGACTGCGCCAAGTCGGCAATGGTGCGTGCGACGCGCAAAATCCGTCCGGCAGCCCGCGCCGACATGGCAAGTCGATTCAATATGCCAGCAAGGTATTCGAGACAGCCTGGTTCGACAGCGTCTGCGCGTGTGAGTTCACTCATCGACAAAAAAGCATTGCTTTTTCCCTGCCTATCCTGCTGTAACGCATGCGCACGCATCACCCGCGCACGCACCGTGGCCGACGACTCTGCATCGCCCTGCGCCAGCAGGGTGTCAGACGGCAGCGCCGTCATTTCGACCTGCAGATCGATACGATCGAGCAGCGGGCCCGAGATTTTACCGCGATAGCGGGAAATTTGCTCAGGCGTGCACTGACAACGTCCCGACGCATGGCCGGCATAGCCGCACGGGCACGGGTTCATCGCCGCCACCAGCTGGAAATCGGCCGGGTAGGACACACTGCGCGCGACGCGGGCGACATTGACCACACGGCTTTCCAGCGGCTCACGCAGTGCCTCGAGCGTGCGCCGGTCGAATTCCGGCAGCTCGTCGAGAAACAGGATGCCGCGGTGCGCCAGGCTGACTTCGCCGGGACGCGGATCGCTGCCGCCGCCTATCATCGCCGCCATCGAGGCGGAATGATGCGGGCTGCGCAGCACCCGTTCGCCCCAGCGTGCCGGATCGAAGCCCTGCGTGCTCAGCGACAGCAGCACAGCGCTCTCGAGCGCTTCTTCCTCGCCAAGCGGCGGCAAAATTCCAGCCAGCCGGCTGGCGAGCATGGTCTTGCCGGTGCCGGGCGGGCCGACCAGCAGCAGGCTGTGCGCGCCGGCGGCAGCCACCTCCAGCGCGGTACGCGCGGCCAGCGGGCCCTTGACATCGGCAAGATCGGGATAAACGGCGCAGGCACGGGCCTCGCCGGCTGCGCTGACAGCCAGTGTCGCCTGGCCACAGAGATGTGCGCACACCTCGAGCAGCGAAGCGGCCGCATAGACGCGCGCATCACGCACCAGGGCGGCTTCGGCGGCATTGGCCGCCGGCAGCAGCAGCGCACGGCCGGCACGGGCCGCCTGCCAGGACATGGCCAGCGCGCCGCGCACCGGCCGCAGCGCACCGCCGAGCGACAATTCGCCGGCAAATTCGCAGTCTTCCAGCGCAGCGGCGGGAATCTGACCCGACGCCGCCAGAATGCCGAGCGCGATCGGCAGGTCGAAACGGCCGGATGCCTTGGGCAGATCGGCCGGCGCCAGGCTGACGACGATGCGCAGCGCGGGGAAGTCGAAGCCGGCAGTCAGGATGGCGGCGCGAACCCGGTCGCGGCTTTCTTTCACGCCGGTGTCGGGCAGGCCGACGATGGAGAAAGCCGGCAGCCCGCCGGCCAGATGAACTTCAACCGCCACTTCCGGCGCCTCGGCACCGGAGAGGGCGCGACTATGCACCCGGGCGAGCTTCACGCCGCCCTCAGGCGCCGTCGGTCGGATGGGCGCGCACCGGTTCCGCTTCGAGCTTGGCGAGCCGGGCCTCGAGCTCGACCAGCTTCTCGCGCGTGCGCACCAGCACTTCCTGCTGTACGTCGAACTCTTCGCGCGTCACCAGATCGAGACGGGAAAAGGTCGAGGCCAGCATGGCCTTGAGGTTTTTTTCGATATCTTTCGCCGGGCTGGCGGCGATGGTTTCACTGATCTTGTTGCCGATCTCTTCGAATAGCTTTTGGCTCAGCACGGTCGGGCTCCTTGTCATGCGAAATGGAAAACTGGCTTGAGTGTAGCAAAAAGGGGGCCCTGCCGCAGCGTGGTGCAAAGTGGTGCATCGCGCAGCACGCACCAAAATGAACTGCGGTGCACCATTTTCGTGCAATGACATATGATTAATATATGTTGCAGTGCGCGATCGCGATGCCGCCGCCCCGCGAATGTGCGCGCCAGACACTTTTTGAGACTGGCGCGATCCGCCATGAACGCCGCCATGACAGCGTATTCCGCCGCCCACCCTCCGCTACGGCAGCATCCTGCCGGCAAGCTGGCACGATTTCTGCAATGCAACATCCGAGGTCAACACACAACTCTCCAACGGGACAGGATTAAAGGAGCGCTCATGAAACTGGTCACTGCCATTATCAAGCCGTTCAAGCTTGACGAAGTGCGCGAAGCCCTCTCGGCCATCGGCGTACAAGGCATCACGGTTACCGAAGTGAAGGGGTTCGGCCGCCAGAAGGGCCACACCGAGCTGTATCGCGGTGCGGAATACGTGGTCGATTTTCTCCCCAAGGTCAAACTCGAGATTGCCATCGACGACGCCCTGCTCGATCAGGTCGTCGAAGCCATCGAAAAGTCGGCACGCACCGGCAAGATCGGCGACGGCAAGATTTTTGTTTTCGACTTGCAACAGGTCGTGCGGATCCGTACCGGTGAAACCGGTGTGGACGCAGTGTGAAGATTGGAGACGGGGGAACAACGATGATGAAGAAAACGATTACTGCCGCCGGCCTGGTTGCGCTGTGCTGCGCCTTGCCGGTTCTGGCCGATACCGTGCCGGGTCCTGCCATGCAGGATTTCAAGGTGATCAACTCCGGTGACACCGCCTGGATGCTGACCTCGACCGCGCTGGTGCTGTTCATGACCATTCCGGGTCTGGCGCTGTTCTACGGCGGTATGGTGCGTAAGAAGAACGTGCTCGCCACGCTGATGCAGAGCTTCGCCATCACCGCGCTCGTCACCGTGCTGTGGGCCGTGGTCGGCTACAGCCTGGCCTTCACGGTCGGCACGCCCTATCTGGGCGACCTGAGCCGCTTCATGCTCAACGGCATGGACTACATCAAGGACACCAGCAAGCTGGCCGTGCATCCGGCAGCCGGCACGATTCCGGAATCGGTGTTCATGATGTTCCAGATGACCTTTGCGATCATCACCCCGGCGCTGATCACCGGTGCATTCGCCGAACGGATGAAGTTCTCCGCCATGCTGGTCTTCATGGCACTGTGGTCGCTGGTGGTCTATGCCCCGGTCGCCCACTGGGTATGGGGTCCCGGCGGCTGGATGGGCGATAAGGGCGTGCTCGACTTCGCCGGCGGTACGGTCGTGCACATCAACGCCGGTGTGGCCGGTCTGGTGTGCGCACTGGTGCTCGGCAAGCGCGTCGGCTTCAGCAAGGAACCGATGGCACCGCACAATCTGGTGCTGACCCTGATCGGTGCCTCGATGCTGTGGGTGGGTTGGTTCGGCTTCAACGCCGGCTCGGCCTGCGCTTCCGACGGTCGCGCCGGCATGGCCATGGCCACCACGCAAATCGCCACCGCCGCCGCCGCGCTCGCCTGGATGTTTGCCGAATGGCTGACCAAGAAGAAGCCGTCGGTACTGGGCATCGCCTCCGGCGCAGTCGCAGGCCTCGTCGCCATCACCCCGGCAGCCGGCTTCGTCGACATCAAGGGCGCACTCGTCATCGGCATCGCCGCCGGCGTGGTCTGCTACTGGGGCGCCACCGGCCTGAAGCACATGATGGGCTACGACGATTCGCTCGACGCCTTCGGCGTACACGGCATCGGCGGTATCCTCGGCGCACTGCTGACCGGCGTGTTCGCGGTCAAGAGCATCAGCGGCTCGGAAGGCAGTCTCGCCACCCAGGCGCTGGGTGTCGGCGTCACCGTCGTCTACTGCGCCATCGTCACCTTCATCCTGCTCAAGCTGGTTGACCTGGTGATCGGCCTGCGCGTCAACGAAGAAGAAGAACGCGAAGGCCTCGACCTGATCCTGCACGGCGAGCGGGTCGAATAAGCCAGATAACAATTCGTGGTAAGGGACTTAGGGGCGCCTTGGCGCCCCATTTTTTTATCCGGCAGCACAACGGGAGCCTTGCGGCTCCCGTCCTCCGGTTAACCCTCTTCACGCAGCCGTCAACAACAGGCAATCGGCAAACTGCTGCACCGGGGCCGACTGCGCCAGATGCAGCCACGAACCACCATCGGCACGCGGCACCACCACCCACGGCAGACTGCCGTCGACAATCAACTGGCACAAGGCAGTGCCCTGCGCCGCGTCACGGGCAGAAGCCAGGGTGGAAAGCAGTGCGAACAACTGCTGCTGCGAAAAAGGGGAAATTGCTGAGGGCGTGCCAAAGGCACTAACATCAATGTTAGCCATGGCTAACTCCTTATCAGTTGGTCTGGTTAGCGGGCCGGCGGTGTTGCTCTCACCCCCGGCCCGCGCCTTTAGTGATCAAGACGATCACATGCCCCACACCCTAAACTGCAAAACAGACAAGAGACAAGCCAGAAACGCTGAAGATGAAGAGAATCAGAAAAGGTCCGCAAAAGGTGGGGAACAAAAACGCTTAAACAAAAAAAAGCAGGCCCGCAGGCCTGCTTTTTCAGTTCCAACAACACAGCTTATTTGACGATACGCAACGAGGGCGGGCCCTTCGGCTTGTCCGGCCCCTTGTTATCGCCCGGCATCGGCGCCGGCGCCGTGTCGACCGCGTGCAGCGTTTCACCGCTGTTGGCAAGCTCGACCTCAAACCCCATGCCCTCGCCGGTCTCGCGCGCAAACACCGACATGACGTTGCCGACCGGCACGAACACCTGCCGCGGCACACCGGCAAAGCGGGCGGTAAACGAGATCCAGTCGTTGTCGAGGCGCAGGTCCTTGGTCGCGTCCATGCTGATGTTCAGCACGATCTCGTTGTTCTGCACGTATTCGCGCGGCACGTCGGTGCGTTCGTTGACCCACACGACGATATAGGGCGTATGACCGTTGTCGCCGCACCATTGGTGCATGGCGCGGATCATATAGGGTTTGGTACTAGAGCTCATCTTGGTCCTTACTTGCGCATCGCCTTTTCGGAAGGCGTCAGAGAATCGATGAACGACTGGCGTTGGAAAATACGCTCGGCATACTTGAGGATCGGCGCGGCATTCTTGCCCAGGTCGATGTTGTAGTGCTCAAGGCGCCACATCAGCGGGGCAATGGCAACATCGATCATCGAAAATTCATCGGCCAGCATGAACTTCTGCTTGGCGAAAATCGGCGCAATCGTGGTCAGGCCGTCGCGGATCGCTTCGCGGGCGCGGGTCGCTTCCTTGCCGCTGGCGCCGCCTTCGAGCGTCTTGACGTGGTTGAACAGTTCCTTTTCGAAACGGAACAGGAACAAGCGGGCGCGGGCACGCATGACCGGATCGGCGGGCATCAGCTGCGGATGAGGAAAACGTTCATCGATGTATTCATTGATGATGTCCGACTCATGCAGAATCAGGTCGCGCTCGATCAGCACGGGAACCTCGTTGTAGGGGTTCATGACCGCGAGGTCTTCCGGCTTGTTATGGACGTCCACGTCAATGATCTCGAAATCCATGCCCTTTTCATACAGCACGATACGGCAGCGGTGGCTGAAGGGGCAGGTAATTCCGGAATAAAGGGTCATCATGGCTGTGCACTAATCCTTGACAGTTCGGGTTGAGAAGTCGAAGCGGATTTTAGCATTTGCCGGGGTCAATATGCCAATTTTACTGCATAACCCAATGATTCACAAAGAAAAAAGCGAGGCTAGCGCCTCGCCTTTTTTCAGTGCATCACTGGTCAGTGCACGTCTTTCCAATACTCTTTCTTCAGGAAGTAGGCAAACGGCAACAGCAGCAGCGCCAGGAACATCAGCACGCCATAGCCGATCTGCAGGCGCGTCACCTTGGCCGGCTCGCTCATGAAGACCAGGAAATTGGTCAGGTCGGCCACCCGCTGGTTGTATTCCGCCACATGGGCACGACCGTTGGAAATGCTGGTCATTGTACCCGGCGTAACCAGCACCAGTTGCTTGACTTCCTGCCCGTCGGCACCCTTGACGGTCCGCAGTTCCTGCTCGCCCTGCCAGGCCGACAGCACATGCGGCATCGCCACCTTGTCGAACACCAGGTTGTTCCAGCCAGTGGGCCGCGAGGGATCGCGGTAGAAGCTGCGCAGATAGGTATAGATCCAGTCGGCGCCGCGTGCGCGCGCTTCGACCGACAGATCCGGCGGCGGGTTGCCGAACCACTTCGCGCCATCGGCGGCCTCCATATTGGAGCGCATGGTGTCGCCGATCTTGTCGGTCGTGAACATCAGGTTTTTCTTGATCTGATCTTCACTCAAACCGATATCGGTCAAGCGGTTATACCGCATCGAATTGGCCGAGTGACACGACAGGCAATAGTTGACAAAGATCTGCGCGCCGCGCTGCAGCGATTCGGTATCCTGGATATCGATCGGCGCCTTGTCGAGCGCAGGCCCCCCCTCTTCGGCCATGACGGCCAGCGGCAGCAGCAATGCCAGTGCGGCGAGCAGATGACGGAGTTGCTTTTTCATGATGGTCATCCCTTCGGTCAAATGTTCTTCGCAAACAATACGGCGACAGCGATCAGCACCGCCCACAGCACCACGAAGAGCAATTTGCGGCGCGCATTGGTCTCGGTCACACGGCTCGGAACCGGCTGGCTACCGACATCGTTGCGGGTATAGAACGGCATGCCGAGGAAGAAGGCGAAGTAAACGACCGAGAATGTGCGTGCCATCAGGGTGCGGATATCGGTCGGCGGCAAGGCGCCGAGAATGCCGAGGCCGACAAAGGCGAGCACGAACAACGTCAGCATGATCTTGAACTTCGGACCACGGTAGCGCACAGACTTGATCGGCGAACGGTCAAGCCAGGGCAGGAAGGCGATCAGCACCACGGCCGCGCCCATCGCCAGCACACCCCACACCTGGGTGCCGAGGAAGGACGGCACGGCGCGCAGGATGGCGTAGAACGGGGTGAAATACCATACCGGGGCAATGTGCGGCGGCGTCTTGAGCGGATCTGCCGGGAAGAAGTTGTTGGCTTCAAGGAAGTAACCGCCCATCTCCGGCGCGAAAAAGACGATGCAGGAGAACACAATCAGGAACACGACTACGCCGAGAATATCCTTCACCGTGTAGTACGGATGGAAGGGAATGCCATCGAGCGGCAGATGGGTCACCGGGTCCTTGTTCTGTTTGATTTCCACGCCGTCCGGATTGTTGGAACCGACTTCGTGCAGAGCCAGCAGGTGCACCACCACCAGCGCCAGCAGCACCAGCGGCACGGCGATCACGTGCAGGGCAAAGAAACGGTTGAGCGTGGCGCCCGACACGACATAGTCGCCGCGAATAAAGATGGACAGGTCAGGTCCGATCACCGGAATGGAACTGAACAGGTTGACGATCACCTGTGCGCCCCAGAACGACATCTGCCCCCACGGCAGCAGATAGCCAAGGAAGGCTTCGGCCATCAGGCAGAGGAAGATCAGCATGCCGAAAATCCACACCAGTTCGCGCGGTTGCTTGTAGGAACCGTAGATCAGGCCGCGGAACATGTGCAGGTAGACCACGATGAAGAACATCGATGCACCGGTGGAGTGCATGTAGCGAATGATCCAGCCGCCACTCACGTCGCGCATGATGTACTCGACCGAGGAAAATGCCACCGACACCTTGGTACCCGGCACCAGCGTCGCATCCGGCATGTAGTTCATGGTCAGGAAAATGCCGGTGACGATTTGCATCACCAACACCAGCAGCGCCAGCGAGCCGAAGAAATACCAGAAGTTGAAATTCTTGGGAGCGTAGTATTCGGTCACATGCTCCTTGAGCATCGACGTCAGCGGAAAACGCGCATCGATCCAGTTCAGCAATTTTTGTCCCTTGCTCATCATGTCGCCCTCAGCTTATTTGTCGTCGCCGACGAGAATGCGCGTGTCGGACATATACTTGTGCGGCGGAATCTCGAGGTTCTTCGGCGCCGGCATGCTTTTGTATACTCGCGCGGCCAGGTCGTATTTGGAGCCGTGGCAAGGACAGTAAAACCCGCCCACCCAATCCGGGCCCAGGTCCGCCGGGGCCACATCCGGACGGAAGGTCGGCGAACAGCCGAGGTGGGTACAGATGCCCACCGCCACAAGGTATTCCGGCTTGATCGAACGGTGCTCGTTCTTACAGTAGGACGGTTGCTGATCCATGTCGGATGCAGGATCCGCCAGTTTCCCGTCGAGTTTGGTCAGATTGGCCAGCTGGGTCGGCGTGCGCGACAGCACCCACACCGGTTTGCCCTGCCACGCCACATTGATCATCTGGCCTTTTTCGATCTTGCTGATATCCACTTCCACTGGCGCGCCCGCAGCCTTGGCCCGCTCCGACGGCAGGAAACTCAGCACAAAAGGCGTCGCCATGCCTACAACGGCCACCCCCCCCACGGCGCTGGTTGCCACCGTCAGAAAGCGACGGCGTCCCGCATCGACTTGTTGTTCACTCATTACAGTCATCCTCAATCATGGAAATTCAAACTGTATATCCCAACGGATTCTACCTGATTACCCATACGTACTAGAAGGGTTTATGCAAATAAATTGTTTTCTGTTCGAACAACAAAATTAAATCGGGTTGTCAAGATCGAGATATTCAACATCCATGCCAAGATCATTGGCAATTTTCTGCCCGAGAGCCTCGATTCCATAGCGTTCCGTCGCATGATGCCCGGCTGCGACAAAAACACACCCAGACTCCATCGCCATATGCTGATTCTGCTCCGATGCCTCACCGGTGACGAAGGCATCGACGCCCAGCGCAATGGCAGCGTCGAACATGCCCTGCGCGCCGCCGGTACACCAGGCCACGCGGGAAATCATCCGTTCCGGGTCGCCAAGCAGCAATGCCTTGCGCCCCAGTCGTTCGGACAGGAAATCACTCCAGCGCCCTGCCGGCAGCGGCGTAGCGACCTGCCCATACCACAGCAACTCCTGCTCCACCGCCTGACCTTGCGGACGGAAGTCGAGTACGCGCGCCAGTTGCGCATTGTTGCCGAGTTCACGATGCCCATCGAGCGGCAAATGATAAGCAAGCAAGTTGATGTCATGACTCAGCAGCGTACGCAGGCGGCGCCGTTTCATGCCGACCACCCGGCTGTCCTCGCCTTTCCAGAAGTAACCGTGATGCACCAGCACCGCATCGGCATGAAGAGCAACGGCGGCATCGAGCAGCGCCTGCGAGGCGGTCACGCCGCATACGATGCGCGACACTTCTGCACGACCTTCGACTTGCAGCCCGTTTGGGGCGTAATCCTTGTAGCGCGAGGGTTCCAGCAGTTCGTCCAGATATTCGGTCAAGGCGGTCAATTGCATAATTTCATCTCAGCCAGGGGTAAAACCCTATCATTAAAGCCCACCCCATCAAAAACTCAAAATCAATATGGTAACCAATAATAAAAAACGCCACGGGCAAGCCCGTGGCGTTTTTTTCATGACAGTCGGCAAGCGACAGCTTACATCATGCCGTCCATGCCCATACCACCCATGCCACCCATGCCGCCGCCCATGGCGCCACCTGCAGCCTTGTCTTCCGGCAGCTCAGCAATCATGCAGTCGGTAGTCAGCATCAGGCTGGCGACCGATGCTGCATGTTGCAGCGCGGTGCGGGTCACCTTGGCCGGATCGAGCACGCCCATTTCGAGCATATCGCCGTATTCTCCGCTGGCAGCGTTGAAACCGAAGTTGCCCTTGCCTTCCAGCACACGGTTCACGACAACCGACGGTTCGTCTCCGGCGTTGGCAACGATCTGACGCAGCGGAGCTTCGATCGCACGCAGTACGATCTTGACGCCGGCGTCCTGATCGGTGTTTTCGCCCTTCAGGGTGTCGAGCGTAGCGCGAGCACGCAGGATGGCAACGCCACCGCCAGGCACCACGCCTTCTTCAACGGCTGCGCGGGTTGCGTGCAGCGCGTCTTCGACGCGAGCCTTCTTTTCCTTCATTTCGACTTCGGTCGCGGCACCGACCTTGATCACGGCAACACCGCCGGCCAGCTTGGCCACGCGTTCTTGCAGCTTTTCACGGTCGTAGTCGGAGGTCGCTTCTTCGATCTGCTTGCGGATTTCGGCAACGCGAGCCTGGATCGCGGCAGCTTCGCCGGCGCCATCGATGATGGTGGTGTTTTCCTTGCCCACTTCGATGCGCTTGGCTTGGCCCAGCATGTCGAGGGTGACCTTTTCCAGGGTCAGGCCGACTTCTTCAGCAATCACGGTACCGCCGGACAGGATGGCGATGTCTTGCAGCATGGCCTTGCGGCGGTCGCCGAAGCCAGGAGCCTTGACGGCCACGGTCTTCAGGATGCCGCGGATGTTGTTGACCACCAGGGTGGCCAGCGCTTCGCCTTCAACGTCTTCGGCGATGATCAGCAGCGGGCGGCCCGACTTGGCAACCTGTTCCAGCACCGGCAGCAGATCGCGGATGTTCGAGATCTTCTTGTCGAACAGCAGCACGAACGGATTGTCCAGTGCAGCGATTTGCTTGTCCGGGTTGTTGATGAAGTACGGCGACAGATAGCCGCGGTCGAACTGCATACCTTCAACCACATCCAGCTCGTTGTTCAGCGACTTGCCGTCTTCGACGGTGATCACGCCTTCCTTGCCGACCTTTTCCATCGCTTCGGCAATGATCTGGCCGATATCGGAATCGGAGTTGGCGGAAATGGAACCAACCTGGGCGATTTCCTTCGAAGTCGTGCACGGCTTGGAGATCTTCTTCAGCTCGCCGATCAGGGCAATAACAGCCTTGTCGATGCCGCGCTTCAGATCCATCGGGTTCATGCCGGCGGCAACATACTTCATGCCTTCCTGCACGATGGCTTGCGCCAGCACGGTTGCAGTCGTGGTACCGTCACCGGCCACGTCGGAGGTCTTGGAAGCCACTTCCTTGACCATTTGTGCGCCCATGTTCTCGAACTTGTCCTTCAGTTCGATTTCCTTGGCAACGGATACACCATCCTTGGTGATCGTCGGCGCGCCGAACGAGCGGTCCAGCACTACATTGCGGCCTTTCGGGCCCAGGGTTACCTTGACCGCGTCGGCCAGGACATTAACGCCCGCTACCATCTTGGCACGAGCGGATTCACCAAAACGTACGTCTTTAGCAGCCATTCTAAAACTCTCCAGTAATCTTACTCAGTCAGCGTCAACAATTACTCAACGATTGCCATGACGTCTTCTTCGCGCATGACCAGCAGTTCATCGCCGTCGATCTTGACGGACTGGCCGGAGTACTTGCCAAAGAGAACCTTGTTACCAACCTTCAGTTCCAGCGGACGGCGCTCGCCGTTCTCCAGGATTTTGCCATTACCGACAGCGATCACTTCGCCCATATCGGGCTTTTCGGCCGCAGCCCCGGGAAGAATGATACCGGTAGCCGTTTTTTCTTCGGCTTCGAGGCGTTTGATCACAACACGGTCATGCAAAGGACGAATAGCCATTGATTTCTCCTGATATCCAGTGGCTGTTGAAAGTCGAAATACTAATCAAATCAAGCAGATTGGCCGAGAGCTTGGCACTCGGCATCAACGAGTGCTAATGATATGGGCGCACCGGGTCGGTTTCAAGACCACAACGGCAAATAATTATCCCTGCGGCAGAATGGGCAACAGCATGGCGGACGAAGACACGCATCAAACAATCCCCATCTGTCGGGCATACTCGGCGATGGCGATAGAGTTCTTGAGCTTGAGTTTGGTCAGGACACGCGCCTTATAGGTGCTGACCGTTTTCTGACTGATGAAGAACATGGAAGCGATTTCCTTGTTGCTGTATCCCTTGGCGATATAGCGCATGATGGCCAACTCACGCACGGTCAGCGATGACAGCGAATCGCTGACCTTGGTGTAGCCGCCGCCGCTCTGGGCCGCGATCAGATGCTCGGCGGGGAAACAGTTATAGCCGGCCAGCAAGGCCCTGACCGTATTGACGATCTCGTTGGTGTCTTTCGACTTGGTGACGAATCCGTTGGCCCCTTCCTCGGCGGCCTTGGCCGCGTACAGTCCCTCCTCGTGCCCGGTCAGCACCAGCACCTTGATGTTCTCGCTGACGGCCTTGATCCTGCGGATCAGACCAAGCCCGTCCGTCTTGGGAAGAAACAGGTCGAGGACGACCAGATCCGGCTGATGGCGCCGGACCTTTTCCAACCCGTCCTGTCCGTTATCGGATACATCAACCACCGACAAATCGCCGGTATTTTCTAGGCAGGCCTTGATGGCCACGACGATCACCGGGTGATCGTCTATCACAATGATTTTCTTCATGAGACCCCTATCCTGTTCGGCGTCGACATCAGTGTTATCCCGAACGAGAACTATGGAGCAGCACGGGGGAGAGCAGCTATCAGGGAGGAGAGGCAGAGCGTAATCTCCGCTCTGATTGTTATGTAAGAAAATGGCCAAAAATGCGAAAGGCTGCCATGGCAGCCTTTTCGGTCGGATCAACGCTGCGTACGGGAGGTTTTCTTTCTGACCACCATCCAGCGCGGCGCTTTGAAGTGAACGATCATGCGGTACAGATAGATATAAAGTCCGATGAACAATACGACACACAGCATGAGCACGTAGGTGTGACGCCAGAAAAGCACTGCCGGCACAACGGACAGCGTTGCCAGCGTCCACAGGTAAGGCGCGGTCATGCTGTTGCGGCGGGTCAGGTGTTTGGACTCCTTCGAGCCAACCATCCAGCGCACCAAGCGACGGTAAATCACTGAATGCAGGTGCAGCGCGTCGGGGTGGCCGACGGAACGCCCCTGCAGGACCTTGCGCCGATAGATCGAAAACAACGTCTCGAACACGGGATAGATCACCAGCAGCAGCGGGCACCAAGGCGATACGTCCGGATTTCTCGCCACCAGCAGCACGGCAATTTCCGCGATCATGAACCCCTGCAGATAGGCGCCGCCGTCCCCAGAGAAGATCAAGCCTAAGGGGTAGTTGAGCAACAGGAAGCCCGCCACAGCCCCGCAAGCAGCCAACGAAACCGCCATTAGCACACTGTCCCCGGTCTTGAATGACACATATGCAAGAGCAAGAAATATGATGAGCGAGACCATCCCAGACAAGCCATTGTAGCCGTCAATGATATTGATGGAATGCGCCACCCCGCCCACCGCCACCATGGTGAACACCAGAGAAAACACAAGGTAGTGAGACAACAGTCCATCTACCCAAGCGACCCCAACACGGGCCACGGCCGCATGCAAAAGCGCAAACCCCAGCACCGCGGATACGAAAGTCGCCAAAAGTCTGGCCGCCGCCCCGACCTTCTTGGTTAGATCCTCAAGCAACCCGGAGAAAAAAGCAGGCAAAGCGATCGCAAGCAAAGCAAGACCGAGAGAATTCGCCTGGGAAAGAAAAGAAAGCAGCACCCCCGCGAGCAGACCAGCAAAGATGGCGACTCCTCCGATCCGAGGAACCGGCATCGAATGGAACTTTTGCACACCATCCAAATCGCTATCAATCGAAAAACGAGCGTGCAAGCGCTTGAAACGCACCAGAAGTACAGCAAAAATAAGTGATACAAATGCAGACAAGAATAAAATCAAAAGCATTGCATAAGCCCGGATATCGGCGAAAATAATTCTGTCCCCTTTTAGGGAGCACGTGCAACCGCACGATACGACAGGTCTCACTGGTTAACAAGGGTTTATTGTTTCTGCCCCTGCAAAAACGAAGGTAGAATAGTCAACCATCTGCAGTCGACCTCCAAACATTAGTAGACAACGAGGGTGAAATTATGGGGCAAAAACGGAAGGGAATTATCCTTGCAGGAGGATCAGGCTCCCGGCTCTACCCGGCAACACTTGCGCTAAGCAAGCAGCTGATTCCCATCTATGACAAACCCATGATCTACTACCCGCTAAGTGCGCTGATGCTGGCCGGCATACGCGACATCCTTATCATTTCGACCCCCCATGATCTACCACGGTTCGAGCAGCTACTGGGAGATGGCGCCCATTGGGGCTTAGACATTCACTACCAGGTCCAGCCAAGTCCAGACGGTCTGGCACAAGCGTTCCTACTCGGGGAAAAGTTTTTGAATGGAGCCCCTTCTGTCTTGGCTCTGGGGGACAATATCTTCTACGGCGATGATTTTGCGCGAATATTACAACAGGCAAGCAACAACCCGATAGGGGCTACAGTTTTTGCTTACCGAGTCAACGATCCGGAACGCTATGGAGTTGTCGAATTTGACGCCTCAGGGCATGCGATCAGCATAGAAGAAAAACCAGCAAAGCCGAAATCCAACTACGCAGTAACCGGCATTTATTTCTATGACGACAAAGTGGTTGAAATCGCAAAGTCCATTCAGCCATCGGCTCGCGGAGAGCTTGAAATCACAGATGTCAATAAAGCCTATCTACTTGCTGGCTCACTGGAAGTACAGACAATGGGCCGCGGGTATGCTTGGCTAGATACTGGTACGCATGAGTCTATGCTCGAAGCAAGTCAGTTCATTGCCACCATAGAAAAGAGGCAGGGGTTAAAGGTAGCCTGCCCAGAAGAGATTGCATTTCGGATGAATTACATTAATAGAGAACAGCTCTATAAACTCGCACAGCCCATGAAAAACAATGGCTATGGCATGTATTTACTGAAGCTTCTTACAGAATAAACATTAATTTACCATAAAACATGAAAATAACACAATTACCGCTTGATGGCTTAAAATTGATAGAGCCGACGATCTTTGAAGATGAAAGAGGTTTTTTCTTCGAAAGCTTCAATCAAAAACAGTTCTCCAAGCAGATTGGATTAGATATTCAATTCGTCCAAGACAATCACTCTCGATCAAAAAAAAATGTTCTACGTGGCTTACATTATCAGCAAGTGCCATATAGCCAGGGGAAATTAATCAGAGTTGCTCATGGTAAAATTTTTGACGTAGCCGTCGACATACGGCAAAACTCGCCAACATTCGGGCGATGGCATGCTGAAGTACTTTCATCAGAAAACAGATTTCAGCTATGGATCCCTGATGGATTCGCTCATGGCTTTTTGACACTGTCCGGTTGTGCCGACGTTCTTTACAAAACGACAACATATTGGAATGCCGAATCTGAGATTTGTATCTTATGGAATGATTCAAAAATTTCAATTCAATGGCCGCTAAGAACGGAACCGATATTATCGGAAAAGGATAAGAAAGGTCATCATTTACATGAGTTATTTAACAGCCAAGAGCAAGATCCACGCGCAATCAAACCGACGCGCCCCGGTATTGAGTAACCCAGGACAGGTCAGTTTCACAAAGAAGGAATCTAGCCGCATCAGTTTCTATTAATTAAAAAGTACCAAGTGGACTGTCGAGCATCAAGTCAAGAGAGACTCATAAAGTTGTCGATATTTATCGACCATTAAATCAGCGGTAAAATAACTTTTGTAACGTGCTTCTGCCTGCATTCCAAAGCTTTCTGCAAGCTCAGGGTTATTCCACAACCGCCGCATTGCCTTCCTTAATTCTAACGGATTATCAGGAGGAACAACCAAACCAGTCAACTCATCGATATTTACATAAGTTGTTCCAGATCCTATTTCGCAAGAAATTAAAGGTTTCTTGTACAACGCGCCCTCTAAAAGTGAAATACCAAAAGCTTCCGCCCTCAGATGAGAGGGGAAAACAACGCAAAAAGATAGCTCCAATAATGCATTCTTGTCTTCATCAGGCAATGCACCAAGAAAATGCACATTTTTGAGTGATAACTTTGCGCTAAGTAATTTCAAATTATCTTCCAACGGCCCAGCACCGACGATAGCCACAGGGTAATCGAGCGAAACCAAAGCCTCTAACAAAACGTGCAAACCTTTGTAATATCTCAATGCACCAATGAAAAGAAAAAATCGGCCTCCAAGTTTATTTGCCCATTCCTTACGTTTATCTTCGCTCACCCTCCCATATTCTGAAGCATCTAGGCCAATGGGAATTATGCTTACTTTATTTTGAAAACGTTGAAGAACCTTACTAGTCGAATTATAATTCGGTGATGTCGCAACAATTCTATCAACACTAGAAAGGAATGTATGCATAAGTGGCGCGTAAAGCCGAAGAAGCCATTTTTGCTTCACGATATCAGAATGGTAAGTCACAACCGTTGGCTTATTGAGACGACAACAAAAATGAACCAAATCCATAAATGGCCAAGGGAAATGATAATGCACAACATCTGCGGCAGAAGCAATATCGCGAAAATCTCTGAAAGCAGAAATTGAAAATCCAGTTGAAGCAAAATAAAAATCAAGATTTGACCGGTGAGTCACGTGATTTGCATAGCTCTCGTTCCGTGCAGATCCACGTCGGCTCAAATACAAAACCTCGGACTTGAGGTTATATTTCGCCCCCCCCTCCGCCAAATGATAAATAACCTGCTCCACTCCACCAAAGCTATCAGGATAATACGTTTTAAAGAAATGAAGTATTTTCATTTATCATTCAAAAACTAAAATGTAAATTACAAGCACATATCACTCGATGCAGTTCAATTCGCCACAGAAAATGCGTCACAAGGTAATTCCAAAAATTCTACTCAACAAAAAGGCACAGCAATTTTATTCGAGCATCCAGCGAAGAGTATTTTCAACAGGAATGGACTCCCAATCACCGATTAGATGCTTAAGTCTACTTGGGTCTCCACAAAGAGTCTTTACCTCATTCTCTCTAACGAACGCAGGATTAACCCTTATATCCAGTTTGTGGCCTGATATCGACTCCGCCATGGACAACACTTCGCGCAACGAGTGCACATGACCAGAACAGACATTGACAACCTCACCTTGAGGGCAAACTTCAATGAGCCGCCGGTACCCTCTAACCAATGCACGAACATCAGAAAAATCACGCCAAACATCCAGATTTCCCAGTTCAATCACTGCAGCCTCGCGTTTGAAATGGGCAACAATCTTTGGCAATAGAAAAGACTCGCTTTGCCCCACGCCGGTGTAATTGAAAGGTCTGGCGATAACAATAGGGAGTTTTTTACTCCACAGACGGGCCATGTACTCCATGGAAAGTTTACTAACTGCATAGTCATTCGCAGGGCAGGGAATCGTAGACTCATCCAGTACCCCTTCCTGAGCATTGCCATAGACATTGGCACTACTGGCAAGTAACACGCAAGAAACATCAGGAGCGGCATCACCGATGGCCGCGAGCAGGTTACGTGTCCCGATCAAATTGACTCGATAAAAAGCATCAGGTTGGCCGTGCCCGACAAAAGCAACACCAGCCAGATGCACCACCGCATCTGGCTGGACAACCTTTATCCAATCGCGCAGTCCATCTTGATCAGCGAGGTCTATCTGCCGATAACGTGGATCACTCGGATCTTCACCTTTACCTGTACCAAATACAGTCCAGCCGCAGGAATCAAGCTCCGAGGAAAGATAGTGTCCGGTGAAGCCCTTTGATCCGGTGATCAATACACGTCTCGACATGATAACCTCAGAAAGAACGTCCTTGAGCTACACGGCGAAGGTCTGCATCAACCATCATTCGGCACAACGTTTCGAGTGTAGTACTCGGCGTCCAACATAACTCTTGGGCTGCTTTCTCCGGATTCCCGACGAGTAATTCCACTTCGGCAGGACGATAGAACCTAGGATTAATTTTTACAACAGGTCGGCCAGTGCATGTATCAACGCCAACTTCCTTGTCTCCCGCCCCCATGAACTCAAGATCAGTTCCAACAGCCTTAAAGGCCATACGAACGAAGTCGCGAACAGTTTCGGTTCTGCCCGTCGCCAGTACATAGGTGTCCGGCTTATCAGACTGCAGCATTCGCCACATTCCATCTACGTAGTCTTTGGCATAACCCCAGTCACGTTTGGCGTCAAGATTTCCAAGCTCCATAAAATCCAGCTGCCCCAAATGAATGCGTGCAACAGCATCAGTAATTTTTCTAGTAACAAACTCTAGCCCACGAAGAGGTGATTCGTGATTAAACAAGATACCACTACTTGCAAAAATATCATAGCTTTCCCGGTAGTTCACTGCCATCCAGTGCGCATATAGCTTTGCTACACCATAAGGACTACGAGGGTAAAAGGGAGTAGATTCAATTTGTGGAATAGCCTGAACTTTGCCAAACATTTCAGAAGTGCTGGCCTGGTAAAATCGAGTTTTCGGATTTACTATGCGAATAGCTTCCAAAAGGTTTAGTGGGCCTAAACCCGTAATTTTAGCTGTCGTCATTGGCTGCTCAAAAGAAACACCGACAAAGCTTTGGGCTGCAAGGTTATACACTTCGGAAGCTTGTGTTTTTTCCAAAAGGCGTATAGATGCCCCCAGGTCCGTCAGATCATATTCGATCAAATGCAAATCTGGATGACACTTCACCTCAACTTCTTCAATGCGCCAGAAGTTTGTCGAGGCAGTACGGCGATATGTACCATAAACCTCATACCCCTTATCAAGAAGAAGTTGTGCCAGATAGGCTCCATCCTGCCCCGTGATCCCCGTTACTACGGCTGTAGTCTTGCTCATATATTCACCCAATACTCATCCATCACGGAGAGAAAAATTAAATCGCACCAAATTGGTTTTTAATCAATTACATTAAATTCCAGTATCTAAAATAATCTTCTAAAAAGGGCCAAAACACCTCGACCTTATTCTGAGTTTATTCAACCGGAGGAAGAGATAGTTCCTGAATAATACGTAAAAGGAACTGAGCACTTTCATGCCACGAAATCCAAGACGAGCTATTCACTGGGGATTTTTTTTCGTTATGCGAAATCGAAAGCCAGCGATCCAAGGATAACTTCAACCCATCAATAGCTCCTGCCTCGGCTGAGAAATACTCGACGCCGGCCCCTCCTACTTCCCGAAAAATAGGAATATCCCTAGCCAGCACGGGCAAACCATGCATTGCGGCCTCAATCAGGGGCAAGCCAAATCCTTCATCTTCCGAAGCAGCAATTAAACAACTCGAAGAAGCATATATCATCTCAAGATACTCGTCTGAAATGCCTTCCAGCCAGAATAACCGCTTCCCTAGCTCCGGCGAAGACCGGACCTTATGCACTATATCGGGAATTGACCGACGATCCTCGTCAGGCAACACCTTCCAGCCCTCGTGCCCGACTATGATCAAGTTTGCATCTGCACCCTGTTGCCATAGATCCGCAAAAGCGCTCAAAACCAGTAGGTGTCCTTTTCGCGGCTCAATGGTACCGACCATTAAAAAGGTCGGCCGCATCGCCATTGCCGCAGAGACCATGTCTGCATCGTCAGGAATTCCACGAGTTGGAACCGTTGCAGCTATATCGGCGCCAAGAACCGAAACCATAAGCTTTGGGCGCACGAGGTCAGGTACTGCCGTACGATCATACCAAGCGGTCACTTCCCTCTTAACATGGTTGGATATGCAGACCAGAAAATCTGCGGCGCGAGTAATCGCCTCTAGCCATGCTTGATGCACAGCCGGACTCCATGGGGGGAAACAGTCGGGTAGCGTTATCGGTAGTATATCAAACACCATAAAAGCAATTTTTGCTCCTGCAGCCCGCCAATAATCATACAGCCCCTGCTTTTCTGCTTCTACCACGCCATCAGGAAACAAATCAAGAGAAATAAGCATGTCCCCAGCAGAAGGAAGAACTAAATCATCAACTGCTTCAGTCTGCCCATGACTGAGTTGCTGCATCAAAAAATTATTTGCACGCCGTACACGCCAGCGCTCTTTTTCCTTCTCTAGATAAACTGGAATGACACTGAAGCCAGCAGGAGGGGCTAAGAGAACCTCCTTTAATAAGGCACGAGCGACACGCTCGATACCAGTTCTCAAATCATTACGTGCCGTAGCAGAAATATCAAAATACAAGGCAGGGCGTCGCACGGTCATGCTTAAGTCGACCAACTCTGCGGCAATTCTGGCACGATCCTGTCGGTTCATGATAGGCATTGATTTCCAGAAACTTCTTATTGCAGTAGCGGTCGCCTTTTTTGCATTATCACAAACAATATTTTCAATGGCATCTAGATATGCAGAAGCAGTTATCTCCGGGGCATGAGTCTTTCGTATATACTCCACACCACGTTTTGATAACTCTAATCGGAGCGATTTATCCCCTCTAAGTTGCTCTAGTCCCGAGACAAGATCCGCTACCTCGAACTCATCCTCTAGCTTAAACACAACATCGTCAGGATATTCTGCCATCGAGCCATTCGCATTGACCAAAACAGGCAAGCCATGAGCCAAGCAATCCAGGACAGTTCCAGATGTCTCTCCACGCGACATCGTTCGCAATTGAACGGCAAAATCACCGCTTTGCAGATAATCTTCGAAAAGGCTTCGCGGCGCAAAACCTGTAATTGAAATGCGGTCGCCGCCGTCCATACAGGAGATCATCTCTTGCACTTGTTCCGCGTATGCCAAATTTGCTTGTCCTCCGACAAAGATGAGATGACATTTCACGTCTTGCGCAAGGCTAGAGGAAGCCCAAGCGTCAAGAAGACGCAAATTTAGTTTAGTCGGGTCCATGAAACCGAAAGCACAAACTACGAAATCATCGGCGGCGAAACCAAGTCGTGCCCGCACCGAATTTCGATCCACTGGGACGACCGGACATCGATTTAACTTAGTCACCGTGATCTTAGACATAAACTGCTGCCCATAGTAGTCACAGATCAGCTCACGTGAATGTTTTGAATGGACAATGAGGCCTTGTGCAGCATGAATGATGCCATAGCTGCACGGCCATGTGAACTTAGCAAACTCGGAACCATTGTGCTGGAGTTGCTGAATAGCCAAGAACCCATGACCATCAAGAAGTGTGCGCGTAAAGGCTTCAGTATCGTAACCTGAAACTGCCATCCACAAATAAAGCGCACTCAAGTAGAAATCGTGCAAGACGACAATGCCAGGAAACCTCGCCAGTAAATCAGGCATATGCGCATGAAATGGGGAATTCCCCATCTGGTAAAGAATTCGCTCAAACTCACACGCATGCTCTTCAAACCAAGCCAGCGAGCGAACAGAGTAGAGACTTCCAACGTTTGCCGTTGAAACTTCCAGCTGGTCAGTGATGACTGTAATTTGATAGTGCAGGCTTAGCGCAGGCAAAAGTTCAGCGACATAATCTGCGATACCCGTTTGTTCAGGCGGTAAAGGTGTTACCACGGCAAGTGGCGGTAGGACACCCTGCAGGGGGGCATCATACTGTAAGGGTTCTTTAGAGCAACAATTTAGAACTACATTTTCCATCGCACGCAGGGCACTACCTGCCGTCATATCCCATGAAAACCGCGCGGCCTGCGTCAGGCCAGCCATTTTCAACTCGGCGCGATACTCATGATTAGCAAGCGCCGCATGTATGCGCTCGCGAGCATCTTCCACAGACTCGGGGTCAAACATGGCCACTTGTCGCCCCACTACCTCTGCAACACTGGTAGTGTTTGACCCAAGCACGGCAGCTCCGCACGCCATGGCCTCAAGCGGTGGTAAACCGAAGCCTTCATGCTTCGATGGAAATACAAACAGGTCGCACAAACGATATAAATCACAAAGATCGTCATCCGGGGCGTACCCGGTAATAACAAGATCAGCAACAGACAAATCACTGTCTGCTAGCGCTTTGTGCAAACTTTCCAGAACACGCTCATCATTCGCACTGCCAACCAAAACGATTTGTCGATCCCGACGAACAGCGTCGGACAACCCGCCAAAAGCACGCACAATGAGATCGAAATTCTTGCGAGGCTCGATATTCCCTGCGGACATGATGAAAGGTCCGCGAATGCCATAGCGCGCAAACAACTCAGCTTTGCGTTTTTCTTTGACCGTCCCAGGTGAAAACATGGCATCACACGCCGAGGACATGTTCTCGATGCGATCACGCACTGCCGGAAGAGCAATCGACGCTTCTTCACGCGCATAATTCGAGATGGACAGAAGCAGATCAGCGTGGTTGAGCCAGCCAATCTTCTTTGCGTAATGGCTCAAGTATTCTGCTGGCCAATCTGGATCAGGGCGCAGTAACGGAATGAGGTCGTAAAGAACAACGGCCGTACATGGGCGTGCGCCAATGGAGCCGATCGATGTAACCGCATCGTCAAGGAAGCCTTCGAACAGGCTAGTGATAAGCACTATATCTGGAGCTATCGTTGCAATTAATCGCTCACGGCTCATTTCCGCCAAACGGCAACGTACAGAGTTGGCTGGATCGATTTCAGCAACAGGGAAGTCAGCATCAAATACAATAAAATTCTGCTCAGCAATAAATGGAGAAAAAGCGGATTTCAGCACGGAGACACTGTCAGCGAAAGCACTACTTGCCAACAAGTATACTTCGTGCGCTCCTCTATTTTTGGCAATTGCTTTCGCCAAAGCAAACGAATATCGGCCGATACCTCGATGTCGACTCTCTGTTTGGCAACCTTGAAGATCGATTAATATTTTCATCAGATGGTGTTCTACATTAGGCTTTTGTAGATTTTAAGTGCTTCAGGGATGACTTGTGGCCAAAGATAACGATCACGCGCGAGCCACTGGGAGTTGGTCACATCTGATTCAAGAACAGAATGAATACCTGAGGCAATTGACTCATCGGATTCTGGTGAAACATAAGTCACAGTTGGTCCAAAATACTCTGTCGTAGCCCCTTGCTCCGTCAACAGAATCCTTGCTCCCATGGCCGCAGCTTCAATCGCAGCAATGCTTGGTGTTTCCAACAAACTTGGCATAGCAAAAAAAGAGCAACCACACAACGCTGATCGTAACATGGTCGATGCGTATGGCAGCATACCAACAATCCGAAATCGATCTCCACCTATTTCGCGGCAAGCTTGAGCATAGGCTTCATCACGGACCCCACCGACTACGATTAAGGAAAGATCCGGGCGTTCGCGTAGAAGGGCCTTTAAAAACCGTAGCTGATTTTTCCTGGGCTCTACGTTAGCTACATTCAGGACGTAAGGAGTACGGACATCAAATGCAGAGATAAACTCATTAGAGTCGGCGGGGGAGACAAAATCAGGTTCGACGCCATTGTAAACAATATGGAACTTTTCTTCCGGAAAAGAAAAAGTTCTACTTAACGTTTGTTTTTCTAGCACGGAATTCACAACAATAGCATCCGCCAATTCAAAATGATTCCAAATCAGATCATAGGGATAGTTGTTTCTTGTCTCAGGGGTAATCCACAAGTTTGGGCTAACCACCAATTTCAGACCACGATTTTTCACGTATCCACAAAGTTCCAAAGTGCCAGGCATAACTGAAAAACAATGAAGAATATCAGCCTCATCCAGCAGAGGGTTCCACATATCATAGAGTCTGATACTAGCCTCGCGGGAATTTAAATATTTGAGATACGCCCGCAACTGGCGCTCCCCCCCCCCCACAACATCCATAGCCCATGGGTACGTATAATAAATAACGTTCATCTCGACCACCCGTCAATAACTTTCATCCAGCATTCATAAACCACAACAGAAATTTTATTATGAGTTTTCAGAAAAAACTAACAAAGCTGTATTGCACACTCCACATACAAAATACAAATCAACAAAACTGCTCGATGTACTCAACTAGCGGTTTTATAGCCTGATCAATTGTCGTAAATTTTTTATTTGTATGATTTACGAAATCTCCCTTAAGGATATCCATTGCCTTCTGCTGCACATCAAAACTATCGCAAGGATCCACCTGGATACAACAGTCACCCAAGATTTCTTCTGTCCATTTTGACCTAGCCAACAGAAGATGACATCCCATAGCAGCGGCCTCAACGGCCGAAGTGCCAGGGAAATCCAGGGGCAGCTCGACAACCATCTTGCTGTATGCCAGCGCCGATAAATGCAATTCTGAGCCAAAGGGCATAGTTGGAATAAAATGTATGTTTCCCCCGGCTTCTGCAACACACAGTTCAGCATACGCGCGATCCCTGACCCTTCCAGAAATCACAAGATCGCAATCAATATCATTAAAGGCACGCACCGCAGACAGCTGGTTTTTCTGAGGCTCAATGATGCCGGGCCAAATAGCATAGTTGTCAATCGAATAAGACTCTTGAAACACACGTGATATTCCACGTCTCAGGAATTTTGGAGATACGAGTGGCGAAATTCTGATTACATCTTTGTTAGATAAATTTAAATATTTTTTAAAATGCAATTCTTCGGTTTGGGAACGAAAGATGACTGCTTTGAATTTTTGCAGCATCCGCTCCAGAATTTCGATATGATGCGCATCAGGTTCTTTGACGAACCAGAGATTTGGCCATAGAATCAACGGTACATTTTCAATGTTAATAGCATCGATTATTTGTTCCGATCCACCATGCATTGAAAAATGTATGACTGCATTGTAAGAACTGATGGACTTCGACACTGGTCCATAAATATCAGACATGATGCCACATGTGTTCAAAGTTTCGTTAAGCAGAGTTATTTCTCGCTCCCCACCACCATAGTGCAGGAAGGCACTAGGAAATGTTGTCAGCAGCACTTTCTTCATGACAATCTCCGCCTAAGCTTTGCAGTGTAACGTGCGCATAATGCACAATCTTGTCTTGCCTAATGTCGAAATAGAGATGATCGCAGTTCCCGATGGGAAAATCTGGATACTGTTCCAAATCAAGCCCAAAGAGACGAAGGAAGATGACGCGCAAGGTCCCTTCATGCCCAACGATGAGTACTCGATCCTCTTCACTCCACTGCCTGGCAGCATTTTCGAACCAACCAGAAATACGCTCGACCATTTCACGGAAGCACTCACCGCCTGGGTAACGCAACTCAGGCGTCAGCCATGGCTGCTTGAAACGAATGTCTTGAGCCCAAAGCTCAGGCAGGGATAGCATGCTTACCAGCCCTGTATTTAACTCTACCAGCTGTGATTGTACTAGAATTGGGGGTTGGCATCGCAGATCAGACACGGTATGAATGGCCCTCGACAACGAGGACGCGTAAACACGGGTGAACTGGCGAGTACTGAGAAATTCGCAAACACACTTTGCCTGCAAAACACCGCGTGCAGACAACGGGAAATCTTGCGAACCGCAAACCAGCTGACGTACATTCGCCAAGCTTTCACCATGTCTTAATACATATAGTTTCATATCAGAATCCGTAAGTGCTGCAGACACCAACATCAAAATCTATTTGACGATCACTCATGTCATCCGGAAAGTAAAAATTACTATCAATGAGCTCAATTCTATCCCGAATCTGTCTACCCACATGTTCAATAGAGAACTCCTTCTCTATTCTGCATCTTGCCCGAAGCGCCCTTTTCGCCCAGAAAACCGGTGCATCAACCAGTTCGCCAAATGCCGCGACCGCATCATCCATGTCTGGTTCTGCCCATAAATCATGGCATCGATATCTTGGCCTGTTGTGCCCTACCTCCTGCAATGTATATGCAACAACACGCGTGTCGACTGCATTGCAAAAATCCATGTTTCCAGAATAACCCGTTGCAATAACTGGAATTCCCCTGCTCATGGCATCTGAGATAGTCAGACCAAATCCTTCCGCTCGATGGAGGGAAACATACGCATCTACGCGATTGTAGAGAGCAACAAGCTCACATCTATCCATATACCCATTTATAACTTCAATATTCGTATATGTATTGACAATATACTCCAACTTCTCCGCCAGCACCTTATCATGTTCAAGATTACGTACTTTAAGTATAAGCTTTACGGAAGGATTATCTTTATGGGCATTCAAGAAAGCACGCACGGTAAATAGCGGATTTTTCCGTTCGGCATCGCTGTATACATCAAAAACGGCCAGAAAATTGTATGCAGGGAAAACCTTTCCAGAAATCCTATCGACAACTCTTTGGCTGAGTATATTGCATTCAACCGGATAAGGAACTCTTAGTACCGGGATATTAGCAGATTTGGAAACAGCTGATTGACAGAGTGCAGATGGAGTCCATATCTCGTCGAAAAACTCTAGCTGCCGCGCCCACTGATTAGGAATTTCCTGCATCTCATGCACCCAGAACCCAATATTATAGAAACCTTTCAAAGAATCTTCACCAAGGCGGGAAAAGTAAAGAGGAACTCTTCGTGCGTTGAAATGAAAAAGGTTGATTCTATGCTGGAGAGAAGCAATCAACTCATCATCTATTGTTGCATAATCGACGACTTGCTTTGGCGCTGGTCTCGATAAAAGATGAATATCATGAGGAATTCCTGATGCTTGCAGGCAAGCAATATTGAGAGCAGCGACACGGCCGATACTGTCTCGCGCTTCATATGGGCCAAAAAAATTTATTCCTTTGCTCATATCATTTCATTTGATACTTTTGCCAATCGGCAAATTCTACATAAGCATACTGGCCATATCGTGAGACAAGCCAGACCGGCAGATAAAACTGAAAGCGCTCTCTAGGTGCCATACCTAGCACATAGATCACAGCATCGTTACAGCGACCAGCCAACGATGGCCAACATTTTTTCCATTCGCCTAGTCCAGGTGTTTTCCCCAACGGCACAAGCCACTTCTTCTTCGCTTAATCGGCCACGTCGCAGCTGCCCCTGGACCGCTTCGATAAACTCCAAAGGAGTGTCACCAAAGGCAATAAACGGATGACTCTGATCAAAAGCACATAAATGAGTAGAAACCACAGGAAGGCCCGCAGCCAAGTACTCATAGTATTTCATCGGAAACATGCCTTTGGTGTAGTCATTTCTCAGCGTCGGCAGCATTCCGACATCCATTCCTCTAAGATAATCAGGAAGCTGCGCATACGGGACATATCCTTGCAAATGCACGTTTGGCAGACTACGCAGTGCAGCTAACCGCTCATCGCGTTGTCCCTCTCGCTCCTGCCCAATAAGTACAAATTGCCAAGCTGGCTGCAATTTTGCGACGCTCAACAGCAATCCAAGATCTATCTTGAAATCTGATAACACTCCATGATAGACAAGACGCGGCTTTGCTATTTGTTGGATACAGCGCGGGATCAAACCGCTCTGATTCGATGCCTGTGCAAAATGCTCTGCCTCGACGACATTAGGGAAATAGTGTGTGTTTCCATTATGAATACTACATTTTCTCATGAGCGTCCGATTGGTCACAAACGCTCCATCACACTTTTTCAACAAAGCAATCTCTGCCTCATCGAAAGCAGCGGCATCGATCCCGGGGATGGCCGAAAGATCATCTACACAATGATAGACCAAAGCACCATACGATAACTGATCAACAGCCTGGAGCATGTAAGGGTGATAGGTCCAAACCAAAGGCGTCGAAAACTTCTGCTGAGCACAAAATCTTCGCAGCGAATACTGCAGTAGCCATCGGTTTAGCTTATTCAACCACGCAGAGCGGTGTGCGGCAGGAATCACCAAAGGGGAAAGCACCCACACGCCATTCGCCCTCATCGGGGCACCGAAAGCCAGGCAGCGCACCCCCCTCAGCAGACGCCGCTTCAAGCGGCCCCAGTCTCTTTTGCTACTCAGCTTGGGAGAACGCAAACCAACACTTTCTACGTAGAGTACCCGCCAGCCATACTGACCTAGCAAGTTAGCCGTATGTTGCTTGTTAGTCCAGTAAGGCTCATCCCAGTCTGCGGTTGAAAACAAAATGCAATCGTTACGGGTCACACCAAGCTCACCCATTATTCTTGAAACTCGGCAAAGGATTCGCCAAGCAGGCATGCGGCGATACGTCTAGCGGCTTGTCCATCGCCATACGGATTCGGCCGGCCCCGCAAGGCATGCATACGTTCAGGATGGTCCAGCCAGCCCTGGATCGCAGACGCAACATGTCCAGGATCCTGCCCGGCCAGACTGGCAAAGCCAGCAGACACACCTTCCTGACGCTCGGTGTGCGTACGCATAACCACGATAGGCACGCCAAAGCTAGGAGACTCCTCCTGGATGCCGCCAGAGTCACTGACCACCAGTGCACTACGGCTGATCAAATACAGGCTCGTGTCGTAATCGACGGGGTCAATCAGACTTAAGTTGGTAATGTTTCCCAGTAGCCGCATCACTGGGGCACGGACGCCAGGATTGAGGTGCACAGGGAAAATCCAGCGGTAATCGGCATAGCGCCGGCACTGCTCACGCAACATGGCGCAAAAGCCCTCAAGGACCGCACCAAAATTTTCTCTGCGATGGCATGTCACCAACACAGAACGCTGATCTGGAGCAAGGTTGAGCGTCTCCGGCAACGTTTCAGGCCATCCACGGCCCCATTTTTGCCGCACCTGATCGATCGCATCGACAACAGTATTGCCCGTCACGACGACACTCTCTGGTTCCACTCCATCGGCGAGGAGATTTTGCCGCGCAAGTTGGGTCGGCGCAAAATGCAACCTTGCGATTTTGGCTAGAAGTGAACGATTGGCTTCTTCAGGAAAGGGACTATTCAGATTGCGAGTGCGTAGACCGGCTTCGACATGCGCAATCGGTATCCCACGATGAAAACCGGCCAGACCGACACAGAAGGCTGTCGTGGTATCGCCTTGCACGACGATCCAATCAGGCCTTTCCTCATCAAGAACCCTGTCTACATCGCCAAGCAGGCGAGAGGCCAACACGTTCAAGGAAAGACCTGGACTCATAACGTCAAGACGATGGTCAGGACAAATCGCAAATGAGCTAAGCGCCTGATCCAGCATCTCCCTATGCTGCCCGGTTGAGCACACGACTGTTTGGGCGCGCTCCCGCAGCGCAGCAATCACAGGCGCAAGTTTAATGACTTCCGGGCGAGTGCCTAAAGCGACCAAAATCTTCATAGCTGCAAACTCTTTATACGCTCGGCTTGCCGAAGTTCACCATTGTATTCGACCGCTAGCGTCAACGCGGCTTCAGGCCCCTCTTCAGCGGCCGAAAAATAACCCACACGGCCCTCATGCAGGGCAACGCGCGCTTGAGCCCGGAAACGCAGGAAAGACATCGCCTGGTCGATATTCAAGAAAAGGGGACGATCGCTTTGGCTCCGAATGTGCGAGATAAAATCCTGGTGAGCATGAATCCGATCAAGTTCACTAGACCAGCCGTACTGGTAACGCGCAGAGAATGGATGATCTAGAAAGCCAAAAAAAGTCCGCGTCTGCTTGGCGATATCAAATGCTTGCTTGTATACGGACAAGCGATCCCCACCCGGCTGCAGCATGCAATCACCATGCAGCATGCATTGCTGGCTGTGGCCAATAAAATGCTCTGCCATACCCGCCAGATGACCGCTTCGAGCAAGAAGAAATGCTGGATCATTGCGGATGATGCCGCCAATGCAAGCCAAATATCCCGCATCTGCCAATGCAGCCAACGCGTAGTCCGGAGTCTGATGAAACGGAGAGACCGCGACAACGACAGGATGACCAAGAATGGCTTCCAGCAACCGTTTTGACATCAATCCCTCATGGAACGCGGCCTCGTAGCTCCCCCCCCAATTGGGAGCATGTGTTGCCGTGTGGGAAACAATAGCGCCCCCAGATGCCCTCACTTCCCTCAGGATCGAATGATGGCGCTCATCTGACAGATTCGTCGTGTGCACCGCCAAGGAGAATGGCACATCCATCCCCTGATAACACTGCCATAGTGATCGTGCAGACTCGATATCCTCGTCACAATCGAGACGCATGGTCACCGCAGCGTCATAGCCCCATGGAATCTCACTCAGCACAGGCTGACAAGCCAGCTCATCATGACGATAGTGGGCCAGAAAATTCTCGATCAATCGCCACTCGAAAGAATCGATAGGCCCGACTGAACGGTTAAACCAAAGTACGCTCGCTTCCGCACGATCGTGGCATGCCGCATAAGACAGAGCGGGCTCTCCGTCTAAATCAAGAGAAGCCAGTTCGTCAGCTGGCGAAGCTCTCAGCGGCAGCGACAGCGACCAGTGAGAGCCATCCACGCGTACAGCCCCATAGCCAAGATTGTTCCACTCGTCGGTAAAGTCGAAGCGCTCAAGTGGACGGCGCCAACCGACAGCCCCCAACCGAGCCGCCTCGTCACAATAGCGGATCACACACGGGCTTTCTGTAAACCCAGACGTTGGAGCTGGCGCGCAACGGCTCCGTTCTTCAAGCAGAACCGGCCAATCGCATGCTTCCATTTGCAGATAGCCAATCAGGCAGGGAGGAAGCCGGCCGAACAAGATAGCCTTGCGTCGCCCCTTGCCAACCCAGTCCAGGATCTGCTGACCGACTTCTTCCGACGGATTAATCGCAACGACACAAGGATCATTGACGCTGGGCAGCGCAGCCGCTGCCAGTCTTCGCACCTGAAATTGGGAAAGCGAACGCCCTAAAGCTGCCAAAGTCAGGTTGGCGGCCTCATTGTCAGTCTGAGACGCAATTAAACTGATCATACTGTCACCACATGCCGGAACTTCGCCCGCCGTCCAACCCGAATAAAATCGTCATGGATAACAAAATCGATCTTGAAGGCCCCGGGCCAATAGTGCTCAACCTTGGCAGCGATCTCCGCCGTACTGGCGAGCGCCTCGGGCACAATGCGCAGGACTGGCGGGTTAAAACGAAGATCGATTTGAAACTCCTGAATCCCACCAACCCGATGATCCAGCATATCCTGCACATGATGAGTCAAGTGGGGAACACCATTGATCGAAACAACATCATGAATCCGTCCGATGACATCTGTCAGCACCAGCCCATCATCCTGAAGCACGACATTGCCAATATCGCCAGTGGCATAGCGGAGCAAAGGCATCAAACGATTACGGAAACTTGTAAAGACGAGCTCGCTGACACCAGAATCCATTCTGCGACACTCGGGCCAGCCTTCTGATTCAAAAACATGCATCAGCGGATCATTGCGCACCGTCTGATAGGCCATTACTCCCAGCTCCGCCAAGCCATAGCGATCGATCACTCGGCACTGCAGTACCTGTGCGATTTTCTCGCGCATGTACCCCTCCAGCAACTCGCCGCTGGATTCGAACACTGAAAACGCATGGCTCCTCCCGTACGCACGCTCGATATAGCAAGCCAAAGCATAGATGGTCGAGGGATGCCCATGCACAAGATACGGCCGTCGACGTTTCAAGGTTCTCCAAATGCGCTCTAGACCATCATCGTCGACTCGATCAAAGAAAATGTTGCTGCGATTCATCGCAAAACACTTAAGATCTTCCCTAGTTGGCCACTGCGGTTCGGCTTCATCAGGAAAACGGCAAGCAAAGTGCAGCTCGGAGCGGCACTTTTTCTTTCCTGCCCGTTCTCGCGCGTACAAGGTCACGGCAGCAGAGTAGTCCGCCGCGTCCTGATCGTAATAAATGACACAGGATAGCCCCGTGGAGCCGCCAGTCTTGCATGCATGGTGACGTGTTCCAGCCAAGGGCCAGGCGAGCATCCGATCCCCTTGTTCCCGGATGATCTCCTTTGTGAGAAACGGGAGATCCTCAAGATAACGAACATCTCTGCTCAGTTTCTCTGGGTCAAAGTTCAGGCAGGCCATCACGTCCTTGTAATAAGGAACATTGCACCTTGCATATTCAACGGATTCAAAAAGGCGCCTCCGCGCCACCGCCATTCTCTCCGCAATTGACAGATCATAATGCTTACGCAATTCAACCAATTTCGGGCGAATCTTCCGCCCTTCGCGATGCTCAGCGAAAGGATAGGCACAGTAAGCACTAAGCAAACCTTTAACAGCTCTAAATGGCTGGCGCGCAGAAACCACTTCAGCCGCGATCAAAAGGGGATGATTAGCACGGATCATAGGTCATCACCGGGCAGGTCTGGTACTTTAGGCAAAATTTTCTCATCAGAAATAATACGTCCATGCTCGAGATGAAGTTTGCGTGTACAAACGCGCTCAATCAGACTGGGATCGTGAGACGCAATGACCAGAATGGAGGCCTTGTTGACCAAGCCATCCAAACGAGTTGCAGCTTTGGCACTAAATGCGGCATCCCCGACACTCAGCCACTCATCCATGATAATGATATCCGCATCGATACTCGTTGAAATGGCAAAAGCGAGCCGCAGCATCATACCACTTGAGTAGGTTCTGACTGGAAGATTTAAATATTCATCCAGATCAGTAAAATCTGCGATCTCATCTACCTTATCTCGAATAACTGCTGGCTTTAACCCATCCATCAAACCGCGTAGATATATGTTTTCAAATCCCGTTGCATCAGGATCCAACCCCATTGACACATCAAGCAATGAAGCAATACGTCCATAGAATTTAAAACTTCCCGAGACGGGTGCGTAGACACCCGAAAGCACGCGCAACAATGTCGTCTTGCCGGACCCATTATGCCCTATTAATCCGACACGCTCACCGTGGTCTATCGAAAAATTCAAACTATCCAGAGCGGTGACGTAAGGGTGCTTTCCAGCATCGCCACCTATCCGTCCTCCAGTAGAAATATTCAGCACCTTTTTTTTCAACGAACGATGCGAATTTTCAAAAATCGGAAACTTAACGGTAAGATCCTGTACAGAAATAAATGGATTCATGATAACTCTCACAGCCAATAGGCCACACGGTCTCGACAGCGGCTCATCAAGTATTGAGCCGCAGCCAGACCTACCAATAGCAAGCCAATCGACCACACCCAAGAACGCAACTCAATTGCAGTACCCAAAACAGGAGCACGAATGATTTGTATAAGATGGTAAAGTGGATTCAGTTCCGCCACCCATGCCCGTCCCTTGAGAATCTCCGGCGACCACATGACAGGGGTGAAAAAGAAAGTAATTTGCAATAGGTTGGCCACAATAGGCACGACATCACGATACCGTGCGCATAGCAAGCCAAGTACGATTCCTATCCATAGCCCCTGCAGAGCCAGAATTAAAAGACCTGGAATCAACAATAAAAATTCTAGCTTAGGATAGTGACCAAACCAAAACAGGGCAATGATGATGACTGGTAAACTATGCAGGAAAATAACGAAATTTCGCCAAACAACGCGACAGACATGGATCGATAGCGGCATGCGAAGCTGCTTGATAAGATATGCAGAGCCAATGAATGTCGCACAGCCCTCATTGACAACAGCAGCTATATAGCCCCAAGTGACCAACCCCATTCCAAGATAGGGAAGGTAATCGCTTATCTTTTGCCGTAGCAGTGTTGAATAGAGCCCACCCAAAACGGCCACCATGATCAAGGTGCTAAGCGTGAACCAAAAAGGGCCAAGGGTTGAACGCCGATAGCGCTGCTTAGTGTCATGCCATCCCAATGCAAGCCAGACGTGAGAGGAGTACAAGCCGACCCAAATGTCTGATCTACCGGTGTGAGCAGTCCAGCTGGATTGCTTTTTAGACTGTACAGTCGAATGGGACGTCACCTGCGAAATTGAACTTCTCATCATACGCGACCGTAGTTATCCTCAAAACGCACAATATCATCTTCCCCTAGATATTCACCGCTCTGAACTTCTATCAGAATTAAATCGACAACGCCAGGATTCGTTAGGCGATGCTTATGACCGGCGGGAATATACGTCGATTCATTAGCCGAAACAAATATCTCTCTATCTCCATTTATGACGATAGCCGCACCTTGCACCACGATCCAATGCTCACTCCGATGATAGTGCATCTGCAGACTCAAACTTTGACCAGGCTGAACGACGATACGCTTAATCTTAAACCTATCCCCCTCTTCAAGCACCGTATATGCACCCCAAGGGCGATTAACCGTACGATGAAGCTTGTATGTCTGATGGTTATTAGCCTTAAGCTGGCTATAAATATGTTTTACATCTTGAGCGGAGTTTTTATTGGTAACGAGCAAAGCATCGGCCGTGTCAACGATGATTAAATCATCCACTCCAACGGCACCAACAAGACGACTTTCGCTTCGAATATAACAATTTTTCACATCATGAAGAGAAACCTCTCCTTCAGCAATATTCCCATCTTTATCAGGCTCGCCTAGCGATCCAAATGCAGCCCAGGAGCCAATATCACTCCATCCAATATCGCAAGGAACGACAGCAATATTACTCGAACGCTCCATCACAGCATAATCGATAGAAATATCAGGGACAGATGAAAATTCTTCAGGCCTTAATTCAATTCGAGCACACATATCATCATTAATTAGTCTCGCGTTATTTAAGCTTTCTTTAACCGAGCACAATACATCAGGACAATAAATTTTCATTTCCTGGATAAGCACAGAAGCTTTAAAACAAAAAATTCCTGAATTCCAAAAAAAACGGCCAGAGTTTACATATTCCTCAGCTTCGCGCGAGGAAGGCTTTTCAACGAAACGTACAAATTCATTATTTGCCACTTCAATATAACCAAACCCAGTTTCAGGAGCGTGCGGCTTTATACCAAACGTGACAATCTTTCCCAGCAATGACAATTTAACAGCTTGCTCGACAGCCTCTTCAAAAGCGGCCTGATCGGTAATCAAGTGATCGGCAGCCAAAACCAGCATGACCGCATCTGGACCATACTCTTCTTCAATTTTAAGGGCCGCACTGGCAACGGCTGCAGCCGTATTCCTCCCAAACGGCTCCAAAATAAAATTTGTTTTTATGTTACTAGCATTGACTTCGTTATAATTATCCTGAACTTTGTAAATCAAGTCTTTATTAGCTACAGTCAAAATCTCACACACGGAGCGAATGGATGCACCACGCAAAAAAGCTTTTTGTAGCAATGAAGTTCCATCCGTAAGCCGTATAAAAGGCTTCGGTTGTGATTCTCTAGAAACGGGCCACAATCGCGAGCCGGCGCCACCACACAAAATAGTTGGGATAATCATATTCTCAAGCCATTAATTAGCAGACAGCACATTATTGAGGCACGCTAGTTTTGTCTGCACAGTACTAAACATTAAAACGTATCCACTATGTTCAATTCACACACAGCGGGGCTTCAACGATCTTCATATAATTAACGAAAATACCAAGTCTTCTATGATCAGGAATACTCGTCACAGAAGACAAGGGAGGCACAGAGCCAAAGTCAAATCTCAAATGGAGCAGCGATTTTACTTTTGGGGAGAATCCAAATGTATATGAATTAAATCCGGTATGCGGGGTAAAGGTCGAAATCAACTCATCGTTAATAAAGAGCTTCACTGGCCTAGGTTTATCAAAAAGAGGAGATGCAATGAAATCCATATTGAGCCCCACTCGATTAGCATTAGCGACAGCAGCCGAGATGGGCACACTGACTTCAGCATAGTCTCCAATTGACCATCGACCAGGGCCTTCTGTGTTAAACCATCCTTGACGAATAAATTGGTCGCTATTTCCTGCTTGTGAAAAAACAATTGGTTCATAAAAGTCGAATAGCGCAGGAGTCACAGTCCAATTACGCAAAAGAACTGGTTTACCATAGCATTTCTCATTCTGAGCAATAGAATGCGGTTGATTCGCCAAAACACGAGACAATAGATTGTATGAAGTTGTACCTACCAATCCAAGCATCAGAAAAAGAGCTATAAAACGATATGTGTTATTTTTGTTTTTAAGATAAACAAAAAACAAAGGGATCAAAAAAGAAAACAAGCTTGCCGCCTTCAAGTACCCCGTGTAATGCATGATCACTGTGGGACCGAAACAAAGGTACATTAATCCAATGATTAAAGAAGCAGAAGCAACACCAGAAAATTCGTCGTTATAATTAGTAAGATTCGATATAACAGCACGTGTACTTAGCGCAATAATCAGTAAGGTTGCAAGCAAAAAATACAGCAAAGAAGCCGCCTCTGCGTAGGAAGGCCAGCCCGGCGCAACCAACAGATGATGTCCCAGCAAACCAGATTTAAAGTAGCTGAACCATGCATTAAGTGGAAATCCCAAAATTCCGTATGCCTGCGAAGTGGGCACCACATGAAAATGCCGTTCTACATACATTCGCCAACCAAGCGTTACTATGACGGGAATAAGCAACCATGAACACTTTGCATGACTTACCGTTAAGTTCACACAATTTCGCACGGAAAAATCATCGAATAATCTCTGCCTTTTTACTGCGACGAAAAGAGTCATTGCAAACATCATTAAAGGAAAGATTAAATACACTTCACGAGAAAGAGCAGATAGCGTCATTGCAAAAACAACGATTATATTTCTGCGGGATATTACGCCCCAAAGACCAATAATTAAAAAAGCGTCAGCGGCAGCATCAGGCAAGGCGCTAAACAGAGTCACCTGTGTACCAACACTGAGAGACCAAAGAAGTATCCACCACGGGGAAGTGCCCCTTGCCGATAATATCTTTGTGCCAAAATAAGTAGCAATACTAAGCAAAAGCAAATAGTTAAAAAAATAAAATGCAGGCGAAACCCATGAACGTCCAAGAACTTTTGAAATTGCAGCCGTATAGGCGGCCAATCCAATTCGCTGATAACGGTATGCATTGGCATCAAAATGTGCGGGAGCATCAGTTCTCCCCAGCAAATCATTTGACATATAGTAATAAAACTGACCATCCCACCCAGTTTGGTTTCCATAATACATCGGCTTTACACCATGCTGTGCAATAGCGTCAGGAACACCAAACATCTCCCCAGCCAAAATATGATTGTCAATATTCCCTTCGAGGGTGTGTTGCAAATAATATTTGAAGCACACCAACGTAAACAGAAGGAATATAAACACAATTGCTAAGGAGCTAATTTTAGAATGGTTTAATTTCATTTTTTACTCTTTGCTGTAACTGTGCATAGTTCTGGTCATGCAATCATGACAATAATGTGCAGCCCGATAATATGAAAACATGCAAGCTCGATCTCTTCATTAAATCCACAACAGCGATCGCCAACTTAGTTGGTATCAGGCCTAGCAGCATACACCGCATACATATCAATCAAAAAAACGAGTGATCATATCACATGAAGATGTCACAGATATAAAACAAACATCATACTTTTGCAGCGTACTCTTCCCACAAGTCTACGAATTTGGTGCACACCATGTCGGGCCGTGCAGCCACCCCTTGGCAATTGCATAGTTTCTCTTGGTACTGGAATACTAAATTTTCGCACTCCGCATAATTGACATAATGCAATTCGGGAGACACCAAGCATAACTTAAAACCAGCATCAAGCAAAAATGAAGCATGCTCAACATGCCAAGGGTGGCCACTAAAGCAGTCCACCCACAGCCAATCGATACGCTCCCTCTGTGCTCTCAAATAATTTGCCAGGTTAATAGCTGTTTCGATGCTTTCAAATTCTGATATACGCACGGCAAAATTGCTAAGGCCTTGCATTGCATATTTTCTAATAAAGGGAAAGCTTTCATCCAGGATGAAAAAGTCGTTCACATTATTTTCAGCAAGAATTTCACAAACTTTTGGTTCCAGGCCTTCTTCTTTAACATTAACGATCAAAAATTTATGGTTATAATTTTTAATCCACTGAGAGAATAAAACCGCATCGGTCCGAAATGGATCATGAACGACAAAAAGATCTGCTCCGTGGTTTCTTATATCAATTTCGATACCATTTGTGCATGGAGTCTGTTTTAGTTCATCGACTAAATTACGACGATGGTGAATGACTAGCATATCTTCACATTCCTTTTTCAGACAGTGATTTACGAAGTTGGAATATGTAGGAAAATGTTCTTCGAATCAATTTCAAGCGGGTACAAAGGCTCCCCCCACCTTTAGCCTCTCCATATCTGCGATTTTCGAAAAACACAGGGAGCTCTTTAATTAAAAAGTCGTGCTTTCGAGCTTGATACAGCAAGAAAAGATCTAAAGAAAAATCATTGGGCGCAGATTCAATCAAGTGATTGTTATAAAACTCTCGGCTAAACAGCTTCGGCTGTGCATTCACATCCGATAGCGTTTCTCGCAAAGCAAGGGACGCAATCACTTGCATTCCGTAAGTAAAAAAAGCTTCGGCTAAGCGCCTGTTCTTCCTGCATCCCTTGACAATTACCTTACTTGAGGAAGGTTCAAGGTAAAGACCGTAAGCTTTCAGCACATCCGCTGGGTCAGTTTGCAAATCCGCATGAGTCCATGCCAGTACATCCCCATCGGAGGCAGCTAAACCTTGCAGAATCCCAAAACCATAACCTTGATTTATCTCGACACGGATGACTTTGAAAAAATTGAATCCCGCAGTAAGCGATCGCATTAAATCATATGAGTTATCAATAGAGCCATTATCAACCAGAATTATTTGAATATCCGTTCGGTCCTTTACAACCTTGACAACGCTTTCAACCAAGAGTTGTAAATTTTGACATTCGTTATAACATGGAATGACAATGGACAGACTCATAAATCTCGCTCCTCTTTAATAAAATCAGTCCAGTAAGAAATTGTTTTTTCATATGCAATGTAATCCGCAGGTGTTCCCCAACATATATAGCGATCAACGTCAAAAATCTTGACCACCTTCCCGGAGTCAATCAGATATTTGAACACTTGATCCACATAAAATTCTCCATTGATACGATCATCGGCAGCAATCATCCCTTCAGCAGCTGCAATAAAATCATGGCCAGAACGGAACCAGAACGTACCTACAACAGCAGGATCTTCCATAGGAAACTTGCTAATCGGCTTTTTTATTGAAACGCCTACTGCACGATCACCCTCGGTCTGGATCCAGCCATAAGCCTCTGGCTTGTCCAACACGGTATCCTGATGGCGAAAAACGAAGATAACAGCGTCAGCCTGCTCAGTGATGGACTGAAAGTTCTCTTCATCGACATCGATACCATTGTCGCATGCGGAGATTATTAAAGAATCGTTAGTGTCAATGAAATCCTTTGCGAGAAGACATGTGCATGCCTGGCCTTCGGTCAAATGATCTATTTGTATAAACGTCGCGTGAGGATAATATTTTCTGATCGACTCTCTAACTCCGTCTTCAGAATGAAAATCCCGAATTACAAAAATAATTTCACTATCGGTATCGGACTTAGCAACAGGCAAGTCATTGACAGCGGCAACCACCATTGGCAATTGACCAGGCCCCAGCCGTGAGCTTATAGGTAGGCACGGTTTATGTATCAAATATCCCGCATCCGAAAATCTAGATCCAGCTCCAGCCATAGGAATAAGAACTTTCATTCTGCCCGCTTTCTTGCAATGCATGTCCAATATAAATATTCACTTAGGTCCTCAGGGGTACCCCATTGGCAGAAATGTCTCACGTTCAGCGGAACAGCCACACGTAGCCCATCCTTGACCATGTGATTGTAAATCATACTTACATAATATTCGCCATTGAGATCATCATCCTTTTCTAACAGCATACGGGCGTATTTCTTGAAAGTACGTCCACTGTCAAAGTAGTAAACACCAGGAGAGTGATTTGCCATGGTTTTATCTATTTCAAAACTGTGTTTCTCCCGAATCTCAAGAAGTTCCTCATTAGCATCAATTCGGCAACATGCATAAAGATTTTTCTGTGGCAGCAGATGGGGATGAAAACCTGTATAGCATGGAACTGCACCAGCATACTGGCCAGCTACCATTTGCTCACAAAAAGCAGCAAAGTCCCAATGCATATAATAGTCGCAATAACTGATCAGAATGGGGCGTTCATCATCGATTTCATTCTCTGCAGCCATCAACGCAGCAACAGGCCCAAGCTTTGCTCCTTGAATAACAGCAATACGTCCGTTCGGCTTCAATGAACTCAACATCGACTGCATATTTGTTTCCGCTATGTGCTCTTCCCGGCAAATAAACAGAGGATCTTCCTGGCCAGGAAACATACGCAGTACCCAGCTGATCATGCTACGACCGTCTACTTCGATCAGCGGCTTCGGTATCTCATAGCCAGCACGCAGAAACCGCGAACCCAATCCAGACATCGGGATGACAAGTTGAAGGTTCATTTTAACGCAACCTTTCGACGATACTTTTCAGCGTCAAGATCAATTAACTCTTCAACTTCACGGTCAGATAAAAACCGTGGAGAAAGACCTACTCGTGTTAGAGTTTTGAGAATGAACAGATAGGCTAGTTGCGTTTGCATAGCCGCACTCGTATTTTTTAATTCTTCTGATTTTAAATAAACAGCCTGATCAGGAAATAATATCTTTGTAACTTCAACGTTATTTTTCGGCATTTTAAAAGCATCGAAATCGGCGTCGATTAAGTTAAAAAACTTTTTAATTGAATGATTGACTTCCTCATGTAAATCGTATGCTTCGTTGACAGAGTCTGCAGAAACAACCAATCCATGGCTCTGTAAAAAAAATACAGTCCGTGACTCTTGTCCAGACAAAAGCTGGGTAACACTGCGTGCGAGAGTTACGCCTGGAGTTGCATAGTCCAGCCATATCGAGGAAGGGAATAGAGCTGCCGCAATATTCCTCCCATTTTCTGAACATGTAATTAAATTGGACCAAACTGAATGCGTATGCAAGACGCAATTGCCCAGACAGGCATGCATGCCCGTTTCTATCGATGGCCTCACTTCATTATCCCCATCGACTATGCTGTGAGCGAGCAGTTCATTATAATCACTCTCTGTCTCACAACTTTTTAGTTCATTCCGCAAAAGCGCATAGTTGACTGCGACAAAACCTTTCGCAACCGAGACATCTTTTAAAGTGCAGCCAGAAGCTTTCACATACATCAGTCCATCTGTGTTTTTGAGTGATGTATTTCCGCCTCCACCTTGAATATAGTCAATCTTACCCCCAAGTTTGCGCGAAACCTCTGCTAACAGTTCTAATTCAGACATAAGTATTTTCTTTCCAGCTACAAAAAATACAGTAGCTAAGGAGTAGCTGTAGCAAGCCGGTCCAGCCATCTTCCCATTCTGGGTTATACAAACCCCATTCACGCAGGCCATGCACATGTCGCTCGCCAAGTTCTGCAATTTGCTCAGCGGACAAAGTGGCTTTCAATTCCAGTGTTTGCCAATCATCACTTTCGAAATGATGATAAATGTTTCCTTCCAGCATCGTACTCAGATCCTCAATCAAGGGATCCAAGAAAAAAGAATTACTCAACTTTATTTGCAACCACTCTTTAACCATCAATGTAGGATCGCCAATATTAGAAATTGGAGAGCGGGAGGAAAATGAGACAATAATATCGGCATAGCGTTCTTGCGCAGTGATGTATTTTGCAGAATCTTCCTTGCGACGAGCAATGCTTCCAAGCACTTCCTCTTTCGAATAATTCCTATTCTTCATATCTCTGATAACCTTGCGATGTGTCATCAGATCGTGATCGGGCTTTAGAAAAACTTTTAGATCAAAGAGCTCTCGACTGGGTTTTAAATAGAATGTATGTAACCCTTCCCATACCATGACAGGGCGAGGTTTTATTGGCAATTCTTTCGTAAAGTTCCCAGTATTATGGTCATAATGTCGTCGCCAAATTGTGCGGTTTTGACGAATAGCATGTAAGTACACCAGCTCATCATGCAATTCATTCGCGCGCGGATCAAGGTGGGTGAACATTTTCCACCGGCTATGGCCACGCTGCCATTTATGCATATCATCCCCGCAGATTACCTCAAGATTTCTTGGGGTAAAAAGCTGGCGCAACGTACCTGACAACGTCGATTTACCTGAACCAGAGTCGCCGGATATTCCAAGCAGAAAGGGCCTCGAACTCAATTTAAATCGCTGCGGTAAGAAAATTCCTCGATAATAGACTGCTACGCAACACAGCAACAAAAATGTTTGCAGCATTGTAAAACTACAATCAACAAATATCGTGGAATTCCAACCTGCGCCCAAAAGAATTCTATAGAATGTCGGTGCAGCTAAGGCAGAACTTTCATTTAGTTTAGTTAAAATCAAAAAATCCGAATCTGGGCGCAATCCAAAGTAAAGAAGATACGATAACTGCAAGAAGAAGACCAAGGACAAATAGCCGGGGCGCAATTGAACAAAGAAATAAATAAAAAATGGGAGAACCCAATAATACCACCCCTGCATAGGCGGAATAAAAAGAACAAATACGCCTAAGGAAAACCCTATAAACGTCAAAAAAACATCACGATTGTGGATGCGAATTTGCAATGCCAACGCACCGAGCACGATAAGAATTGCCGGGATCACATAAAACGCCTCATGACCAGCGCCAAACATAAGCTGCGCACTGGCAATTTTATTTTGTTCCGTGTTAAGCAACACAATTTTTTGAAAACCTGCGCTTAACAAGAAAGGTAAATTTATCAGCACAAACATGAATAAACATACAGAGATGTATTTAATAATAGCGCGCAGTGAATTAATGTTTTGCCACAAATATACAGCTAGAAAAGGTATGACAATTAATAGATTTGTTTTTGTTGAAATTCCCAATCCAAGTATAAATGCTGAAAGCAGCAACTTTTCCCTAAACAGCATGAAAATAGCAAAAAACAACAACCCGACCGGAAGAACGTCTAGTTGACCGTGAAAATACGTAATATAGAGAAGAACAGGGCTTCCCCAGTATAGATACGTTATCAATCGTGTTTTTTCACGGAGCCAGCGACAAAGTATCAGCAGAATTCCCATATCTGCAAAAAACAAAGGTAAGCGATAGATAAAAATCTCGGCATGAATTCCCAAATGAGGGAATCCGATAATTTTTAGAAGAAACCGAGGGAACGCAAGTGTATAAAGCATAAATGCTGGATAGGGAAAGCTCTTGATTTCACCATGCATCCAAAATAAGTTGTAAGGATTGCCTCCTGGGTTATTGACAAACGAATCCAGGAAAGGAACAAATAAGGTAGTCAAATAGTCTGATGCAAAATAAAGAGCAGCAAATAACTTGACAGCACTTATTATCCAAAAAAATGGGGACCGAAATAGAACTCTTTTCCATTGCGCGGGAGAGGAGTTCAGCTTGATAGAGATATGGTAAACTACGTCGCTCAATAGGCTCATTGGAAGACCAATAATTTGATACCTGCATAATTAGTACACGTAGTAAAAACGATGCAGACTATATTTGCATAAATCGCCATCATGCCAAAGTAATGAACCAGGCAAGACAGTAGCACCAGACTCAAAACCAAGGATAATACGTATGTCGATATATACGTAGCAACAATCCTAATTGTCGTTGGTCCTGGATATTGAAATGTCCAATTTTTATTCAGAAAAAAACCAACGATTAAACCTGTCATAAAACCTGCCGCTGACGCCATCTGATAATTATTCTGTTTTAGAAGCAACCAGAATACGCCGTAGTTAATCACGGTGGAAATTCCACCCACGACAAGAAAACGGAATAGGTGTGATTGGCGAAAAATTACCGCGTACTTCTGCATTTGAGCCCCCTAGCGCGGCCTCACATAGGCTGTACGCAAGCCGATAATCTGAGCACCTTCAATATCGCAATTCAAATCATCTCCGACCATTAATGCCTCATTGGCGGAAATTCCTCCCAATTTCTTAAGTCCAGCCTTAAAAATAATCGGGCTCGGTTTTTCTATACCAATCTCTTCAGATGTCACCAGATGGTTAATCAGGTGTGCAATGTTTAGCTTTCTTAGTTTCTCAATCTGTACACGTGCAGTCATATTGGTTACCACACATACAGGGATATGCGCCAACTGGCAGCGTTTCAGAAAATCGGCCGCATCGGCATCTATCGTCATTGAACTCATGAATGACGACCAGTAGAGATCATCCAGCTGTGCCGCCTTCAGAAATGGAGCTGACTCTCCCTTTTCTTCACTCAGCAATTGAAAAGCGAAAAGTCTTGAACGGCAAGCCCCTTGCCCTTTCAATCGCGCGGTAACTTCATCTCGAGCGCAGCGGTACTCACGCAAAAACTCTTCAAGAGTTCCCCACTGGGACACATGTCCATAGACATACCGCAAGGCATGCTTGTGCGCTTCGTTGTATGAGTAAAGCGTATTATCTAGATCGGTCAAGACGCCCTTTATCCCGGCCAACTCTATGTTTTTGAATTCGACAAATGGTACCAACCAATCCTCCGACCGATGCAGGGTATCTTCGACATTATAGTCGAACTCGACAACAACATATACATGACCGCATGTGTGTGCACGCGTGACAACAATCTAAAAATATACCTTAATTTTAAACATGTTGCATGGCGCTTAAATTTCTAAACTCATTAACGTCTCTATTCCTTGCGTTCATTTCGCAACGTAGCGGTAATCTGGAATAACTTCTATTCCCTTCTTGAAATCTTGCCACCTTCTCATGCGTAAACTTACCCGCAATTGAGAGTCATTCCAATAACTCCTTAAGATCAACAGCCCGGAGCAGTGCAGGCATAGCGATCACAAATAATTAGATTTTCATTCTGCATATGCAGCAATTTTGTCGCTGACAAAACTGGGCAGTCGAGCAGTGTTCCTACTTTTTGCTAGATGACTAAAACCGGCCGGACCTCTCCCCAGTTGGTATAGCGCCGATTAGACAGCAATCCGGCTTGGCTGGGTAAGTGTCTCTCCCGAAAATCGACCAGGGTCAGGTAATTCAATGCACGGCACAGTCGGGCATGATTGTAGTCTTGCCACCACTTTTCAATCGTCTGTCTTGCATCCTGAAAATTATGACAGTTGGACTGGTTCAGGCATTCCTCCCTGAGCCGCCCGTTGAAGTTCTCGATCAAGGCAATTTCAACAGGCTAGCCTGGGCGGATGAATGCCAGCGACACACCGTGAAGATTCGCCCCCCTCATCCTGCGCCAGGCTGGTAAATTCTGGCCTGTTATCCACCATGATCAGGTTCGGACATTGCCATGCGCCCCGAAACGGCTCCAGAGCACGCGCAACGCGCCGTCCAGGAAAAAGCTCACGCCGTAGAATCGATCGCAGGATATCACTTGTCATGCCCCCCTGCTCCTCATCGTCGGCAAACCTATACGAATGCCATAAATTCACCGTATGGGAACGGCCAGATATGTTTCATTTACGTCCGAAGCATCGATGCTTCATGAGAAAGAATGATTGCAAAACCACGGGTTACTGGCTTCACACGACGTGTAAGCAGGCGCACCGAAAATTACCGGCAATGGCTCAATAAAAAATGGCCATCTCCACACTAAAGGAAGACGGCCACTCCTGCTATCCGCGCAAGCGTTCTCTCAAGTTATAAGCATTTGAGGTAGTTCAGCATCCCTTCCGCCGCCTGCCGGCCCTCAAACACCGCGCGCACGACCAGATCCGCCCCGCGCACCATATCCCCCCCGGCAAAGATCTTCGGATTGGACGTCTGGTAGGCAATTCCCCCTGCCGGCGACACCACCGTCCGGCCGCGCGCATCGGACTTCACCCCCTGCGCATCGAACCACGAGGCCGGTTCGACCTGGAAGCCGAAGGCGATCAGCACATTGTCGCACTCGAGAATTTCTTCCGAACCGGGCACGACCTCGGCATTGCGCCGCCCCTTGGCATCGGGTTCGCCCAAACGGGTTTCGGCCAGCTTGACACGCAGGCTGCCGTCGGCTGCCTGCTCGATACCCAGCGGCTGACGCTGCCAGAGGAATTCGACGCCCTCTTCGCGCGCATTGCTCACCTCGCGGCGCGAGCCCGGCATGTTCGCTTCGTCGCGACGATAGGCGCAGATCACGCTTTCCGCACCCTGGCGAATTGCCGTGCGGTTGCAGTCCATGGCGGTATCGCCGCCGCCGAGCACCACGACGCGCTTGCCGGCAAGCGATACCGGCGCGTCATTGGCCGGCAGGGTTTCCATGCACTGACGGACATTGTTGATCAGGAAAGGCAGCGCCTCGAGCACGCCAGGCAGGTCTTCCCCGGGGAAACCGCCCTTCATGTACTTGTAGGCGCCCATCCCCATGAATACCGCATCGTACTCGGCGAGAAGCTGCTCGATCTGGATGTCGCGACCAACCTCGGTGTTGAGGCAGAACTCGACCCCCATGCCTTCCATCATCTCGCGACGGCGCTTGACCACCGCTTTTTCCAGCTTGAACTCGGGAATGCCGAAGGTCAGCAGGCCACCGATTTCTTCGTACTTGTCAAAAACCACCGGCCGCACACCGTTGCGCACCAACACGTCGGCACAGGCGAGCCCGGCCGGACCGGCGCCGATCACCGCCACCTTCTTGCCGGAAAACTGCACCCGGCTCATGTCCGGGCGCCAGCCGGCCTTCCAGGCCTCGTCGGTAATGTACTTTTCCACCGCCCCGATGGTAACCGCGCCGAAACCGCCCTGGTTGAGGGTACAGGCGCCTTCGCACAGCCGGTCCTGCGGGCAGACGCGGCCGCAGATTTCCGGCAGCGAATTGGTCTTGTGCGACAGATCGGCCGCATCGAACAGGCGCCCCTCCTTCACCAGCTGCAGCCAGTTCGGAATGTAGTTGTGCACCGGGCACTCCCACTCGCAATACGGGTTGCCGCAAGAAAGGCAGCGCCCGGCCTGTTCGCTGGCATCGATCTGCCCCAGCGGCTGGTAGATTTCCTTGAATTCGATCTTGCGGACTTCCGCGTCCACCTTCTCGCCCGGATTGCGCGCGAGGTTCAGAAACTGAAATACGTCACCCATGATTCACCTCAATCCTTGAGCAGGCTGTCGAGTCGCGCAGCCTTGGGCTTCACCAGCCAGAAGTCGTCCACATAATCGTCGAAGTCCTGCAGCATCTTGCGGCCCAGCCCGGAACCGGTCAGTTCCACATGCCGCGCGAGCTTGTCGAGCAGGAAGGCACGATACATGCCCATGGCCTCGCCGTTGATCAGGTGAATGTCGATCAGTTCGTTGTTGTAGCGGTAGGCAAACTTCTCCGTCGGATCATAGACGAAGGCGAACCCGCCGGTCATGCCCGCGCCGAAGTTGTAGCCGGCCTCGCCGAGCACGATCACGCAACCGCCGGTCATGTATTCGCAGCAGTGATCGCCGGCGCCCTCGATGACGGCCAGCGCGCCCGAGTTGCGCACGCCGAACCGCTCGCCGGCCACGCCGGCGGCGAACAGCTGCCCACCGGTCGCACCGTACAGGCAGGTGTTGCCGATGATGATCGACTCGTGCGCCGGGTAGGCGGCATTGTGCGGCGGGTAGATCACCACGCGGCCGCCGGCCATGCCCTTGCCGACGTAGTCGTTGGCGTCGCCTTCGAGTTCGAGATGCAGCCCGGGCGCGTTCCACACGCCGAAGCTCTGCCCGGCGGAGCCGTTGAACTTGACCGTCAGGCAGCCTTCCGGCAAGCCCTGCGCGCCGTGCAGACGGGCAATCTCGCCCGACAGCCGCGCGCCCATCGAGCGGTTGACGTTCTCGATCGGATACTCCAGTCGCTGCATCTGACGGTTGGCGATGGCGCTCTGCGCATCGGCAAGCACCTGCTCGGCCAGCTCGCCCTTGTCAAAGGACGGATTGGACGCCGAGGTGCAGAAGCGCGGTTCGTCGGCCGGGATCTGCCCCTGGCTGAGCAGCGCGGACAAGGCCAGCTTTTGCTGCCGTTCGGTTTCCCCCGGCAAGAGTTCGAGCAGATCGAAGCGGCCGATCAGGTCTTCCATCCTGGTCACGCCAAGCTTTGCCATCCATTCGCGCGTTTCGCGTGCGACGAAGCGGAAATAGTTCTCCACCCGTTCCGGCAGACCGGTGAAATACTTCGAGCGCAGCTTGAGTTCCTGGGTCGCCACGCCGGTCGCACAGTTGTTCAGGTGGCAGATACGCAGGTATTTGCAGCCGAGCGCAATCATCGGCCCGGTACCGAAGCCGAAGCTCTCCGCCCCCATGATGGCGGCCTTGATCACATCGAGACCGGTCTTGAGACCGCCGTCGGTCTGTACCCGCACCCGGCCGCGCAGACCGTTGGCGCGCAGCACTTGCTGGGCCTCGGTCAGGCCGAGCTCCCACGGCGAGCCGGCATACTTCACCGACGTCAGCGGCGAGGCGCCGGTGCCGCCGTCATAGCCGGAGATGGTGATCAGGTCGGCATAGGCCTTGGCCACGCCGGCGGCCACGGTGCCGACGCCGGGTTCGGAGACCAGCTTCACCGACACCAGCGCCCGCGGGTTGACCTGCTTCAGGTCGAAGATCAGTTGCGCCAGATCTTCGATCGAATAGATATCATGATGCGGCGGCGGCGAAATCAGGCTGATGCCCGGCTTGGAACAACGCAGGCGCGCGATCAGCGTCGACACCTTGTCGCCCGGCAACTGACCGCCCTCGCCCGGCTTCGCACCCTGCGCGACCTTGATCTGCAACACGTCGGCATTGACCAGGTAGTGCGGCGTCACGCCGAAGCGGCCGGAGGCCACCTGCTTGATGCGCGACATCTTCTCGGTGCCGTAACGCACCGGATCCTCGCCGCCTTCGCCGGAATTGGAACGGCCGCCCAGCCGGTTCATCGCAATGGCGAGCGCCTCGTGCGCTTCCGGCGACAGGGCGCCGAGCGACATCCCGGCCGAGTCGAAACGCTTGAGAATCAGCTCGACCGGCTCGACCGCATCGACCTCGACCGGCGCTGCGGCCGGCTTCACCCGCATCAGGTCGCGGAACATCGATGCCGGACGCTGGTTGACCAGCTCGGCATAGCGCAGATAGGCGGCGTAGTCGTCGTTCTGCACCGCTTCCTGCAACGTCATCACCACATCGGGGTTGTAGGCGTGATACTCCTCGCCGTGCACATACTTGAGCAGGCCGCCCTGCTTCAGATCGCGCAGGGGGTTGAACGCCTGACGCGCCAGCTGCTGCTGGTCGGCGGCAAAATCGGCAAAGTCGGCGCCGCCGACGCGGCTGACCGTGCCCTTCATGCACAGCGCGATCACTTCGTCGTTCAGGCCGACCGCTTCGAACAGCTGTGCGCCGCGATAGGAGGCGATGGTCGAAATACCCATCTTCGACAGCACCTTGAGCAGGCCTTTGTTGATGCCGCGCCGATAGTGCTGCAGCGCCTCGTTGGTCTTCAGCGTCACATCGCCATGGCTGACCAGATCGATGATCGATTGATAGGCCAGATAGGGATAGACAGCCGTTGCGCCGAAGCCGACCAGACAGGCCATCTGATGCGCGTCGCGCACGGTGGCGGTCTCGACCACGATATTGGTCTTGCAGCGCAGCCCGGCATCGATCAAGGCATGGTGGACGGCGCCGGTAGCGAACAGCGCGTGGATGGGCAGCCGGTTCGGACTGATATTGCGGTCGGACAGCACGACGAGCACCGTCCCCTCTTCAACCGCTTCGATCACATGGCGGGTCAGCTGCTCGATGGCGGCCTTGAGACCGCTCTCGGACGGGTCGTAGCACAGATCGAAGGTGGTGGCCTTGAGATGGGGTTCCGGACGCGTGGTCACGCGCAGGAACTTCTCGTGCGACAGAACAGGCGAACGCACTTCCAGCCGCCGCGCATGCTCGGCGCTCTCGTCGAACATATTGCGCTCAGGCCCGAACACCGAGTTGAGCGACATCACCACCGCTTCGCGGATCGGGTCGATCGGCGGGTTGGTCACCTGGGCGAACTGCTGACGCAGATAGTCGAACGGCGAACGCACCTGCTTCGACAGCACGGCCATCGGCGTATCGTCGCCCATCGAGCCGACCGGTTCCTGCGCATCCTGCGCCAGCACGCGCAGGATCTGGTCGCGTTCTTCGCAGCTCAGGTTGAACAGCTTCTGATAGGTGGCCAGCTCATCGCGCTGCATCGGCTCGAGCGTCGAATCGTCGTCGATCGATAGTTCGAGATAGCGGGCATTGTCCTTGATCCACTGCCGGTAGGGCTTGGCGCTCTTCAACTTGGCGTCGATTTCTTCCGGCAACAGCAATTCGCCGCTTTGCAGGTCGGCGGCAAACAACTGCCCCGGCTTTACCCGCCCCTTGCGCACCACGTCCTGCGGCTGGTAATCCCACACGCCGACTTCGGACGCGATGGTAAGGATATTGTCGCGCGTCAGCACCCAGCGCGCCGGGCGCAGGCCATTGCGGTCGAGAATGCAGGCCGCATAGCGACCATCGGTGAGCACGATGCCGGCCGGACCATCCCACGGCTCCATATGCATCGAGTTGAATTCGTAGAAAGCGCGCAGATCCTTGTCGGTACTGTCACCGTTCTGCCAGGCCGGCGGCACCAGCAGGCGCAGCGCGCGGAACAGGCCGATGCCGCCCATCAACAGCCCTTCGAGCATATTGTCGAGACTCATCGAGTCCGAACCATCGGTCTGCACGATCGGGCGCACCTGCTCCATGTCCAGATGCGGCGAGGCCATGATGCGCTCGCGCGCGCGCGCCCAGTTGCGGTTGCCCTGCACGGTATTGATCTCGCCGTTGTGCGCGAGATAGCGGAACGGCTGCGCCAGCTTCCACTGCGGCCAGGTATTGGTCGAGAAGCGTTGGTGGAATACCGCCAGACTCGATTCGAAGCGCTCGTCCTGCAGATCGAGGAAGAACTTCGGCAGGTTTTCCGGTGTCACCAGGCCCTTGTACAGCAGCGTGTGCGGCGAAAGCGTCGGAATATAGAAGAAACCGTCGCTGTCCCGGCGCGACTTTTCCACCTGGCGGCGCGCCATGTAGAGGCGACGCTGGAAAGTCAGTTCATCCATGCCGAACGGGCAGTTCACGAACACCTGCCCGATGGCCGGCAAGGTCTTGAGCGCGTATTCGCCACAGGCGGATGCATCGACCGGCACCTTGCGCAGGCCGGCGTACTCGAGCTCCTGAGCTTCGATCGCGCCCTGCAGTGCCGCGATGGTTGCGGCGCCGATCGCGGCATCGGGATGGTGGAACACCAGCCCGGCAGCGTACACTGCCTTCAGTGCAATCCCCTCGGCTGCGGCGACTTCGCGCAAAAAGCCATCGGGTTTCTTGAAAAGCAGGCCACAGCCATCGCCGGACTTGCCGTCAGCCGCTACGGCACCACGGTGCGTCAGCTTGGCAAGCGAAGCGATCGCCGTCTTGACGATCCAGTGGCTCGGCTTGTCATCCAGTTGGGTGATGAGGCCAAAACCACAGCTGTCCTGCTCGAAATTCGGTTGGTATAAAGTGCCCTGGAGCCAACTCTGTCTGTCCATGGTGGTTGCCCTGTTATTATCGAATGCAATAGCAACGATTCTAAGTGCAACAAATGCCCCTCGCAACTCATTATTTGTGCAGTGCATTAATTATTTAAAATCATTTAGCTAAACCGCTGATTAGCGCATTTTTATATACTGGAGCACGGGAATCGCCGCCACATTCCGCCAATCGCTTCACCTGAAGCCAGCAAGGCAAACAGAGGGCCTTGCCCCTCAGCGGAACATTGTCCGACAAACGGGCGAAAGCGGCGCCGTTTTTTACCACAAAACGCATTCGTCATGACCAGAAACCACCATCACGAAGCCGACACGCGCTCGTTCCGCCACCTGGCCGATCAGGCTTTCGCCCGTTCGGCCGGCGCGCCGTTGACGCTCGGCAACCGGGTGGAGTTGCTGTTCGACAGCACCGAGAACTTTCCCGCCTGGGCCGCGGCCATCGAGGCGGCGCGTGAGTCGGTCATGATCGAGATGTATCTGTTCGCCGATGATCGTTACGGACGGCAGCTGCGCAATCTGCTCAGCGAAAAAGCCAAAGCCGGAGTCAGGGTTTATCTGCTCTACGATGCGATCGGCTGTTGGCGCGAACACTTCAACGGCTTTTTCAAACCGCTGCGCGCCGCCGGTGCGGCGGTGCGCGCCTATAACCCGATCAACCCGACAGCCGGCCTCGCCCTGCTCGGTCGCAACCACCGCAAGCTGATCGTCGTCGACCAGTCGGAAGCCTTCATCTCCGGACTCTGCGTCAGCGCGCGCTGGCAAGGCGATGCCGAGCGCCAGCGCGCACCATGGCGCGACACCGGCGCCCGCCTGTCGGGCCCGATCGTCGGCGAAGCGATCGCCGCCTTCGCCGATAGCTGGGCAGCATCGGGCAGTCCGCTGGCCGAGCCGCCGGCCGGCCCCATCATCCAGGAAGGCAACGTCGCGGCCAGGCTGATTGCCACGACGCCAGCCACGGCCCACATGATGCGTCTCGATCTGCTGATCACCAGTTTCGCCCGCCGCAGCCTGTGGCTGACCGACGCCTATTTCATGGGAACGAGCCTGTATCTGTCGGCACTGAAGCAGGCGGCCCGCGATGGCGTCGACGTCCGGCTGCTCGTGCCACGTTCAAGCGACATCAGCTGGATCGCCACCGTTTCGCGCACACTCTACCGCCCGCTGCTGGAGGCCGGGGTCAGGGTATTCGAATGGAACGGCCCCATGATCCACGCCAAAACCGCCGTCGCCGACGGCCGCTGGGCACGCATCGGTTCCAGCAACCTGAATCTTTCCAGCTGGCTGGCCAACCGCGAACTGGACGTAGCCATCGAAGACGAGAGCATTGCCTCGGCGATGGAGTTGAAATTTATCGAGGATCTGCAGCAGGCGACCGAGATCGTGCTGCGCGGCCAGCACCGCCGGCCGGTACTGTCGCAGCCGCGCGAAGTGGACCTGGCCCAATCGGCGCTCGAACTGATGCAGCCGAGCTCGACCGCGCGGCGCGCCTCGGCCGCAGCCCGTCAGGCAGCACGCATCAGCGATGCGCTGGGCGCGGTAGTCCGCGGCACGCGACCGGTGGAAAACAGCGAAGCCGCATCGTTTCTGTCGATCGGCATCGTGTTGCTCGCGCTAGCGCTGTTGATCGGCTACTTTCCGCAGCTGGTTGCCCTGCCGCTGGCGCTCGGCCTGGTACTCACCGGCGGCGGCATCGTGCTCAGGGCGCTCGCGCTGATCTGGAACCGACACCAGAAAAGAAGCGACGGCAGCGCGGACACGAGCGGGGAACAGGGGAAAACCGGCCGCGACTGAAACGCGGCCGGCAATGATCATAACGCGCGATCCAGATCGGCAAGAATATCGTCGATATCCTCGATGCCGACCGACAAGCGCAGCTGACCTTCACGCACGCCGAGCTGGGCCTTGAGTTCGGCCGGCATCGAGCCGTGCGACATGGTGGCGGAGTGATTCACCAGCGATTCGACGCCGCCGAGCGATTCGGCCAGTGCAAACAACTGCATCCGCTCCGTCACCCGTCCGGCTGCCTCGCGGCTGTTTTCCTTCAGATAGATCGTCACGATGCCACCGAAGCGGCGCATCTGCCGCGCCGCCAGCGCATGTCCGGCATGTCCGGCCAGCCCGGGATAGAACACCTGCTCCACCGCACGATGACCGGACAGCCACGCGGCCACGCGCTCGGCATTGTCGCAATGCCGTTCCATGCGCAGCGCCAGCGTCTTGATGCCGCGCAAGGTCAGGAAGCAATCCTGCGGCCCCGGCACGGCACCGGCCGAGCTCTGGATAAAGCGGATCGACTGATAAAGCTCGTCGTCGTTGACGGCAACCATGCCGAGCAGTACGTCCGAGTGACCTGCCAGATACTTGGTCGCCGAGTGCACGACGATGTCGGCGCCCTGCTCGAGCGGATTCTGCAGGTAGGGCGTGGCGAAGGTATTGTCAACGGCCACCCGCACCCCGGCTGCATGAGCGCGCGCCGCCAGCGCCGTCATGTCGACCAGACCGAGCAGCGGGTTACTTGGCGTTTCCAGCCACAGCAGCCGCACGGCAGGATTGAGCAGGCCGTCGAGGGCGGCCGGATCGCTCAGATCGGCGAACGTCACCTTCACGCCCGCTGGCGCCAACACCTTCGACAACAGCCGATAGGCGCCGCCGTAGACATCCTGCTGGGCAATCACTTCGTCACCCGGCTTGAGCATGGCGCGCATCACCGCGTCGATGGCCGCCATGCCGCTGGCAAAGGCCAGCCCGTGCGCCGCCTGCTCCAGCGATGCGAGGCAGGCTTCGAGCGCCGCGCGCGTCGGGGTGCCGGTGCGTGCGTAGGAGAACGGCAATTCCTGGCCGAGCGACTCGTGGGCAAAAGCGGAAGTCTGATAAATCGGCGGCATCACGGCATGGCCGTGCTCACGACTGTCGTAACCGCAATGAATCGCCCGGGTCGTAAATTTCATTTTCTTTGCATCCTTGTCATCGTTGCAGCGGAACGGCACTTCGCACTCCGCACACAGCGTCCAGTGTACAACCAGCCTTTCTGCCTGGGTACGCCGTCACTGCGGCGCAACAAGAAAAAACGCGTCGAACACCATTGATTTTCCGCAAGAAAATTCTGACGATTTCTTTACACCGAGAAACTTTCGCGTTATGGTGCGGCGTTTCTTTCTTAGCCTCCCGCTTGCTCCGGATGACGCCAACCCGCGCTTTTGACTTTCTTCTCCATCAGCTTGAACGCGCCCCGCGCAAAGACTGCCTTTGCGGCAAGAGCGGCAAGACCTGGACGGTCCTGTCGACGGCCGAGGCCGTAAAGACCATCGAGTGCCTGAGCCTCGGGTTGATGGAATTGGGAATCGGTCGGGGCGACCGCGTTGCCATCGCTGCCGACAACTGCCTGGAATGGGCCTTCACCGATCTGGCACTGCAACAGATCGGCGCGATCAGCGTACCGCTCTACCCCACCTGCACCCTCGACGATGCACGCTACATCCTCGCTCACGCCGAAGTGAAAATGGTGTTCGCCGGCTCCGCCGCGCTGCTGGAAAAAATGCGTGCCGCCCTGACGGTGCCCTGCCAGGTCTACAGCTTCGTGCCGCTCGACAACGCACCGTCGTGGCGCGAGATCCTGCACCTTGGCGAAAGCGGCGATCGCGCCCGCCTCGAACGCACCCGCGACAGCATCGGTCCCGACGACATCTTCACCATCATCTATACCTCCGGCACGACCGGGCGCTCGAAGGGCGTCATGCTGTCGCACCGCAACCTGGTCTCCATGGTGGTGTCCACCGCGAGCCATACCGGTCTGCCGCGCAACAGCTGTCGCGCACTCAGTTTCCTGCCGCTCTCGCACATCTTCGAACGCGCCGGCGTGCACTACTATCTGCACACCGGCACCGGCGTCTATTTCAGCAGCGTCGACGGCTTGTCCGCAGCACTGGCGGAAGTCCGCCCGCACACCTTCAGCGCCGTGCCGCGCGTGCTGGAAAAGGTTTATGAAAAGATGGCCGGACGCGCACGCAGCATGCGCGGGCTCACCCGCCGTCTCTATCTGTGGGCACTGCAGCTGGCGGAAAACTTCGAACCGGCGCGCCGCTATCCGCTCGTCGATCGCCTGCGCTACGCCATCGCCCGCCAACTCGTGTTCAACAAGTGGTATGGCGCGATGGGCGGTGAGCTGCGCTGGATCAACGTCGGTTCCGCGGCGCTGCAGCCGCGGCTCGCCCGGCTGTTCTGGGCCTGCGGCGTGGTAGTCAGCGAAGGCTACGGCATGACCGAAGCCTCGCCGGTGATCGCCGCCAACCCGTTCAATGCCCGCGGCGTGCGCATCGGTACGGTCGGCGTGCCGATGCCTGGCGTCGATGTGCGCTTTGCCGACGACGGCGAGATTCTGGTGCGCGGCGACAACATCATGCGCGGCTACTACAAGGAACCGGAGCTGACCGCAGAAGTACTGCGCGACGGCTGGCTGCACACCGGCGACATCGGCGTGCTCGAGAACGGCTATATCCGCATCACCGATCGCAAAAAGGAAATGTTCAAGACCTCCAACGGCAAGTACATCGCGCCGCAGGCGATCGAGAACAAACTGAAGGAATCGGCGTTCATCGATCAGATCATGGTGGTCGGCGACGGCGAAAAATTCGCCAGCGCGCTGATCGTGCCGCTGTTCGACAAACTGCGCGAGTGGTGCAGCGATCACGGCATCCGCTACACCTGCGACCAGGAAATGGCCCGCCACCCGAGCGTGCACGAGCTGATCGAACGGGAAATCAAGCGCTTCAACCACTGCTTCGGTTCCTGGGAACACATCCGCCGTTTCACCCTGCTAGACCGGGCGTGGTGCGTCGACCAGGGCGAACTCGCACCGACGCTGAAACTGCGACGCAAGGTCATCAGCGAACGCTGCCGCGCCCACATCGAACTCATGTACGCACAGCCTGAACTCGCCTGAGAACACAGGCATCGCACAAGGCCGGCACGGAGAACTCCCTGCCGGCTTTTTCCTGCCCGTAGAACCCGGCACTGACCGCCGGTACAGTTGACGCAACGCACAAAAAAGGGAAGCCATCGCACATGACTGGTGCACATTTGGTGCGAATTCAGGTCAAAACCCCGGGGAAAGGGTCCTAAAAGCACTGAAGTCCATTGGCACGCATCTTGCGAAAGTCAGGGAAGCCACGCGATATCCGCGTGCCATCCATTGCCTTTCAGCGAGGTGTCACCATGCCCGAGAACAACACCGCAGCAAACGCGGCCATCGATCACGATGCGCATGAATTACACAGAATGGGCTATAAGCAGGAACTGGCCCGACGCATGCACGGCTTTTCCAATTTCGCCATTTCTTTCTCGACCATCTGTATCCTGGCAGGCGGGATCACCTCGTTCCAGTCCGCCTTCTCCTCCACAGGCGGCTTCGGCATCGGCGTCGGCTGGCTGGTCGGTGCTGTCTTCGCGCTGATCGTCGCCGCATCGATGGCCCAAATCGCCTCGGCCTATCCGACCGCCGGCGGCCTGTATCACTGGTCGTCGATTCTCGGCGGGCGCGCCTGGGGATGGGCCACCGCCTGGGTCAACCTGCTCGGATTGATCTTCGTGGTCGCCTCGGTAAACGTCGGTGTCTATACCCTGTTCACGCAACTGGTGCTGAGCAGCATATTCGGCATCAACGTATCCAGCTGGGGCGCATGGCAACAGGCACTGGCCGTTGCAGTAATCACTGCAAGCCAGGCGGTGTTCAACCATGTCGGCATCCGCATCACCAGCAAGCTGACCGACTTTTCCGGCTATCTGATCCTGGCCGTCGCCGTACTGCTGACCATGGTCATGTTCTACAGCATGCCGGCCCTCGACCTGTCGCGGCTATTCACCTTCGTCAACACCAGCGGCGCGGCCGGCGGCAATGTGGTGCCGCATAGCGGCGGCTTGATGGCCTTCGCCCTCGGTCTGCTGCTGCCGCTGTACACCATCACCGGCTTCGATGCATCGGCCCATACCGCGGAAGAAACGGTCAACGCCAAGGTCAACGTGCCGCGCAGCATGTTGCACGCCGTGTTCTGGTCGGCGGTGTTCGGCTATGTGATGACCTGCTCGTTCGTGCTCGCCATGCATAATCCGCAGGCGGCGGCCAAGGACGGCGGCAACGTGATCTTCAACCTGCTCGCCGGACTGCCGGTGCCGTTCGTGCTCAAGTCGGTGTTCTATGTGGCCATCGTGGTCGCAAACTACCTGTGCGCACTGGCCTGCGTGACCTCCACCTCGCGGATGGTGTTTGCCTTTGCCCGCGATGGCGGACTACCGGCAGCCCGCTGGCTCAGGCATGTCAGCCAGCGCTACCAGTCGCCGGTCAACGCGATCTGGACCGTCGCGGTGCTGTCCATCGCCGCCACACTCTACTCGCCGGCCTTCACCGCACTGGCCGCAGGCTGCGCCGTGTTCCTGTACATTTCCTACGCCATGCCGGTCGCTGCCGGACTCCTGGCAGAAAACCGCAGCTGGACGACGTTCGGCCCCTTCCGTCTTGGCGTTCTGTCGCGCCCCTGCGCCGTCATCACGGTCCTGGGCGTCATCGGGCTGGCGTATATCGGCATCCAGCCGCCCAACGACATCGTGGTCAACTATGCGCTGGGTTGCCTGCTCCTGCTGGTGGCTGGCTGGTTCCTGATCGAACGGCGCCGTTTTGCCGGTCCGCCGCAGATTCGCCCGCTCGCGGCTACGGAACAGGACTCACCGCTCCTGGCCGGCGAAGCCGCCGAGTGAGCAATGCAAACGACAGCGCTCCCGGCCACGCCGGGAGCGCTGTGACAAGATGGCCACCGGCAGAAAATGCGGAAATGACTACAGTTCCTGTATGGCATTTTCTCCGACGGCAAAACGGTTGATCGACAATGAGCTATGCCTCGACGGTTGGGACGCGGACCTATCGCTTCCAGGATCTCAAGACACTGATGGCCAAGGCCACGCCGCTGCGCTCGGGCGACCAGTTGGCCGGGCTCGCGGCCGAAGGCGCAGAAGAACGCATCGTGGCGCGCATGCTGCTGGCCGAAGTGCCGCTGCGGCGCTTTCTGCACGAGGCGCTGATTCCCTATGAACAAGACGAAATCACCCGCCTGATCATCGATACCCACGATGCCGACGCCTTTGCGCCGGTGGCGCACATGACGGTGGGCGACTTCCGCAACTGGCTGCTGTCCGAGCAGGCCGACACGCCAGCCCTATGTGCACTGGCGCCCGGCATCACGCCGGAAATGGCGGCGGCGGTGTCAAAGCTGATGCGCAATCAGGACCTGATCCTGGTGGCGGCGAAATGCCGGGTGATCACGGCATTCCGCAGCACCATCGGCCTGCCCGGCCACCTCGCCGTGCGCCTGCAGCCCAATCACCCCACCGACGACCCGCGAGGCATTGCCGCCTCGATGCTGGACGGCCTGCTGTACGGCGCCGGCGACGCAGTCATCGGCGTCAACCCGGCCAGCGACAGTCTCGCCGCCATTCACGACATGCTTTATATGATGGACGAGGTGCGCGCCCGCTTCGACATCCCGACCCAGACTTGCGTACTGACCCATGTGACCAACTCGATCGAGCTCATTGCTCGCGGCGCGCCGGTCGATCTGGTGTTTCAGTCCATCGCCGGCACCGAACAGGCCAATGCCGGTTTCGGGATCACGCTGGACATCCTGCGCGAAGCGCACCAGGCAGCGCTGGCGCTCGGGCGCGGCACGATCGGCGACAACGTCATGTATTTCGAGACCGGCCAGGGCAGCGCACTGAGCGCCGGCGCGCACCACGATGTCGATCAGCAAACCTGCGAGGCGCGTGCCTATGCTGTCGCCCGCCACTTCCGCCCGCTGCTGGTCAATACCGTGGTCGGTTTTATCGGGCCCGAATACCTGTACGACGGCAAACAGATCATCCGCGCCGGGCTCGAAGATCATTTCTGCGGCAAGTTGCTCGGTCTGCCCATGGGCTGCGATATCTGCTACACCAACCATGCCGAGGCGGACCAGGACGATATGGACACCTTGCTGACCCTGCTGGCCACGGCGGGCATCAACTTCATCATCGGCGTTCCGGGTGCGGACGACATCATGCTCAACTACCAGAGCACCTCCTTCCACGATGCGCTCTATGTCCGCGCGCTGTTGGGTCTCAAACGCGCGCCGGAATTCGAGTCGTGGCTGGAAAGAATGCGCATTGCCGGCGGCGATGGCCGACTGCTGCCGCACACCGGCGCACAGCTGTTGCCCGGGCTGATCAAGGAAGATGCATGAGACAGAACGAGGAAACCGGCGTCGTGCATGATGCCTGGCAGACACTCAATCACGCCACTTCGGCACGCATCGCGCTGGGGCGCTGTGGCGCCAGCCTGCCCACTGGCGAAGTACTGCGCTTTGCGCTCGCGCATGCGCAGGCACGCGATGCCGTGCACGCCCCGCTGGATATCGAACGCGTCAGCGCAGAAATCGGCGCACTCGGCTACGGTACCATCACGGCGCACAGCCGCGTGCGCGATCGGCAAGAATACCTGCAGCGGCCAGACCTCGGCCGTCGCCTGAGCGAGGAAAGTGCCCGCCGCCTGGCGACGCATGCCGCCGGGCAAGGTTGCGATCTGGCCTTTCTCATCGCCGACGGACTGTCGTCATATGCCATCGCGCAAGGCGCGCTGCCTTTTATGCGCGAGATGAAGACCTTGCTCGCCCCGCTCGGCTGGCGGCTCGGCGACGTAACGATCGCCAGTCACGGCCGTGTGGCATTGGGCGATGAGGTCGGCGCCGCGCTCGGCGCCGGCATGGTCGCAGTGCTGATCGGCGAACGGCCGGGTCTCTCCTCGCCCGACAGCATGGGCATCTACCTTACCTATGCCCCCCGCCCGGGCTGCCTGGACTCGGCGCGCAACTGCATTTCCAACGTCAGGCGGCAGGGCCTCGACTATCCCCAGGCTGCACGCAAATTGCTGTGGCTCATGCAACGGGCACGAGCGTTGAAACTGACCGGCGTGGCGCTCAAGGACGAAAGCGACGCGGCGCTGTTGATACCCGCAGCGGCCCCGGCCGGCATCACCGCAAGGTGAGTGCCGGCGCGCCCGTCGGCGCAGCCGGACACAAGATCGATCAGACGCTGCCCAGCGCCTCGTCGAGATCGAACATCACCCGCATCGACCAGGCGACATCGACGCCGCCGATATGAAACGGCTGAAACACCGACGCCTTGCCGCCCGCGACGATCTGGGCGGGATGGCCGTCGCGGATGGCCGCGCGTACCGACTCCGGCAAGTCATCGGCCGGACGCCCCAATCTGGCTGGATCGGTGTGCGTCACATAGATGCCGCCATTGGAAATGAGCGCAACCGTACCGATACCGAACAGGCGCATCGCGGCGAACTCTTGTTGCAACTGGGACAGGCCGTAATCCGCGCCGACAACGCCCATGAAACGACCGTGCACCATGAGCGGCATCATCAGTGAGGTCATCAGCACCGTCTTGCCGCCAACCGGATACAGATAGGGCTCCATCAGTACGTCCTGGCGCGTGGTACGCGGCAATTCATAGAAGTCGTTGTCACCCGCCTTGTCGTAGTTGGCGAGCGGCTCGAGCGCCAACTGTCCTTCGCCGCGATGCCAATACGGCACAAAGCGCCCGCTGGCATCATGTCCGGGCGCCGAAACGTAGTCGGCATCCAGCCCATCGAAGGCCTGAGGTTCGCACCCGCACGACAGCGCCAGCAGATCGGTGTTGTAGTGCAGGATTTCTGCCATCGCGGCATTGACATCCTCGCGCCGCGGTATCAATGCCTGCGCTTTCATGCCCTCTATCATCAGTTTCACGCCGCGCAGCGACGACGCCATGCGCTCGAAACGGCGTTCGAGCCGCGCCGCTTCGCGTTCGGCCATCAATGCAGCGGTCTGGATGACGGCGTCGCGCTCGGCCTGTTCAACCCCACTGACCGCCTGTTCGCTTTCCGACTGGATCTCGCCGATCATGCGCGAGATTTCGCCGGCGGCAGAAGAAGTGCGCTCCGACAGCCGCCGTACCTCATCGGCAACCACGGTAAAGCCCCGCCCGGCCTCCCCGGCCCGAGCCGCCTCGATTGCCGCATTGAGCGCCAGCAGATTGCTGTGCTTGGAAAGCCCGCCGATCAAACCGGAGATCGAACTGATTTCCTGAAAATGGCCATCGAGGCGGGAAACCATCTGCTTGACCTGTTCCAGCGTCTTGTTCAGCGTCTCGACCTGCGCATCGACAGGCCTGGAATGCGTGGGCCGCACCGGCGCGGCGGGGGTGAATGTGGTGTGCAATCGATCCATGAGGTGACCTGCTCGAGGAGAAACATTTCGTTCGCGTTGCAAGGTTCGTGCCCACGGGCAGGAAGCGCAGCGCCATCAGCGGGCGGACGGCGGCGCAGACGGTAACACGGTGATCGCCCCGCTGGGCAAACGCATGGCTGGTGCCTGAACGCAGTGCAGCGTATTGCTCAACGCGCCTGCTTCTGGTGCAAACCGCTTCAATGCGGTGCCGTTTGATGCAAAAAAAGCGGCCATTACGCTGGCATCCCGCTTGCTAGAACAAACGGGAGACCGTAACGGAATCGATATGATGACAGCGAGTGAAACGAGCGGCCCGCACAGGGCGACAACGGCACAGGCAAATCTCCACACCGGATCAGACCTCAGCGCACGCCCCCGGCAAAACGGCAGTGCCGCCAGGCCAGTCAGGAAGCACGGCCAGCCATCTCCCTTTCAGCGACCACAAGCGGGCAGCCAGCGTTGGCCGGAGGCAGTATGGTTTGCCATCGGCGCGGGCGCACCTGTCGCCGCGACCGAGCGCGATGCAGGAGAAACGGTTGTGCCGCTGCTGCGCTTTGCGCCAGTGGAGACCGCAGTCGCGACCGGGCAAGCGGCCGAGCGCAACCTCTTCGGCACGGTATTGTGTCTGCCCGCCCTGCAAAGCTGGGCCGAACGCAGCGGCCATCGCCTGCCGACCGCCTGGCGCAGCGCCGGCAGCCGCGCGCTGAGCGCGGATGCACAACAACGCCTGGCCGATGCCATGCAGCGGCTGCTCGACACCTCGCTGCAAGGCGCTGACGCACAGGCACTCGATGCAATGGCCGAGCGCGTCATTGCCGCACTGTTCGCCTGCATGAAGTCATCCCGCGAAACGCTGCCGCGCGGCAACAGCCTCGCGCGCGATGCCGCCGTGGTTCGCCGTGCCCGCTCGCTGATGCTCGACCCGCAACTGTGCATCACCAGCGCCGAGCAGCTCGGCGAGCACCTGGGCATGAACCGGCGCGGTTTGCAGCAGTGCTTCCGCGCAGTGCTCGGCATTACCCCACTCGCCTACGTGCTCGCCGCCCGCCTGCATGCGCTGCGCAGCGCGCTGTGCGACCCTGCGTTGCGGCATCTGCGCCTGGATGACCTCGCCGCCCGGCACGAATTCCGCAACCTGGACCACCTGATCCAGGGCTACCGGCGCCAGTTCGGCGAAACGCCCGCCCAGACCAGACTGCGCGTGCGGCACGCAGCCTGAAATGCCCCCCGGCAGGAAGATGCCGACACAAAAAAAAGCCCGCAGAGCGGGCTTTTTGCTACGACCGTCTACGCGGCTCAGACATTGAACAGGAAGTGCATCACATCGCCGTCCTTGACGATGTAATCCTTGCCTTCGACACGCATCTTGCCGGCTTCCTTGGCCTTGGCTTCACCGCCAAGCGCGACGAAGTCGTCGAAGCCGATCACCTGGGCGCGAATGAAGCCGCGCTCGAAATCGGTGTGGATCACGCCCGCAGCCTGCGGCGCGGTGGCGCCGACTGCAACGGTCCAGGCGCGCACTTCCTTCACCCCGGCGGTGAAATAGGTCTGCAGACCCAGCAGCGTGTAAGCGGCGCGGATCAGCCGGTTCAGGCCCGGTTCTTCCAGGCCCATGTCGGCCAGGAACTCGATCTTGTCGGCATCGTCGAGATCGGCGATTTCCGATTCGATCGCCGCACACAGCGCCACGACCGGTGCGCCTTCGGCTGCGGCCAGCTTCTCGAGCGCAGCGAGGTGGGCATTATTGCTGAAACCGTCTTCGGCCACGTTGGCGACATACATCGCCGGTTTGATCGTCAACAGGCAGTACGGCTTGAGCAGCTCGATCTCTTCCCGATCGAGGCCAAGGCTGCGTGCCGGCTTGCCCTGATCGAGGTGGTCGCGCAATTTTTCCAGCAACGCCACCGCCTTGATCGCGTCCTTGTCGCCGGACTTGGCCTTCTTGCCGTCGCGCTGGATGGCCTTCTCGACCGTGGCGAGGTCGGCAAGCGCAAGCTCGGTGCCGATGGTTTCGATATCGGCGACCGGGTCAACCTTGCCGGCCACATGCACGACGTTCTCGTCGTCGAAGCAGCGCACCACGTTGACGATGGCGTCGGTCTCGCGGATGTTGGCCAGGAACTGGTTACCCAGCCCTTCACCCCGCGACGCACCGGCAACCAGACCGGCGATGTCGACGAATTCGACGATGGCCGGCTGCACGCGCTGCGGATTGACGATCGCGGACAGCTGGGCCATGCGCGCATCGGGCACTTCCACGATGCCGACATTCGGCTCGATAGTGCAGAAAGGATAGTTCGCCGCTTCGATGCCGGCCTTGGTCAGCGCGTTGAACAGGGTCGACTTGCCAACGTTCGGCAGGCCTACGATGCCACATTTGAGACTCATGGGAGGTCCTTGCGATTCAATAGCTTACAGTTCGAGGGCGTCAGTATAGCAAACGCGTGCCGACGATCCGTCATTTTGCTGCCGTATGCAGCGTCTTCATTGCGCCGGCCATGTCGCCGGCAAGCGCCTGCGGCAGCACGCCGAGCGCAGCGACGATGGCTTCGTCGATCGCCGTTTGTTCTTCGCCGCGCGGTTTCTTCAATACGAAGTTGACCACTTCGCTGCGATCACCCGGGTGGCCGATGCCGAGGCGCAAGCGCCAGAAGGACGGCGAACCGAGCCGGGAGATAATGTCCTTGAGGCCATTATGGCCACCATGCCCGCCGCCCTGCTTGAAGCGGGCGCATCCCGGCGGCAGATCGAGTTCGTCGTGCACCACCAGAATTTCGTCGGGCAGGATTTTGTAAAAACGCGCCAGCGCCACGACGGCCTGGCCGGAAAGATTCATGAAGGTGGACGGCTTGAGCAGCCACAGATCGTTGCCGCCAGGCAGCGCAGCGCGTGCCGTTTCACCGAAGAATTTCCCCTCGGCATGGAACGATTGCTTGTAGTCCCAGGCCAGCTCGTCGAGCAGCCAGAAACCGGCGTTATGGCGGGTTTTCTGATACTCAGGTCCGGGATTGCCCAGACCGACAACCAAGCGGATCGCTGTCATGTTGTGTCTTCAGGACTCTTGGAGCGAAAAAAGCCCGCTGCAGGCCGAAACGGTCCGCAGCGAGCTTATACCGGCTGTTGCCCTTATTCGGCAGCAGCTTCGCCGGCAGCCGGAGCAGCCTCGTCGGCAGCCGGAGTGTCTTCGGCTTCCGGCATACCGCGCGGAACGATGGCTTGCGCCACGGTCGAGTTGTCGCCGCGAGCCAGATGAACGATTTCGACACCTTCCGGTACCTTCAGATCGCTCAGGTGAACCGCGCCACCCGCTTCGATCGTCGACAGGTCGACTTCGATGAAGTGCGGGATCAGCGCCGGCAGCGCACGGATATCCACGTCGTTCAGTACGTGGGTGATCTTGGCGCCCTGGCTCTTGACGGCCGGCGACTCTTCGGCGTTGACGAAGTGCAGCGGCACGTGAACGTGTACCGGCTCGTTCGCGTTAACGCGCTGGAAGTCGATGTGCATCACTTGTTGCTTGTACGGATGCATCTGGAAGTCGCGCAGCAGGACTTGTTGCTTCTTGCCGTCGATCAACAGGGTCAGGATGCCGCTGTGGAAATCTTCATCCTTCAGCGCGTAGAACACCGGATTGTGTTCCAGGATGACGGACAGGGCAGGTTCTTCACCGCCGTAGACAACACCCGGCAGCTTGTCAGCATGACGCAGGCGGCGGCTCGCACCCGTACCCATCTCTTCACGCTTGACTGCGTTCAGTTCGTAAGCCATTTCATTACTCCATTCAAGTTGAAGGCACCGGGTCGCCGCGACCAGCATCACCGGTGTTTTTTCGAACCGCCAGCATGGCTACGGCGCAGGACCTCGCGGTCTTGCGCCTTGCCTGTCGCTCGCGTTCCGTTTACGGCAGGCAAGCGCCCGTCGAAACCAGTTCCTCGTTGAAGAGGTAGGAGACCGACTCCTCGTTATTGATCCGGCGCAGCGTCTCGGCCAGCAGGCCGGCGATCGACACGACGCGGATCTTGTCGCATTCGCGCGCCTTGGCGGTCAGCGGAATGGTGTCGGTCACGACGACCTGGTCGATGTCCGAGCTGACGAGGCGTTCAACCGCCTGGCCGGAGAAGACCGGGTGCGTCGCATAGGCCAGCACGCTCTGGGCTCCGCGCTCTTTCAGCGCGGAAGCTGCCTTGCACAGCGTGTTGGCGGTATCGATCATGTCGTCGACGATCAGGCAGGTACGGCCCGACACATCGCCGATGATGTTCATCACTTCGGCCACATTGGCCTTCGGGCGGCGCTTGTCGATGATGGCGAGGTCGGTGTTGAGCGCCTTGGCCATCGCACGGGCCCGCACGACGCCACCGACGTCGGGGCTGACAACGATCAGATCTTCGATGCGTTGCGCACGCATGTCTTTCAGCAGTACCGGCGTCGCATAGACGTTATCTACCGGCATATCGAAGAAGCCCTGGATCTGGTCGGCATGCAAATCAACCGTGAGAATGCGGTCAATGCCAGCCGAAGTCAGCATGTTTGCGACGAGTTTGGCGGAAATCGGCACACGGGCGGAACGCGGACGGCGGTCCTGCCGTGCATAGCCGAAATACGGGATGGCCGCCGTGATACGTCCGGCCGAGGCGCGGCGCAGCGCGTCGGCCATGGCCAGGATTTCCATCAGATTGTCGTTGGTCGGCGCGCAGGTCGACTGCAGGATGAACACGTCGCGGCCGCGAACGTTCTCCAGCAGCTCAAGCGCGACTTCCCCATCGCTGAAACGGCCGACATCGGCGCGGCCGAGCGAGATGTCCAAGTGCTTGACCACGTTTTGTGCGAGTTCCGGATTTGCCGTGCCCGTGAAAACCATCAAACTGTCATATGCAGACATTTCATCGCCCCAAACTGGAATAAAGAAAAAGCGTGTAAGGATACTTACACGCTTTTATTCTGATTCTCAACCGCAGAGAAAACTTTGGCTGGGGAGGTAGGGATCGAACCTACGAATGCCGGAATCAAAATCCGGTGCCTTACCACTTGGCGACTCCCCAGTAATCTGTATCAGTCCGTGTCACTCATCATCGGGTGGCGGCCCAAACCCCTTGCCACAAAACCGTCAAATCTTTCCGACACGACCCGAAAAATCTTGGCTGCCTCATCCTCGGTGCCACACTCCAGAAACACGCAACTTCCAGAGCCTGTCATCAACGGAGAACCGTGTTTTTTCAGTTCGTCCAGCGCAGCGTTTACCGCCGGATACAGCCTTGTAACAACGCTTTGCAAGTCGTTTGCCGCTTGCTGCGTCGTTTCGAGGATTGGCATTATGCTAGGCTTGGAATTGCGTGTCAACAGCGGGGAAGAAAAAATTTCAGAAGTCGGAACATGCACTCCAGGATGCAGGACTACATACCACTTCTCCGGAAGAGACAATGCGGTCAGATTTTCCCCAATGCCGGTTGCGAAGGCATTACGCCCGAACACAAACACCGGCACATCCGCCCCCAGCGTCACGCCAAGCGCCATCAACCGCTCGCGCGACAGCCCGGTGCGCCACAGCCGGTTGAGCGCCAGCAGTACGGTGGCGGCGTCGGAGCTGCCACCGCCGAGCCCTCCGCCCATCGGGATCCGCTTTGTCAGGCGGATCTCTGCGCCAAGCGCGGTACCGCTCTCCCGCTGCAACAGCCTTGCAGCCCGGACCGTCAGATCCCTCTCCGGCTCGACCCCATCGATCGGGTTGTACAGCAGGATCTGCCCATCATCGCGCACGGCAAGATCGATCGTGTCGCAATAGTCGACAAAACGAAACACCGTCTCGAGCAGGTGATAGCCGTCGGCCCGCCGCCCCACCACCTTGAGCATCAGATTGAGTTTGGCCGGCGCCGGAAATGCCTCGAATTCGGAAATACGCATAAGAACAGCAGTCTATTGCCAGTGGTCGGTCACAATGCGGATCGACAGATTGTCGCGATCGAGATCGACCCGTTTCGGATAAGGGGAAGGATGATCGGCATCGCTGGTGAAACGGATCCGCCAGCCTTGCTGCTCGAGGCTGCCATCGGCATCGTACGCCGCCGGCTCGCCAGGCGCCGGGCGGCCACGAATCCACCAGGCCAAGTTGCCAAGCGGCAAGGTAAAGCCAAGCCGGGCCTCGGTCAACGCCTCGACATCAGGCGCGCGCCAAGTCTTGCCGTCGGCATCGAGCGTGACACCCGACGCATCGCGCGTCAGCCGCGCGACGGTACTGCCGATCGGCGTATTCACCGACAACTCGTCGCGCAGCGGGCTGTGATGCCAGTCGAAGTTCGCCATCTGCCCCTTGCCATCCACTTTGACGGATAAGCGACCCGAAGTCTGAAATGGCGCATCGGCCGTCACCAGCGCCATATCCGGCCGGAACACCGTCTCGCGGCTGGCACAGCCGGCAAGCGCAGCCAGCGCAGCCAGCACAAGAAGAAAACGCCTCATTGACCGGTCAATCGGCGCATGGTCTCGTCGATGGCAGGATGATCGTCGCCCGCCTGCTGCGCGGCCCTGGTCCACAGCGACTTCGCCTCGTCCTTGCGACCGAGCGTCCACAGCACCTCGCCGTAATGCGCGGCAATTTCCTGGTCGGGCAATGCCGCATAGGCTTGCTGCAGATACTTGAGCGCATCTTCGGTATGGCCGAGCTTGAACAGCACCCAGCCCATGCTATCGATGATCATTGCATTGTCCGGCGCAATCTTCAGCGCCTTGTCGATCAGGCCGTAGGCCTCCTGATAGCGCGTCGTGCGCGTCACCAGGATGTAGCCGAGCGCATTGAGCGCCTGCTCGTCATGCGGGCGCAGCTTCAAAATCTGGCGCAAATCGCGCTCCGCCGCCGGCGTGTCGTGGCGAGCATCGGAAATCAACGCCCGTTCATAGAGATATTCCGGAGTACGCGGATGGCGTTTGAGCGCCCGAGTCAGCAAGGCATCGGCAGTATCGAGGCGCTTCGCTTCCCGCGCGAACTCTGCGCCAACCAGCACGAGCTGCATGCGCTCCTCGCTGCTGCCACCAATGGCATCGAGTCGAGCCAGCGCACCATCGAGATCGCCGCCATGTGCCTGCAAATAGGCAAGGCGCACCTGCGCAGGCAGATATTGCGCTCCCTTGCCGACCTGGCGGTACCAGCCCGCAGCCGCGACATTATCATCCTGGGCCTCGGCGATCTGGCCGAGCGAGAAACGCAGGAAATCCCCATCCGGATAGTGTTCGGCAAGCGCGGCCTCAAGCTCGGTACGTGCCGTCGGCAGATCGTCGAGCTGGAAGGCCAGCAGACCGGAGGCATACAGGATGTCCGGATTGCGCGGGTACTGCACCCGCAGCGCCTCGAAAGCCTGCCGTGCTTCGACGAAGCGCCTGTCGGCCACCAACAGGCGCGGATAAGCCATTTTCAGATCGAGACTCGCATCGGGGCGGCGCGCCAGCTCCTTGTGCAGGAAATCGCTGGCAGCCTCCGCATTCATCCGGCGCAAGCGCTCGGCCTCCCAGGCGACAGGCAGATCCCACTTCGGCGCCAGTTTCGCCAGGGCGTCGAAGGAGGCGTCGATCGACGCCTGATCGCCGATACCGGCCGACGCGGTCACCACCGCGAAACGCGCCTCGGGCAGATTCGGGTAGCGGGCAGCCTCTTTATCCACCAGTTGCGCCATCGCCGCCTTGTCCGCCACTTGCGGCGCAATGCGCGCCATCTCGCCGAATACCGCGGCGGCAAGCTCGGGCTTGCGGGTCAGCAGATCGTCGGTCAGCGATTGCGCGGTGGCAAAATCGCCTCCCGCCAATGAGACGGCGATGAGTTGTTCACGGGCGCGCAGCGAATCGGGATCGGTTTCAAGCCACAGCTTCAGCGCATCGTCTGCCGCGGCAAGATTGCCGGACAAGATGGCGAATTGCGCGGCGCGCTCGGCGAGTCTAGGGTCGCGCGTCTGGCGCGCCAGCACCAGATCGGTCATGGCGGCCGAACCGACGGCTCCGCGCTGGGCGGCGATTTCGCTGGCCAGCACGCCGAACAGCAGCTCCGGCGTCAACTCGACCTTGGGCAGCTTGGCCGTGGACTCGACACCAGAGGCGCTGGACGACGGCATCGCCGACGAAGGCAGAACGGGCGCTTGCGGCGCGGCGCACGCGGCCAATAGCGCAAGCATCAGCAGGGACAGGGGGCGTTTGAGTGAGTTCATTACCATGGAATAGGTATCTGGCGAGTGATTAGAATAACACGCGGATCGAACATTCATTCATTTTATGAGGCTCTTGTGCCATGCCGGAATTGCCTGAAGTCGAAACGACGCGACGCGGCGTCGAACCCCATCTGATCGGCCACACCGTGCGCGACGTCGTCGTCCGCGAAGGCCGGCTGCGCTGGAATGTCCCGCCGCATCTTGCCGACACGCTGCGCGGGCTCGTCGTGCAAAGCGTCGAACGACGGGCGAAATATCTGCTGATCGGTTTCACTACCGGCACCTTGATCATCCACCTCGGCATGTCGGGCAGCTTGCGGGTCATCGACCCCGGACTTGCTCCGCAAAAGCACGACCATATCGATCTGCGGCTCGACGACCGGCTGCTGCGCTATCGGGATCCGCGCCGTTTCGGCGCGGTACTGTGGCATATCGGACCGATCGAGCTGCACCCGTTATTGAGCAAGCTCGGCCCGGAGCCGCTTGGAGCGGATTTCGACGGCGGCGTTCTCTATCGCGCCTCGCGCGGCAAGCGCGTCGCGGTCAAGCTGCTACTCATGAACAATAGCGTAGTAGTCGGCGTCGGCAATATCTACGCCAACGAGGCGCTGTTCGCCGCCGGCATCCACCCGGCCCGGCAGGCGGGGCAGCTTTCCCGCGGCGACTGCGACCGGCTGGCCGCCGCAATCCGCGACATTCTGGCCCGTGCCATCGACGCCGGCGGCAGTACCCTGCGCGATTTTGTCGACGCAGAAGGCAAGCCGGGCTACTTCCAGCAAACCTATCACGTCTATGGCCGCACCGATGAGCGCTGCCACCGCTGCGGCGCCCCCATCTGCCATCTGCGGCAGGGGCAACGCAGCACTTTCTATTGTCCCGGCTGTCAGCCGTGCTAGAGTGACAACTTCCTCGGAAATATTCTGTGACTACCTTGAACACCAAGACCCCGCAAACATCAATGCCGGTGCGCTGTCTGAGACTCATCCGGCTCGGGCTGCACTTTCTGCGCGGCTTCCTTGTCCTGACCTTCCGCTACCCGCGCCTGTCGCGTGACATGAAAAGCGAGGTCGCCCGTAACTGGTCGCGCAAATTTCTCACCGCGCTGGCGCTCGAACTGCGCGTCAGCGGTCACGTGCCGAACGGCCAGGCCGAAAACACCCTGCTGGTCTCCAACCACGTATCCTGGCTCGATATCATCGCGCTTGCCTCATGCACGCCGCCGCGCTTCGTCGCCAAGCAGGAAATCCGCTCCTGGCCGCTCATTGGCTGGATGGTCAACCGCGGCGGCACATTGTTCATCGACCGCAGCAACCGCCGCGACGCCAGCCGCGTCAACCAGGTGATGGCCAACGCGCTCACCGAAGGCGACTGCCTGTGCGTCTTTCCCGAAGGCACGACCACCAACGGCCACGTGCTTCTGCCGTTCAAGTCGTCGCTGTTCGAGTCGGCCGTCCTGGCACACAGCACGGTGCTGCCGGTAGCGTTGCGCTATGTCGATGAGCTGGGACAACTCACCAGCGCGCCGGCCTACGCAGGCAATACCACTTTCTGGCAAAGCCTAGGCCGACTGCTGCGACTGCGGCGCATCATCGTCGAAGTGCACTTCGGCGCGCCGCTCACAGCCGGGCACGAGCCCTTGCTCACCCGGTTCGAGCTGGCCGAGGCCGCACGCCACGACATTGCCACCCAGCTCAGCCTATCGCCTGATAGGCCTGACACGGCAATGCAAACAGCGAGCGATCCTCAAGCCGCAGCGCAGTAAGGCTGCCGCCCCACAGGCAGCCGGTGTCGATGGCCAGAACATCCTCGGTGATGTGCAGACCGAGCGCCGACCAGTGGCCGCAGATGATCGGCATGCCGTGGCTGCGGCGACGCTCGATGTCGAACCAGGGAATCAGGTTGGCCGGCGCATTGGCAAGTTCGCCCTTGAAAGCGAGGTCCATCTCGCCGTCGCGCGTGACAAGCCGCATGCGCGTCATCGCATTGATCACCAGGCGATAGCGCTCTATCCCCCGCAGATCCTCACTCCAGCGCGTCGGCTTGTTGCCATACATTTTCGACAGCAGCTCGCGGTACCCCGGTCCGGACAGCATGTCCTCGACCTCCTGGGCCAGATCCAGCGCCCGATCGATGGTCCAGTCCGGCATCAACCCGGCATGCACCATCGCATAACCGTCCGCAGCGACCATCAGCGGCTGGCAGCGCAGCCAGTCGAGCATCACCTTGCCATCGGCGGCGTGCAGGATATCGAGCAGGGTATCGCCGCCGTGCACCTTGCCAAAGCCTTCCGCCACCGCCAGCAAGTGCAGGTCATGATTGCCGAGCACGGTCTGCACGCAGTCCTGATGCCGATATACCCAGCGCAACACCGCGAGAGAATCCGGTCCGCGATTGACCAGATCTCCAGTCAGCCACAGGGAATCGCGGCCGGGGTTGAACTCGATTTTCTGCAATAACTGCTGGAATGGCTCGAAACAGCCTTGAATGTCACCGATTGCATAGCTAGCCATGGACTCTTCCCGGTTAATGCGGCGCCAATGGCGATCCGCAAGATGAGGACATGATACTGCATGCTACAATGGACGTTCTGCGTTACCGATTTATTCCAATCGCCGACACGGCCGCATGCGCGGCTGCGACGGACCGTCCAACGCACAGAGAAACCATGTCCCAAGCACAGCTCAATGCGCCGCAGCGCGACGCGATCCACTATCTCGACGGCCCGCTGCTTGTTCTGGCGGGCGCAGGTAGCGGCAAAACGCGGGTGATCACCTTCAAGATCGCGCATCTGGTCCGCCACGCCGGCATCAGTGCGCGCAATATCGCCGCCATCACCTTCACCAACAAGGCGGCGCGCGAGATGCTCGAACGCATCGGCAAGCTGATGACGCCGGGCGAACTGCGCGGCCTGACCGTATCGACCTTCCACTCGCTCGGCATGCAGATGCTGCGCCAGGAAGCGCCCCATCTCGGCTACAAACCGCAATTTTCCATCCTGGACGCATTCGATGCCGGCAAGATCGTCGCCGACATTCTGCTCAGCACCCACAAAGAAGAAGTCCGCAAGGTGCAAACGCAGATCTCGCTGTGGAAAAACGACTTCAGAACCCCGGAAGACACTCTTGCCGACGCAGCGAACGAATGGGAAACACTCTGCGCCCGCACCTACCTCGCCTATCAGGACACGCTGACCGCCTATCAGGCGATGGACTTCGACGACCTGATCCGGCTGCCGGTACAGCTGCTGCGCTCCAATGCCGAGGTCCTGGAACGCTGGCAAAACAAACTGCGCTACCTGCTCATCGACGAATACCAGGACACCAACACCTGCCAATATCAAATGGTCAAACTGCTCACCGGCGTACGCGGCATGTTTACCGCCGTCGGCGACGACGACCAGTCGATCTACGCCTGGCGTGGCGCGAACATGGAAAACCTGCGGCTGCTGCAGCAGGATTTCCCCAAACTGAAGATCATCAAGCTCGAGCAGAACTATCGCTCGACCGCACGCATCCTGCGGGCCGCCAACAGCGTGATCGCCAACAATCCGAAGTTGTTCGAAAAGCAGCTGTGGAGCGAGCTCGGACTGGGCGAGCCGATTCACATCGTGCAGTGCAAGGACGAAGAACATGAAGCCGAGGTCGTGGTACAGCGTCTGCTGGCGCATAAATTCGAACACCGCACCGACTTCAAGGATTACGCCATTCTGTACCGCGGCAATTATCAGGCGCGGATTTTCGAGCAGGCGCTGCGCAATCAGCGCATTCCCTACCAGATGTCCGGCGGCCAGTCGTTTTTCGACAAACCGGAAATCAAGGACGTCATCGCCTATATGCGCTTGATCAGCAATCCCGACGACGATCCGGCCTTGATCCGGGCGCTCACCACGCCACGGCGTGGTGTCGGCGCGGGAACACTGGAAAAGCTCGGCGCCTACGCCGGCATGCGCCAGAAAAGCCTGTTCGCCGCCGCGCACGAGGAGGGCTTCCAGCATCAGGTTCAGGCGGCGCAACTCGACCCGCTGCTCGACTTCTGCCGCTTGATCTCGTCGCTGCAGTATCGAGCGACGCGCGAGCCGGCCGGCGCGCTGGCGCTGGAAATGCTGCAGACCATCGGCTACGAGGCCTGGCTGTACGACAGCGAAGAACCACGCCCGGCAGAAACAAAATGGAAGAACGTGCTCGAACTGGTCGCCTGGCTCGGCAAAAAGGGGGAGGAGAACGGCAAGTCGCTGATCGACCTGACCCAGACCATCGCACTGATCACCATGCTGGAAGGGCGGGATGAAGGCGAGGTCGACGCGGTCAAGCTCTCGACCCTGCATGCGTCGAAGGGCCTCGAATACCCGCATGTCTTTCTCGTCGGCGTCGAGGAAGGCATCCTGCCACACCAGGAGTCGGTCGACAACGGCATGATCGAGGAAGAACGACGACTGATGTATGTCGGCATCACCCGTGCGCAGCGCAGTCTGACGCTCAGCTATTGTGTCAAGCGGCGGCGCGCCGGCGAGTGGCAGTTCATCGAACCGTCGCGCTTCATCGACGAGATCGACCCACAGGATGTTCGCCATTTCGGCAAACCGGGAGCCGAGCCGCTGGTCAGCCGCAGCGAGGGCAAGGCAAAGCTCGCCAACCTGAGCGCCATGCTGAGCGCCAAGGCGACGCGGGACAACCACGGCAGCTGACGCAAAAAAGCCGCCCTTGCGGGCGGCGCTCCCTGTGTACCGCGGGCCGGTCAGGCGCCGTGGAACAAATACTTCGCATTCACATCGATGGAAATCTGCGACAGGACGTCATTGGTCAGTTTCTCGGTCAAGGCATCGACGCGGGCAACCGTGCGCGCGGTAAAGTCGTCGAGCAGCTTGTCGGCCTGCTTGGGATTCCTGACATACAGCTTGACGTAGGCCTGCTCGAAGCGCCCCTGATCCTTGCGGATATCCGCGTTCAGTTTGGAGTAGGCATCTTGCACTGCCGGCGCATATTTCGGGAAATTCTGCATCACCAGCGCCTGCAGCTTGTGGAACTTCCACCAGGCTGACGTACTGTCAGCGACATTGCTGTTGTCCTGATACTCGGCAGGGATCTTCGCCCCCTGGTAGAACGGCACGTAGATACCCAGCGCCGTCATGCCAAGTTCGAGGTATTCGACATTGGCGATCGGCAGCGGCAGCTTGTCGCGCAGGGCAAGCACATGCGACTCCTGGGCACGGAACACCGAGATCGGGCGGTAATGCGCCTTCGGGTTCTGCGTGGTATACGGATCGTTTTCCGTGCCTTGATAGTAGTTCTGCAGCGCGTTCTCGACATCGACCACCGACATCGGGTGCTCTGGCGTCAGGAAGACCGGCGCCACACCATCCTTATAGCTTTCGTTCTTCAGCCCCGGATTGAACAGCCCCTGCACCGTCCAGACCCGGTAGTAGTTGTAGTAGACGTTGGACGGGCCGTTTTCCGTGTAGGCGGAGAAAAAGTCGAATTTGCCGTCAGTACGCGGTTTGGCGAGACCGTTTTGCAGCGCGGTATCCACCAGCCCCTTCGAGGCGATCACATTGGCGTGATCGTTCAGATCGATGTCGCGAAACCGGCCCTGGTTGGCCGAGACGAAATACATATTGTCCGGAATGCGTACCGCCACCCATTGATGGCCGCCGGCGTTTTCCAGATACCAGGCCTCATTCTTGTCGGCGAAGGCAATGCCGAAACCCTCGCCCGAGCCCTGACTGTCGATGATCTTGCCCAGCAGTTCCACCCCCTGACGCGCCGTCTTGATCTGCGGCAGGATCACGCTGGTCACTTCGCTTTCGGTGATGCCCGTCTTGTCGAGATAGGGATCGACCTTAAGCGCCGCATCGCTGCTCTGGATCGACTCGGTGGCCGACATCGTCACGCCGGCACTATTGAAACCGGCCTCCTCGTACGACTGTCCCTTGCCGTCGAAGTCGGGCAGGCCGGTGTAGCTCATCAGCCGGTCAGGCATCTGATAGCTGAACTGCGACTGAACGGACTTGAACAGGAAACCCTTGGCCTTCGCTTCGTGGCGGATGAAATGGATCGGATGGTTACCCTCGCCGGCATCGACGTTGCGCCCAACCAGAATCGCCCCGTCAGCAGAGACATTCTTGCCGACGATGATCGTGGTACACGCAAACGTGGTTGCGCACGACAGGCCGAGAACTGCCAAAGCAATCTTCTTCAACATCATGACAGACACACTCCGAGTGAGATGACCGCACGAGGATAATCCCGGCCTCGACAAAAAAATTAACAAATTATGTTTTACTTAATTCAAGTCATGAAATGACGCAGGATAACTGGGAAAACGAACAGCTCATCATTAGAATCGCAGCCGCGTGCGCGCAGATCCGGCATTAAATTGCGCAACAGGCTTCGCCCGGCGAGTACGGCGCCACAAAAAAAATGGCGCCTCTGCAGGCGCCAGTACAAGAATGAGGAACATCTCTGGGTAGGGTAAATTCTGGGGGAACTTACCCCAGCCAAGGTCAGCTACTCGATAAAGGGAGCGAAAAGACACATCTTTCGCCGAAACCCTGGCCAGTCAGACAAGAGTTATGGTGCCGGAACGGGCAAAACAAAACACCTGTCCTTTAAGACAGGTGTCCAGCAAACCAGCGCAAATCTGTCGGCAAAACGCCAAGTTACCCCTGCGCATCGACCGGCAGAAGGGACATATGTCCCGAGCATTTATTTAGAATTGTTGTACATATATTCGATTGCAGAGCGGAATTCGGCATCACTACCGGTATACCCCCCCTTCGGCGGCATCGCATTGAGCCCCTTGGTGGCGATCTTTTGCACCGCATCAAGGCCAGGCTGCATGCGTGCCGCCCAGGCCACCTTGTCGCCGAACTTCGGCGCACCGGACACACCCGTCTGATGACAGGTAATGCACAGGGACTGGTAAATCTTCTTGCCGGTCACATTCGGATCAAGTGCGGCAGCCGCTGCCGCCCCGCTCGGCTGCGGTTCGGCAAACTTGGCGCCACCAGCATTCGCCATATAAGCAACCGCACGGGCAACCTCATCGTCGGTCAGGCTGGTATTCCCGCCCCTGGCCGGCATGGCATTGAAACCCGACAGGGCATGCTTCACCAGCGTATCAAAGCCCTTGGCGATGCGCGGGCCCCAGGCTGAAGCATCACCGAACTTCGGCGAGCCAAGCAGGCCCGAACCATGACACGTAATACAGACGGACTGGAAGACGGCCTGACCTGTGCGGCTGCCCGGCAGACCGTCACTTGCGACGGCATCACCGACCGGCTTGAGTCGCGCGGCGACGGCCTCGTTGGTCATGACTTCCGCATCGACATTGAAACCGCTGTTGGCCAGCTTGGCCAACAGGGTCACCGCCACTGCCAAGAAGACAACGACACCAGCGAGCACCTTGATGATTTGTCCCGGGGCCATTCCATTCTCATTGTTCATTACGCGCCTCGCCAGAAAAAAAATGACAATTAAGATATTGGCGATTATACGAGAAGCATAGCGTCAAGGCAAAACCCTACTGGACGATAGGCTACCGTTTGCGTTATTATCCCGCTGCTCTGACACCAGCGCACCCGTAGCTCAGTTGGATAGAGTGTCGGTTTCCGAAGCCGAAGGTCACAGGTTCGATCCCTGTCGGGTGCGCCAGATCCCCCAGTCAGACATTCCGCCAGCCCTTTCCGCGATCTCCGCGTCGCATCCATGAGCCGTCCTGTGCGCATATTGCGCTGAACATCGGCTTGCATCACTCCGTCGTCAAAGCTGACAAATAAGGCTACACGCTGCGGATTCAGAATCCATCTCCGTTCCGCGGCTGATCTACCGGAAACTGATCGTTCCGGCTTTTTTACCCTGCCCTTGTCCCCGCCGTGCATCAGACGGGATGTAAGCCCCCCATAAAAGCAGCAGCCAGGCCCTACGGCGATCACGCGGGAAAAAATAACTGTGCACACAAACAGAAAAAAAATGTTGCCGCATAGCCAAATCCGCAAATATTAATGCAAAAGACATTTTTCCGACTTCCTCTTCTCGCAATCTTCCTGTGCCCAAAACTGCAGACATTGGCGATGCCGTTTGCAACACAGCCGTCTTCCGCGTCTTGCACCAGCGCTACCCGCGGGCGCAGATTCATTTGATGGCGGAGGCAGTCTTGGTCGACTTCATCTCGATGGATATAAACCCGAATCAGGTCATTGCATGGCGCGCATATTGCTTGCGCAGGGGAATTCCGATGCGGGCATCTGCCTCGTCGGGCCATTCAGATGTAGAGAAAAATATCCAGCAGCTTGAAGGGGATGGAGATGCCAAGCGCGGGGCCAGACACAACGGACCCGCAAAATCCAGTCCTGCGCAGCCTATGCCAGGCAGTCATGCGATTGCGCATCTCACTCGGGAGAGCCGATCGATTCGACAAACTGTGACTTGTTGGAACGAAAATCGGTCACCTTGTAGATCTCGACCCTCACCTTGCCCTTGTAAAGATGCAGCATGGTTTGTGCAATATTGCGAGCCAGATCCAAGGTCGGATAGATAGGGCTCTTATCATCAATGCCAAACGAATAAGAAATCAGTTTCAACCGGAACACATGGTAACCCCACCATAAAATCCATCGATGGATTTTATGAAAAATGAATAAATACGTATAGTCCGATTGTGCCGGAAGGAAATGAAAAAAAGATGATACGCGTGGCAACCAGGCCGAAAGGGCAGGCCGGATCAGCGCTGTTGAAATTCGGGAGTATCTCGGCCGGTCAGCGCAGCACGGACCCGCCCCCCCTGCTCGCCCCAGTAACCATGCCGCGCCAGACAGTCGGCGGCCACAAGCGCAGCATCGATCATGAAGCGTTCGTCGACGAGCAGTGCCTCGACTTCGGAAAACGGCAGACAGACATGCTCGGCGACTTCACCGTCCTGATTGACCGGGGCACTGCCGGGCGGCAACCAGACATCGAACACATGCAGCCATTCGCGGTGCAAGCCACGCTGTACCGGCCGTTCCGCCAAGAGGCGCGAAACCGGGGACAGATCTGCCAGCAGGCCGGCCGAGAGGCCCGCCTCTTCCCACCCTTCGCGCTCGCGGGCGACTTCGATGCTTTCGCCTGCCGCCACGCCACCGCCGACCATATTGTCCATCCGGTTGGGATCGACAGCCTTGTACGGACTGCGCCGTCCGAGCCACATGTGCGGGCTGCCATCGACCGCGCGGGTCAGGCCATTCAGATGCACGGCGTGGCTCGTCAGACCAAGCGGGCGAAACGCCGCGCGCTCAAGCTCGAAACAGGGACTACCATCACTGCGTTCGGCCCGGAAATTCTCATTGCGCCAGCCATTGAGCCAGCCGGCGTCGCGCCAGCGTTCGGCCGCCGCCTGCAATGTGCGACTCAGATGGGCATAGTCGCCCCCGGCCAGGCAAGCCAGTCCGTCACGCCATGGTTGAAACAGTGCCGACTCTTGTTGCAACAAGCGCTCGCGCCAGACCGCGTTGACGCAACCCAAGCGCTCGCCGACGAAGTACAGCGGCGAAAAGGCGGACTCATCGAGATGCGTCACTTTCGCCAAATAGGCCAGCACGCGCTCCAATTGCATGACAACTCCAGGTTTCGGCAGGCAAGCCGCCATCTTATGCCCATCCGCCGATAGATGACTATGAAAAATGGATTTTCTCCGCAAGCCCTGAATGGCGCCGCGCAACCTGCCCGATAGCCTGGACCAGCATGTCCAGCGGCCCGATCAGACCGAAACGCAATCGGGCCCGCGTGACGGCGGTATACACCAGGGCACGGTCAAGCATCGCCGATGCCTCGGGCAGGACGAGCCACACTTCGTCAAACTCCGAACCCTGGCTCTTGTGCACAGTCATCGCGAACACCGTCTCGTGCGCAGGCAACCGTGCCGGCGCAATCTCCCGCCAAGCATCGCCGGCGGACGGAAACAGCACGCGCAGCTGCCCATTGCACGACACGGTGAAACCGATATCACCATTGAACAAACCCAGTGCATAGTCGTTGGCGGCGATCATGACCGGACGGCCCGGATACCACACCGCCCCGGGCAACTTGAGTCCGCGCCGTTCCATCTCCGCTTCGACGAGGCTGTTGATCTGCGCCAACTGACGTCGCTCGGCGACAAGTGGCATAAACGCAACAAACAGCTGCTGCAGCCGATCGGCGCCGGCACCTTCGACAACCGCCTGCAAATAGCGATCGCGCCGCACGGCGAGCCCGGTCGCATCGAGTGCGGCGCTCCAATGCAAGTCGTCCCGTCCGTGCTCGCACAGCAGTTCACAAGCAAGCGCAGCCTCCCCGGCATTGGCCGCGCGGCTGAGCGCGCCGATGCCGCTGTCTGAGGCAAAGCGATGGCTTTGCGTGAGCAGCGCCACCACATCCGCCAGAGGCGCATCCGCCTCGGCCGCGGCAAGACCAAGCGCAGCCGGATCGAATCCCAGCGACGACAGCCATGCCAGCGTGTCGGACTGGTAGCCGACCGCACGACAAATCTCGCCGAGTACCGCGCCCGCCTCGACCGGGGCCAACTGGTCGCGGTCACCGAGCAGAATAAGACGGGCATGCTCGGGCAGGGCCTCGATGGTCTGCACCATCAAGGCCTGATCGATCATCGACGCCTCATCGACCACCAGGACATCGAGCGGCAGCGGATGCCGGGCATCATGGCGGGCACCGCCCCCGCCTGGCCGCACACCGAGCAAACGATGCAGGGTCATGGCCTCGACCGGCAGTGCTGCGCGCAAGCCATCGTCCACCGGCAGATCACCAACCGCGGAGCGCATCGAATCCGACAAGCGTGCGGCCGCCTTGCCGGTCGGCGCGGCCAATCCCATCAGCAGCGGGCGCGGCGCAAGCGCCGCAAGCAAGGCGAGTATCCGTACCACGGTGGTGGTCTTGCCTGTGCCGGGACCGCCCGAGATCACCAGCAGGCGCTGCCGAACCGCAAGCGCCGCGGCCAGCCGTTGCCGATCCGTGCGCCCATCGCCCGGAAACAGACGCCCGAGCCAGGAGGCCAGCACTGCGGCAGGTGGCGTATCCCGCCCCGCTGCCCGGGCGCGCAGCGCAGCGGCGAGGTGCTGTTCTTCGTACCAATTGCGCGCCAGATAGAACATGCCGCCGGACTCCTGAATCAGCGGCGTATAGCTGCCCGGCCGGCCGGTCAACGGCGAAGCGGCCAACCGTCGTGCCGCTGCTCCCGCCAGCGGCCAGCAGACATTCCCTGCCAGCTGGGCCTGCATCAGTTCGCCGAGCGCAGCGGCGCATTGCGAGTCCCACTGAGGGTCAAGGCGGGCAAATAGCGCATTTAGCGCGGGGAAGAGAGGGGAATCGACCATGACAGACCCAATATTCTGATAACTCCTAGCATAAACGCCGTCCGCCTTGCTCTGTCAGGCTTTGTCCGGAATGGCAAGCGCGCGGCAGGGCAAATTGTGCCCCAATTCACTGCACAGCGCCGGCCGGGACACAAATTTGGGGTTTGCTTGTGCATAAACGGCAATTTATGACCCTAAATGCCAAAAAATGTAAAATAATAAGTCTCAATATGATCTAACCGGCATATTTGTAGCAGATATATTGTATCCACGTGTTTGACGCACCTCCGGCCCGGTGCTTAGATGGCGGCGATCACCGTAATAAGGTTGCGACCGTAAATAAGGAAAAATCATCGTGACGACCCCTTCTACCACGGGCGATTTGAAGCGCGAGCTGAAAAACCGCCATATACAATTGATTGCCCTGGGCGGCGCCATCGGCACCGGCCTGTTCCTCGGCTCGGCCAGCGTACTCAAGGCAGCCGGCCCATCGATGATTCTCGGCTACGCCATCACCGGCTTCATCGCCTTCCTGATCATGCGCCAACTCGGTGAGATGATTGCCGAAGAGCCGGTGGCCGGCTCGTTCAGTCATTTCGCCAACCGCTACTGGGGCGGCTTCGCCGGCTTTCTCTCCGGCTGGTCGTACTGGCTGCTGTACGTGCTGGCCGGCATGGCCGAGTTGACCGCAGTCGGCACCTACGTCCAGTTCTGGTGGCCACACGTGCCGCTATGGATCTCCACGCTGGTCTGCTTCATCGCCATCAACGGCATCAATCTGGCCAGCGTGAAATCCTATGGAGAAACCGAATTCTGGTTTGCGCTGATCAAGGTCGTCGCCGTCATCGCGATGATTGTCTTCGGCGGCTACCTCCTCTGGACGGGCCACGGCGGACCGCAGGCATCGGTCGGCAATCTGTGGAAGGATGGCGGCTTCTTCCCGCACGGCTTCCACGGGCTGTTCATGACGCTGGCCATCATCATGTTCTCCTTCGGCGGCCTAGAGTTGATCGGCATGACCGCAGCGGAAGCCGACAATCCGCACAAGGCAATTCCGAAGGCCGTCAACCAGATCATCATCCGTATCCTGATCTTCTACATCGGTTCGCTCGCCGTGCTGCTGACGCTCTATCCGTGGAACAAGGTTGCCGCCGGCGGCAGTCCGTTCGTGATGATCTTCCAGCAAATCGGCGCGAGTTCCGCGGCGAACCTGCTCAACTTCGTCGTGTTGACTGCCGCGCTGTCGGTCTACAACAGCGGCGTCTATGCAACCAGCCGCATGCTGTTCGGTCTCGCCGAGCAGGGCAATGCCCCCGTGGCGTTCAAGAAGATCGACCGTCGCGGCGTGCCGATCAACGCCACCCTGATCTCGGCAGTGGCCACCTTCGCCGGCGTCATCCTCAACTATGTACTGCCTAGCGAGGCGCTCGGCATCCTGATGTCGCTCGTCGTTGCCACGCTCGTCATCAACTGGGCGATGATCAGCCTCTCGCACCTGAAGTTCCGCAAGGCCAAGGCAGGTCAGAAACTGATCTTCCCGTCGCTGTGGTACCCGGTGTCGAACTGGATCTGTCTCGCCTTCATGGGCATCATCCTGCTCACCTTGTTGCTGACGCCGGGAGCGGCGGCCTCCGTCTACGCCATCCCCGTATGGATCGGGCTGCTGTGGGTCGGCTATCGCCTGAGCGGCAGAACGGCGACCAGGGAAGACATGGCCAAGCAGGCCGCCTGATTCCCGCCGCCAGCCGGCCTCCGTGCCGGCAAGGTATGCAATACGCAAAGCGGCGACGATGATATAACCTCACGGTTTTATCGTCGTCGCCGTTTTGTCATCTGCGCGCTACGCGGCAAGGAGCCGATATGCCCGTCCTGATCTGGTCCACGCTTTTCCTGGCCTCCGGCTGCGCACTGTTCGTCGCCGACCGCAGACCGGCCATGCTGCTGCTGGCGCTATCACTGGCCATCGCGCTGGCCGTCGGCGTGCTGCACCCGATTGCGCTGCCCGCCATTGCCGCGCTCGCCGCCAGCCTGATCATGGCGCTGCGCGCGAGGCGCATGTTCAGCCGCATTGCCGCCCATGCACTGTTCCTTGCGCTGACGGTGACCTTCGCCACCCACTTGCTGCCGGGATTTCACAACACACTGATCTACGACCGGCAGCGCCTCAGCGCAGATGCCATTCCCTTCACCATGTATCTGAGTCTGGACAAGGCCTTACCCGCTTTCGCCATCGTGCTGCTCTGTCCTTGGGCCCGCAAGACACTGCCCTGGCAAGACAGCAGACGCGGCAGGCTGCTCATCCCCGCGCTGAGCTGCGCAGGCTGCCTGCTGCTGGCGCTGGGCTTCGGACTCGTACGCTGGGAACCGAAGTGGCCGGCCCTCGCCGCCGTCTGGCTGCTGAACAATCTGTTGCTGGTCTCGCTAAGCGAAGAGGCGGTCTTCCGCGTCTATCTGCAAGGCGGCCTGAGTCGTGCATGGGCTGCACGACGCCACGGCGCCAGCCATGCGCTGGCGTGTTCGACCGTGCTTTTCGGTCTGGCGCATCTCGCCGCCGGCTGGCGCTTTGCACTCGTGGCCGGACTCGCCGGCCTCGGCTATGGCCTCGCCTATCGCCATGGCGGCATCAAAGCCGCCGTGCTGGTCCACTTCGCGCTCAACGCCGTACAGTTTTTCCTGTTCACCTACCCGATGCTCGCCGCGGCCTGAACGCCTGGCGCGTCAAACGACGTGCAAGCGCGCCTCAAGCGTCGTACAGATGGTTTCCAGCACCTTGAGCCGTGCGTAATACTTGTTGTTGGCCTCGACCAGCACCCAGGGAATGCGCGTGGTGCTGGTGCGGTCGACCATATCGCTGACGGCCAGGCGGTAGTCGTCCCATCGATCGCGGTTCCGCCAGTCTTCCTCGGTGATCTTGAAGCGTTTGAAACCGGTGTCCTCGCGCGCCTTGAAGCGGGCGAACTGCTCGTCCTTGCTGATCGCGAGCCAGAACTTGATCACGATGATGCCGTTTTCGCTCAGCTGGTGCTCGAAATCGTTGATCTCGAAATAGGCGCGCATCCAGTCGTCTTCCTTGGCGAAGCCTTCCACCCGCTCGACCAGCACACGCCCATACCAGGTCCGGTCGAAGATGGTGATGCGCCCCTTGCCGGGAATATAGCGCCAGAAGCGCCACAGCCATGTCTGCGCGCGCTCTTCCTCGGTCGGTGCGGCAATCGGTACCACGTGATACATGCGCGCGTCGAGCGCCTGGGTAATGCGGCGGATGCTGCCGCCCTTGCCAGCGGCGTCATTGCCCTCGAACGCCAGCATCAGCGCATGTTCGGCAAAGCGCGGGTGACGCGTCAGCCGATGCAGACGCCCCTGCAGTTGCCCTAGCCGCTCGCGGTACTCCTCCTTGGTCGTCTGCTGATCGAGCACGAGTGCGTCAAGAATCAGCTTGTCGTCGATCGGCTTCATCAGCGGCGGAGCCGTCAACTGCGGCGCCACCTGGCTCGACTTCTCCGCCAGCCGCTTTTTCAGCAGGGTCAGAATGGTGTTGCCCACGGTCAGGTTGCGGTAATTGGCATCCTCGCCGTCGACGATGACCCATGGTGCATCGGCGGTATTGGTCAGACGGATCATGTGTTCGCCGAATTTGCGGATCAGATCGTAGTGTTCGAAATGATCCCAGTCGGCCTTGGTCACGCGCCAGCGTGTGGCGGGATCCTTCTCCAGCGCCTTGAGGCGTTTTTTCTGCTTGTCGCGCGACAGATGAAACCAGAACTTGATGATCAGCGCGCCATCCTGCGCCAGCATGTGCTCGAAGCGCTGGATGTCCTGCACCTGCAGATCGAACGCATCCCAATCCTGGCTGCCGTTCACCCGGGAAAACAGCGCATCCGAATAATACGAACCGAAAAACATGCCGATGCGGCCCTTGGCCGGCAATTGCCGCCAATAACGCCACATCCATGGGCGGGCGCGCGCTTCGTCATTGGGGGCGTCGAACGCCACGGTGCGGATCAGGCGCGGGTCGAGCCACTCGTTGATCAGATTCATGGTCTCGCCGCGGCCGGCGCCGTCGAAACCGTGGATCAGGATCAGGACAGGGAAATCCGCTTTCTCCTTCAGATCGTATTGCACATCGAGCAGCGCCTCGCGCAACAGCGGTTCCTGCTGGCGATAGGTCTCCTTGTCGACCTTGTGCGATATTTCAGCCGATTCGAACATGCATCCCCCCGTTTTTCGTTGTCGGTGCTCAGGCAGAAAGCAGCGCATCCAGCGCGTCGAGCAGACTTTCCGCCGGCCGATCACGCCACACGCCGCGACCGTCCTGATCGAGCCCTCTCATATACAGATAGCGCACACCGGCGAATCGCGCCGAAAAGTCGACGCCGCGCGTGCGGAAGTAACGTCTTATGGCAATACAATAAATTATGTATTGAAGATAATAATGCTCGCGCGCAATCGAAGCCGCCAGTCCTTCCGCTTCGTAATCGGCCGCCGTCGCGCCCAGATCGTTGGATTTGTAGTCGACCAGATACAGCCGCCCGTCGATTTCGCCCACCAGGTCGATAAACCCCTTGAGATAGCCGCGCACGGTGCGGAAATCGAGTGAGCGTGCCGCGGCGCCGAAGGCCGGATGCAGACCGTGACGCGGGTCGGCCAGCACGGCGGCCAGCGCATCGGTGCTCAGCCGCCCCACGGGCAGCAGGAATTCGAACTCCACCAGACGCTGCTGCGGCACAAGGCGCGCGAGCGACACGCCGGCATCGAGCGGCGCTGCGAGTGTACGGGCAACGAGAGCGAACGCCGCATCGCCATGCTCCGCGCCGAATCCGTGCACGCGCACCATCTCGTCGACGATGTCGCGCGCCGGCGCGGAGAAATCGATCCGTTCGAGAATCGCGTGCAAGCATGTACCGGCCCGCGCGCCGCGCGGAAATGGCGGTAGTGCGCCGTCGCCATCGGCGGCAGGCAGCAGCGGCCCACGGTCGTGATCGGGACGTTCACCGCCTGCGTGATGGATCAGCCCGCTGAAGCTCGCCACCCGCCACGGCGTGAAGAGCGGCCGGGTGATGCGCTGTGCCGCGTACTGCGCGGCATCATCGCGCCGGCGCGGCAGCGGCAAGGCCGCCTCGACGGCGATCAACCGCGCGCCGTCCGCATGGTCCCGCACAAATTTCTGCAGATCTGCCTCGACCCCGGCCGAGTCGAAATCCTCCAGCAGCTCGAGCCCACCGCTGTGCGCCGCATGCAGCAGCCAGCTCAGAGCCGCCGTGCCCATGCCGTTGATCCGGCCCCAGGCGATGTATTGCCGATGGCGCGCGCGGGTCAGCGCGACATAGCACAGCCGCAATTTCTCGGCGAGGATTTCGCTGCGGGCGCGCAGCCTGACCGCATCGTCGGCGAGCAGGGTCGGCGTCACGCGGCTTGCCGCCGCGGAGTGGGTCAGCCAGAACGCCTGCTTTGCACTCTCCAGCCGGCCGTCCCACAAGAACGGGCAGAACACCACCGGATACTGCAGCCCCTTGGCGCTGTGCACGGTGACGATCTTCACCAGCGAGGCATCGCTCTCCAGCCGCAGCAGTGCGTCCTCACCGCTTTCCGAACCGGCCACGCGCCTCTCCAGCCAATCGACCAGCGGCAGCATGCCGGCATGTTCGTCGCCGGCGCGCTGCAACAACTCGGCGAGATGGAACAGATTGGTCAACCGCCGTTCGCCGTCCGGCAGCGGCAACAGCCGCTCGGCCAGCCGGCCATCGGCCATGAAGTGCCGCCAGGCGGCCATGAAACCATGTTGCAGCCAGCGCTGATGCGCATCGGCCTGGCGGGCGATGAGCGAGCCCCAGACGGACTCGTCGACCAACGCAGCGGCGATCTGCGCCGCATTCCAGCCGTAAAGTTCACCGGCCAGCGCCCGACGCAAGCGCAGTTCGTCGGCCGGCCGCGCCCACGAGGCCAGCAAGGTCAGCAGGTCGCGCGCCTCGGCACTGGCAAACACGCTTTCCTGCGATAAGGCGACACTGGCGATATTCAGCGCCGCCAACGCCTCGCGCACCAGGCTGCCCTGATGGTGGGTGACGACCAGCACGGCAATATCGCCGCCGTCGAGCGGCCACCGCTGGTCTTCGCTGACCAGCATCGCACGCCCCTGCGCCGCAAGCGTCAGCAGCCGCGAGATTTCGGATGCCGCCGCATCGGCGGCAGCGGAGGCAGCGGCATCCTTCGAGGCATCCTGCCGTCCGGGCTTGGCGCTGCCGGCGGTATCGAAGTCCAGCCACTGCCAGTTGCAGGCAGCACGGTCGTCATCGACCTCGAGCCTTAGCGACTGCGGCGCCGCATCGACCGGCTGAAAACGGATGTCTTCCAGCACGAACGGCAGCGGCCGCGCAAACAGCGCGTTGACGGTGTCGACCAGCGCCGCCTGCGAGCGGTGATTGACCGCCAGCGTATAGTGCCGGGCAGCGTCGTCGCGCGCGGCCAGATAGGCAAACACGTCGGCGCCGCGGAAGCTGTAGATCGCCTGCTTCGGATCGCCGACCAGGAATACCGGCCGGGCCTGAGCGACGAAACAGTCATGGAAAATGCGGTATTGCACCGGATCGGTGTCCTGGAACTCGTCGATCAGCGCGACACGGAAATCGTCGGCGATGCGTCGCGCCAGCGCAGGTCCCTGCGGCGTATCGAGCGCACGGTACAGATCGGTCAGCAAGTCGTCGAAGCTGCGCTTGCGCTCCGCCTCCCGCCGCCGGCCAAGCTCTTCATCCAACCAGCCGATCAGGGCGAATTTGAGCCGTGTCGTTTCCAGCCGTGCCGCGGCGAGCCAGTCGTCCCAGGCAAGAAGCCAGGCGGCGAGCAATGCGAACACCGGCCATTCCGGCACGCTGCGGTTCTTGCGCCCATGCTGGCCCAGCACCTCCGGCACCAGTTTGCCGAGCTTGTCGCGCACGGTGGCGGACAGTGTCGGCACACCATCGCCGTATTGCAGGCAATCACGCAGCAGGAGGGAGATGTCGCGCCGCTGCCGTTCACCGTAACGTCGGCCGTCAAGGCCGTCGAATGCGACAAACTCATCCAGCGCCGCCTCGCAGTCGGCGCGCGCGGTGACCAGGGCGGCCCAGCTACTGTCGAGTGCGGCACGCGCCGCGGCCAGATCCGCTTGCGGCGGCCGGTCGAGCTGCAGATAGGGTTTGCCGAGCAAGGGGCGGATTTCGCCCAGCCAGTCCTCCGGCTGCTGCCCTTCCTGCACCAGCAGGCGCGCGAGCAACGGGTCGCCGACGATGCGCCGGCGCCAGAAATCGTCGACGGCATCGAGCAGCCGTTCGCTGTCGTCCTGGATCAGTTCGGCGCGGAAGGTCTGGCCGGACTCGAATGCCGCGTCACCGAGCACGCGTTGGCAAAAACCGTGAATGGTGTAGATCGCCGCGGTATCGAAACCGACGATCGCCGCCCGCAGGCGGGCGAGCGCCCGCTCGCGCCCTTGCGGCGCGGCAAAGCGCGCCGCCATGCCGGCGAGAAACGGGTCGCTCCCGGGCGAGCCGCCGTCGAGTACCGCGTAGAGTTCGCGCAGGCGTGCGCGCAGCCGGGTACGCAGCTCGGCCGTCGCCGCCCGGGTATAGGTCACCACCAGGATGCGGTCGATGCCGACGACTTCGCCATCCGGACCAGGTTCGAGCAACAGGCGGGTATAGAGGGCGGCAATGGTCCAGGTCTTGCCGGTACCGGCCGAAGCCTCGATCAGATTGACCCCGTCGAGCGGGCAGGCGAGCGCGTCGAGCGGATTCATGCTTCATCTCCTTCGGCTGACTGCGCCTGCAACATCGGCAACAACAACACCTCGCACAGCTGGATAAACAAGGGATCCTGCAAGGGATCGAGATGACGGAAGGCCAGCGCCACGGCCGGATCGTCCTTTTGCGCAACCGCTCCGGCGATCGCTTCGCTCGGCGCCCAGGCGGCCTGCGCCTTGCGCATGCACTTCTCTTCCGGCGCCTGCGCATCGGCCGCACGCACGCCGGCAAAGGCGAGACTGGTACGCGGGAAGAAGGGCAACGGCGTGCACTGCCCCATGCGCCAGAACGCCAGCCACGGCGCGAGCAGGGACTCGGCATCGTCGACCGCGGCAAAACGGCACACACCGTCGAGCGCATACAACGTCGACACCGGCGCGATGCCGGCCGGCCTGAGCGCGCACAACAGCAGGTGATGCAGCCACAGGTGGATGCGCGCCGGAGCACTGGCGCGCGCCGGGCTCACCCGGATCCGCCCTTCGGGATAAAGGTCGGTCAACGCGCCGACGAGCACCTGCTCGCCCAGCGCAAGCCTTACCGGCAGCGGTGCCGGCAGCGGCCGGCTCAGCGCCGGCGGCAATCCGGCCGCGAACGCCAGCGCGTGACGCATCTTGCCGTCGAACAGCTGCGCACCGAGCTCGCCGGGCGGCAGCAGGCCAGCGCCCTGCACACGCTCGGCGACCGGTGCCAGCGGCCGACCTTCCAGCCGCGCATGCATCACCTGCGCGACGATGGTTTCGGCGGCGTCGCGTTCGAGCCCGAACGGCTCGCGCACCGCCACCTCATCGAAACCGCGCGGCAGCGTGATGCCGAGCCGCGACGACAGCCAGGCACGACACGGCATCGACCAGAAGGCGGCGAAGGCATCGAGTTCGATCTCCCGCGCCGGTGTGCACGGCAGCTCGACGGCAAACGGCTCCGGCGCGCGCGGCGGCGCGCTCAGCGCGGCGGCGAACAACGGCTCGAAACTGGCCAGTCCGGCATCGCTGCCGTCATAGCAGACGGGTGAAAACGGCTGCAATGGATGCGCGACCACCCGCTGGCCGGCCGGGGCCCCCATCGCGCCGAGCACATCGCGCAGCTCGGACACCAGCGACGATGGCGGCAACGGTTCATTGCTGCGCGCCGATTGGCCGACATAAGACAGATAGAGTTTGTCGCGCGCCGACAGGAGCGCTTCGAGAAACAGATAGCGATCGTCAAAACGACGCGAACGGTCACCGCGTTGCGGATGCCGTGCGATCAGGTCGAAGCTGACCGGCCGCTCGTCGCGCGGATAAGCACCGTCGTTCATGCCGATCAAGCACAGAATGCGGAACGGAATCGAACGCATCGGCACCATCGCGCAGAAGGTGATGCCGCCGGACAGAAAACCACCGCCATCCGCCTGGGTCAGACGCCGCTCCAGCCAATCGCTCAACACCGCCAGACCGATCGGTGCGGCAAATTCCGCGTCGCCGGCATCCTGCGCCAGAGCGGCGAAGGTTTCGCGCAGCAGCGCCAGCGCCGCTTCGTCGTCTTCGCCGTCGGCGTCGAACAGCAGGTCGAGCGTCGCGGTCAGTCCGAGCGCCCAGTCCTGCGGCGAAGCCGGCGTCCGCCAGTCGTCGAACAGCGTACTCAGGCTGTCGATCAGTGTCGCGAAACGGCCCAGTGTTGCCATTGCATCGGCCCCGCTCACCGGCTGCGGCAGCAAACCGTCGAAAACCGGGCTGCGCGCGCCGGCCAGATCGGGGGGCAGCACGCTGCCGAGCAGCAGGCGGTCCAGCCCCCACCGCCAGGTGAACATCGGGTCGGCCGGCAGTCCGAGCGCGGCCTTGTGTGCCGCATCACGTCCCCAGCGGATCGCCGCCAGGTCGACCCAGCGCTGGATCAGCGCCAGATCGCTTTCCGCCAGACCGAAGCGGCGCAGCAGCGCCGGACACTCGAACAGAGACAGCACCGCGTCGGCCGGCATGCGGCCATCGGCAAGGCGCAGGATGGCGGAAAAATGTGCAATGAGCGGCAGATCGCGTTCGATGCGCCGGTCGGCGATGCTCCACGGCAGGCTGGGCGCATCGTCGCGCCGACCGAACACCGCCTCGATATAGGGGGCATAGCGGTTGATGTCGGGCGTGAGCACGGCGATGTTGGCCGGTGTCAGCGCCGGATCGGCAGCAAGCCATGCGAGCATGCGGTCCTTGAGTACTTCCAGTTCACGCATTTCACCATGGGCGGCGTGCATTTCGACCGAGTCGTCGTCGGTGGCGACCGCAACGGACGCGGGCGGCGCGAGGGTCAACATGTCGCGCTGCAAACGGGCGAGCAGTGTCTCGCCCTCCGGCGCGGAGAACAGATCGACCGCCGGCCCGGCGCTTTCGGTCACCAGATCGAAGAAATCGCGTCCCTGCTTGCCGAGTGATGCCAGCAGCGGGTGATCCGGCTCGATATCCATATCGAGTTCGGCCAGCCGCATCTGACCGCGCGCATCGAGCAGGTTGCCCCAGTATTCACTGCAGGGATTGAGCAAAAACAGGCAGACATCGGTCAGCTCCGCCAGCCGGCGCACCAGCGCGAGATACATGGGCGCGAGGCTCGCAATGCCGAACAGGGTCACCCGTTCCGGCAACATATCGGGCCTCAGCGCGGCAAGGAAGGCGTCCGACATGCCGACGCGATGCATGCCGGGCACCGTCGCCGCCAGCTCGCGCCACAACGCCGCCTGCCAGGCTTCGTCCTCACCGAGGCCGCGCGTCTCGCCACGCTCCCAGGCGCGGATCCAATCCGGACGGAACACCAGATACTGGTCATAGATGTCGGCTATACGGCCGGCGAGTTCGAACACCGCCCGCTCGCCGCCCTGCATATAGTGGGCGAGCGGCGCGAACACCTCCCCCGAAAGCGTCGGCAACAGCGTCATCAAGCGCCAGGCGAGCAGGTCGGGAGAAAACGCCGACCGTTCCGGCAGGTCTGGCAAGGCGCAGCGCATCAAGCGCCACGCATAGCCGGCCGGCAGCACGAATTCGAGATTGGCGGCAATGCCGTTGCTGCGTGCGCAGGCCATCGACAACCAGCGCCCCATGCCGCGGCTCTGCACCATCACGGTTTCGGCCAGAAACGGATCAGACAGCGGTGCCGCTGCGACCATGCCGGTAAACAGCGTGCCAAGATTTTCGAGACGGTTCGACTGATAGAGATGCAGCATGCGCGTCCATGACGGGAAAAGTCCGATTGAGTGTACCATTGCGCTTTCGCCATCGTCATGAGCACCCCATGCCATCCTATCTGCTGCTGAAGCATTTCCACTTAACCTGCGCCGCGTTGTCGATCGGCCTGTTCGTGGCGCGCGGCGCACGCATGGCGGCCGGCCGGCCGGCGCCGTCGTCCGTCTGGCTGCGCGCGCTGCCGCATCTGATCGATACGCTGCTGTTCGGCTCGGCACTGGCGCTGCTCGTCATGCTCGACCTGAACCCGCTTGAGCAGCCTTGGCTGCTGGCCAAGCTCGGCGCGGTGATCGCCTACATCCTGCTTGCCGCCACCGTGCTCAAACGCGGCCGGCAGCCCGGCCTGCGCCGCACGGCCTATGCGCTCTGCCTCGTCCTGCTCGCCTATATCGTCGCGGTCGCCTTCGGCAAACAGCCCTGGCCATTCTGAACCCGCCTCTCTTGACGCAGCGCAAACCGGGAGCCGTCACGCTCTGCTAGGCTTTGGCGATTTTCCTCTGGAACATCCCGAGTTGCGCCATGACAGCAAACCGTACCCTGCCTGAACTGGTGTGTCCGGCCGGCAGCCTGCCGGCCTTGAAGGCGGCCGTCGACAACGGCGCCGATACCGTATATTTCGGTCTGAAAAACGAAACCAACGCGCGCAATTTCGCCGGTCTCAATTTCGACGACAAAACCGCCCGCGACGGCATCCGCTATGCGCATGATCGTGGCCGCAAAGTCCTGATGGCGATCAACACCTATGCCCAGGGCGCCGACATCAGCCGCTGGAAGCGCGCCGTCGACGAGGCGGCCGACCTCGGCATCGACGCGGCGATCATCGCCGACCTCGGTCTGCTCGACTATGCCGCCAAGCGTCACCCCGCGCTGCGTCTGCACCTGTCGGTGCAAGGATCCGCCACCAATTACGAAGCGATCAATCTTGCACGCGAACTGTTCGGCGTGCGCCGTGCCGTGTTGCCGCGCGTGCTGACGCTCGATCAGGTAAAACACGTGATCGAAAACACCGAGGTGGAAATCGAAGTGTTCGGCTTCGGCAGCCTGTGCGTGATGGTCGAAGGACGCTGTCTGCTGTCCTCCTACGCCACCGGCGAATCACCGAATACCCATGGCGTCTGCTCGCCGGCGCGTTTCGTGCGTTGGGAACACGGCGAGAAAAACCTCAATGCGCGCCTCAACGACATCCTGATCGACCAGTACGGCAAGGACGAGGCCGCCGGCTACCCGACGCTGTGCAAGGGTCGTTTCGCGGTCAACGGCGAAACCTATTACGCACTGGAAGAACCGACCAGCCTGAACGTGCTCGCCATGCTGCCCGAGCTGATCGACATCGGCGTTGCCGCCATCAAGGTCGAAGGCCGCCAGCGCAGCCCTGCCTACACCGCCCAGGTCACGCGCACGTTGCGCGAGGCGCTCGACGCGGCCCGCGACAGTCAGCGCTTCAGCGTCAAGACCAGTTGGCAACAGGCGCTAGGCAAGGTTTCCGAAGGACATCAGCAGACATTGGGCGCCTACAGCCGCCCGTGGAAGTAAAGGCAGGACGATGAACGAACGCAAAATGGAACTGACGCTGGGCCCGCTGCTGTTCTTCTGGCCACGCGACACGGTAATGTCCTTCTACGCCGATGCGGCCGCCTGGCCGGTCGACACCATCTATCTGGGCGAAGTGGTCTGCAGCCGTCGTCAGCAACTGCGCACGCAAGACTGGATCGGCCTCGCCGCCGACCTCGCCGCCAGCGGCAAACGCACGGTGTTGTCCTGCCAGGCCTTGCTGGAAAGCGAGTCCGACCTCAAACGGCTGCGCAAGCTGATCGACAACGGCGAGACCGGCATCGAAGCCAACGATCTCGGCGCAGTGCGACTGGCCGCCGCCAACAAGCTGCCCTTCGTCGCCGGACCGCACCTCAATATCTACAACAGCGAGACGCTGGCGCTGTTTGCCCGTCTCGGCGCCACACGCTGGCTGCCGCCGGTCGAAATGAGCCGCGACACCCTGCGCGAGATCCTCGCCACCGGCGTCGAGCCGCAGACCGAGCTGTTCGCCTGGGGCAAGCTGCCGCTCGCCTTCTCGTCGCGCTGTTTCACCGCGCGCCATTACAACCTGAAGAAAGACAGTTGTGAATTCCGCTGCATGGAGCACGCCGACGGGCTGACGCTGGCGACCCGCGAAGGCCAGGACTTCCTCACCATCAACGGCATCCAGACCATGTCCGCAGGCTGCCATTCGCTGCTCGATCACCTCGGTGAAGCGGCCGCGATGGGCGTGAACGCCGTACGGGTGAGCCCGCAGGCACAAGACTGCGGCACCGTGCTCGCCGCCTTCGCGGCGCAGCTCACCGACGCCACCGATCCAGCGATTCTCCAAGCCGCCCGCGCGGCCGCACCAGGCACACTGGTGGATGGCTACTGGCGCGGCGAAGCGGGGATCGTTTCTGCAGGAGAAAGCCGACATGCATGTGCCTGATTTCACGCTTCCCGGCGCCATAGCGCGCCTTGTCAACCATCTGCCCGGCACACCCCCGACCTATGTGCTGGCGACCGGTCTGAACCAACTGGTCAAGCGCGGCATCCTGCCGGCCGACATGAGTCTGCTTGCCGGGCGCCGCTTCGAAGTGCGCATCCTCGACGCGGGGCTATCGCTGCGTTTCACCGCCGACGATTCGCACTTCAAGGTCGACGGCGCAGAGGGCGAACCCGACTTGCGTTTCAGCGCCAACACGGCCGACTTCGCGCGCATGATGCTGCGCGAAGAAGACCCCGACACGCTGTTTTTCAATCGCAAGCTGGTCATCGAGGGCGACACCGAGCTCGGTTTGATCGTCAAGAACCTGCTCGACAGCGTCGACTGGAGCAACACCCCGGTCGCCCGCTTCATGGCCGCCTGAGCGGCGGTTCACCTGCGCCCGCCGGACGGCGGGCGCGTCGCCGTGCTTCAGACGCCAAGCCGGTCGCGCAGACCGTAATACCAGGCACCCAGCGTCAGCATCGGCACACGGAACACACGACCGCCAGGGAACGGGTAGTGCGGCAGTGTGGCGAAGGCATCGAAACGCTGACTCTGTCCCTTGATCGCGGCGGCCAGCATCACCCCGGCCAGATGGGTATAGGTGACGCCGTGACCGCTGCACCCCTGTGAATAATAAATATTGCTGCCGATGCGGCCTGCCTGGGGCAGACGCGACAAGGTCAGCAGGAAATTGCCGGTCCATGCGTAGTCGATCCGCACGCCGGTCAGCTGCGGAAAAGTCTTCTGCAGATTGGCGCGGATTTCCGCCTCGATACGGTCGGTATCACGCGCGCCATAAACAGTGCCGCCGCCATACAGCAAACGCCGGTCCGCACTGAGCCGATAGTAGTCGAGCATGTAGTTGCAATCCTCGACGCAGTTGTCCTGCGGCAGCAATTCGCGCGCCACCGCTTCGGGCAGGGGCTCGGTCGCGACAACCTGCGTACCGCACGGCAGGCTCTTCTCCGCCAGTTTCGGCACCAGGTTGCCCAGATAGGCATTGCCGGCGACGACGAGAAAATCGGCGCTGACCGTTCCGGTAGCGCACTTCACCCGAACCGGATCTCCCTGCTCGATCGCCACAACGGCCGACTGTTCGAAAATCCTCCCGCCGAGCGACTCGAGCGCATCGGCCTCGCCGAGCGCCAGATTGAGCGGGTGCAGATGGCCGCCCCAGTCGTCGAGGAGCGCACCGACGTAGCGTTCACTGCCGATGTAGTCACCGATTTGTGCCTGGCCGATCAACTTGAGACCCCGATGACCGAAACGCTCCCACAGCGCCTTTTTCTCTTCGAGCTCGTGCATCTGCTTAGCGGTCAACGCAGCGAAAATATTCCCCGGCTTCAAATCACAGGCAATGCGGTATTTCTCCACCCGCTCGCGGATGATGCGCCCGCCCTCGAAGGCCAGCGCGCCGAGCTCGGCCGCTTTCTGTTTGCCATGGCGGCGTTCGATCACATCCATGTCGCGGCTATAGCTGTTGACGATCTGGCCACCATTGCGACCGGAGGCGCCGTAACCGACGCGTGCGGCCTCGAGCACGATCACCTTGTAACCCATCTCCGCCAGGGCGATGCCGGTGGACAGACCGGTGAAACCGGCGCCGATGATGCACACATCGCAGTGCTCATCCCCGTTGAGCGACGGCCGGCGGTGGGAATCGTTGGCCGATGCGGCGTAATAGGACGCCGGGTGTTCGAGGACTTGGCTCATTGCAGGGTCTCCTGTCGTCATGACGCCCATCAGCGGGCGGGTCTGGTCATGTTTAATATATTTAACGGACAGACTGCGATTTGGCTAGTATTTTATGATTTAGGCATATGACTTGCGACCAACGGGCAACAAAAAACCGCCCGGACGGGCGGTTTTCAGACAACGCGCAAACGGAATCAGTGCTCGCTTTCGGCGCGGAAGGCCTTGCGCTTGTCGCTGAGATCGACGCCAGGCAGGTCGGCGATGATATCGGGATGATCCGCGAGCTTGGACACGACGAAATCGACGAACACCCGCGTACGCGGCGCAATATGGTCGCGATGCGGAAAACATATATAGATGGAGCGCTCGAGCGACACCATGTCGGTCAGCACTGCCTCGAGTTCGCCGTTACGGATGTAATGCACCACCTCATGCCCGGGCAACTGCGCGACCCCCATGCCGAGCCTGGCCAGTTCGCACACCGCCTCCATCTCGTTGAGCGTATAGGTCCCGGTCACTTCGAGCGGGATGCGCTCACCCTCGCGATCGAACTCCCACTTGAACAGGCGGCCGGAAGTCGGGAACTGGAAATTGATGCAATCGTGATTGGCCAGCTCTTCCGGCTTTTCCGGCTTGCCGAAGCGCTGCCAGTAGGCGGGAGAAGCCACGACATAGAGCGGCATTTGCGCGAGATTGCGCGCGACCAGCCGTGAATCCGGCATCATGCCGGTGCGCACGCCGACATCGTAACCGTCCTCGACCAGGTCGCTGAAATTGTCATCCAGGCCGAAGAAGACCTTGATCTTGGGATAGAGATCACAGAACTCTTCCATCAGCGGCAGGATATAACGGCGACCGAACGAATTTGGCATGCTCACGCGCAGATGTCCGGCGGGTTCGTCGCGGCTCGCCTTGAGCTGATTGATGGCGGCGTCGAGATTATTGACCGGCCCTCGACATTGCGCATAGAAACGTCGCCCATCCTCGGTCAAGGTCAGTTGACGTGTCGTCCGATTGAACAAGCGCACTTCGAGCTCTTGCTCAAGTCGCGCGATGCTCTGGCTGATTGCAGCAGGCGAAACACCCAGTTTGCGCGCCGCATCGGAAAAACTGCCGTTTTCGGCAGTGGTCATGAAGACCATCAATGCTTTCAAGGTATCCATAACTCGGCAGAGTTCCTCTTTCGACGACACCCCTGTGGCGGATGAGGCGCCTTCAATGACATCGGCATTGCCAAAGTCATTATTAAATGTATATGCTTTAAAGAGGTTACACCATTATTTGTTGTTATTAAAGTAGAAATCACTCGAATCAGTCATGTGAAATCAAAGAAATTCAGACGAGCGCAAGCCCCACTGCCTCCCGCCTTTCAAGCTCAAACCCGACCATACAGATTTAGACGACAGCATCTACAGACATCTCTCTCGATGCGTCAGCTGACAAACCGGCCAGCCGCGGTCGCGGATGCCGTATTGCAACAGATCTATGACGAATGACAGACAGCAGGATAAAGAGATAACCCGAATGAAAACAACGTACTCCTTACAGCATTCGCTTCAAACTGTCGATAGACTGAACGAAAAGACGGGCCTCTCAGCCCGTCTTTGCGACAGCAGGCGAAGGCATGGAGCAAAATGCTCTGCTATGCTTTCCCTATGCGATGTAATCCAACGCGCCAACCCTATCAGCAATCGAGACTGCCATGTCACTAGAGCACACTCTCAATGCCCGCCCCCTCCCTGAGGGCTTGTCGTCGGCCAAGCAATGGACGCTTCTGGAATGGATTCATCAAATCGGACACATCGAGGACGAGACCGATTTGAAAACCTTTCTCGACTCGCTCAAATCGAAGGTGCCATCCGAACATATGGTCCTGGCGCTCGGACGCCTCAACTCGAACCAGCACCTGCAGAAACTCGAAAAGCTCATCAATGTGAACTACCCGCTTAGCTGGGTAGAGCACTATATGCAATCCAACTTCGCCAGCTGCGACCCCATCCTGCATACCCCGATGGGCAAGGCGCCCATTTTCTGGCGTGACAGCTTTTCGGTTGCCAAAAGTCCGCTGGCCAAGCGATTCATCGCCGAAGCCACCTCGTTCGGGCTAGGTACCGGCGTCTCGTTCACCGCCGCATCGTCGCGGCAGAACATGGCAAGCCTGATCTCCTTCACCGGGGAAGAGGTCACGCGCGACACGCAGCTGGTGGAAATGCTCAATTGCCTGGTCCCCCACCTCTACCACGCCATGATGCGCGTCACCAATCTGGCGCCCATGTCACCGTCCGCAATGCTGCTCTCCAACCGTGAGTACGACATCTTTCACTGGATGAGTCGTGGCAAAACCAACTGGGAAATTGCCACGATCCTGGAGATCAGCGAACGGACGGTGAAATTTCACGTCGCCAACATCATCCGCAAGCTCAATGCAAATAATCGAACTCACGCGATTGTGCTGGGACTGCAGCAGGGATTGAAACCCCCGCTCGCAGCCAACGAATAAAGGCAGGATCCGCTTTATCCCAATCCAGATACGCAGCTTGCGACATCACGCCGCCATCGAGCGGTCGGGCCGGCCCGATCGCAAAGGCGGGGAAGCCGAGCCGGCAGATATGGCGGAAAAAGGGCGGTTCCACCACGAAATACATCCAGCGCACGCCATGATGCAGCGCCCACTGATACAGCATGAAATACAGCAGATGAGAGGCCGAGTCGCTACGCGCACGCTGCCCTTTCATTTCTACCGCCATGCGGGTAATCTCCGCACTTCCTTGCCCCTTGTGCAATGTCCAGCCATCCGGCAACAGCGCGGAGAATTCGCGCTCGATCATGAACGGACATTGTCCCGGCGTCAGCCGCACTGACCCGACCACCATGTTTTTATCCAGTACCGCAAAGTTGTCCGAGAACGGATCGTAGTCATCCCGATCGAGCCCGTCGGTCGATTCCGCCAGCCAGCGCAACTGCTCACGAAACACTCTGTGACGGAAACGCATCAGTTCCGTTTCCTTACGTCCTCCTGCCACTTTTTCGAGGCGCAATCCCTCACGAATAACTGAAAACGTTTGCGATTCAAACATATCAAGATCCTCCTGAGACTGTTTACACGGAAAAACAGAACTCTAAATGGAGGAAATTTCTTGTTAATCTGTCCTTTCTTACAGCATGCAATTGCAGTAAAAACACACATATGTGCTATATAATGGTGGGTTATCTGCTTGAAATACGTTGTTTTCGCCCACAGCTCGATTGTCGTACTCATGCAACTGCGTCAGGCCGGCTTACTTGCGCTCCATCAAACCGGCGGGCCGGTTTTTTTCTGAGCCCCTCGCATTTGCGGTAGACTAGTGTTTTTGCTCCATCTTTTTGCGTAACCGAAGGCCCACCATGAAGCATATGTTCCCTCCGCTCGTCATCCGCGGCCGCTCGCTGCTCCCCATCGTCCAAGGCGGCATGGGTGTCGGCATTTCCGCCAAAAGCCTGGCCGGCAGCGTAGCCCATGAAGGCGGAGTGGGGACCGTCGCCAGCATCGACCTGCGTCATCTGCACGAAGACCTGGTCGCCCAGTCCGCACAGGCGCACGGACAGGAAGATTTCGACCGCTTGAACCTGATCGCCCTCGATCGCGAAGTCAAAGGCGCGCTTGAACGCGCTGAAGGCAACGGCATGGTCGCCGTCAATGTGATGAAGGCCGTGGACTCCCACGCCGCCTATGTGCGTCAGGCCTGCGAATCGGGCGCGCATGCCGTCGTGATGGGCGCGGGTCTGCCGCTCGACTTGCCGGAAATGACCTGCAGCCATCCGGAAGTCGCACTGATCCCGATCCTGTCCGAATCGCGCGGCATCGGCATCGTCCTCAAGCGCTGGATGAAAAAGAACCGCCTGCCCGATGCAATCGTCATCGAGCATCCGAAACATGCCGGCGGCCACCTCGGCGCAGCCCATATCCAGGATCTGGGCGAGAACCGCTTCGAATTCCGGCGCGTGCTGGAAGAAACTTTCGAGACATTCAAAAACCTTGGTCTCGAACGTGAGCGAATTCCGCTCATTCTTGCCGGCGGCATCAACAGCTTCGACAAGGTGCGCACCTTCATCAACGATCTCGGCGCAGCTGCGGTACAGATCGGCACCGCTTTCGCCGTCACCCGCGAAGGCGACGCACACATCAACTTCAAGCGCACACTGGCGGAAGCCCGCCCGGAAGACATTTCCGAATTCATGAGTGTGGCCGGTCTGCCTGCACGTGGCGTCATGACGCCGTTCCTGAAGAGCTACCTGAATCGCGAAGCCAAGCTGCAGGCCAATGCCAAGGCGGACCCGCGTCGCTGCACGCAGAGCCTCAACTGCCTGTCGGTGTGCGGGCTGCGCGACGGCTTGTCGAAAATGGGTCAGTTCTGCATCGATCTGAAACTTGCAGCGGCCTTCCGCGGAGAAGTCAGCAAGGGGCTGTTCTTCCGCGGCGCAGATCCGCTGCCGTTCGGTTCGGCAATGCGCAGTGTGCGCGAAACCATTCAGTACATGCTGACCGGCGAAATGCCGGCCGACCTGAAAACGGTCGGCTAAGCGACAGCCGTGGCCCGTCTGCGGGCCGCCACCCCAGAACCAGCCCCGCTTTGCACTGCAAACTGCGGGGCTTTTTGCTACAGTGTCAAACCTGCATTACATAAACAAGCTGTATTAGCTATGACTGCTTTCAAATCCTGCAATCCCGCCACCGCCGAAGAGGTTTTCACCCGCGACGCCTGGCCCCACGAACAACTCAGCCTGGCGATCGATGCGCTCAAGACGGCCCGCCGCCCATGGTCGCGGCTGCCGATCGAGGAACGCGCAGCGCGCATGATGCGGCTGGCGGACCAACTGATGCAGGAAAAGCAGGCGCTCGCCGCGCTCGTCTCGCTCGAGGTCGGCAAGCGCACCGCCGAATGTCTGGCGGAAATCGACAAATCGGAAAAACTGATCCGCTATTATTCGAGCCTGGCGCCAAGCCTGCTGCAACCGTTACTGATTCCGACCCACGGCAGTCGCAGCGGCGTTGCCTTCGACCCGCTCGGCACCGTGCTGGCGATCATGCCGTGGAACTATCCGGTATGGCAGGTGCTGCGCTTTGCCGTGCCGGCCTTGATGGCCGGCAACGCCTGTCTGGTCAAACCGGCACCGGTGGTGCCGCAAAGCACGCAAAAACTGCTCGATTGCGCCCGCGCCGCCGGGCTCGACGTACTCGATATCGCCTGGATCGACCACGAGCAGGTGGAAGAAGCCATCAGCCAGACCGACGCGGTCGCCTTCACCGGCTCGACCACGACCGGCCGCCATATTGCCAGCCTCGCCGGCCGGCACCTGAAAAAAACCGTCCTCGAGCTTGGCGGCAGCAACCCGTTCATCGTACTGGCCGACGCCGACGTCGAAGCGGCGGCGCACGAAGCCGTGCACTCGCGCTTCCGGGATGCCGGCCAATCGTGTAATGCCGCCAAACGCATGATCGTCGTACCGGAAATCGCCGACAAATTCATCAAACTATTCGTCGAAGAGGCGGCACAGCTGCGCACCGGTCTGCCGTCTGATCCTGCCACCACGCTCGCGCCGCTGACGCGTGCCGACCTGCGTGCGGCACTGCATGGCCAGGTCGAGGATGCCATGGCGCATGGCGCCAAACTATTGCTCGGAGGCGAAATTCCCGCCGGCCGCGGCTTCTATTACCCGGCCACGGTCCTTGACCACGTCAATCCGGCCTGTCGTGTCTACCGCGAAGAAGTCTTCGGTCCGGTGGCGAGCATTTTGCGCGCCAGCGACGAAGCGGATGCGATCCGGCTTGCCAACGACACGCCGTTCGGTCTCGGGGCGGCCATTTACAGCAGCGACACCGCACGCGCCTGGCAACTTGCGCGCGATATCGAAGCCGGCAGCGTGTTCATCAACCGCCACACCAGCTCCGACCTGCGACTGCCGTTCGGCGGAGTGAAGGACTCCGGCTACGGCCGCGAACTTTCCGAGTTTGGCCTGTACGAATTCGTCAACGTCAAAACCTACTGGCAAAAGTAAGCCGATGAAGTCTCGTCTGCTGATTCTGCTGCTCGTACCAGTCGCCGCCTACTACCTGCTGCTCGCCTTCGCCCCCGGCGTGTTCGCGTTGCAGATAGGCGGCGTGCCGCTTTCGCTGCCCTTCGCCATCGGACTCATCTGGCTCGGCTTCTTCGTCACGCTGTGCTATGCACGCGCCGCCAACCGCGACGGGAAACGGCCATGACACTGTCCCGTCTCGCCCTCGCCGTCCTGATCGGCGCGAGCCTGCTCATCACTTTCTGGGCTGCGGCGCGCACACGCGATGCCGACCAGTTCTATCGCGCCGGGGCGCGCATCCGCGGCTGGCAAAACGGGCTCGCGCTGGCCGGCGACTATCTGTCGGCAGCCGCTTTTCTCGGTGCGGCCGGCCTCGTCGTCGCACAAGGTTACGACTCCTTGGTCTATGCGGTCGGCACGCTGGCCGGCTGGCCCTTGCTGATGCTGCTCCTGGCGGAGAAGTTGCGCGAGCAGGGTCACTTCACTGTTGCCGACGTACTGGCAGCTCGTTTTCCCGACGCCTCGGTACGCTTGATGTCGGCCGCAAGCTCGCTGCTGATCGTACTGTTTTACCTGATCGTACAGATGGTCGGCGCCGGCAAACTGATCGAACTGATGTTCGGCCTGCCCTACCTGACTTCGGTATTGGCAATCGGTGCGCTGGTCATCCTCTACGTTGCCATGGGCGGCATGCTCGCCACCACCTGGGTGCAGATTTTCAAGGCCTGCCTGCTGATCGTCTGCGGCATCGCGCTGGCCGCAGGCGTGCTATGGAAGAGCGGCATGAGCCTCGCCAGGCTGTTGCACGCCACCATCACCACCCATCCGGGCGGAGCCGGCGTCCTGTTGCCGAGCCATGCGCTGCGCAATCCGTGGGAAGTGTTATCGCTCGGCATCGGCCTGGTGCTCGGCCTGCTCGGCCTGCCACACGTGCTGATGCGCTTCTTCACCGTGCCCGATGCGCGAGCTGCACGCAATTCGGTCTGCTGGGCTACCGGCCTGATCGCATTGTTTTTCACCCTCAACGTGCTTATCGGCGCCGGCGCCATCGTCTTCGTCAGCAAAAACCCACAATTCCTCGACGCCCACGGCAAACTGCTCGGCGGCGACAATATGGCGGCGCTGCACCTCGCCCGCGCACTCGGCGGCAGTGCAATGCAAGACCTGATGGCGGCAGTGGTATTCGCCACCATCATGGCGGTGGTGGCCGGCCTGACCCTCGCCGGCGCCAGCACCATCAGCCACGATCTCTATGCCGGACTGTGGCGGCGCGGTAAAACCGATACGCGGCGCGAACTGCGTGCCTCTCGCCTCGCAACGGTCGGCCTGACCCTTGCCGCCCTGCTGCTGTCGACAGCGTTCCAGCAGCAGAATATCGCCGTGCTGATGGGGCTGGCATTCGCCATGGCCGCCAGCGGGCCGTTCCCGGTCCTGCTGCTGACCCTGTTCTGGCGCGGCCTCAGCGCCCGTGGCGCAGTGGCCGGCGGAGTGACCGGCCTCGCCGCCGCGGCCGGACTCATCATGTCCGGTCCGGCGGTATGGGTTGCCGTGCTCGGCCACGCACACCCGCTGTTTCCGCTCGCCAACCCGGCGCTCGTCTCGGTGCCGTTGGCCTTCCTTGTCGCCTGGGGCGTATCGCGCTACGTGCCGGACCGGAGAAAACCATGAAACAAGGCGAATTCCTGCCGCAACTCGAACAGCTCATCGGCGTCGCGCACATCCTGCGCGCCCCCCACGACATCGAACCGTATTGCATCGACATGCGGCAGCGCTACAACGGCAAACCGCTGGCGGTGGCACTGCCGGGCAGCCGGGACGAAGTCGCCGCGCTGGTGCGCCTGGCCCGCGCGCACGGCGTCGCCATCGTGCCGCAAGGCGGCAACACCTCGACCTGCGGCGCGGCAACGCCCGACGGCAGCGGTCAATGCCTGCTGGTCGGTCTGCGCCGGCTCGACCGCGTCATCGCCGTCGACGCCGCCAACAACAGCATGACGCTCGAAGCAGGGGCCACCCTGGCACGGGCGCAAGAAGTCGCACGCGACGCCAACCGGCTGTTTCCGCTCTCGCTCGCCAGCGAGGGCAGCTGCCAGATCGGCGGCAACCTGTCGACCAATGCCGGCGGCCTGGCCGTGCTGCGCTACGGCACCATGCGCGAACTCGCGCTCGGGCTGGAAGTCGTCCTGCCCGACGGTCAGGTATTGAGTCAGCTGTCGGGATTGCGCAAGGACACCAGCGGTCTCGACCTGAAACAACTGTTCATCGGCGCCGAAGGACAACTCGGCCTGATCACCGCCGCCACCCTCAAGCTGTTCCCGCTCCCTCGCGCCCGCGCGACCGCACTTGTCGGCGTTGCCGACGCACAGACCGCCATCGACTGGCTCGCCGCACTGCGCGACCGCTTTGCCGACCGGCTGACCACCTTCGAGATGATGTCGTCCGACTGCCTGGAATTGCTGCGCGACTACCAGGGCGACAAGGTGCCGTTCGTCGCACCGTGGACGCTGCTCATCGAGCTGTCCGATACCTGCGGACAGGCGGCGCTCGACGACATGCTGGTCGAGTGGCTAGGCGAAAGAGAGATGGTCGATGGTGTGATCGCCCAGAGTGAAAGCGAGCGCATCGCGCTGTGGCGCCTGCGTGAAGACATGTCGGAGACGCAGAAAAAGCGCGGCCCGAGCATCAAGCATGATATCGGCGTGCCATCGAGCGCGATCCCGCGCTTTCTCGCCGCAGCCGGCGCTGAACTCGAAGCGGCATTCCCCGGCTGCAGCATCATGGCCTTCGGCCATGCCGGCGACGGCAACCTGCACTACAACGTGTCCTTTACCCGTCCGGGCAATGCCGATCTGTTCGACGACGAAGAGGCGGTCAACCGCATCGTTTACGACCTCGTCTACGCGCTGGGCGGAACGCTGGCGGCCGAACACGGCATCGGCCAGCTCAAGACGCATTGGCTCGAACGTTACAAGAGTCCGCTGGAGATAGCGCTGATGCGCGCAATCAAACGCGAGCTCGATCCGGACAATCTGATGAACCCGGGCAAGTGGCTGAGTCCGCCGCGGGCAGATGCCTGAAACCTGACTGACTGGCCGACCGCCAACCACGCCGCGCACCTTCCGGAGCGCGGCGATTTTTTTGCCCCGCCCCCGCCACAGCGCGCATCCCCCTGCCCTGCCCGGACCGGCTTTGTTTTTCAGCCAGCGTCGTTTATGCCGTGGCTGCCAGTTCAAGGCCCGCTCGCCGCCGCCTCCCTAGACTGCCCACATCAAGACAGGAGAGAGCGCAATGACGACATATGTTGCGGCAGTCGATATCGGTGCCAGCAGTGGTCGGATCATGGTGGCAGCTTATGACGAGATGCGGCGAACCGTGCAGATGCACGAAGCCTGCCGTTTCGAGAACCGGATTCACCAGAGGCAGGGGCGCGATTGTTGGGACCTGGACGGGTTATACCGGAACATTCTTGCCGGCCTCGGCAAGATCGAACAGGACGGCATCGATCTGGATGCCGTCGGCGTCGATACCTGGGGGGTAGACTTCGTCCTGCTCGGCCGGGACGGCCAGCCGGTCGGCGAGCCGGTCTCGTATCGCGATCACCGTACCGATGGCGCCATGGAAGCCGTGCACGCCACCATCCCACCGGACGAGATTTATTTCCGCACCGGCATCCAGTTCCTGCAATTCAACACCCTCTATCAGCTATACGCGCTGCTGCGCGAGCGGCCCGACTGGCTCGCGCAGGTCGAACACCTGCTGATGATCCCCGATTATCTGCATTACCGGCTGTGCGGCACGGCGGCCTGTGAATACACCAATGCCACCACAACCCAGCTGGTCAACGTCTATACCGGCGATTGGGACCGTTCCCTGCTTGCACGGCTCGGCGTGCCGCCGCACTGGCTGAGCCGCCCGGTGCAGCCAGGCACGGTGCTGGGCCATTGGATGACCCCGAAAGGGCGGGCAGTCAAGGTGATTGCCCCGGCCACACACGACACCGCCTCCGCGGTCGCCGCCACACCGCTGTTCGACGAGCGCACCGCCTACATCAGCTCCGGCACATGGTCGCTGATGGGGCTGGAAAGCCAGTACCCGATGAATAGCCGCGCCGCCCGCGCCTGCAATCTCACCAATGAAGGCGGGGTGGACAGCACGTTCCGGGTGTTGAAAAACATCATGGGCCTGTGGCTGATCCAGCGCGTCCGCGACGAACTCGGCCGCTACAGTTTCGCCGACCTCGCCGCGGCGGCGGAGACGGCCGAACCGTTCCGCTACCTGGTCAATCCGAACGACGACCGCTTTCTCAATCCAGTGTCGATGATCGATGCCATCCGCGCTTACTGCCGCGAGACCGGCCAGGGGGAACCGCAACAGCCGGCGGAGCTCGCCCGCTGCGTATTTGAAAGCCTGGCCTTTCTTTACCGCCGCACGGTGGCCGATCTGGAGCAGGTCGCCAACCGGAAAATCGAGCGCATCCATATCGTCGGCGGCGGTTGCAACAACCGCCTGCTCAACCAGTTGACCGCCGACTTCTGCCAACTGCCGGTCGATACCGGTCCATCCGAAGCATCGGCACTGGGCAACATCTGCTACCAGCTCATCGGTCTCGAACGCCTCGCCGACCTTGACGAGGTACGGCAGATGATCGGTCGGACGTTTTGCGGCGAGCGCTTCCTGCCGCGACAGGCGTTTTCCGTGCCAGGCGAAGCGGCCTGGAGAACGTTCTGCCGCCTCGACCCGATACGACACGCATCGCAACACACACACGAGAGGGAAACAGCATGAATACGTCAGTCAAGACGGCCTACGAGGCGGCACGAAGCCTCTATGCCGAAATCGGCGTCGACACCGAAGCCGCGCTCGCGCGGCTCGACACCATACCGGTTTCCATGCACTGCTGGCAGGGCGACGACGTCATCGGCTTCGAAGCCGGCGCCGGAGCACTCAGCGGCGGCATCCAGGCTACAGGTAACTATCCCGGCCGGGCGCGGAGCGCCGGCCAGCTGCGACAGGACCTGGACATGGCCATGGCACAGATCCCCGGCCCGAAACGCCTCAATCTGCATGCCATTTACCTGGAGTCCGATACGCCGGTCGAGCGCGACCGCATCGAACCGAAACATTTTGCCAACTGGGTAGCCTGGGCGCGAGAACGTCATCTGGGCCTCGACTTCAACCCGACCTGCTTCTCGCACCCGAACAGCGCGAGCGGCATGACCCTGGCCCACCCCGACGCGGCCATCCGCCGGTTCTGGATCGATCACTGCAAGGCCTGTCGCCGCATCTCCGCCTCGTTCGGCGCCAGCCTCGGCACACCATCGGTCATGAACATCTGGATTCCGGACGGCATGAAAGATCAGCCGGCCGACCGACTCGCTCCACGGCAACGGCTGCTCGCGGCGCTCGACGAAATCCTGGCCGAACAGCTGCCGGCCGAACATCACATCGACGCGGTCGAAAGCAAGCTCTTCGGCATCGGCGCCGAATCGTACACGGTCGGTTCGAACGAGTTCTATCTGGGTTATGCGGCCAGTCGCAAGATCGCCCTGTGCCTGGATGCCGGCCACTTCCATCCTACGGAAGTGATTTCCGACAAGATCAGCGCCGTGTCGCTGTTCGTCGACCAGTTGCTGCTGCATGTCAGCCGTCCGGTGCGCTGGGACAGCGATCACGTCGTGCTGCTCGATGACGAAACGCAGGCGATCGCCAATGAGATCGTGCGCAACGCCCTGTTTGAGCGCGTGCATATCGGCCTCGACTTCTTCGACGCCTCCATCAACCGTATCGCCGCCTGGGTCATCGGCACCCGCAATATGAAAAAGGCCCTGCTGCGCGCATTGCTCGAACCGGCGCACACCCTGCGCGATGCCGAGCTCAAGCAGGATTACACCACCCGGCTGGCCTTGCAGGAAGAACTGAAGAGCCTGCCCTGGGCGGCAGTCTGGGACGCTTATTGCGCACGCCATGACGCCCCCGTCGCCGGCCGCTGGCTGCCGGCGGTCAAGCGCTACGAGCGTGAAGTTCTGGCCGGGAGGGAAGCATGAGCGCGAATCCCTCCATTCTCGACGCCGATTTTGTCGTCGCCATGATCAAGGCCACGCGCGACGCCTGGCTCAAGGGCTGGGATGAACGCAACGGCGGCAATATCAGCCTGCTGCTCGACGACGAAGCACTCGCGCCCTACCACGCCTCGCTGACCGGTGAACGGGAAATCGAACTGACCGAGCCGGTGCCGGCCCTGGGGAACCGCGCGATGCTGGTGACCGGGTCGGGCAAGTATTTCCGCAACGTCGAACTGGCTCCGCAATGCAATCTCGGGGTGATCCGCGTCAGCCCGGATGGGAGCCGCTACCGCATTCTGTGGGGGCTGCCGGACGGCAGCGTGCCGACATCGGAACTGCCGGCCCATTTTCTCACCCACATCGCCCGCCTCGGCGCCGGCAAGGCCAGCCACCGGGTCGTGATGCATTGCCACGCGACCAATCTGATTGCACTGAGCTATGTGGTGCCGATGCAAACCGCCAGATTGACCCGCCTTTTGTGGGAAGGATCGACCGAATGCCTGGTGGTCTTCCCCGAGGGGGTCGGCGTCTTGCCCTGGATGGTACCCGGCACCGACGAGATCGGTCATGCAACGGCGGAGCTGATGCGCCGCCACCGCATCGTGCTGTGGCCATTTCACGGCGTCTTCGGCACCGGAGCGGACCTCGACGAAGCCTTCGGCCTGATCGATACGGCGGAGAAGTCGGCCGAAATCCTGGTCAAGGTGCTATCGATGGGCGGCTTCAAGCAGAGCATCTCGCGCGACGAACTCATCGCGCTCGCCCGGCGTTTCAACGTCCGACCGCTTGAAGAAGCGCTCGCTTGAATCGATGACAGTGCGCCTGCGCACTCGATGAAAGGAATGGATCATGTCTATTGCAGCGGGTATCGGTTGGCATCTGGTCGGCGCGGCAAGTGCCGCAAGCTTCTATGCACCGCTCGACCGGGTGAAAAAATGGTCGTGGGAAACCACCTGGTCGGTGGCTGGATTATTCTCCTGGATTCTGTTGCCACTGATCGTTTCGTCGGTATTGCTGCCGAATCTCGCCGACTTCTATCGGTCGATCGACAGCAAGGTATTGTGGGAAATGGCCCTGTTCGGCGCCATGTGGGGGATAGGCAATGTCAGCTACGGGCTGACCATGCGCTATCTCGGCATGTCGCTGGGCATCGGGATCGCCATCGGCGTCACACTGGTGATCGGCACCATCATGCCGCCGGTGCTGCACGGCGAATTCTTGCACCTGTTCAGCACCAAGGGCGGACTGATCTCGCTCTGCGGCGTCGTCGTCGCGCTGCTTGGCGTGGTGGTGGTCACCGTGGCGGGTCATCGCCGCGAACTGGCGCTCGGCAAGTCGGCGCAGGAATTCGATCTGAAAAAGGGCCTGCTGCTCGCCGTCATGTGCGGCATTTTCTCCTCCGGGATGAGTTTCGCCATGGATGCGGCCAAACCGGTATCTGACGCCGCGCGGGCGCTCGGGGTCGACGCACTCTATGTCGCCTTGCCAAGCTATGTGGTCATCATGGGGGGCGGAGCGCTGATCAACCTCGGCTTCTGCTTCATCCGCCTGGCTTCGGTCAAGGAACTGTCGCTGAGCGCGGACCTGTCGCTCAAGCGCTCGCAACTGCTGATCAATGCGCTGATGGCGGCAACCGGCGGCATCATGTGGTACCTGCAGTTCTTCTTCTACGCCTGGGGCGCCGCCAACGTGCCGCAACACCTCAGCTTCGTCAACTGGTGTCTGCACATGAGCGGCTACGTGCTGTGCGGCGGTCTGGTCGGTCTCGCGCTCAATGAATGGAAGGGCGCCGGCAACATGCCTGTCCGCATCCTGTGCATCGGCATGATCGTCATCGTCGTCGCCGCCAATATCGTCGGCATCGGCATGGCATCCTGAGGAAGGCATCATGATTCGCAAAGCAAGCATCATGCAGGTCGCACCGGACGCCCATGCGGAATATCAACGCCGCCACGAGCAGCTCTGGCCGGAAATGGCCACAGAACTGAAAGCTCACGGGGCGCACCGCTACTCCATCTTCCTCGATCCCGAACGCAATCTGCTGTTCGCCTACGTGGAGATCGACAGCGAGGCGCAGTGGGCCGCCATGGCGGATACGGCGATCTGCCGCAAATGGTGGGCGTACATGAAGGACATCATGCCGTCCAACCCCGACGACAGTCCTGTTTCCGAGCCACTGCACCAGGTTTTCTATCTGGAGTGACAGCGGCCGGACCGTGGCGGCAAGGGGGAGGACATCCTCCCTTGCCGCCACGGTTCCGCCTGCGGACCGGCATGCGCCAGTCTGTTTCAATATTGCAAGGAATCCGACAATGCCAATTCGTCTCGCCATCAACGGTTACGGCCGCATCGGCCGCAACGTGCTGCGCGCCATTTTCGAGAGCGGCCGCGAACAGGAATTCGTCCTCGTCGCCATCAACGACCTCGGCGACGCCGAAATCAACGCCTACCTGA